>Ga0308160_10003388_pt1 | contig 18014 bp, 14 predicted proteins | sample PhyFR1_FD_201036 | JGI IMG/M metagenome (GOLD analysis project Ga0308160, IMG submission 201036) | Phyllosphere microbial communities from UC Gill Tract Community Farm, Albany, California, United States - DLSLF.R1 | ecosystem: Host-associated > Plants > Phyllosphere > Unclassified | place: USA...
CTCGAATTCAACCGCCGCGTGCTGGCGCAGGCCGAGGACGAGCGCGTGCCGCTGCTCGAACGCCTGCGCTTCCTGTGCATCGTCAGCAGCAACCTCGACGAATTCTTCGAGGTGCGCGTGGCCAGTTTGCTGGCGACCCAGCAGCTCGAGGGCGGCCCCGACGGCGTCGCCGACAACCTGGATGTGACCCTGGGCCGCGCCAGCGACGAATGCCGGCGCCTGATCGCGCGCCAGTACGCGCTGCTGAACGAGACCATCCTGCCGCGCCTGTCCGAGAACGGCATCCGCCTGCTGCGCCGCAGCGACCGGAACGCCGCCCAGCGCGCCTGGGTGAAGCAGTACTTCGACCGCGAAGTGCGGCCCCTGCTGACACCCGTCGGCCTAGACCCGGCCCACCCCTTCCCGCGCGTGATCAACAAGAGCCTGAACTTCATCGTCGAACTGTCCGGCAAGGACGCCTTCGGGCGCGGCACCGGCATCGCCATCATGAAGGCGCCGCGCGTGCTGCCGCGCGTGATCCGCCTGCCCGACGAGCTGTCCGACGTGCCGGGCGCATCTTACTGCCTGCTGTCCTCGGTGATCCAGGCCCACTTGCCGGATCTGTTCACTGGCCGCGAAGTGGTGGCCTGCTCGCAGTTCCGCGTGACCCGTAACAGCGACTTGTGGGTGGACGAGGAAGAAGTCAAGAATCTGCGTCAGGCCTTGCAGAGCGAACTGCACAGCCGCCAATACGGCTTCGCGGTGCGCCTGGAGGTGGGCCGCAACTGCCCGGCCCACCTGTCCGACTTTTTGCTGGAGCAGTTCTGCATCGACCGTACGCGCCTGTTCCAGGTCGACGGGCCGGTGAACATGAGCCGCCTGCAGGAAATCGCCAACAACGACGGCCGCCCCGAACTGAAGTTTCCGCACTTCGGCGCCAGCTACCCGACGCGCCTGGCCAACCACGACATGTTCGCCTCGCTGGCGCGCCAGGACCTGCTGCTGCACCATCCCTTCCAGTCCTTCCAGCCGGTGATCGATTTCATCCAGGCCGCCGCCAGCGACCCGGCGGTGGTGGCGATCAAGCAGACCATCTACCGCGCCGGCATGAACTCGGACCTGATGGAAGCACTGATCGGCGCCGCCCGGCGCGGCAAGGAAGTCACCGTCATCGTGGAGCTGATGGCGCGCTTCGACGAGGAAGCCAACATCAACTGGGCCGAACGCCTGGAAAACGCCGGGGCGCAAGTCGTGTACGGCGTGGTCGGCCTGAAGACCCATGCCAAGATGGCGCTGGTGCTGCGGCGCGAGCCGGCCGGCCTGCGCCGCTACGCCCACCTCGGCACCGGCAACTACAATTCGACCACGGCGCGCTTCTACACCGACTTCGGCTTGCTGACCGCCGACCCGGACCTGACGGCGGACGTGAACGAGGTCTTCATCCACCTGACCAGCCTGACGCGTCCCAAGCAGCTGGCCAGCATCTGGCTGGCGCCGTTCTCGCTGCAAAAGGAAATCGTGCGCGCAATCCGACAAGCGGCCATCGCGCGCGAAGGCAAGCCGGCGCGCATCATCGCCAAGATGAATTCGCTGACCGACGAAACCGTGATCCGCGCCCTGTACGATGCCTCGAACGACGGCGTGCGTATCGAACTGATCGTGCGTGGCGCCTGCGCCCTGCGTCCTGGCGTGCCAGGACTGTCCGCCAACATCAAGGTGCGCTCGGTGGTCGGACGTTTTCTCGAGCACACGCGGGTCTACTACTTCCGCAACAACCTGAAGCACGACGTGTATCTCAGCAGCGCGGACTGGATGAACCGCAATTTGCTGCGGCGCGTGGAAGTGGCCTTCCCGGTGCAGTCGCCGGCGCTCAAGAAACGCGTGCTGCGCGAAGGCCTGCATCCCTACCTGAAGGACAACACCACGGCCTGGGAACTTGGCAGCGATGGCCACTACCGGCGCCGCAAGCCACGCGCCGGCCAGGCGCCCTGCAGCGCGCAACAGGTGTTGATGGACATGCTGGGCGCGGCCGCGCCGGCCGAACCCGACAAGGAGAGCAGACATGGAACTGATCCTGTGGCGCCACGCCGAAGCCGAACCCGGCGCGCCTGACGCCGAGCGTGCGCTGACCTCGAAAGGCGTGCGCCACGCCGCCCGCATGGGCGCCTGGCTGGACCGCCAGCTGCCGGAAGGCTGCCGCATTTTCGTCAGCCCCACGGTGCGCTGCGTGCAGACGGCCGACGGATTGGGCCGGCGCTACACGATCCACGAAGCGCTGGGAACCGAGTCGACGCCGGAAGCGATGCTGGCGGCGTGCGGCTGGCCGAATCATCGCTTTCCGGCTTTATTGGTCGGGCACCAGCCGCAGCTGGGGCAGACGGCGGCCATGATACTGGCGGGGGAAAGCCAGCCGTGGAAGATCCGCAAAGGGGCGGTCTTGTGGCTGCGCGGGGCCGAGGCGGAGCCGGATGGCGATCCGGCGTTCATCAAGCTGGCGGTGGGGCCGGAGTTGATCGGCAAATTGCGCTAACCGTAGGGTGGACGGGGAACCCGTCCACCCTACGAAAACCCGTTACGCGTCGCGTAACACGAATTTGCGACCCAGCTCTTCCCACGCGGCGCGTTCGCGTTCCAGCCAGGCGCTCAGGGTCGGATGCCGCTCCAGCCATTGCGCATCCACCGTCAGCTCGATGCGCGATCCGATCGCCAGCTTCAGCCCATCCAGTTCGCCATCGACCCGCGCATGCATGCAGGCCACCGCCAGCCGCATCGCCAGCACCATGCGTGCAAAGGCCGGTTCGCCCAGCGATTCCTTCACCTTGCGCAGATTGCCCTTGTGCCCCAGCACCAGCGTCGCCATCAACAACTGTTCGCGCGTGGTGAAGCCCGGCAGGTCGGCATGCTCGACGATGTAGGCGCCATGCTTGTGCGCCCCGGTATGCGAGATGGCCAGCCCCACTTCGTGCAGCAGGCAGCTCCACGACAGGTAATCGAGGCAGCTGGCATCCACTGCTTCCAGCTGCAGATAGAAATGGCGCGCGATGTCGGCCGCGCGCCGTGCGCGCGCCGTGTCGACGCCGAAGCGGCGCATGCAGTCGCCGATCGCCAGCGCGCGCCGGTCCTGCTGCTTCGAGCGCAGTTCCAGGTCGGACAGCACACCCAGGCGCAGGCCGGCGTTGATCGCCGTCAGCCGGGTCACACCGAATTCTTCCATCGCCCCGATCAGCACACTCGCCCCACCCACCACCGCCACCACGCGCTCGCGTTTCAGCCCGGCCAGCGCCACCGCGCCCACGTGGCCGAAGCCGATCAGCAGTTCGCGCAGCGCGACCAGGCTGGGCAGCGAGAGCATGCCGTCGCCGATGCCGCTCTTGGCAATCGTGTCGGCAATCGCCCGCATCGTGCCCGACGAGCCGTAGACCGGGCCGCCGGTATGGCCACGGTAGCCGGGCGCCGCGTCCTCGAACACGGCGCGCGCAGCGGTGACGGCGGCGCCAAAGGCGGCGCGCGTGATGCGGCCGTCGCCGAACCAGCGCCCGGCCTGGGGCTGGGTGCCGATGCTGAAGGATTCCACCTGGGCGATGCTGTCGCCATGCCCGGCGATCACTTCGGTCGAGCCGCCGCCGATGTCGATCACCAGGCGCGCCTCGTTCGGCTTGTTCAGCGCACGCGCCACGCCCATGTAGATCAGGCGCCCTTCTTCCTCGCCCGAGATGATCTCGATGCGCTGGCCGATGGCGGCCTCGAAGCGCGCCAGCACCTCGGCGGCATTCGTGGCCACGCGCAGGGTATTCGTGCCGACCACACGCACCGCGTCGAGCCGGTATTCGGCCAGCACGGCGGCAAAGCCTTGCAGGCTGCGCACCCCGATATCGATGGCCGCTTCGCTCAGGCGCCCGTCGGCCTCGAGGCCGGCAGCAAGGCGCACCGGATCGCGCGCGGTGCGCAGGATACGCATCTCGGCGCCGGCCGGTTCGCCGACGTGCAGCCGAAAACTGTTCGATCCGAGGTCTACTGCTGCGAACATGATGGGGCTTTCGAAAGATGACGGGAGGAGTATATGGGGCAAACGCGGGCCGGCAGCGCACCGGATCCGACGCAGGCAGTCACTCAGGCACAGGCCGCCAGCGGCAGCGTCAAATACCGCGCGGCCAGGTCGTCGGCACTCAGCGGGCGCGAAATGAAATAGCCCTGCACTTCGTTGCAGCCGAGTTCACGCAAGACCTGCAACTGGTCCGCCGTCTCCACGCCCTCGGCCACCACCGCCATGCCCAGCGCGTGCGCCATCGAGACGATGGCCTCGAAGAAGACCCGCCCTTCGCCGCCGTCGAGTTCCGCCGTGAACGCACGGTCCACTTTCAGCACGTCCATGCGCAGGGTGCGCAGCTGCGACAGCGAGGAGTAGCCGGTGCCGAAGTCGTCGATATGCAGCTTGACGCCGAGCGCGCGCAGCGCAGCCAGTTCGGCCAGGATTTCCTCGCGGTCGCCCATCATGGCCGACTCGGTGATCTCCACTTCCAGCAGCGCCGCCAGCACGCCGTGGCGCGTCAATGCTTCCTCGATCCGGCTCTTCACGCCGCCGCGCTCGAACTGGCGCGCCGAGACGTTGATCGATACCGGCACCAGCAGCGCGCCCGCGCGGCCCCAGGCGGCCAGCTGGGCGCAGGCCTGCTCGATGACGATGTCGCCGATCGGCACGATCAGGCCGCTGGCTTCGGCAAACGGAATGAAGTCGCCCGGCGCCACCATGCCGCGGCCCGGATGCTGCCAGCGCAGCAGCGCTTCCATGCTCAGCAGACGGTTCGACACCGGATCGACGCGTGGCTGGTAGTGCAGCACGAACTGCTTGCCGGCGATGGCGTCGAGTAGTTCCAGCTTCAGGCGCGCCCGCTTCTGGATGCCGCCCGAGAGCTTTTCGTCGTAGAAGCGGTGCTGGCCCTTGCCCTCGTGCTTGGCCGCGTACATGGCGATGTCGGCGTGGGTGATCAGGGTACCGACGTCCTGGCCGTCGCGCGGATACACGGCGATCCCGATCGAGGCGCCGACACTGGCCTGCAAGCCCTCGCCCAGCGCGAACGGGCGGGCAAAGGCGGCGACGATGCGGTCGGCCACGGCCGCCACCTGGAATTCGTCGCGCGCCGGGCGCATCAGCACCACGAACTCGTCGCCGCCGAAGCGCACGATGTCGTCGCCCGGCCGCACCAGGGCGCCCAGGCGCCGCGCCGCCGCCACCAGCAGCGCGTCGCCGGTGCCGTGGCCGTGCGAATCGTTGACCTGCTTGAATTCGTCGAGGTCGATGAACAGCAGCGCCAGCCCGCCCTCGCGCGCGGCAGCGTCGAACAGGGTCGGCACGTGGTTCAGCAGCCAGCTGCGGTTGCGCAGGCCGGTCAGCGCATCCTGGTTGGCGAGACGCTCCATCTCGGTTTCGTGCTGCTTGCGCTCGCTGATGTCCTGCAGCGTGATCGCCAGGCCGTCGCCAACGCGCACCAGGCGGCGCCGGCCCCAGGCGATCGCCAGGCGTTCGTCCAGGGGCATGCGCCGGTCTTCCTCGTGGAAGCCGGTGGCCATGGCCTGGCGGTAGGTGGCCACCAGCTCGGCGCCGGCGTGGCCGCGGTCCATGGTCGACACCGCGCGTCCTACCAGGTCGCGTCGCGTGAGGCCGTAGAAGGATGCGCCGCGCTCGTTGCAGTCGACGATGCGGAAATCGACGATCTGGCCCTTGCGGTCGCGCACCGGCGCGGCCATGTAGAAACCATCGTTGGCGCTTTCGGTGGCGGTGCGGTAGGCCAGACGCACGGCTTCGTGTTCGCGCGCACGGCTGGCGGCGCGCAGCGACAGCAGGCTGGCCAGGCCCGCCATCAAGGCCAGGGCCACGGTGCCGGCCACGGCGCGGCCGCGACTCTCTTCCCAGTACAGCTGGGCCGCCGCGCTGCCGTCGCGCTGCGACAGGGCCACCATCGCGACCACCGGATACACGGCCGAATCGCGCCAGCCCATGGCGCGCGCCACGCCGTCGCTGAAGCCTTTGTCGTCCACCAGGCGCGGGCCGCCCGCGTGCACGCCGAGGCTGGCCTGGTGCAGGGTGCGCGGACCGCCGGGACGGCCGGTTTCGTCGCCGGCCTGCTCGATCCAGAAGCGGCCGTCGGTGTCGGCCATGGCCAGCACGCCGTCGGCGCCGAGCGTCGACTGGCCCACAAAAGAAGTGAAGTAGGCGGCATCGACCGCCATCACCACGATGCCGTCGAATTCCTCATCAAACCGGTCGAGGCGGCGCGTGAACAGCACCACTTCGCGCGTGGCGTCGAAGCCGGCGGGCGCGATGTCGACCCGCAGCGCGCTCGAATTGCTGTTCCGGTGCTGGGCGAAGAAGGCGGCATCGAGCAAATCGTCGGGCAGGCCGTTGCGGCGCGTGCTGGAGCGCACCTTGCCGTCGGCGCCGACGATGCCGACCGCGACAAAGGCATGGTCGGTGAACATGCCGTCGGCGCGCATGTCCTCGAGCAGGGTCTGGCGGCCGCCATGCTCCCAGCTGTGCTTGAGCTGCATGGTGATCTGGTCCATCTGCGCGATCGAACGCGTGACGTACTGCTCGTAGGCCTGGGCGTAGGTGTCGGCTTCTTTCAGCAGCAGCAGGCGCGAACGCTCGGCGTCGCCGTCGGCGCGCAGGATGGTCGCGGCCCACAAAGCGGCGGCGCAGAGCACGGCAAGGACGGGCCAGACGATGGCCAGGATGGTGTTGGTACGGGACGGGCTGGAGGCGGCGGTCAGTTTCATGCGCGGTCAAGGGCTGCGGGCGGTATGCCCGCTGGCCGATGAACCGGCATGGCGGGCAGCGCAGCTTAAACCCGCAATGTGACGCGCTCATGACGGACACGACGCCAGTACCCCGGATGGCCTGGCGTCATGTGGTTCAGCGTGTTTCCAAGCTAGCTGCGCGGCGGCTGCACGCCCTGGTATTCGCTGACCGCCTCGCGGTACTGGCGCGATTCCTGTAAACGGTTCATGTAGCGGATCGGGCGGCGCGCCTTGCGTTCGACGGCGTAGCCGCTCAGGGTGCCGCGCGCGCCGCACTTGGCGCGGCAGGTGGCCGTGCCGGCGGCGTCGCGGTCGTCGAGCACGATCTTTCCGGGCTGGACGTTGACCTTCAGCGTGCACGGCGCCTCGCCCGGCGCCGGCATGGTTTGCTGGCGGTAGACGAAGTCCTCGCCTTCGCGCCCGGCGATGCCCCAGACGCTGCAGGTGTGGCCATTTGCGAATTCGAGGTAGGCGCGCAGATACACGTGGTCGGCGTCCTGGCGCACGATCTCCACCACGTCCTCGGCCAGATAGCGCTCGGCCGGGCGGTCGGCGCCGGCGTTGATCGCGTTCATGAAGCGGCGTTTATAGACGCCCTCGATGCTGGTGGCCAGGTCGTCGGCGGCGAACGACACGGTGGCCGGCAGCGCCAGCAAGGCGGCGAATGCCAGCACGGCACGCTTCCAGGCTGGCTTCATGGCTGGCCTCCGCGCTGCTCGGGATGGTTGAACACCTGGCGCAGGTAAGCCAGGAAGGTCTCGTCGGTGCACTGCGATTTACCCGGCGTGTCGGACAGCTTGGCCACCGGCTGGCCGTTGCAGCGCACCAGCTTCATGACGATGTTCAGCGCCTTGTACGGCGTGTCGTTGGTGAGCTGGGTGCCGATGCCGAAACCGAGCATCACGCGGTCGGCGAAGTGGCGGTACAGGGCCAGCGCCTTCGGTACCGTGAGCGCGTCGGAAAACACCAGGCGCTTGGTGCGCGCGTCGATGCGCAGCTTGGCGTAATGGGCCAGCGCCTTTTCGCCCCATTCCAAAGGATCGCCGGAATCGTGGCGCAGGCCGTCGAACAGCTTGGCGAAATACAGATCGAAGTCGTTCAAGAACGCGTCCATGCCGACCACGTCGGTGAGCGCGGTGCCGAGGTCGCCGCGGTATTCCTGGACCCAGTCTTCGAGCGCCGCCTTTTGAAAATCGCGCAGGCGTACGCCGAAGGACTGGAAGGCCTGCATGTATTCGTGGGCCATGGTCCCGATCGGCACCAGGTTGTACTTGCGCGCCAGGTAGACGTTCGAGGTGCCCTTGAAGAACTGCGGCAGCTCGCGCGCCAGGGTCTCCACCACTTCGTCCTGCCATTCGCTGGAAAAGCGGCGGCGCACGCCGAAGTCGAAGAAGGCAAACGAGTTGGCGCGCTTCGGCTCCTGGTCGAAGGCGCGGAACTGCTCGACCTTCTCGGCCAGGCGCACGCGCGCTTCGCGCAGCGCGTGTTCCTGGTCGAAGCGGCGGAAGTACAGCTCGTTGACGATATACAGCACGTAGATCTCGAAGCCCATCACGTGCACCACCGGACCGACCGCGCGGATGCGCAGGTGCGGGCCGTCGGTTTCCACCGTAATGAACTTGCGCTGGAAGCGGAACACGGTGAGGAAGTCGGCGAAGTCGCTTTTGATGAAGCGCAGGCTGCGCAAATAGTTGATTTCATCTTCGCTGAACAGCATCTCGCACAGGTGGTCGAGTTCGCGTTCGACTTCTTCCTTCAGCTCGGCCAGTGGATAGGCCGGCTCGTTACGGCAGCGGAATTCGTATTCGCCGTGGGCATTCGGATGCCGGTGCAGCAGCGCCTGCCACATGGTGAATTTATACAGGTCGGTTTCGAGCAGGCTGCGAACGATGGGCTTCATGGGTACGGTCCTTGGACTTCAGGCTTTCTTTTTTTGTCGGCGTTTCGGCGCGAGCATGGTGCCGGAACAGCCCGGCGTGCCGCAGCGGCAGGCGAATTTTTTCTTCAGTGCCGGCGTGTGGCGCTCGTCGTAGATGAGGGCGTAATTGTAATTCAGTTCCTGGCCGGGCTCGATGGGATGCAATGCGTGGATGTAGACGCGGCCGTCTTCTTCGTAGGCTTCGCAGTTCGGGCTGCAGGCATGGTTGATCCAGCGCGCCTCGTTGCCGCGCCTTCCGCCATCGATCACGCGGCCGTCGGCCAGGCTGAAATAAAAGGTGTGGTTCACCGGGCCGCCGGCTTTGTCGGCACGCTCGGTGGCCTCGTCCCAGCTGATGCGCTCGCCCCGGTATTCGACGATGCGCTCGCCGGGTTCGATGTGGCGGCGGGCGAAGACGCCGTTGCCGTGGACGGGAGACTGCTTCACTTCATAGGCCGGATCGGCCTTGGCTGCGGTGTGGGTGGGCATGGAGAAGTCGAAGGTGAACGGGCGACGATGCAAGCGGCATCGTTACCATTATTGTAAAGGTTTTCGATGTTGCGCTACACATTCGTGACACATGCGCGCCGCGTACGTACGCGGCGCGCGAGGTCGAACCCTGCCCCACCCTGCTTTCAGGCCGCGCGTTCAGGCGGCGATGCCGGCGGCGAAGTCCCGATACGACCGCAGCGGCCGTCCCAGCAGTGCCGTCAGCCGCGCGACATCGCCCGCCTCCGGCACCATGCCATCACTCATGAAGCGCTCGGCCATCAGGCGCATGTCGTAAGCCATCCAGGCCGGCATGAACCCGCGCAGGTTCTGCTCGAAGCCGGCCGTATCGTCGCCGCCGTAGGCCACCGGACGTCCCAGCACGGCGCTCCAGATCGCGGCCACGTCCACGCCGGTCAAGGCATCCGGGCCGACCAAATTGATCCGATCGAGCGGCAGCTCGACGCTGCCCTGATCGCGGCGCAGCAGTTCGATGGCGGCGGCTTCGGCGATATCGCGGGTATCGATCATGGCCAGTCCTTTCGCGCCGATCGGCATCGGGTAGCTGCCGTAATCCGCCACCACGTCCTTGATTGTGAGGTCGTTGTCCATGAAATAGGCCGGGCGCAGGATGGTGGCCGAGAAGCCCATCGCTTCGATCATGCGCTCGACGCCGAACTTGGCGGCGAAGTGAGGCACGTTCAGATACACGTCGCTGTGGATCACCGACAGGTAGACGACGCGGCGCACGCCGGCTTCGCGCGCCAGATTCAGCGTGATCAGCGCCTGGGTGAATTCGTCGGGGACCACGGCATTCAGCAGGAACAGAGTCGATACGCCGTTCAGTGCAGTGCGCAGCGCATCGACATCGAGCAGGTCGCCCTGCGCAAGCTCGACGCCGGCCGGAAAATCGGCCTTGGCGGGATTGCGTACCAGTGCGCGCACGCTGGCGCCGCGCCGGACGAGTTGGTCGACGACTTTGCGGCCGATATTGCCGGTGGCGCCGGTGACGAGAATGGTCATGATGGATGCTCCTTGGTGTGGGTTGAATTGTGTCGGTTGACGCTTTGCATGGTAGGCGTCCCACAGGCGATGCGATAGACGGTATAGTTGGACACACCGTCTCAGATTTGGAACATGCAAAACACATGGACCTGCTCGCCCTCGCCGATTTCAACCTCGTCGCCCGCCATGGCGGATTTGGCCGCGCCGCGCGCGCCAGCGGCCGGCCGAAAGCCACGCTCTCGCGCCGCGTGGCCGAACTCGAAGGCGAGCTTGGCGTGCGCCTGCTCGAACGCGGCGCGCGCGTCATGAAACTCACCCAGGAAGGACAGGCGCTGTTCGAGCGCACCGGCGCGCTGCTGGCCGAGATCGATGCGGCCGGCGTGGATGTCGCCTCGGGCGGCGCCACGCCGCGCGGGACATTACGCATCAGCGCCCCGCTGCTGTTCTCGCAGACCGCGATGGGCAAGCTGGCGGCATCGTTTGCGCTGGCGTATCCGGACGTGCGGCTGGAAGTGACGACCGAGGACCGGCCAGTCGACATGGTCGAGGAAGGCTACGACCTGGCGATCCGCGTGAACCCGGCGCGGGATGCGAACCTGGTCGGCCGCATCTTCCTGCGCGACCGGCTGGCCGTGGTGGCGCCGCCGGCGCTGGTGCGACCAGAGGATGGGTCGCCGGTACGCGCCGTGGTGCGCGGTGCGGCCAGCGCCAGCGTGTGGCCCCTAAAGGGAGACGGCGCCGGCATCGCCATCGATCCCGTGCTGCGCCTGTCCTCCCTGATTATGGTACGCGACGCGGTGCGGGCCGGGGTTGGGGTGGCCTGTCTGCCGCTGTCGTTGGTTAGTTACGATTTAAAGGCGGGGCGGCTGGCGCATTGGGGTGACCTGGACGCGCCCGAGATCGCGGTCTGGGCGCTGTATCCATCACGCCGGCTGCTCAGCACGCGCGTGTCGGCCTTTCTCGATCACCTGAAGGCTGCCTTCCCGCAGGGCACGCCCGAGGAACTGGCCGCGCATATCGAAGCAAGCTGGCGCAGGTAATCCGCAGGCCTCATGCCGCCTGCATCGCATCCTCACGGATGAAATCGACAAACGCGCGCAGCGGCGCCGGCAGCAGACGCCGGCCGGGATAGTACAGGAAGGGACCGGAAAAACTCGGCCACCAGTCTTCCAGCACCGGCGCCAGCTGGCCGCGTTCGATACAAGGCCGCAGCCAGTCCTCGAACAGATACACGATGCCGCTGCCCGCAATCGCCGCATCGACGGCCAGGTCGACCGCGCCGCCCACCTGCACCAGCAACTGGCCGACCGGATCGATGGTCACGGTTTCGCCAGCCCGCTCGAAGGTCCAGCGCACCGCTGCCCCGCTGGCGAAGCGCGCGCGCATGCAGCGGTGATCGAGCAGTTCGCGCGGATGCGCCGGCCGGCCGTGGCGCGCCAGGTAGCCTGGTGACGCCGCGGCCGCCATGCGCTGCATGCGCGGCCCGATCGGCACCGCGATCATGTCCTGCTCCAGCCGCTCCTCGTAGCGGATGCCGGCGTCGCAACCGGCCGCCAGCACGTCGACGAAACTCTCGTCGGCGATGACTTCCAGGCGGATCTCCGGGTAGGCCGCCAGGAAGCGCGGCACGATGGACGGCAGCACCAGGCGCGCCGCGCTCAGCGGCACGTTCAGGCGCAGCGTGCCGGTGGGCGTGTCGCGAAAGCCGTTGACGACATCGAGCGCGCTCTCGACCTCGTCCAGCACCGGCTCCAGGCGCGCCAGCAGGGACAGGCCCGCCTCGGTCGGCACGACGCTGCGCGTGCTGCGGTTCAGCAGGCGTACGCCGAGCCGGGTTTCGAGGCGGCGCACGGCGTCGCTCAGCCCCGAGGCACTGCTGTTCGTCGCCCTTGCGGCATCGCGAAATCCACGGGCGCGTGCCACGGCGACAAAGGCGGACAAGTCTCCCAGGTCGGCTTTCATGCATCCCCTCTCTTCGTTATTGTTCGTTTTTCCGTACAACCCGTGCTGACTATGCCGGATTGTCATGCGACTCGTCCAGGCTTATCGTGGCTGCACTTTCAACGAAACGGAGAACGACATGAGCAGCATCGACCGCGCAGGCAGCTATCAACTCGGCGAGCGCAGCGTGCGCCGCCTCGGCTACGGCGCCATGCAGCTGGCCGGCCCCGGCGTGTTCGGCCCGCCGCGCGACCGCGGCGCCGCCCTGGCCGTGCTGCGCGAGGCCGTGGCGCTGGGCGTGAACCACATCGACACCTCGGACTTCTACGGCCCGCACATCACCAACGGCTTGATTCGCGAGGCCCTGCATCCCTATGCCGGGGATCTGACGATTGTGACCAAGATCGGCGCGCGCCGCGATGCGCAAGGCGCATGGCTGCCGGCGTTCTCGAAAGACGCACTGCGCCAGGCCGTGCACGACAACCTGCGCAACCTGGGCCTGGACGTGCTCGACGTGGTCAATCTGCGCGCCATGTTCGACGTGCACGGTCCGGCCGAAGGCGACCTCGAAGAACCCCTGAGCGTGCTGGCGGAACTGCGCCAAGAAGGCCTGATCCGCCATGTTGGCCTCAGCAACGTGACGCCGCGCCAGGTCGAGGATGCGCGCCGCATGCTGCCGATCGCCTGCGTGCAGAACATGTACAACCTGGTGCACCGGAATGACGACGCCATGATCGATGCGCTGGCGCGCGACGGCATTCCCTACGTGCCGTTCTTCCCGCTGGGCGGTTTCTCGCCCCTGCAGTCCGAGGCGCTCTCGAACGTCGCCCGCGACCTCGACGCGACGCCGATGCAGGTGGCGATTGCCTGGCTGCTGCGCCGCGCGCCGAACATCCTGCTGATCCCCGGCACCTCGTCGACGCTTCACCTGCGCGAGAATCTGGCGGCGGCGGATCTGGTGCTGCCGGACGAGGCGATGGCAAGCCTGGAGCGCATCGGCAACGCAGGCGCCGCCGCGCATTGAACAGCAGTTGTATTGACAGCCTAGCCATGGCAGGATGAGCGTCAGCCACCGGAGCCTGCCATGACGCTTGCCCAGACCGATACCAGTTCGTCCGCGTCGTCTTTCGATGCCACCCCGCTTGCACACGCCCAGCGCGACATGCGCACGGCCTACCTCGACGGCGCACCCGGCGTGCTGGTCTCGGGCACGGTGTGGGCGGTGGCCGCCTGCTACGCCGCCCTGGTCTCGCCCGAGCGCGCCATCTGGGTGCTGTTCGTCGGCGGCGCCTGCATTCATCCGCTGGCGGTGCTGCTGGTACGCCTGCTCGGGCGCAGCGGCCGCCATGCCGCCGGCAACCCGCTGGGACCGCTGGCGATGGCCACCACGGTCTGGATGATCATGATGCTGCCGCTGGCCTATGGCATCGCACTCTGGCGTATCGAGCTGTTCTTCCCGGCGATGCTGTTCGTGATCGGCGGGCGCTACTTCTGCTTCCACACGCTGTATGGCAGGCGCCTGTACTGGGCGTTCGGGGCCGTACTCGCCGCCGCCGGCTGGGGCCTGGCCGCGGCGCATGCCGCACCGGTGCTGGGCGCGTTTGCCGGCGCTGCGATCGAGATCGTGTTTGCCTGTTTGCTGTTTGCCGGGGCGCGGCGCCAGGCAAGCGTGCAAAGCGCCGCGGTCGACGACGCGCTGTCAAAAACCTGACACCGCGTAGGGTGGGTTCTCGAACCCACCACAACAACGCCTGCCTCATCGAACAAGCCGGTAATAGCCATGCGGAGACATGGTGGGTTCGAGAACCCACCCTACAGCTGTTTCGATAAAGACGCCCACAGCCAATCAGCCGACGTCTTCTTCGCGGAACTCGGTACCGGTCGTGGTTTCGTCACGCGCCGCTTCCGCCTTGCGCAATTCCACGCGCCGGATCTTGCCCGAGATGGTCTTCGGCAGTTCGCGGAACTCGATGCGGCGAATCCGTTTGTAGGGCGCCAGCCGTTCGCGCGCAAACGCGAAAATCTCGCGGGCCAGTTCGCGCGACGGCTCGACACCCTGGCGCAGCGTGATGAAGGCCTTCGGCACCGACAGGCGCAATGCATCCGGGCTGGGCACGATGGCCGCTTCCAGCACCTGCTCGTGCTCGATCAGCACGCTCTCCAGTTCGAAAGGACTGATGCGGTAGTCGGACGACTTGAACACGTCGTCGTTGCGGCCGACGTAGAAGTAATAGCCGTCTTCGTCGACGGTGGCCGTGTCGCCGGTGTGATAAAAACCGGCGCGCATGACCTCCGCAGTTTTCTCGTCGTCGCCTTCGTAGCCCAGCATCAGGGCGATCGGCTGGGCATCCAGCTGCACCGCGATCTCGCCCTCTTGCGCCGGCTGGTCGTCGATATCGAGCAGGCCGATCCTGTAGCCCGGCAGCGGGCGCCCCATCGAACCGGGTTTCACCATCTGGCCCGGCGGGTTGCCGATCTGCGCCGTGGTCTCGGTCTGGCCGAAACCGTCGCGGATGCGGATGCCCCAGGCGCGCTCCACCTGTTCGATCACTTCCGGGTTCAGCGGCTCGCCGGCGCCGACCAGTTCGCGCAGCGGCGGCTGCCATTGGCGCAGGTCTTCCTTGATCAGCATGCGCCAGACCGTCGGCGGCGCGCACAGCGAGGTCACGCCGCAGCGCTGCACGGTTTCCAGCGCGGCCTTGGCACTGAAGCGTTCGTAGTTGTAGATGAAGACCGTGGCGCCGGCGTTCCAGGGCGCGAAGAAGCAGCTCCAGGCATGCTTGGCCCAGCCGGGCGAACTGATGTTCCAGTGGACGCCGCCCTGCTCCAGCCCGATCCAGTACATGGTCGACAAATGGCCGGCCGGGTAGCTCTGGTGGCTGTGCAGCACCAGTTTCGGACGCGCCGTGGTGCCCGACGTGAAGTACAGCAGCAGCGGATCGGTGGCGCGCGTGACGCCTTTCGGCGCGAACACGCTGAGCACCTGGCGGCACTCGTTGAAGTCGCGCCAGCCGTCGATGCTGCCGCCCACGGCGATGCGGGTGAAGTTACCCGTGACGCCGTCGAACTTGTGCGCTTCCGAGACCTGGGCGATGACGTGCTTCACCTGCCCGCGCTCCATGCGGTCCTGCAGGTCGGCGGTGGAGACCAGCATGGTGGTCGGCACGAGTACGGCGCCGAGCTTGATCCCGGCCAGCATGATTTCCCAGAGTTCGACGCGGTTCGGCAGCATCAAGAGCACGCGGTCGCCGCGCTTGACGCCGCAGTCTTCCAGATACTGCGCCACCTGGCTCGAGCGCGCGGCCATGTCGGCATACGAGATCTTTTGTTCGCTGCCGTCTTCTTCCACCACCCACAGCGCGGGGGTGTGATTGTCTTTCGCTTCCTGGTCGAAGAAGTCGAGCGCCCAGTTGAAGTGGTCGAACTGGGGCTGCTGGTAGTTGGCGTAGGCGGTGTCGTAATCCAGGCGGTGCTGCTGCAGGAAGTCGCGCGCCTGCGCGAAACGCTGGTAAGGGGTCATGCTGTCTCCTGTGCGCTGTTGGCGAAGGTTCGGCGGAAGGTCCGGCATGGCCCTTGCCGATTGTTTTTACTTATTGTGCCACGGGTAGATCGCCACAGGCCGCCAAGGCAGCTTATTGCGGCCCGCCCTCGGCCGCCATGCAGGCAAAAGCATATGGCGTGGCGCCCGGCCCGACCTTGCTGGTCTTGAGGTCCATTCTGCCCCTGGTAATCTGGTAGCCGCGGCTGGCGCTGCGCATGGCCAGCACCGCTTCCGGCATCCTGGCATCGGCATCCATAGCGGACGCGTCACCGAGCGCGGTGCCGGCCGCCGCCAGCGCGTCGGTGAAATCCTCGAGACGGCTGTTGCAGATGTCGCCCTCGACCATCACGACGCCAAAGCTGCCCGCAACGCTGACATTCTGCAGGCAGGCTTTGCCGAGCGTGACGGGACCGGCGATGCGATGGCCGGCGTCGCGCTCGAGCGTTTGCGCAGTGGCGTTGAACCAGTCGACCGCCGCCTTGCGTCCGGCGGCGCTGGGCATGTCGCAGGACAGCAGGCGCAGCTTGTCCTGGTCAGGAGAGGCGGCGGCCATGTTGCAGGCGGCTGCCAGGGCGCAAGCCAGCAGGGAATGCACAGTCCACGGATGGTTTCGGTGTCGCATCGTCGGATCGCTTATGGTGTGGGTGGATTGGACTGCCCGGGTCCGGCAGCTGCGGTGTCCTGGCTGGCGCAAAGGTCGGGCGGCGCCGCCCGCCCGGCATCGGCCAGGTTCAGCAGCCCACGCCCATCGCCGAGCGCAACCGGCATGAAGCGCTCGACCTCCATGGCCTTGTCGCCAGGGTCGGTGGCGCCATACATGTTGTCGCCCATCGTGCAGACAAAGCCGTCGGGCCGAAGGGCCAGGATGCTGGAATAGGAAGACAGGGCGGCGATGTTGGCGATGCTCGGCTGCTGGCGCGCGCCGGGCTTCGGAAACAGAGCGCGGAACCAGGTCACGGCCAGGCCCTGCCGGGTCAGCGCGGATGGCGCACCGCCGCCGCCCAGCGTCGTCGCCCCGTCCAGGGTGGCGATCCGGCGCGCGACAAAGGCATCGGGCTTGTTGTCGGGATTGACGTCTTTCGGCAGCGCCGGGTTGCCGTTCCAGCTGCTGCCCCAGGCCCATACGCTGCCATCGGCGCGCAAGGCGTAGGTACTGTCGGCGTACGCGGCAATGGCGATGGCCCCGATGAAGAATGGCGTCGGCCCCGGATTCTCGCAGAGCCTGGCGGATCGTTCGGGCTGGTACGCGATCGCGCCGCCTGATGCGCCGCCCCAGCCGAGGACGACGCCGTCATCGCGCAAGGCGACGCCATGGAACTGGCCGAGGGCGATTGCCTTGATCCGTTCCAGGCCGCGGATCTTTGTGGGGAACGCATTCGCGCCCCAGCAGTACACCTCGCCGTCGCGGGTGACGATCGCGCTATGGGAATCGGCTGCCGCAACTGCGACCGCCGGCGGCAAGCCGGGAATGCGCATCGGACGCTCGACGTGCATGCGCGCCTTGCGTGCCCGTTCGGCCGGGCCGCAAGGATCCTTTCCATGCCCGCCGCTGAGGATCGCCCCGACCACGCACGGCCCCAGCATTGGCTGCAGCAGGTAGACCTGGCGCATGCGGTAGGGGCTGTAGCCCCATTCGTAGACGCTGCCGTCGCGGGTGATGGCGCTGCTGTGCTCCCAGCCCGCGGCGATGGCGATGGCGGGCGGCAGCCCTTCCACCTGGCGCGGGTAAGCAGGCGGTACACGCTTTTCGTGGCCGAACTCGGTACCCCACCAGAGCACGCGGCCGTCGCTGCTCAAGCCCAGGTTGTGGTAGCGGCCGGCGGCGACGGCGGGTTGGGCTGCGGCTGGCAAGGCGTGAGCAATGGACGCCATGCAGGCAATGGCGCCCGCCAGCCGTCTGGGCAAAGTGCAGTGAGGGATCATGGGGAACGCCTGTGCCGTGCGGTTGGCCATGGTGACGGCCTGCCGCTATTTGTTATCAATTAAGCACATTGTGCCATGGTTGGCGGCGGTGTGGGCGTGGCATGCTTGCCCGCGAAACCGGTTACGGCCTGGCAATCGACCGTACGGTGGGCACCCCGTGCCCACGCGGATGCCGGCGCGGTGTTGGCGGGTTTCGATACGCGAACGTGGAACATGGTTGGCGTCTCGGGATGATCATTCGAGACGTTTCGATCATCGCCCGACGCGTCATCAAATCAGGCCAACAATGGGCGGCGTTCCGCGTGGGCACGGGGTGCCCACCGTGTAAGGGCAAAGTAGAAATGTCCGGTTTGGGCAAAGTAGAAATGTCTGCTTTTGCGCGATAGCTCATGCTGTCGACTCCGAATAGTTTGGAGTCCAGCG
>Ga0308160_10003389_pt1 | contig 18007 bp, 24 predicted proteins | sample PhyFR1_FD_201036 | JGI IMG/M metagenome (GOLD analysis project Ga0308160, IMG submission 201036) | Phyllosphere microbial communities from UC Gill Tract Community Farm, Albany, California, United States - DLSLF.R1 | ecosystem: Host-associated > Plants > Phyllosphere > Unclassified | place: USA...
TATTTCTCCCATCTTGCCAATTCATCAATAGCCGACAGACTGACTCCTTCCTCGAACTGCATATTTGAATAAGTCGCCCATCTAAGCATCCATCCGTTGGACTGAAGGTTTAAAGCGATTTGGAAATCTTCCGAAACGTGAGATTCGGACCAGACTCGGGCAACTCCATCCTCAGGATCGACTTTGGCGCATTCTTGAAGAGCTGACCATCGGAGGAAAGCATTATGTCCAACAAATGGTGCCACTGTATACTTAGCACCATCAAACACTGTACGAGATGGCACTCACCATCACCGTTGGCGACTGTGAAAGAGATACTGATTTGGAGCATCGAGGTAAAGAATGTCATTGCGTTTTCGAAAAAGTGGTTGGCGACTTGCATGACTCCAGATGCGTGTTGGCTGTTGATTAGCTCGTGATCAGGGGATGAACATACATGATGGCGACGTTTGGGCTCTGCTGCATTTCTAAAGCAGCGTCCATAAAGCAGTCCTCGGGAACCCTGGTATCGGAATCGATAAGGAGGATGACCTCACCACTGCATTATCAGCAGAGATCACGAGTGATCGTGGAGAGATACTCACATTCTTACATTCCCAGCGGCCCAAGTCTTGCCTGCACTTTCCTCGATAGCCTTGGCAAGAGCGACTTCGTATAATCTCTTATCCTCCTCTTCCGACCACATTTCCATCCCTTTCTCCTCATTAACCAGAATCTCGGCTCTCATCTCATCCATCAAATCCTCAATTCGTAAAGATAAAGTATTGCAGTAATTGAGATTACCAGCTTTCTTGAATCTACCATGCCTCTGGAAACCATCTTGTCCATGACCAGGTCGAGCTACATGGGCGATATCGTTCTTCGCGTAATATTCTAATCGACGATGTCGGTCGGCTTCACTGACTAATTGAAGACCGTCGTCGCAGATGATCACATTTACTGTTCCACCTTGACGTTCGAAAGTGGTCATTGCTTTCTTGAGGGATTCGATAGTGGGCATGATGACGCTGTCGAGGGATTCCTGTATGTCAGTAATGATCGTCTTGATACAAGAGGGGCATACCTTGTAGACTGGCATTTGGACGGTGATGGGCAACAAGTCGGTAACATGGTCTCGGGGCGGGGGGATAGCGCTGTAGAAAGCCGAATTCTGGTGATACTGCGAGACTGGACCAAAGATAGAGAGCTAAGGTCAATAACAAATCGGGACAGATGGCACGTACCAATGAGGCAACCAAGACTGAGCATGGGAAAGCACACATCAAGACCAGAGGGGGAAGGACGGCAATAAGGGCGAATCGGACTGCATCTTTGTCGTACATGTATCGAATGAAAAGAGATCCTGAGATATCAGCTCATGTACATCAGATAAGCACGACTCACGTAGACCTAGGCACAGGAGCATGATAGCCAATGCGACCGAAAGACCACTGACGATCGAGGCGATAAGAGACACAGGCCTTAGTTTCCTGTTTGCAATCATCTCGGCCTTGTACGGGTCTTCCATATCCACATTGGTATCTGCTTTTTCGTCCTCGGTTGGAATAGGTAGTTGATCAGGCATCTGACTTCCTAATTCAACTTGGTGCTTGTCCCCAAAGACTGATGGGGTAGTAACATTCGTAGCCGGAGTTTGAGCGCTCGAGTCCATGGACATTATAGATCGATGACTCATTGCTGATCTAGGCAATGTCGGTCTAGGACTTTTGGATAAGGTAGGGAGAGTTTGGAATTCATCCGTCTCGTCCGCCCATAGGAAAGCTACGAGGGAAGCTTCGATTGTTTTAGCGGTCGGAATGAGGTTTTGGACATTATCGGCCCATACCACCAGGACACCCTCTTCACGGACGAATGCTGCGTATTGGTTCTTTCTAGCATTTCCAAGTGCCTCAATCGTGTCGAGTACCTAGTCGTAAGTGCAAGGATACATGGTATGGTAGGATGACTTACTTGAATACGGTTATCGGCATCAATATTAAGTTGATGCAATTCAGGATTTACGTCACTAAGTAATCAGCCGGATAATTCATTATGTTTCACCATTCACACTTACATGTAATTCTTCATAGCGACATCCACTGCTTTACTTTGTAATTTGATCGCAATCCTCGCGTTCAACTGAACAATAGCATGCTCAAAAGCTGCAAAACCAGGATGTTCCCCTGGGCAACTCCTGACGCTCCCATACTTTGATCTCAACGTGACACCAGTAATGACTTCATCTGACCACATTGAAGGTTCTATGGGAGCAGTGAACCATCCTTCTGGGTAACATGATCGATAGATCATGTCTGCCATGACATCGACTGCGTCCAGAGTCAAGGGGTTGAGATGGGGTTGGAAATCGGTTGATTTCTCATCTTCGTCGGTATCGGTCTCGGAGGGGGGAGGGGGAGGAGCATCGTCGGCTGGTTTTGATCTACGGAGTTTACTAAAGATACCCATCTTGTGGAGGATAGAAGAAGTAGGGGATGAAGATGGAGATGAGAAGATGGGGGAATAGATTTTTGATGAAGATCAAGTGAGTTTTTGAGACTCGGTCCTTATCTATCATTTCACATGCACCCGGCTCGGCAATGAACGTGTACCAAGACTGTCCCCTAGATTTTCTCATCCTCTCATCCCCTCTGATATCGTCTTGCTTACTCCCCAAGTACCTTGGAACTATTACGACGCAAGCCGAACCGAATTGACCTGGCCATCTCGTTACATTATCATTACGCCTACCCGGACGGGAGGGGGGTACCGAACTAGCTCCTCCTCTCTCCGAGGTGGCCGAAGTAGCTGTGTGCTATTCAGTATCACATCCAGCTTCTCAAGGGGTGAGAGCATTCTGTCTATCCTAGGGCCAGACCTGTGGTACGTGTCGTGGATGATAAAACGCGGGACTGAAATCCCTGGCTCGGAGAAAGATTGCGGACAATCCAACATACTATCATTCGTGATAACAGCCACCCCCTTTTCAACGTTACGAAACATTCTATTAAGAGGAGGGATTCGCAGCAAGAGGAAAGGGAGTGGGTCGAAGGAAGATGCCACTAATCTTGGACTTATCATGCGATGCCGACGGAAGCCGGTCTAGGAACCCCCAATCACCCGTTACAATTGTCCCGATACCAATTACACACGTCACACGTACACACGGGACGGCAAACGGGACGTATCATTAAGCATACACATTCTAGTAGTGTGTATACAATTCATACAAGCGTCGATCACTGCTCGTTCCAGTTCCACTAGATACTTCAATGGTAAAGATCTCCCGGTGCCTGACCCGCTTTGTTATTCCCTGGAATCCGGACCTGTGGCTCTTAGTTCCTCTTTTCATATTCACGCGGGGCGCGAGCAGTCTAGTATCAATGAAGGTGGTACGGGTATTCTTGGCGGTGAATGTGATTTTGAAATGAGGTGATAACGTCAAAGGAGTGAGTAGTGACTGAAAACGACTCCTTCTGTTTCTGATAAGGGGGTAGGGAGGTGGGAGGATGTACTAGAGTTTCGGGAGATGATGGACTGGGCTCGGCTACTCGGATCGGAACCGTGGACAGGCTTACACTTCACCCAGACCGAGTCCGAGCCCAAGCCCGGTACTGGACCTGGACCTGGTATCGGACGGCCGCCGTGGGAAGGAATAGATTGCGATATGGGAACTATAGAGTGATTTTCAAAAGACATTGATAATGGTATGAATTCGTTTCGTAAATTTCCCATCTCTTCCTCATCTCATTTAATCACTTTCTTCAACAATGAGCTCTTCCATTCATACTATCACCATACCTCGAGTCCCTGTCCCAGCATTGGAAGATGTTGTGGAGAAGGACGATCAATCACCACCTAAATCCAGATCTCGACCCAATAGCGGAACCATCCCTCCCTCATCCCCTATTCTCACTACAACCCTCTCTTCCCCCCGACAATCATCCGTCAGATTCTCAGCTTCCCCATCAACCAATGGATCTCTTCCATCACTCCTCTCTGACTCTTCCCTCTCCGGAACACCTTCTCCGAACTCTGGCCCATCTAGACCATCAATGCAACAACGACTATCATCCCGACCTGGATCCGCCTACACTTCTGCTACGCAGTACAAAAGACCTGTTTCCAGTGGCAGTACTCTATTCGCCAGGCGAGCTTGGCCTTCTACAAAACTTAGAGGGGAGATTGAAAAACCGTGGGTTAAATACCCTGATCCAGCACATCGATGGGGTAGGATCATCTTCTGGGCTCTTGTTGGTGTAGGAATCGCAGTTGGAGCAGCTAGTAAGTCCTTCCCTCTGCACCTCTTGTATCCCACTTCACTCCACTTCCCTTCTTTCAGTCTTGTGATTAGGCGTTGATGCTGATAAACAGTCGTTTACCTCGGCGTACGATCGGTGCCTACTCCGGGCAAGTTGTGAGTGATTTCCCGTATTCCATGTTCCCGAACAATCCGAGTTTTGCGCAGAATGCTAACGATACAGGTGCATGGTCATGGATGATGATTTCTCTCAAGGACTAGATCAATTCTGGACCAGAGAAGTCAGATTGGACGGTTACGGGTATGTCACCTTACTTCATCTCTTCCTCAACTCCCCATTCAGAAATGGTGCTGACGGGTAGTAACAACGAATTCGAATGGACAACAGCATCCGACAACAACTCCTACGTTCAAGATGGGACCATGTACATTGTCCCTACCCTCACCTCGGACCATCTAGGAATGGACGCAATCACAAACGGCTACACTCTAAACTTGACGACCGATGGTACATGTACCTCCACCAACGTCAGCCAATGTGGTGCTGTTAGTAATTCCAGCTTGGGGACGATTATTAATCCTGTAATGAGTGCTAGGATTAGTACTAAAGGGAAAGCTAGCATTAAATATGGAAAGGTTGAGGTTACTGCTAGGATGCCTACTGGGTGAGTTTGTAGTCTCCGTCCAGCTTGCTGGATGAATGATGAAGGAAGAGAACTGATATGAAGTGATTGGTTATGGCCAGCAATCTGGATGTTACCAACCGACGATCAGTACGGATCATGGCCTAAATCCGGTGAGATCGATGTAAGCCATCCTACTCCTTCTCCTCCTTTCACTCAGTGTATAGAGCGAGCTGATCAACAGATAATCGAATCAAGAGGAAACAACTTCTCCTACGGACAACAAGGAAACGATTTCGTTCAATCAGCACTTCACTGGGGACCAGTCTCTGCTCTAGACTCATATTTGAGAACATGGGGCAAGAGGCAAAATCGAGCACAAAGTTATGCCGATACTTATCACAAGTACACATTAGAATGGACAGACAAGTATATTACCACCTGTACGTCTTCCCTCTTCCTTACCTTCACTCCCTCTCCTCCATCCAAGTGCTAGACTGATGATAGATATCGATAATAAAGTAAAAGAAATCATGGTTATCGATTTCGATAAATCATTCTGGAACAGAGGAGATTATCCGACATATTACCAAAATGGAAGTGTAGCTGAACAAGTCAAGAATCCATGGTATTCCTCAGAGAACAAAGCTGCTCCTTTTGATCAGGGTCAGTCTCTCTTCCTTCTCCATCTTCCCCCTCCTCCTGCTTGACCCCTCGCTGACGAGCAGACTTCTATTTGATCCTCAATGTCGCTGTGGGAGGAACGAACGGTTTCTTCCCTGATAATCTGGGTGCTAAACCATGGTTGGATTCTTCACCAAGTGCCATGAACGGTATGTCCCCTCCTCCCTCCGTACTTCCGATCCCTGTGTATTCCTCCTTCCTTTTTGTTTCTCCCCCATCTCAGTCGAAAGTTTAATCACCTCGGCGAGCTCGACTGATTCATAGATTTCTGGAAAGCAAAAGAGAGATGGTACCCAACCTGGCCATCTGATCATACCAAACGTGGCATGGCAGTCAAGTCAGTCAAGATGTGGCAGAAATGTTAGACCGCGCGAAGCGGGGGCCAGATTAGGGACGAGATGAGTAGAGAATTAGTATCTTGGGTTATTTGGGTTTCATCAATAGATTATGGTTTATATGGAATTGTATACTTTCCAGTTTACCACCTCTCCCTTCGTCCGATCCTAATCACCCCAGCTTCCTCCTCGTAAATTGGCTTGACGGTTGAAGTTGAATCGATAAGTCAGATCAGTACCATCTTCCCACTCATCAATGTCATACAGTCAAGTCTTCCTCAATCAGTATCCGACCATTCCCACCCTCCATATCCACATGTCCCGGCTCGCCTCGCTCGCCTAGGGCGGATAGCCAGAAAACACCTGCATCCCCACCGCCAACACCAGGCCAGCGGTAGCTAAGAAAAAAGTATTCTGCACAACTACTATTACTAGTAACTTGGATAAAGCCTAGTAAAATATTGTCCAGTGGAATAGGAGAACAGGGGTTGAAAGCGAAGCATTTGAGAGTCTGAAGAAGCGTAACGAGAAAAAATTGATTCTAGGAGAACGTTTGGGGTCGTATCGTATCATTTGATTGAGTCGACTTTGGCCGTTCGTAAAAGTTGATTTGTGCGTTTATGCGCTGCTCATGTACTGTCTCATTAGCTCCTCTTCAAGAAAGGAAGGGGAAGACGTACCCAGGATCCGAGGGCGGTGATGGATCCGTCTGGGTTCATTAGGGCATTGTTTTGCTGGACACCTTGCATGTTCTTCATAGCACCGAAGGGAGCGTATCGCTCAACCCAATCTTGCTGATCGAACCAAGCGGCCATCTGGACGTGGAGGTTCCAGGCTGATTGTTAGCTACCATCAAGAGAAAAGAACAGAAAAACATACTCTGGTCATCGGAACACTGGGCACCACCGTTGAAGTTCTGGCAAGCGTACTCGGTAACCCAGATGTTGTGTCCAGTCTTGTCGTGGAAGTTCTGGACGTATTGCTTGAATCCATCGACGGAAACATCGTACCAATGGAGAGGCAAGAAGCTGATATTTAGCACAAGCATGAAATAAAGAATATAGATGGACGTACTCGTTCGTACAGTCGGCGGCAGAGTTTCCCCACTCGACACAGATCCTCTCGAAGTCGAGAACCCACTGCAAACCGGAAGGAGCAGAGGTGGTAGCGGCACCACCGAGCCTGATCCCCTTTTGCCTAACGGGAAGGTAGTCGTTCATCCAGTAACCGACAGAGTCCTGGGGAGAGATGTTGGCCTGTCCAGACTCGTTGGGCTCGTTGAAGAAGAGAGCAGACTTGACGGCTGAAGGCCAGCCGTCCTGGAGAGAGTGCCAATCACCGAGCTGGTGAGGACCCCAGAGCATAGGAACGTACTCGAGACCAAGGTTGTCTCCGGATCCCTGGATGTCAGCTTTGCCGATCACGGAGGCAGAGAGTGACGTACAACACAGTGAGGAGACCAGGTGTAGTACCAAGAAGCCTTTGATCCCATGTAGTTTCCAATGAAGTCAGATTGACCCTGAGTGGACCAATCTCCATTGGGCCATGCCATACCGTACTTGTTTCCAGTGTTAGACCATCCACCATTGCTAGCGGGAGCGGGAGCAACAGCAGGGGCAGCAGCAGAAGAAGCAGCGGCGGGGGCGGACCAAGCGGCAGCAGCGTCGGAAGAGGCGGGTGCGGGGGCAGCATCGGCAGCGGCCTCGGACCAAGCTGGAGCCTCGGAAGCGGAAGGAGCGGGGGCAGCAGCGCTGGAAGCCTCGACGGAAGGTGCTGGGGAAGCAGCGGCAGCCTCGGGCGATGGAGCGGCAGCAGAAGGAGCGGCGGCTGCTGGTGGGGAAGATCCTCGGACTCGACAAGCGGATCCGTCAGCGGCTCGTCGAACGAGACCGGTAGATCGTCTCTTGGTGACGTTGGTCTCTAGCCTTTGTCGGGCAGCAAGGTGCTTGTGGTGATCACGTCGTTGAGCGCCGTGAGCGAGTGCATTCTGAATATCAGTATAGGATCCTTTGGAATTTGTCTTGGCTGGTAGGGGTAATTGTGGGTAATTGGGATGAAAGGTGGTCCAATGCGGTGCATGGATTGCGTTGTGAGCGAGGTGGGACGTTAACTCACAGGAGCAGACTCGATACCAGTCAAGGCCATACCCAAAAGGGCGAGGGTGGGGAGAATGTTGATCAATTGAATAGAGAGCATCCTTTAATTCTGGTAGTCAGCGAACGTGCACGGTATGTAGAGTGTTGTTGGTAGGTGGATGGTGGTAGGATCCAACGACATATGTAGTTTATGAACGCTCCACAGTTCCTCTAGGAAAGGATCCCGCTATCAAATCCTGATACGGGAAGGACTTGAGCCAAAACTCACTGTTTGTTGTTTATATCTAGTGGCGAAGGGATGCGTCGATATCGATATCGGTATTCGGTAGTCGAGTAGTCGAGTTTAATGATCGTGTTCAAGTTGGACGAAAGAGTGTGATGGATGTGTTTGGTTGTTGAGAGTGAGAAGTGACGACGATCTACGTTGTCTTAGGTTGATAATGTAAAGAGTGGGATATGAAGTATAGTGAGATGAGACAAGTTCGGTCTAGTTTGTGTTGTTTGGATGGTAAGGTCAAAGCGCCCCGTGCGTTTTTTCTTTGTTGCCAAGGGATAGAGTCAAGGGGAAAGGGGAAAGGGGTTCCAGGGTTGTACAGTCGATGCTCGATTGTTTATTGTGAGCTAACACGTCCGAAGGGTTACTTTACAAATACAATGCACACACTGGTCAAAGCGCGTCAAGCCACCCTGGAAGTGAAACGCGTCAATTCAGGGCAAGGGAGATGAAAACAAAGGAGGGTTCAAGTGAACCTGAGTGTGGCGCGTCAGACAAAGTCAAGTTTGGTTCCGGGTGAAGGCACGGCTACCGAACTCTATGACACCTGTTCACCAGCTACCATTGTTCTCGCTCGATAGTCTAGCCTTCTATGGGACCTGGACCTACTCAGACAAGGCCAGGATGGGTGACTACCCCCAACCTTATAGCTCTATCATTCATTGTTCAGCTCGCTCTGCTGATTTACGCCGACCGTATCGACTCGAATCCCGAGAAATACGGCGGATTGAAATATACAGATGTAGATTGGAGGGTTGTTAGTGATGGGGCGAAATTGATCTTTGGAGGTACTAAGAGGGCTGAGGGATGGGTTGTAGAGGATACTGGTCTACCGGTCGGCGAGTGAGCCTATCACTACATGTAGGGATTTGAGCTCAGTATGCAGTCCATACGAACGAGCTACTTTTCGATATACCCCTTTACTAGCCCTCCTTCTATCTTCATCTATAATTCACCCGTTACTGGGTAAACTCACTCTAGTCTCCATCTCACTCTTAGTGACGCCATTACTACTAGCTTCAGGCGCTCCATTTTGGCCAACACATTTACTATGGACTTTAAATCCATTCGTCCTAAATATCACCACGAGAGGATCACCTGAATCGATAATTGTCGTATTGGTGGTCATGCTCTTGCTCTGCTTGAGGAACTCGAATAGAGCGCCCAACGAAGATGAGAAGGTGGTATGGGAGACATTCGCTGCGATCACACTTGCTGTCGCGATTAGTTGGAAGATATATCCTATTATCTACGTTCCTGCGATTTGGGCATTACTAGCAAAGAGGTACGGATGGTTAGGTGGGGAAGTATGGTGGTTTGGACTCGTCACTCTTGCGAGCTTGGTGATTATCAATGGATCTTTATGGTCAATGTTCGTCTTCCCTTCTTTCGGAGATTGGAGCTAATGGGTAGATGGGGTCAACCATTCTTGGAACATACGTTCCTCTACCACCTGACCCGACTCGACCACCGACATAACTTCTCACCATACTTTTACCCGATATATCACTCGCTCTTCCCCTCCTCGTCTACTTATATTGATACATACCCCCTCCTAGCCAAGATCATTCGGCACCCTCTCACTTCTTTCCTACCCCAAACCATACTCGTCGCCTTGGCCGGATTCAAGCTCCCAGAAGCAATAGGAATTGAAGGAACGATGTTTTTTCAAACAGTCATCTTTGTCGTATTCAATAAAGTCGTTACGTCCCAGGTATGCCCTTCCCACCTAACTTGTGAGAGGAGCTGATGGATAGTACTTTATATGGTTCCTACCCCTCTTACCATTTATCATACCCCACCTTGATCTCTCGAAGACGAAAGCAGGCGTACTGGTTGCACTTTGGATAGCAGCGCAGGGACTGTGGTTGGGAATGGGATATAAATTGGAATTCCTAGGAGAAAGTGTTCACCTCAAACTATGGGCTGCGGGGTTACTACTCTTCGGAGTGAGTTGTTGGATCTTGGGTCAATTGATGGACAACTACAAACCCCTACTAGACCAGAAGCAAAAGATATCGTAAATGATATGCAAGATATATCATGATATGGATACAATGTTTTTTTCTATATTGTCTATTTATGCTTCTTCCTCCCCTTCCACTGCTTTAGGTTCAACTTCAGGCATCTGTTCGTCCTTCATCACAAACACCCCCAAGATCGCCAGTAATGCCCATATGAGATTAACGATAAAAACAACATGTAAAGCATGGGCGTAGGCGGAAACGGCAATCTCCCTCTGATGACTTGGTAGGTTGCGTATTGAAGATGTAGATTTACGGATCTTGTCAATCACCTATCCGTCAGCACCATAACATGGCATAACAACAATAACAGAGGAGAAGAGATAGAGACATACATCTCTTGAATCTGGACCTGTTATTCTTGATGTGAGGTCTGAGAGGAGGATGGATTGTACGATCGCTGACGAGAATGCTACTCCGAGGACTTGGCCTATGTATCGGAATAGGTAGCTCACTGGCATTAGCTGAAGTATGGGGCTGGCACGTACTGCTCGTTGCTACCGCACTGTTTGTCAGCTAAATCCACTATGTGCTATGGGGAGGATTGTAGAGATGGCCGGGAAAGGAAGAAGACAATAGAAGAGGCGAAGGGGAATAAGGAACGAAGAAGGAAAGACTCACTGCTCACCCTTCCCCTCCCTCGTCACATCACTCATGAGCGCTACCAAACTCGTGGTCAACACCCCTGCATACCCGAATCCCCCAGGTGCCACCTCGATCCAACTCGCCCATCCACTCATTCCCTCTCCCCAAGTACAAAGTAATCCACAAGTCAAGACGATCAACCCCCCACACGCTAGGGTGAGGTACCAATACCTCCCAGTCCTCCTCATGATATAACCAACAAACAACGATCCGAAACAGATCATTATACTATTTGGAAGTAGATGTGCTCCTGAGACTGAAGAGGATTTGAGGTGGACGGTAGAGAAATAGAGAGGGACATTGTAAAGTAGGGAGAACTGGGAGAGGGTCATGAAGAAATTCGAAATGGCGACTCCTAGTGGTGTACGGCGAGTGAGGAGGGAGAGGGGTAAGATCGGTTGGTTGGAGATGTATTTTTCGACTGCGATGAATGTGATTGTGCCGATGAGCGAGGTGATGAGGAGACCATAAATGAGTGGATCTTGCCATTTATATTCCCCTCCAGTCGAGGTCGTGGAGGAAGTCTTGAATGACATGGCGAGTAGTAAACTCCCAACTCCCACAATGAGGAGGATCAAACCGGCCCAATCGATTTGTTTGAGTTTTCCAACCCATCCTTCCTCTCCATTCTTGTTTGTGCGTTTGATCTTACTTGAGTTAACCCATACCCCCACCCCTGCTAGGATGAGGAGAGGAGGTTGTATCCAAAACGCCCCCCTCCATCCAATTGTATCACTTATCATACCTCCCACAGGTCCCCCTAACGCCGCCCCAAGTCCGAAAAAGATATTGGCATAACCCTGAAACATCCCTCTTCTCCTCAGATCCACTAAATCCGTCATGATGATAACACCAACAGTATTGATCCCACCCCCTCCTACCCCCGCTATCCCCCTAGCTAGAATCAGGCTGTTCATAGATGGCGCAGCTGCACATCCTATCGTCCCGACCGTGAAGAATGTGATTGCGATCAAGTGGGCGATTCGCCTGGAGATATCGGATAATCGACCGTATATGGGTGTAAATACACATACGGAGAGTAAATAGGAAGTACCGAGCCATGAAGTTTGAGTTGACGCATTGAAGGAAGATCCGATTGGAGTGAGGAGGGTTGCTATGATCGTTCCGTCTAATGCGGAGAGGAAGGTACATGTCCAAATTGAGAAACAGAGTAACCAGAATCGAGAGGCGGGGAGATTGGCTAGGTTGTAGTGCCGCTTGACGCCATCCGGTCCGGTACGCGAGACATTAGGTGATTCGTGAAGTGCAGGCGAGGCGCTAGTCTCGCAGGAATTCGGGCCGTCAGAAGGCGAGTCGCGCGAGGAGAGAAGAGGCTGTCTCTCTCCATTTCCCCTGACCATTGCGAAAGGTCAGTCTATGAGTGTGAAAGATAAGAAATAGTTAATCCGAAATTAGGTTTGGTTCCAAAAAGTAGATTGATCTTTCGTCATTCTCGGTCATCCCCGACTACTTGTCCACCCTATACCTCTCACTCATATACTCCACAATGGCTCTACCAAATCTACGATGTATGTTCCCTCCGCTCTAATAGATGGGAGTTGAATTGATGATTAGCTATCTTCGCTTCGTCTAGGACTTCTGAGGAGGAGAAACATGTTTCTAGGATTACTTTTTACAAGTTGTTCGTTACCGTCTCCTCTTTGTCGATATGGGAGGTGTAATGTCAAAGACCTATGATCATTGATGGGTTGATCTGATCTCTATGGGAGGATCAATATGCTCATGATCAATGGGCGGAAACATGGGAGACATCAGACGTTAGAATAAGAGGAACTGACGAGTAGTACGGCCTTCGTAGCTTCTTGCCTTGTTATCTCAATGATAGCTGCTCAAAATTCAAGTCGACGGGAGGGAGTAAAGGGAGCAGTGGGATTGATCAAGGGAAGTGGAAATTTGGTCTAGGCGAAAGATATCCTGGATATTATGCGGAGTCGGAGTGGTCGGGTAGGGCGGGAGTGTTGATTCAACCTAAATCAACTCTCAACCTTCATTCAACCTGCACCATGGAATACGATACTCCCCGATCTCGATACCTCTTCTTCTTCTTCTTCTTCTTCTTCATCTCTCATCTCCGACACCCCTCACCCCCTCTTCTATTGTATCATACCTACTCCTACTCCTGTACACACACCACACCATACTCTTGCTCCTTGTACCCACCTCCTGCTCTACTATCATCATTACTCTATATCGTTCATATCCCAACCAACCCCCTTCAACCCACCTCCAAACCTCATCCTCAACGCCACTCAGACTCAAGAGTAAAGCGCGATGGTAGGGTTCAAAAATGCTGCTCAGGTCAAGACTAGCGTCCCTTCGAAACAGCAAGGTGAACGGAAATACCAGGGTAACAAACACGGTCCTCAACCTCTTCGTGTGGCTGCTGCTGCTGCCGCTGCTAACGCCAACGCCAATGGTATCGCAGCTCCGGCACCTCTCGACAATGCTATACAGGTGCGCGATGGTACAACATGGTTCCAAAGGAGAATCCTGCGGGGTCGGTAAGTCATCATTCAACGTCACTCAATCCCAAATCTTGGCTGAAAAATAGAAACTCAAACAGCTCCCACACGGCAGGTCCATCTGGAGCACGTCGAGGGCTTGACCTCGCCGAGGACGAAGTTTCACCCCCTGATCTTGGTGATCTTGATCGCGTTTATACTCCTGGACCTGGTCATATTTTGAGATACGCAAACACTCTTACGATGACTTTCGAAGAACGAATGGGAACTGCAGAGGTACAAGACCTGCTTCAGATCATGGAGAATCGAACGGTCGTTGATCTGTGAGTATTCAACAGCGGCACACATGGGAGTTGGCTGACGTACAGATACTGCAAAGACATCCAGGCGGTCGCTGCGGCCAATATTAACGGTATCGACGTCGATACCATCATGGACGGTGTCAATGCAACGCTGATAGCCTTCGGAGAGCAATTCAACGATCTACCATGGGGCGAGTAAGTCGAGTCGTCGGAATTCCAGGTCGTATGCTGACTGGCAGTATCTGTGATATCCTCTTACCGTCAACATTGAAACCGGATCTGCCGGGTCTGTAAATTCTTTTCAGCATTCGGCAGAAATGTCAAGCTGACGAGTCAGTGGACAGCTCGTACGATTGACCGATGAGGCAAACTTCCAGGATGATCTGCTGAGGAACGCTGTCGCGTGAGTACCACTCCAGATATCCCTGTACATCAAGCTAATATCTCAGGTACTGTGGTGGATATTCAGATTCTGCCGATGCCAGGCCCTCGCCGCGGAATCTCCAGTCCCTGACTCACGGAGAGCGCACACGCTGGCTCGATCAATTTCAAGCGTGAGCTCATCACACTATCGGGAAATGAGAGGCTGATCAAGACCAGGGTTATCTCTCGAATGCAGCAGGATGCACAACGCGCTAGAGCTGGCCCTTCCGCGACTCAACCGGCTATACGGGCTGCCTCATTGACCAAAGAAGAGGTAGACGCGAAGCTTGCGGCAAAAATGGCAGCAATTGAGCTTGCCAGGTGAGTCTCTCAGTCATGGATGCGTTTGGACTGACTTTTAGGAATGTACCTTCAGCCGGAACGATTCAGGGCCTTGGTGCACATTTAGATTCCAACGCTCGATCATCGATGCCCGTATCCACAACTCCTGAAAAGCAAGTTGGCGCTGTCCCGATGTACGGCGATGATATCGTCGATAACCTCAAGTAAGTCGTTCCTTGGCGTGGATCATGTGACGCTTACCTTGACAGATCGTTGATGGATGCGTCTGGTCCCAGCGCAGGGCCTTCGTCTTCTGCCCGGATGGACTTGAGAACGACAAACTACATCACGTTGGTTTAAACCCAAGAGACGACCGCAAGCTGACCCATAGGCCTACCGAATCATTGTCCCCGCCAGCGGCGCCCTCGAATAGTCCTGTATCCGCCGATGTACCTCTGTTGTACGATTCAGGGTGAGTTGTATCCCGAGTCCGAGTGAACACCCCTGATCATCAAGGAAACACGGTATGCCCGCAGGACCGAGTTCTGACGAGGACGAGCTGTCTAGCCCTGCTCAAGCTGCCAAAAGCAAGAAGAAGAAGAATAAAAAGAAGAAGAAGTAAGTCTACCACTCTGATCATTGATCGAGAGCTCATGATAACAGGTCCGGCGCTCGTTCCCCGCCTCGTTCCCCGTCTACCTTGACGTATCGTTCTAGTCCTCCTCATCCGTCAGTCAACCGCACTATCTGATTTCCACCTGGCTGATACTCTGTTAGACGAAAATCCGAAATTGGCCAAGAAAAACCCTTATCATCATCCTCGCCCAAGCCTGTAATTGAGATAGTAGGAATCGAACCACTTGCACCTCCCTCACCCTCGGTATCTCCTCTGTCACGGCCGCCCTCGGATATGCAGCACCCTCTTCCACCTCGCCCATCTTTCGCATCGTTCGATCCGGCAGCTGCGCCGAGTTATTCGGATTCGCTCGGTTTCGCGCAGGCGGTGATGGACTCGATTATAGGTGTCTCAGACTCGCCCGAAGTCGTCGTTGCCAAATTACAAGCTGCCGTTGGAACGAAATCGGTCCGTGAACCAGTGACCTTTTCGGTTCCGCCTCCTCCGCTGGACTCGCCTCCTCGATTGGACTCTACAGAGGAAAGAGAAGTCGCCAAGCAGGAGCTGCCATCAGGAACCGAAAACAAGCTTGAAGAGCAGCACGATGTCGAAGAATCTCGATTACGCGTCCTTCAAGCCATGACGTCCGGTTCGAATGTTGAGGACCGCAATGCGGTCATGCGAGGGATTCTTGCAGAGAAACTTTTGGTCGTTGAGTTAGAACCAAAAGCCGATACACATGCCGCGTCAACTTCCGCCAAGCATGATCAAACCACCGCCGAAGACAACGATAAGCCCACACCATCGTTACTCTCGCCTCCCGTTGTGGTTTCACGCGTCGACCTGAAGGCTCGTTATATTCGTTACCACGCACAAGCGCCATGGATCGACATGCCAGAGGTTTCTTCGGATTTCGAAGAGTATTTTGATTCGCCGTTCGACAAGGCTTTCGGTGATGCATTAAGGTACGTCTCATCTTGGCAAGTAGTCGTCGCTGACGGTAGCAGCAACAAAGTGTCGAAGGTGCAGGTAGAACCTCCATTCCCTGCTTCTTACAAGAAGCAAATGACCAAAGACACATCGGCGAGCAACAATGCACCAGCGAGGAGGGAGAAGCCCACGGTCTATCAAGAGCCCGACGCCAACGAAAAGCCCGGCAGCAATCAGAAGTCCGAGCTGGAACTGGGCTGCCACAGGTATATATCCTCTTCTCTATGTTGATCGCGCTCACCATACAGCAATGATGATGGTCCTATGGAAATCGTGGAACGATCGGGAATCACTCCGTCACGCGAAGGCCGACGAGCCCGGGCTTACTCTTCCGTCAACAGGTATGTCTCCTCGGTTGTATCCCATACCACCAAGCTGAAATCCCAGTGACCCCGAGAACAACCAATATACCGACGTTGGTGACGCTACCTTCGAGACTACCCAGATCTTCACCCCCTTCACGCCGGACGATGAAGCGCTGTTCGCAAGTCCCGCTTGGACGGATGTCCCTCGGGATCCAACGACTCCTCTTTCCCCATCTCGTGGACCCGCAGCCAAGGACTACAACCGGGCTCTTCTCGCTAGTGCTGCTATCACCGAAGATGGACCGCTCCATCAACCCCAAACCGCGCCAGAATCTCCTACATCACGCCTTGCTGCGACGTCGACCCGCGTAGCCCAGTTGGGGGAGGTGCTCGAGCCCGAACTCACAAGTGACGTCCTCGAAACCGAAGCCGTCGATGTCGGTGCCGGCGCCGAAACATCTGCGGGACCAGCTGTATATGTCCCGTACGAGGAGCTCTTCATCGATCGATCCGGGAGCATTGTGGATCGGAAAGCTGCCAAATCTCGAGTCATCGAGAGTCCACCGACCTCCGCCGATCCCTTTCTCGTAGTTGATCATTCCGGTCATGGTATCACCGACGACGACGCTCTATCCCCAGAATCGTTCGTTGACGTCTCACCTGCCGCTGGTGATGCCATCGAGCAAAAGCTGAACGTTTCGAGATCATACGTCCTTGTCCCTCCACCCGACGCTGGTATCAAGAGTAACGCCTCCGGTATTCAGCGACCCGTCTTTGTTCCACGGCCACTCGCGCCTGTGCTCGAAGAGGAGGAAGGGGAGGATGAGGGGGGGGATCCTTTTCGCCCCACTGCGCCTACTCCGGGAGAGAAGATGAGATTCTCGCCGTTTACACCTTCCCATTCGGGTCCCGTCGACACCCCAGGAGCGGGCCCATCCGGATCCAAAATCGCTTCAGCTACCGGTGGTCGAGTGCTTCTGGATGAATTCCCCATTTCCTCGGTTCGCAGTACTGCAGATTGGGATCCTGAATTAGCGGATCCATTGGCGGTAGTCGTATATTCTGGACCCGAGGCAGGAGGAGCACGCAAGGGTAAGGGTAAACAAACGGTCTACTCTACAGACCAATTGCAAGTGTGAGTCTACTCGTCATTTACGTCGTTGAGTCCTTGGCTAACATTCACAGAGCAGAAGATCTGCTGTACTCGTCTCCAACACCGGTGTTCTGGCCCCTGAAACCCGCTGGACAATATGGCCGCGTCACCCCCAACATCATCGCTACAGTCTGCCAACATCTTCTCGAGGACCGCTGCTACCGCGACTGCGAATGCTTGGCACGGGCCTGTCGGGGTCTAGGAATCGACACTGAGTGGACAGAAATGGTCATTCGCATCAACGAGTCCCTGCTCGACTCAGTAACCCTGCCATCCATCAAGACTGCTTATCAAGGTCGACCCGAGAGCATCCTGAAACAGCATGACGACATCTTCCGCCGAAGCGGGCGACTTCGCCAAATCACCGATAGATGCAGACAAGCCCGTTACGCCAGCTTTGACGGTCTGGTCCGATTCAATATACGCGGCACAGTGAACAAGTCGAGTCAACCGCTATTTCCCAACGTGGTGGGAATAGCCGTCAAGTCGAACGTGTTCAAGATGGTCCGCGACAATCTACGCTTGCACAAGGACA
>Ga0308160_10003390_pt1 | contig 18007 bp, 17 predicted proteins | sample PhyFR1_FD_201036 | JGI IMG/M metagenome (GOLD analysis project Ga0308160, IMG submission 201036) | Phyllosphere microbial communities from UC Gill Tract Community Farm, Albany, California, United States - DLSLF.R1 | ecosystem: Host-associated > Plants > Phyllosphere > Unclassified | place: USA...
AGGCAAGAGATCCATGGGAATCAGTGTTTTGTCGTCTCACTCGGCTGCGATACATTCCGCAGCTCACCCCAAAGGAGAGTAAGATGACTCGTGTTTTGCTTATGGAAGGCTAGGCAAAGCTCATTCAGAGGTTAGCCTGAATATCGCGTATCGCGTTCACGATTTGGTCTGTCTATACGACTGCCCACCTGTTCCGAACTTAGTGTTGTCGAGCTTGAGACGAAAGGATCCCATCTGGATTTGATCATCTTCATCGTGGAGGGGTTTCGTATGGAGAGCGCTATGGACGGACTGAAAGCCACGGGTAAAGTTTGTCTATCTCGTTATCGTCTGTTTGCAATTTCGCTTGGGTTCGTAGTTGTTGAGCGTTGGTTTTCTCGGTGTGTTTGTTGATGATACCGGTCGATGTGATCCTGATCGCCTCGCGGTCGGTCCGTTGTTAGGCTCGAATCTAGGGAAATGCTGGTGGTCTGCTTATGATTCGTTTGAGAGAACTAGGAATGCGATATCAATTCCTATAATTTGATACATCGAATAGAGATTTCCCAATCACAACCATCATCCACCATCAGCCTCTCCACCTCACCCACCCTTCTCCTCATCATCATCATCGCCATCAATTTCAGATGAAACGCGCGAAAACAAACTTCCCCGTAAACAAAAAGCCGCCCGGCCCGATATTTTGTTTGCGCGTCGCCCGCCCCTCGACTGAATTGTCTGATGACGTGTCCTTCGACCATTCATCATCTCGTCGTCGTCGCCATGTTGAAGTCGAGTCTGAGGGATACAATCCAATTCCCATCAACGAGTTCCAGCGGGTGAATCCAACGTCAAAGTGGACTTCGTACGGCTTGCCACTAGTTGCATACACAAGATGCTCCGTGATAGTCTCGACTGCTTCTGGGTCGCCCTTCTGGGAATTTCTCTCATCAATGTCGCTCAAGCCGCCATTTTCCCTGCCAAAGGTGCAGTGCTCGACCTCACGGGAAAGACATGGAAGGACAAGTCCAAGGGCGGGGTGAGTGCTTCTTACCTTTCTTTTTCCTCGAGGCTGGCGCTGATGCTTTAGGACCCCGCTGATGACAATGCTCAATAGAATCTTGCAGTAAGCACAATCACTGATCGCTCGAGGTGATGTACGTTCCTACTGATGGTGCTGATAATTTCTGCAACTATCGTTTCTTTGGTCCCCAGATCGTCGCTTTTACCGCTCCATGGGTACGTACCAGAAGTCCTGTTGCCGGACTCGCTGACGAGGGTCGCTGACGATCTCTTCGAATACACTAGTGCGGACACTGTCGAAAGTACGTACTATCATGTCTTCGCCTTCTCTTGACCTCAGACGCTGGATTTCTTCGTCGCCCTACCTTTCAGCATGGCGCCTGAATTTCAGAAAGCCGCCGAGTCTCTCAGTCCCTTGATCCCCTTTTACAATGTCGATTGCGATGAACAGGAGAACAAGGCGTTGTGCGCGGCGGAAGATATCAAGGGGTTCCCTACCGTCAAGGTAAGCAGATCCGTCAATGCTGCTTTAGTGAACGACAGCTCACCCGAACATTCTCTTCTCCGCTCGACTAGGCGTACACGAAAGGCGGCAAGGGTCGAGGAAGAGTATTTGAGCGCGAGAGGAAAGCTGGACCGATCATTGAATGGGCTTCAGATCAGATCCCCTCTACCAAAGTAAAGAAGTTGCGGCAAATCGACGAGGTTGAGCTCTGGAGGGCAGCTGTGAGCGTACAGAGTCTTCTCATCTGCAGAATGTGGCCGCTCACCCTGAGCTCGACGCTTTATTCTGTTTCCCAGAAGCCCGATCAGCCCCACGCATTGCTGCTGCATCCATCTAACCCATCGGTCCCGCTCATGTGGAAAGTGTTGTCAGACCGGTTGTCGGATAAAATACATTTTGGATTCATCAAAGACACCAAAGGCGAGGCAGCCCAATTCATCGGAATGCGCTCTCAGGACAAGAAGGTCGACGGCGTCAAGGTGGTCACCTGGACGGCCGCCGGCGAGCGAAGCATCTACAAAGGTGCGGCAAAGCTAAAACCGCTTCTCTCAATGCTTGGATGCTGATACTCTCGTCGCAACCAATTTTTCACCCTATGTAGCCGGACCACTCAAGTTTGAACCCCTGCTGCAGCACTTTGCTCAGATTCTGAAAGGCGAAACGCCAAAAGAGGCTGCGAATGAAGATTACGTCACACACTACGAGACGACTATCGTTGCCAGCTCTACCGAAGCCCAACCAGTCCCGACTCAGAATAAATCGGACAAGCTGAAGGAACAAAAGGCCAAGTGGGAGGAGGAAGAAAGACGAGATCGGCTGCGTCGGGAAAAGAGGGAACAGGAGCGTCTGGCTCGGATGTTTGAGGATCAAGAACGTGTGACGGATGAGGAGGATGCGCAGGAGGATTCTGGTCCCCAGAGCGGCACTCCTGTACAACCCACGGTAGAACCGATCGCCGTCCCTAGCCTATCGCCTCTCGCTGAAACCGACAACGCCGCTTCTCCACCCGTCGAGCCGGAAGCACCGGGATCCTCCATACAGACCGAACAAAGCCAGGCAACACAGACGGATCAGATACTTGGTGCAGACGATCGAAACGCCCAACACGATGATCAGTCTTCGACGACTCCTCTGGAGCAGGCAGCCGACGAGTTTGAACACGGGCGACATCAGGCCGTATGGGACGAGTCTCCTTCTGAACAGAGAGTCAAGGACGAGCTGTAAAAATGCCCAAACCAGACGCTGTTCATTTTCTAGGTGTTTCCCATCTTGTGTCAGCCAGATCATTAATCAAACGCATTTTAAAGATACAACTTGTTGCATCGAGATGTCTGGAAACGCTCTATCATTCAAGGCAGGCAAGAGATGCCGATATGACTATCACGCCGACGACTTTATAGAGAGAGGTCTGCCGAGTGCGCTTTTTGTGAAAGAAGGTGGCTTGCTAGCTTGATTTGGCCCGACGAAATGCGTGATTTCCGATGTTGGCTTTGTGTTGGTTACGGGAGCCCACGAAAAACGACTGACGTCGCTGCCCCAGGAGTCACTTCTCCCTCGCAATCCCATAACGCTGGCTCGTTCATCCATCTGTTGACCGAGGGTCTCATCACAGTCCAACTGCGAGACGGCGCCTAGAATACGAGCAAACTCCCGATTCGTGTCGTTCGCTACATAACCAACCGGGACATCGTTTTGGTTTCGGGGCGGGGGTGCTTGGCTTCGATGTCCAACCACGTCGGGACGTATGTCTCCATCTGCAGGTGGAACCCCCAAATTCTCGGAGCTCTTGCCCTCAATCCTCTCGGAGGACTGACGATCTGCCTGCGGCTCAGACGGCCGGTGGAAGCTAAAGTCATTCCTGCCGAAGCTTTCCACCGCGACCGAAGGATGCATCAAGGGACCCGGCTCTAAGGATTCGGTCCGACTAAGCGCGAAAGCTTGATCTTCCAAATGGATATTTCTACGTGGATCGGCGTAGTTCGAGCTCGCGAGTGTATGCGTGCTTGCGTTTGCACGAGGTTCAGCCCCAGGAGAGGGGTTGGCCTCAGGACGATGCCAGGAATACCCTGGGATTTGGAAAGGGTGACCGTGAGAAGTCCGATAAGAGTCTTGTCGATCTGCGTTACGCTGCATGGGAGAACTTGGTGAAGGTGGAGTCGATATGGCCACGCGGCCGGAAGAGCCATCAGCCCCGGGCGTAGTAGATGTGCGGGTCGGTGTAAGCTCCATCCGGGAGCTCCCGGCAGTCGAGGAAGACCAGACGAGCGTCTGGATTGGAGCCGGTAAACCTCCAGCCTCGATAATCCCTCTAGAGCGTAGGACCCCCTCAACGAGCTCATCAGCCAGTCCCTGAGAAGGGCGAGGAACTTGCGCAATTTGAGCTAACGGTTGGCCCAGTCCTAGAGCGACTTCGCTCTCTGAGGTAAAGATGGTTGTAGGTTTTGTGCTGGCTATGGAGCGGCTCGTCTTGTTTGGCGAGCCGTATGAGGATACCGAGGTCGACTGTGATGCAGAACGTGATCGGTTTTTGAGGGATTGAGACTGGTGGGATGACGTATGGATGGTCCCCCGAAGGAGTTGTGCTTGGAAGTGAAAGGATGAAGGCAGTGACCCAGCGATCGAGAGAACAGGGGAGTCGGCCCTTGAAGGTGGAATCGGGTGCGTCGACGCATTGTCATCAGGCAGACTCAGACTGGTTATATAAGATCTAGAATCTGGATCTTCCAGAGCCAGGTAGGACGAAGCCAAGCTTTGTGAAGATGAAGACGGCGACAATGAAGGCGAATGTGTGGGTGAAGCGGATGATCGTGTAATGAAAGACGCTCGAGGACAAGCTCGGTGCCGATTGGGAGAGAATATTGAGGACGGCTGATACGAACGACCGCTATGACGTGTCCTGGTCGAAGCAGGTCTGGTTGTGGAGAGTCTGATAGAAGGTGCTGGGGCTGTTGACCTCTGTCTCGCTCTGGGAAGTGGCAGAGAAGGGGGATCGTTGGCGTTGTTCCGATTCAGGATCCCCTTGGGAACTCCGGCGGTGTTCGGCCTTCTAGACGAAGTTTGTTTCGCTCGTTCACCCCGTCCATGTCCCAGTTTCCTGGCAAGCCAATCAATCAATGGCTTGGTAGGATTTTCCTTTTTCGAAATGAGTCTGTTGTCGGGATGGTTCGCTCTTGCATCAGAAGGATCGAATCCCGTTGACCTTGCGCGACGAACAATACGAGGGTCATACTGGGGTGAAGTCATGATGAAAGCTGGACCGGCGGGTCTTTGGCTTCCAAGTATACGATGCAAGTCATGGACAAGACAAACATTCATCTCTTTCTTGAGAAATCAAAGTGTTTATCGATTTATCGAAAAGGTGCCAAGCTCAATCACAATCACGCAAGCGAGACGCACAGATTAGCTTCCGGTCACCTGCGCACGTAATCACCGAAGCTGCACGCTCAAGTACGGATCATAGAAAGATCATGTATGTACATCACCTCCACGTCTCGCAGCAAATGGTTCGATCATCTGCTTTGATCTTGTCATCTTCTGTGCCGTTCGGAATCCGCTAGCACTTTACAGTCTACCACATCAGGCATTGTTCTTCTTGAAGAAGGCTGCCAAACGAGCGTAGATATCCTCAAACGCCTTCTTATTCTCGGGGTCATCGAGGTCAGCTCTAGCAGCAGCCCATCCGTGATGCCTGGAAAGACAACACCTCATTCAGTATATGACCAATTTCAATGAGCTAAGATCCCTCACATGTTATCGTAGTGCTTGTAGTCGTTCTTGTCCGCAAAGGGCTTGCCAGCCAACGCAGACTGGAATTTCTCGATGTCGTCATTAGGCTCGTTCTGGTGAAAATTTAAAACCAGTAAGTCCAGCCGATGTTGAAATACCCTACAAAGCGAGGACGAAGTAGCTCACACACCTTGGAAGGGTAGAAACCGAATGGGACTTGTAGATTCTCGACATCTGCCGCATCAAGCATAGCTGGATGCACGATCGCAACGCTCTTGAAGAGGTCCGCGTATTGAGACGCAACGGCACTGACTTTGCCTCCCCAACAGAATCCGTACAGACTGATACTGTCGTAGCCGCTCTTCTTCAAAGACTCCGTAACCGATTTCAGCTCTGCCAAGCGATCTTGCACGTTTGCGCTGAGAGATCCAAGTCGAAGTGTATAGATACCGAGCAGAAGCAGGGGTTTCGTGGGTATTAGTGATCGAGGTTTTGCTTGGGGACCGAGTGGGCTCGCACTCACGTGGATCCGAAGAAGTGTTGAAGGTCGTCCTTCTGTTGATCCGTCTCTGGAGGGAATTGGTCGACAGGCCACGGCTTCCCCTTGAGAAAGTCGGGCATAAGGACCTTCGTTCCCGACAACGCTGCGGAAAGTATATCCGCTCCTTGTTCGGTTTGGGGAAAGAATCCAAAGATATCATCTGTGCAAGTCATAGACCGTCGTGATCAGTATGGATTCTGCTTTGTAGAAACACAGCATAGACTTACAGATACAGCTATCAAGGATGCGTGCCAAAATCGGAAATCGAAAAGTTAGTACATCGTCACAGACCGCCAGGCAAACATACATCAATGCGTGAGTCTTGGAGTCTCCAACCACGTAGGTCTTGTCAAAAGGTCCGAAGCTTTCATAGGACCCTTTCGATTTATAACTCGACTGCACTGGGGGAATCGTGCAACAGGCTAGAAGCAGTCGCAAGAAATGCCTGTCAATACGAGGAGCCCCTACAGCGTCATGCTTTGGTACTTGCCCTCGTTGGTGTTGTGTGTAGTTGACATGGTGTTTGAGATGTGTAGGTTTGATGCGACTTGAGGGAGAACTACCAGATGAACAGCGATATCATTGGAACACTCGGTCGATCTACTCTAGACTTGTAGCCATCAGCAACGAGACCTAGTTGAAGGGCGTGGTCATTGACTGACATGCCACCCTCGCGAGGGCCAGCTGAGCGGGTCAAATGCCGGGTTTCACGCGTTCATTCGTCATCGCCGAGCTTTGGACGACCGCTCATGAGGGTCGCTACAAGCTACAACCCCCGCGATAACCCGTTCACTTGACAAGGGATTCGCGATAGGCAGGAAAGGACCGAGCTACTGGAGCAGATCTTGACATGTAAAATATGATGCCTTGGTCAAAGGCGTATGGCTTGAGAGCTGCCATAGAGTGGTACAAGAACCGTCGGCAGGTAAATGGCACTTGCGATCCCGCGAGAGCCGTTTCGATTATGATATTGGTCACTGGGGCGAGGACAGCGACTCAAGGTCGGCTGATGAAGAATCGGAGCTGCTCATAGGTAGCTTCTGAGAGCTACCCTTAGAAAAGTAGCTCTGGTGTGTGGCAGCCCTGATGTCCTGGCAGAGCGATGCCGGATGAGTTCAGCTGGAAACCAGCTCGAAACTGCATCACGCTATCCAGTAGTGTTCGCGACGATGGTCTTGATCTTCTCGTCGAAGCCATTGACGTTGATTGGCATCTCCAAGGTGTAAAAGGGGTTCTTCATTACCGCATCCGAATCTGTGGCGCTAACAAGGTGAGCAGACTCGATGGTCTTTCTCTTGCGGTGCGACTCTGCTCACAAGCTTCGTAGATTTTCTGCAAAGTCGATTCTGGATTCGGATGTGGGAGGGAAGTAAGAAGCACAAATTTGGTTCCTGGAGAGCATTCAAAACAATCAGCGCTGATAATAAATGTCCCTCGAAGTCGATTCGTAAGTACCTGTCAAAGTCAACATGACATTGAGCTTGAAATCCTCTCCCTCGATGACCTGTACGCCGGATCCTCGACCTGTTGGAGACAGTTTTGATGTGATGGCATGAACTCCATGAAGAGTTCCAGCAAGTACCAAGTGCTCGTTGGCAGTGAGGGTGGAAAGCCCCTCTGATACGAGAAGGTAGACAATCATATGAGCGCGTGTCAAACAGTTCAGAGACCGAATCATGTCTCGCACCTGCATAGTTGCGCTGGAAAACGAGCCCCCCCGCTTTGTTGATGACCCACACACTATAAACAACCATATAGACTGGATGAGGAAATTGTCCGCTGACTCTTCGGTGAGTATCTTCAACTGGAATGGAGTAGATGCAGTATTGTTTGATTTCTCAACAAGCTACAAGAGTAGTGATCGAGCGATTGAGGGTTGTTCCCTCGGCGCGACCCGGCAACGGACATGAATCTATTTAGCCTTGGAAGTCAGGGAGCTCACCATGTCCGCGTCAGCCTAAGCGACGATGTCCAGGTCGTCGCCAATCGTTACACTGCGATTACCATGTCAAGGATCACAGATTGATTTGACTGTAGGTATGCTGGGCCACTAGTGACCTCCCCTCAACCAGCCGACTCTACCTACTCAGCCAGCTACCTCTCACGATGTTTGGTCTTCGACGACAAGCTGTTCGAGCTCGTGGTGCCTGTGCGGCCGTCCGTGCTTATTCGAACGCACCTGTTGCACCGGGCACGACTGGAGCTGCCAACACTCCCAAGCCCGGCTCACCCATCGCCTCTGCCAACCCAACCGAAGCAGACCCGCAGAATCTGTACCAGGCGCCCAACCATCCTTCGACATGGAGTACCAGTCAGAACCCTAAGAAGCACGCCTACTCGGGACCTCGGTTTGAACAGGTCAACTTCTCCCTTCAGCCGCAACCCATCTCGGCAATGGAAATGGTTGCCAAAGACCCTGTCCGGCTTGTGCCAGGCCGAAAAGCGACGTGTGATGGTGGTAAGTGAACCTCGTCCAGTCCTTCGTACGCTGTTCGCTCACTTCAGATTGTTGATGCAGGCGGCGGCGCTCTTGGACACCCTAAGATCTTTATTAATCTGGACAAGCCGGGTCCCAAAGCTTGTGGTTACTGGTGAGTTGGACTTCAGTCTTATCAAAATTCTACTGACGCCATGCTCTTTGCCGCAAATAGTGGAGTCCGTTTCGAACAGGCTCATCATCATTGATCCCGGCAGGGTCAGGTTGGCGACGACTGTGATAGGGTATCACATCCGGCTTGCTACCGTCTGAGCAGTTGTACTCGGTTACTTGTTCTAATGAAACGACATCGCATTGTCAAATCGCGCTCTCATAGTATCAATTACAAACATAGGGCTAAACAATACACGCTACATATTGGAATACTCGGTAATATATTAGCAACCAATATCATTGGTATCGCTTGCTGATCGTAAATGTCGTTAATCTGCGGTGACCAAAAGTCATCCGCCAGCCACTAAGGCTCTCCAGTCTCTTCGGTAATTGCGAGCTTCCTTCTTATATCTACGGCTCCCAGATTGGTTTTTGCAATTGGCTGGCCTGCTTCCTTATTATGTCCTTTTGGCGCATGGGCTGCGATGCCTGCTCAAGCCAATCAATTCTGCTCTGTATCCTGGAATGGACGTCCTCGATCCAAGTCAATCCCGCATCGCCCTTAGATAGGAACGATGTTTGTCGTGCGCGAAGTTGCCTTCGAAACTCCTTCAGAGCCTCTACTTCGATCTTGTACCGAGGATCTACGAAGAGGGCACCAATACCCGCCGAGCTCGAGCAATGTTGTCGAGCTTTGAGGACGCGTAGTGCGGCCGTCAAGATTGGCTAGATATATCAAATTGTTCAGGTCTTCGTCAGCACAAGCGACTATATATCCATCAGGGTGGGCGCGCTTACAACGTAGCTCGCATTCTCGGGACGGAGGTAGTAGGAAACGTGCTCTGGGCTCAATGTCCCTGCAGGCAGTCCATATATCAGCTCGAGAGCCGGAGTCTTCTCGGCAACATTGCTCTTATTCCCAATTGCGACGACGGGGACCGAAGCACGATGCCTTGCGACGTCGAGAGGGGGGAGTTGGCTCGATCCTGAGCCCCGAGAAGACGCTTCGCATCTCGCCCACCAAGTCCAAGCTTGTCTTTCCGAAGGTTTCATCGCTTCCATCGCCAACATATCAGGCGTATAGCGGGACGGAGCGTCTTTTAGCTGTCCTAATTGTGCAGATATGGTGTGGCCAGTCGACAAGAGGTCGTCAAGCCGGGATACTTTGGCTCGGCAGGCGCCAATATCGTCCGTGGGCAAGATCAGGTAGTCATGAGGAGCGCAGTAAGGATACTTCGTTTCCAAGACGAAAAGATTGACGTAGGGCCGGATCGACGGCGTTTCTTGCACCGGAGCTGCGCCAGCAGAAAGGTGAGATTGCTCCTGAGGGATGTGAGGCTGGGTAGGGATCAGCGGAGTCTGGTCCGTACCTCCGGGTTGGGAGCTGGGCCAAGATGGCTTGATATCGGGTCCCGACTCTGCGCGAGTAGCGTAGGAGCTGGGCAGTGATGTTGGGACCGGGCCGCTCGTCGATCGGGTGTCCACCTGTTGGTAATCGGTACTTGTAGCAGCATTCTGGCCTTCTGCTCGGGGGCGAAAGAAACGCGACGGGGCAGGCGTAGTAGAGTCGCCATCTGCCAGTCCGGCCCAGACTGGAGCGTCCATTTCGGTTCTCTAGAAGACGACTTAAACAAGCGAAGGCAGCCAGGAACGAATTTTTACGTTGTCTTGCAAGTCGGGTTGATGTGGTCGTGGCGGACCCTCCGAAGTAAAACGTGAATCTCTGCCCCGGTATTGTTGTCAAACCCGATATGCGTTAAGGATAGCTAGCAGGTCAGGGTGAACAGGACGTCGTGAGCTATGGTAAAAACTGTAGTTGCTGTACTGCCATCTCAAAGTGAACATATGTCGTCGTGTTAGGTTCAGCCAAACGCTAGAGCACCGCGTAGAGTGATTCAGATGACGAAAGGTGATTACGTAAGGCGAAGAGGGAGCGTTTCTAGATCTTTTTGCTGATGACGATGGTCATCATTCGTTCTTGCCTTGTTCGCTGGATTTAAGCGGTATGACTACGGTAACAAGATCGGACAACACTGGCATGCATAACCTCTTGTCCTTCAACTTCGGATCACGTTCTACAGTTGCCTAGTCCGGCGGGCCTTTCATGGCCCCGAAGCCAATTCATCATTCGCCTTCGCCTCTCTTGATAGGCAAGGAAGATGTGAACTTTGCTGATAGGACCGCCCGCTACGTGTGCGACTTTTACCATTCGCTTCGCATTCGAGGGGGGACACCTCAACAGAATCAGTGGACTGTTCTCGCGGCTTTCTTGCTCTATACAGAGCCCCTCCAGAGTGGAGAGCAGGGCTCGCTGAGTATCTTGACAATAGCGACTGGCAACAAATGCGTCGCTATACCGACCGAGCGCGACAAACAGGTCATCGACATGCATGCCGAAATTCTAGCAAGAAGGGAGCTTGAATTACTGTTAATGGATGGAATGGCGGTCCCGGACATGGATTTGGTCCAGGATTCACAACAGTCTCTAGCTGGACGCTTCGCTCACAACGCCTTGCAATCGCTGGTATCTTCACGTGCGGCGTTGTATATGTACTCAAGTCACATGCCTTGCGGCTTCGCCTCGGATGTCGCTCATCTCGATCGTCTCGATAGAGAAGATGAAATCTTGAATCAAGTTCTCTGGGGTGACATTGCCGCGCCGGATCGCATGCATTCAACTTTTCGCTCGGATAGGGGCGGTCCTGTACCGCAACTCAGCAAGAAGCCTTCGCGGGCGGATGCCGAGCGAACAAGTGCCTACTCCTGTTCGGACAAGCTTTCACGATACCAGGTTCTTGGGCTTCAAGGAGGTCGATTGGGCAGAATCTTTGAGGAACGCGATTGGCCCTTCATAAGGCTAGCTGGGATTATCGTCGGAGAGGATTTTCAAGTAGGCAAAGGCTTGCAGGCTATGTTCGGAGGGGCTGTACAAACAGGGACGGCCTCCGCCAATTTCGGAGAAAGCTACTCTCGGATGGTCGATGGGATATCCGAAGTCTTTGAGGGACATGCGGAATCTTCGTTCTTACACTGGTTTCATCTCGACCTACTGCAGACAACGGCAGACTTCAGGATATACGGTACCAGCCACGTCTTCAACCATTCTCGACAGGCCACCCAAGCTCAGCATTGTACCGGAGTATCCATTGCGGAGCAAGCGCGAACCGCGTTTAACACAATGTCGCTGCAGGAGCAAAGTCGTGTGCGAAGCCTACCCCCGGCACTGGCTAGAGATTTGGTCTTGCATGCTTCGCCGGCCCAGTCTTTTCCCATTAGTACTCACTGGAGAGCTGGTCAGGACGTGCAGGTATTAAATCCTTCTGGAATCCTGAACGGCCACAAGGTCACGAAACCAATCCTGTCTGATAGAACAAGTCGGGTGTGTCGAGCGCGTATGACGGAGACGTTTCGTTCGGTCAAAGATCCTCCAGACAAAGGAGGTGAGAAATGGAAGCGGGTCTCAACCTTGATGGAGTCGAAAGGACCTTGGAGGGATTGGCATAAATCTAGTTGATCACACTCTGATAAAGCGTTGTATAAGTACACGGATGAGCAGCTCGTAATACAGTATGTCTGGGAAGGGAGGAAAGTTGAACATCACACAGCGAGAAGTTTGGGGTCCATCGAGATCTTGCACAACCGGGCGACGAGGCCCCCGAGCTGTACCAATGTGCCCACCCCTTCAAGAATTCGCATGTGCGTCCATCCGATTTCCTACGCGTGGCTATCAGAACAGCGCATTTGATGGTAAAGGGAACACATCCTGACTCACTCTGATGAACTCCAATTTGAGATATTCTGGCAAACTGTAATGGCGTACCCGTTGGTCAATTAGTCCTCTTCGAAATATCGGCAATGAGTGGAGCAGTGCAACCTACGCATCCATGGTCTTGACAACCCGGAAGATGGTGACCACGATGTCAACGGCGCTGTAGCCCTGATCCCAAAGATCGCGCAGGCCATCTAACGCATCGTCAACCTTTTGATTCTGGCATTCTTTCATCATTTTCTGAACGACAACAGGGTGAGGTTGATCGCAAACTTTGAAGACGTTATCCGGAGAGACAAAGTTGAAACCAGAATATGTAGACTGCAGATTGTTGATTGCCTGTCGCATGTCACCTTCTGAAGTAAAGATTAACGCTGAAATCCCTTCGTCGGAGTAGGGCACCTGTTCGACCGTTCAGCACCTCCCCTTGGCAAATCGTGCACATCAAGCTTCATTCTCACATTTTCAGCCTTACAAACTTCCAGTAAACGTTTCAAGACTTCTGCATCCTTCAATTTTGCGTAGCGTAGCAGAGCACATCGACTTTGGATGGGCTCGATGATTTTGTTCGACATATTGCAAGCGAGCGCAAACCTCGTTGTGTTACTGTAGATTTCCATGGTCCGTCGCAACGCTTGTTGAGCTCCCGTGGTCATTCTTGAGTCGGCAAGGAAAATCAGCCTGGTTGTGCCGTATTTTACAGATCGAGCCCCTCACTTACGAGTCTGCCTCATCCAGTATGATGATTTTGTGACGTCCCGCAGGCAAAGTCACCTTGCGCTGAGCGAAACTCTTGATTTTATTTCTGACTACGTCGATTCCTCTACGATCGACCGGTGGAACCCGAGCGTAATCAGTACATGCAGTTGACCCTCACGGTCGTTCTACCGAAGATGACTCGACCTACCTCTCGTCACTAGCATTCAGTTCTAATACTCCTTCCTTGTAGGCGTCTCCAAGAAGGGCATGAGCAAGGCAGTGGATTGAGGTGGTTTTCCCGATGCCTGGCATACCCTGCACGTCAAAAGAAATGCATGTTGGTGAGTTCAGATCGAGTAGAGATCCCTACACCACACTCACGGAGATTATGATATGTGGCATGTTGCCATCTTCGGCGATAACCTTTAGTCTCTCGATGGTCTCCACATTGCCAACCACATCTTCGAGAATGGCTGGACGATATTTCTCGACCCTATCAATTACCAGGGTAGTTCAGCTATTGAGCGAGGAACATGGGCCGTGCTGGACTGACCAAGGCATTTCATACGATTCGACATCCATATTCTTGGTTGAGATATGGTTTTCGCGAGCCGCACCTGACATCGTGGCCGTTTCCACCTGTCCGGGCGTGTCCATCGCTGATCAGCACGAGTCTTTAAGTGTATCGAAAGTGATTCTCTCGAAGTATTCAGCCCGAAAGTGAGGCGAGATCTTGCTCAATAATGGAGGGGGTATTGTTGAACAATCATAGGCATATTCGTACGCCCCAGTAACAAGTCGCGGTTGACAGCTTGATCCAGGCGCGAGCACGCGATAAAGTCAGTCTCCTTACGCGTCGCGTTAAATGACATGGAATTTAGTGGTGAACACGGGTTTACAGCAGTGGATTGTCATTGTTTGGTGATCGTCGAGTTTACAGTTGTACAGTTGTACGATTCGAGCATAGAGAGACCAAACGTATACAATGTAAGGGGCTTCTTCGTATGCGCTAAATCCACACAGTCAGGGTGTGGCGATCATAGAGATTGGTTTGATCGCTAAGTTCGCCTAGGTTCGGGTAGAAGGGAACCATGGCATCTTGAGATCCCAGGTAGCACGTATTGTAGATCCGCCAAAACACCTCCCTGACCCTTCTCGAAGGATGGAACAGACCTTGCAAGACGTAGCTCATCAGCACGCCCGGTCCGAGACCAACGCGCATCGCTTCGATGGCATCCATGACTCCTCCAATGACGTGTGGACTGGTCTCAAAGATATTGGGCCACACCAAGTTGAGAAGATGTACCAACGCATCTTCGTTCCCGAGTCCAGCGACGCCGAGCGTCAAATGCTTCACTATCGCGCAAGCGGTTTGTCGATGCACATGGTCGCGATCTGTCAATGCGTCCTCAAGCATTCCGACAACAGAATGGATGTAGTCCTTGGACATTTCGCCGACGTATTCGAACACGAAGGACAGTGCCTTCAAACACCCATTCCTGACGTTGAGCTCCGGCGTTCGGTACTCGTTCAGAATTGCAGGAATGCAAGTGAAAGGTCCGCAAGTTTCCGCGACGATAGCTATGATTCCCGATAGACGGGGTCAGCGAAATACTCTATCCAGCGGGTTAAAACTCCTCTGCTCACCGATCGCAACAGTACTGCAGACACGACTTTGACGTTCCTGGACCTTTAGATTTGTAAGCAAAACGCTCAACACGTCTTGAGGTCCAATAGCCTTCGCAATATAGCCAAAGGAGTTGACAGCTGCTCGCCTGATGGCTTTTTTGTGCGCCTTGAGCAGATCCAGCAGCTCGAAGCAGATCCTCATCCATTCCTTTGCAGGCACGAACTCAGCTCCGCGGTCAGCTGTCAAGCGATGGGGAAATTTTAGTACTTCGATTGTATGAAAAGCTTCGCAAAGCTGCTTGTTACCCACCGATTCTTCCAATGAGGTTGATGGTTGCTTCCTGAACTTTTTCATGTCGGTTTCGGAGGATAGGCGTCATTCGAGGTACTGCAGGCGCAGACAACAAAAGTCAGCATAAACCAATGTAGGCATACTTAGGTGTCTGCTCACGAAGATCCTTGATAGGTGGGTTCATCTGAGTCATTCCTACAACATTTGCAATGGCTCCTTCAGCGGCAATAATACTATAAATAGGTATCATAACGATTAGTATTGTCTCGCTCTCGAAACCCACCCACACTTACCTTCCCAAAGTGTCTGGATATTCCTCTCCAAGATGCTCGAACAAAACGACTCCCAATTTGCTCAACAATCCGTCCTCCCCGCAACTCTTGATGACAATTGCTAGGCGTGCGGCAAGATCCGCTGCTTGCATTCGGACTTTAGCGCTCTTGTTGGTGAAACGCCACAGAATAGTGGACACAATTTGAGTCAAATAAGGCTTCGCTCGGATACCTGTTCAAGAAAAAGGCAGGTAAGATCGAGAGATCATCAATCACATTAGTAAGCAAGCAGACTTACCGAGTGTGCCAACGACCGTACCGAACCCGTCTAACATGACATTGTCTTCTAGGGTTTGCTCCGAGAATGCATAGATGATGCCGTCAATGAGAAGCACCTCCAGACGTTCATCAATATCCGCCGCTCCAGCCGATTCCACGACCTTCGTAATCGTCTCCATAACCATTTTTCGGAAAGGTTCAGAGTCGTCTTTGAGATCATTAACGATCCGGCCAACGATGTCAGCCACGCCCGCCTTTTGAGCGAGTTCGACAGTAGTCTCGACAAGCTGTCTGTAGTTCCTTCGGTCCAGCGCCATACGCCTGACCCAGAAGGCCTTGAAAAACTCGGGCAGTATCTCTTGTCGAATGTAGGTAGGGGTCACTCCTTCGGTTGCCGCACACTGCTTGATGACTACAAGTACGTATTTCTTCATCTCTTCGTCGGTAGTCTGAAACTCCCTAATCAGAATTGGCACGACGTTGCTGACGTAGTAGCTTGCATATTCTGGGTCCATCAGCGGGATGATGAAACCAATCGCCTTCAGGAAAGCAGCGAGTGTTTTGCCCCGGTGTACTCGTCCTCCTAGCCACAAGGGCTTGAGCACGTTGTCGAAAGATTCAATACCATACGGTGCCGCAGCTTCCGCTAGCGCTGCCAGGGCCAACGCGGTCATGGTTCGAACCTTTTGCTGGTCGTCCTCCAGGCCGTGAGCTATAGCGTCGACAAGATTGCGCAGATGAGGCAGGACCGCGCAACCCATCATAATTGCGATCTGCTGCACGATTCGGATACCCGTATGCCGTGCTTGCCAAGACTTCTTGGACCGACAGACTGCTTTCAGAAACGGCAAGAGAGCAGGGATTCCAAGGGCACTGGCTACCACAGCGAAGGCTCGTGAAGTAGTATTCCGCACATACTCATCAACGTGATCGATGTCGGGCCGCATAGTGGAAATCATGTGCGCCAGTCCACTCGCTTTAGCCAGGTTACTGATGATTTCCCTTCCTTCCACACGGGCGTAGTAGTCTTCGTCAATAAGCAGAGGCTCAATGACTACGAGAATCTTGTGAACGTAGGGCCGCACTAAGTCGTCGAGTTTGTACAGGATCCTATCGATGACCTTTACGAGCAGATGTCGCTCTTGGTCTTCCAGAGTTCTCTCCATGAGCAAAGGCAAAATCTTGTCAAACAGCGGACCAGCTCCGAACTCTCGCGCTTTGTCTGTGATAGTTCGCAAAGCGACCTTTCGACTGGCGGGAGTACCGTTCTTTATCTTCAGCAAGAGCCGCATGATCTTCTTTTCCTTTAATTCTTCGACGGTCAGACCGACATCCGAAGCCTCGTTAGCGCCCTCTCCTAGAATCTTCGCAAAATACGATGCATCTTCCGGCTTGAAAAAGGCCAAACTGCCAACTCCCTCTATTTCCGTTGGCTCAGAGTGACCGAGTCCTCCTGCTGCTGCTACAGCAGCCTGAGCAGCTGCCTCGTCCTGCATCATGAAACCGCCACTAGTCTGATACCCCTCCGACGTCAACAGATTTCGATGAGGTTTCTGAATCGGGACATAATTATCAGGAGGAGAGACTATAACGTAACCTTCGGAAGGGAGAAGCAGATCCAGCTCCGCGTCCGTCATGGATCTGTTACGCGGGTCTTCCACGGACCCGCCTGCGCCTGCTCCACCGGCGTAATCCAAAGTCGATGTCGAGTTGATCACGAAGGACTCAGCCTTGAGCTCCATCGGAAGAATCTGGGCAGGAGATTGATCCCACCGCGAACGTTTGACGGGCAGGTGTTCAGGTTTCGTTTCGTCCGTCCCCGCTCCGACATCCCATCGTGATCGTCGCTTGCGAGGCTGCTCTTCAGCTCTAGTCATATCCACGTCCGGTTTGATATCCTCCTCGATTTCGGGAAGCTTACGCTTGGCGGATGCTGGAGGAGTTTGATCTGCGGCGAGCTCAAGGGTTGCAGTGGGTGGAGTCTTATCGAGATCCATCCCCTCCACGACTGCAACACCTCTCTCGTCGGCCTCCTTCGCCGCCAAATCGTCTTTATACTTCCTTACTCTTTCTTCCTCCCGTTCCAAGTTGTTTCGTCGCATTCTTTCCTGGTATGATTCATCTTCGCCTTCTCCTTCCTCGCGGTTGAACCTTCGCAGCTGGTAATCATTCTGGCGAGCTGCAACCTGACGGGTCTTGGCCGCCGCCTCGAATACATCTGGCTCATCATCCTGCTCTGCCAATTCGGCGAACTCGTCCAAGATCTCCTTCGGCGCCGTAAAGGACTGGAGAGATCGACGCTCGGACTCGGACATGATGTCGAAGCTACCTTATCAAACTTGTGTGGATGATGAGGCGCAGAACATCTTATTTCATGCGGCAACGCCTGTATACTGTACAGTATTCAAGCGATTTGACAGGTTGTGTAACTAATACGATCGATACGCCGCAACACTCGACGCGGCGCGAGGAGATAGATCAATCTCTAATGTCCGCGTCATTCGTCACTAAATGAACCTTAGCCGGATAGCTGTACCGTAGGCTTGAAAGACAGAGTACATGGGAGCATAGCCAAGGCAATCAAGTCTAGCTTTCAACATGACTACGGTCGGCGCTTAGCATTCTAGAAGCTCGTATCTGTATATAGGCATAATTAACAAAATCGTCATCGTACGAAGCGCCGGCCCGGGGTTTAGCGCAAGT
>Ga0308160_10003391_pt1 | contig 18005 bp, 15 predicted proteins | sample PhyFR1_FD_201036 | JGI IMG/M metagenome (GOLD analysis project Ga0308160, IMG submission 201036) | Phyllosphere microbial communities from UC Gill Tract Community Farm, Albany, California, United States - DLSLF.R1 | ecosystem: Host-associated > Plants > Phyllosphere > Unclassified | place: USA...
TGCGGGATCATCATCATCGCCACCACGATGCCGGCGCTGATATCGCCCGGCAGCGCGGCGCGCCGGTACGGGCGCAACCACTCAAGCATGGAAAGTCCTGGCCGGGACGGCCGACGGTAAAAAGAGCGCTAGCGTAGCATAATTACCCGTACCGGCCAGGCATCAACCGGCCAGCGCCACGAGCCAGATGCCCGCCGCGCCGATGGCCGCAGCCAGCGGCCGGCGCAGGCGCTCGCCCGGGATCGCGCCCAGCAGCATCAGCCCGGCGCTGGCCAGGATGAAGCCGGCGCCGCTGGCCACGCCGGTCAGTTCATTGCCGTGCGCGAGTCCATGCACGAACGCACAGGCGCCGACGATGAGGACGGCCAGCTGCGGCTGCATCCGCCACTGCAGGCGCGGCGCGTACGCCGCCAATCCACCCAGCAGCAGCACGGTCGCTGCGATCGACAGTTCGAGCGCCGGCAACGCAACGCCACCACTGCTGGCCGCGCCCAGTGCCATCATCACGAGGAACGTCGGCGCAAGCAGGTGGCCATGCTGCTGGCGGCTCCAGAGGCCCACGGCAAGTAACGCCAGCAAATGGTCGACGCCCGTTACCGGGTGCAGCAGGCCCGCCACGAAGCCGCTGTCGGGCGCGTGCCCGGGATGCGCGGCCGCCGGCAGCGCCAGTGTCAGGGCGGTCACGGCCACGCCCGCGCGGGTCAGGTGGTGGCCGATGGTGTGGCGGATGGTGTGGTACAGCGCGCGCAAACTTGTCGTCATGGTCATCTCCCTGGTGTTATTGGTGGACTGCGTCGAGCAAGCCCTGCTCGCGGATGAACGCGACCACGTCCTGCACGCCCTCGCCCGTGCGCATATTCGTAAACACGAAGGGCCGCTCGCCGCGCTGGCGCCGTGCATCGCTCGCCATCACCGACAGGTCCGCCCCGACATGCGGCGCCAGATCGGTCTTGTTGATGATCAGGAGGTCCGAGCGCGTGATGCCGGGGCCGCCCTTGCGCGGGATCTTCTCGCCGCCCGCGACGTCGATCACATATAGCGTCAGGTCGGACAGCTCCGGGCTGAAGGTCGCGGCCAGGTTGTCGCCGCCCGATTCGACCAGCACCAGCTCCAGGTCCGGAAAATCGGCCTGCAGGCGCGCGATGGCTTCCAGGTTGATCGACGCGTCTTCGCGGATCGCCGTGTGCGGGCAGCCGCCCGTCTCCACGCCCATCAGGCGTTCGGGCGCGAGCGCGCCGGCGCGCAGCAGGATGTCCATGTCTTCGCGCGTGTAGATATCGTTGGTGATCACGGCCATGTCGTAGTCGTCGCGCATGTGGCGGCACAGCAGCTCGCACAGCGCGGTCTTGCCCGAGCCCACTGGCCCGCCAATGCCGACCCGCAGCGGATTGGATGTTGTCATGGTTTTTCCTTCATCAACAATGATCATGACCGGTACAGGCGGCCATGCTGCACTTCGTGGCGCATCGACAGCATCGACAGGCCGGGCGCCCAGTTCGACAGTTCGTCGTCCGGCAAGCGCCGCGCCAATTGGGCGGCGCGCTCGATGTCGGGCCGCAGCGACAGCAGCAGGCGCTGGCCGGCCACCTGCCCCAGCGGCACCGACTTGACGCACACCAGCACCTGGTTCTCGACCCACGCGAACACCATCGCCAGCAGCGCTTCTTCGTGCGGAATAGCGAGTCCGTCGACCGCGCAGGCAAATGCCAGCGGCAGCGTGACGTCTTCACCCAGCGCGCGCGTGTCGGCCACGCCCAGCTCCGCGATCAGGCGACCCAGCGAATAGCCCATCTGCACCGATTCGGCGCGCAGTTCGGCGGTGTCGCGCGACGCCAGGAAGCACCCGCCCCAGTGCATGATCGTCTCGGCGTCGCGCGCCGCGAACGCACCCAGAAGGCGCCACAACACGGGCGCATCCCAGCGCGCCACGACGTCATCGAGGTAGCGCACGATCCACGCGCGGGCGCTGTCGGCGTCCGTGACCAGGCCTTCTTCGAGCGCCGCCTCGAGGCCCTGCGAATAGCTGTAGCCGCCAATCGGCAAGGCCGGACTGGCAAACTGCAGCAGGTGCAGCAGGCTGGCGGCGTTCATGCCGGATCCGGCGCGACCGGTGCGGCGTCCGACGGCCGGTGGATCTTCTGGCGCAGCGGCACCGGCGCCAGCAAGCCGCCCGGCCCTTGCTCATGATGATGACCGTGACCGCCGCCATACGCCCCCGCCTCCGGCTCGAATTTGGCCAGTTCTTCACCCACGTCGGCACCCAGCCCTGCGACCATCTCGCGCAGCACGGGATCGACACGGATGCGCAGCCAGCCTGGGCCTACCTGGGTCTGCGTATGGCGGTTCCCCAGGTGGAAAGCGCAGCGCGCCAGTAGCGTGGGGTCGCTGCAGCGCACGATATACGTGGGTTCCAGCGCGGCCTCGATGCGCACGACGCGCCCGCCTTCGCCCAGCAGCAGGTCGCCATCGCGCAGCACCGTGCCGCGCACGAGGAACAGCGCGACCTCTTCGCCCGAGGCCAGGCGCGCCCGCTGGCGGCAGCGCTCCCGTTGTTCGAACGGCAGCACCAGCGTGTCGTGCACGACGTCGGCAACAGCGATGCGGGTATGCAGTGAAATCATGGATGGCCTCTAGAACAGGAAGTAACGCTGCGCCAGCGGCAGCCTGCTTGCCGCTTCGCACACCAGCAGGCGCCCGTCGGCCCGCACTTCATAGGTTTCGGGATCGACTTCCATGTGCGGCGTGGCGCCGTTGTGGATCATGTCGCGCTTGCGCAGGCCACGCGTGCCGCGCACGGCGATCGTCGTTTTGCTCAGTCCCAGCGTGCCTGCGATGCCGGCGTCGAACGCGCTTTGCGATACAAACGTGAACGACTTGCGCAGACCGCCGCCAAACGCGCCGAACATGGGCCGGTAATGCACCGGCTGCGGCGTCGGGATCGAGGCATTCGGGTCGCCCATCAGGCTGGCCGCGATCATGCCTCCCTTGACCACCATCGACGGCTTGACGCCAAAGAAGGCCGGCCGCCACAGCACGATATCGGCGATCTTGCCCACCTCGAGCGAGCCGACGACGTGCGCGATGCCATGCGTGATGGCGGGATTGATCGTGTACTTGGCGATGTAGCGCTTGACGCGGGCATTGTCGTTGCGGCTGCTGTCGCCATCCAGTGCGCCGCGCTGCACCTTCATCTTGTGCGCCGTCTGCCAGGTACGCATGATCGTCTCTCCCACGCGGCCCATCGCCTGCGAGTCCGACGACATCATCGAGATCGCGCCCAGGTCGTGCAGGATGTCCTCGGCGGCGATCGTCTCGCGCCGGATGCGCGATTCGGCAAACGCCACGTCCTCGGCAATGGCCGGGTCGAGGTGGTGGCAGACCATCAGCATGTCCAGATGCTCGTCGAGCGTGTTGACGGTGAACGGGCGCGTGGGATTGGTCGACGACGGCAGCACGTTGTCGTAGCCCACGGCCGCGATGATGTCCGGCGCGTGCCCACCGCCGGCGCCCTCGGTATGGAAGGTGTGGATCGTGCGGCCCTTGAACGCCGCCACGGTCGACGCCAGAAAACCCGCCTCGTTGAGCGTGTCGGAGTGCAGCGCCACCTGCACGTCCAGCCGTTCGGCCACCGCCAGGCAGTTGTCGATCGCGGCAGGCGTGCTGCCCCAGTCCTCGTGCAGCTTCAGGCCTACGGCGCCAGCATGGACCTGCTCTTCGAGCGGGCCAGGCTGGCTGACGTTGCCCTTGCCGAAAAAGCCCAGGTTCATCGGGAACGCGTCGGCCGCCTGCAGCATCGAATGAATGTGCCAGGCGCCCGGCGTGCAGGTGGTAGCCGCCGTGCCGACGGCCGGCCCGGTGCCGCCGCCCAGCATCGTCGTGATCCCTGAGTACAGCGCTTCGTCGATCTGCTGCGGGCAGATAAAATGGATGTGCGTGTCGACGCCGCCGGCCGTGACGATCATGCCTTCGCCGGCGATGATCTCGGTCGCCCCGCCGATGGCCATCGTGACATTCGGCTGGATATCCGGGTTACCGGCCTTGCCGATGGCCGCGATCAGGCCATCCTTGATGCCGATGTCGGCCTTGACGATGCCCCAGTGGTCGACGATGACGGCGTTGGTGATGACGGTGTCCATCACACCCTCGCGCAGGCGCTGCGACTGGCCCATGCCGTCGCGGATCACTTTACCGCCACCGAACTTCACCTCTTCGCCATAGGTTGCGAAGTCGCGTTCGATCTCGATCACGAGGTCGGTGTCGGCCAGGCGAATCCGGTCACCCGTGGTCGGACCATACATGTCGGCATAGGCCTGGCGGCTGAGCGTGACCATCATGCGTCTCCCGATGACGCAGGCGCAGGCAGTGGTCCCGACACACGGCCCTGGAAGCCGTGCACGATCCGCTCGCCCGCCAGGTCGACGAGTTCCACCGTGCGGCGCTGGCCCGGCTCGAAGCGCACTGCGGTGCCGGCCGCAATGTTCAGCCGCATGCCGAGCGCCGCGTCGCGCTCGAACTGCAGCGCCGGATTGACTTCATAAAAGTGATAGTGCGAGCCGACCTGCACCGGCCGGTCGCCCGCATTCGCCACGACCACGGTCAGCGTGCGCCGACCGACGTTGAGTTCGATATCGCCGTCGTCGAGAAAGTATTCGCCTGGGATCACGCTGGGCTCCGGCTAAGGAATCGGATGGTGGACGGTCACGAGCTTGGTCCCGTCCGGGAACGTGGCCTCGACCTGGATATCGGGGATCATCTCGGGCACGCCCTCCATCACGTCGCCCCGCGCGAGGATCGTCGTGCCTTCGCTCATCAGCTCGGCCACGCTGCGGCCGTCGCGCGCCCCTTCCATGATGGCAGCCGTGATCAGCGCCACGGCTTCCGGGTAATTCAGCTTGAGGCCGCGCGCGCGCCGGCGTTCGGCCAGCAGCGCAGCAGTAAAGATCAGCAGCTTGTCTTTTTCGCGGGGCGTCAGGTCCATGGGCGGTTCCGTATCAAGTGAGCCAGATGCGCGGCGGGCACGCCGGGCGGTCGAGCAGATGGGGCCGCAGCAAGGCCCACACCTGCGCCATGACGGCGCGCGCCGCTTCGCCGTCGTCGCCGAGATAACGCGCGACGAACACCGACTTCACCTGGCTCGACGCCAGCTGCGGGTCGAGCGCGCGCACCTGCGCCTGCAACGCGGCGGGCACGGGCCGGCCGACAGCAAGCAAGGTCGCGCACACCGCGTGGCCGCGCATGCCGAGGGGGCTGGCGATGCCGTCGGGAGTCAGGATGCCCTGCTCCCACCACAGCAGCCGGCCCTCCTGGCGGATGCGCGTGCGCTGGCGGATCCGTCCGCGCGTGAACGCTTCGCCGGCGGCCACACGGCCGAAGCACAGCACTTCGCTGCCAATGTAGACGCTGCCGGCGGCGAGATCGACGTCGTGGTCGAGGTCGACGCTGGCCGCATCATAGAAGATGGTTTCCTGCGGCAGCCATTCGATGGCGGCGCCCGCGCCAACCCGCAGGCGCACCGCCTGCTGCGACACGCGGCCGTTGGCGCGGTACCATTTGGCCGCGCCTGGGCTGGTAGCGAGCACGCTGCAAGCAGGGCCGGCATCGACGTCGATCTCGAGCCGGTCGCCTCCGACCACGCCACCCGGCGGGTGCACGACGATTACGTGGCAGGCACCTAGGCCTTCGGGATACAGCGCCTTCTGGACCCGCAATGGCCCACGGTGCGTGCGGCGCACGAGGCGCGTCGTGGCGCCATCGCGCACGAAGCCCAGCGCCAGGCTGGCTTGCCAGGCGGGGAAACCGGTGGGTGCATCGGTGGAGGTGCAATCGCGCATGCTTGATGAAACAGCACGATGCGTGCCAGCGTCCTTACGTGGCGTGGGACGTCTATTTTGCAAGCACCGCGCACCGCGAAGGTGCGCGCTGCACCCAAACACGTCAGGACATCGCCAGCTCGATGCAGTTACGGCCGGCCCGCTTGGCGCGCGCCAATGCGGCGTGGGTACGCACCGCCATCGAGTCGCCGCTCTCGCCCTCGCCCAGCTGGGCCACGCCGAGGCTGATCGTGACGTGGTCACACCCGGGTATCTCGACCTGCTCGATGGCCGCGCGCAGCTTCTCGGCCATCTTCAGCGCGTCAATCGCGCTCGTGTGCGATGCGATCACCTGGAATTCCTCGCCGCCCGAGCGCACTAGCACATCGCTCGAGCGCAGCAGCGCGCGCGCCGTGTCGGCCACTGTACGCAGCACCAAGTCGCCCACCGGGTGGCCGAAGGTATCGTTGATCTGGCTGAAGCGGTCGATATCGAAGAGGATCAGCGCCAGCGGCAGCCGGTAGCGGCGTGCGCGCTTGATTTCCTGTTCCAGCAAGCTTTCGCCGTGGCGGCGGTTGGCCAGGTCGGTCAGGGCGTCGGTGGTGGCCAGGTGCGTGATGCGCGCCAGCAGCGCCTCGTTCTCGCGCGTGATCTCGGCCATGCGCAGGCCATGCGCGGCCAGCCGGGCCAGATCGTCCAGTGCCTGCAACTGCGCGGGCGAGAATGGCTGCGCGTGGCCGAACAGCAGGCACAGGGCGCCCATGGGCCCGCCCGGTCCCGGCGCCGGAATCGGCACGCCGACGACCATGCGCGCGCCAAAGGTGTCGAGGCGCGCGGCCAGCGCCGGCTCTCCCGCCTTGTCGAGCGTATCGAGCAGCGTGAATTCGCCTGTCGCTGCCGCCAGCAGGCCGGGGAACGCATGGCGCAGCGGCGACTGCAGCAAGCGGCCATCGTGCGCGAGCAGCGCCATCAGGTGCAGCCCCTCCACGCCCTGCTCGGCCTCGAGATGCAGGTCGCCATCGCGGTGCTGGAACAGCGCCGCATGCACGACGCCCGGCCAGCCGGCCAGCGCGGCGCACAGGCGTTCGGCATAGCGCACGCTGTCGTCGGCATCGGCCAGTGCCTGCTGACAGGCGCTGCGCACTGCCAGCAGTGTGCGCAGTTCAGTTTCTGAAGGCGTGGGCACGCCAGGCGCCGATACACTGAAACCGGCGCGCATGCGCGCGGCCAGCAGCGCGCGGGTCTGCTGCGCGCGCAGCGGGCCGATGGCGTAGTCGAGCGGACCGAAGGCCATCAGCGCCGGCAGCCAGCGCGCGTTCGTGAAAGGACACAGCACCAGCACCGGCGCGCCGGCGCGCTCGGCGACCAGTGCGCCCAGCGCCGCCAGGTCGATGGCGAGGTCGCAGCGTTCCAGGTCCAGCACGAGCAGGTCGGCCGGTTCGCGCGCCAGCAGCGCGCGCGCCTGCTCGGCCCCTGCCGCCACGCGCAGATTGGCAAACATGCCGTCGCAGCCGTGCTGGAAATCGGCGCGGCGTTGGCCGACGGGATTGACGAAGACGCAGGTAAAGTCTTCGCGCGCGCCGTCTTCTTGATGCATGGTGATTCTCCAGATATGGGTCCAGCCGCGCCCTGTCGGCATGGCTGCACGGCAAGTTTGCCATAAGCGGGCGTGCCAAGCATAGCAATTGTCGTCCTGTGTGTGGGAGCGCACCGTCGCGCCAGGGTGCGCGCCGAATACTCTTGCGAACGACACCACACTCACGGGAAAATCACCATGGCACATCAAGACGACGTGGCAGCAAAGCAGCGCGCCATCCAGGAAGAACAGGACGCACGCGACGCCAAGAAGAACGAATCCGAGAACAAAGAAGCCGTCCAGACCGGGGTTGACCAGCCGGCGCCGCCGATGCCGGCGCAGCACCTGGCCAAGCCGGGACTCGAAGCCGATATGGAAAGCAAGCCGAAGTTCATGGCCGAGGGCTACAAGGGCAGCGGCAAGCTTGACGGCATGGCCGCCATCGTCACCGGCGCCGACTCGGGCATCGGGCGCGCAGTCGCGGTGCTGTTCGCACGCGAAGGTGCGGACGTGGCGGTGATGTATCTGAACGAAGACGTCGATGCGGCAGAAACCAAGCGCTGCATCGAGGCCGAAGGTCGCCGCTGCATCACGATCGCGGGCGACGTCAAGGATCCGGCATTCTGCAACGACGCCGTGCAGCAGGTGGTCAACGAGTTTGGCCGACTGGATGTTCTGGTGAACAACGCCGCATTCCAGGAACACGCCGATTCGATTCTCGATATCACTGAGGAGCGGTTCGAGGAGACCTTCCGCACCAATATCTTCGGCTACTTCCACATGGCCAAGGCGGTCGTGCCGCATCTCAAGCGCGGCGCGTCGATCATCAATACGGGCTCGGTGACCGGCCTGAAAGGCTCGGCCAAGCTGATCGACTATTCGTCGACCAAGGGCGCGATCCACGCGTTCACGATGTCGCTGGCCGGCAGCCTGCTCGACCAGGGCATCCGCGTGAACGCGGTGGCGCCGGGTCCTGTCTGGACGCCGCTGAACCCGGCCGACAAAGGCCCGGACGACATCACGGAGTTCGGCGCCAGCACCGACTACCGGCGCCCGGCCCAGCCGGAGGAACTGTCGCCCGCCTACGTGTTCCTGGCTTCGCCCGTGTGCTCGGGCTACATCACGGGCATCGTGTTGCCGGTGACCGGCGTCGTCGGCGAATAACCGACCCACAGCGAGGAGCAGGCAATGGCACGCAGCATGTGGAAGGGCGCGATCAGTTTCGGACTGGTCCACATTCCGGTCGATATGTACCCCGCGGTCGAGACCAAGGGACTCGACCTGACGATGCTCGACCGGCGCGATTTTTCGCCGGTCGGCTTCAAACGCTACAACAAGGGCAATGGCAAGGAAGTCGTCTGGGACGACATTGTCAAGGGCTACGAGTACGAGGACGGCGAATACGTCGTGCTGTCGGATGAAGACCTGCGCCGCGCCAACCCGGAAGCGACGCAGACGATCGACATCCAGGCCTTCGTCGACGCGGGCGATGTGCCGCTGATCTACTACGACCAGCCGTATTACCTGGCGCCCGGCAAGGGCGGCGCGAAAGTCTATGCGCTCTTGCGCGAGACGCTGCGCGAAGCCGGCAAGATCGGCATCGCGCATGTGGTCATCCGCGTCAAGCAGCATCTGGCGGCGCTGATCTGCGTGGGCGACACGATCGTGCTCAATACGCTGCGCTATCCGGACGAGATGCGCGACGCAGGTGAACTCAAGATCCCGTCGCCCAATTCAAAAACGGCTGCCGTCACCGTCAAGGAACTCAAGATGGCGATGGCCCTGGTCGAAGGCATGAGCGAAGACTGGGCGCCGGCGCAGTACCACGACAGCTACCGCGAAGACGTGCTGGCCCTGGTCAAGAAAAAGATCAAGGCCAAGCAGACCAAGACCATTACGCAGCCCGAGCCGGAGAAGAAAAAGCGCACTACCGGCAAGGTGATCGACCTGGTTGCCCTGCTCCAGGCCAGCCTTGGCAAGAAGCCGGCCAAGGCGGCGCTGGCCGCCCTTGACGACGACGATGACGACGACGATCCGCCACCACGCAAGTCGCGCAAGCCGGCCGATGACGAGGACAGCGAGGATGACCAGCCGCCGCCACGCGCGCGCAAGGCGGCGACGTCAGGAGCCCGTGCCACTGCTACCAAGGCAGCGGCCAAACCGGCAGCCAAGCCGGCAGCGAAGAAGGCGGCGGCCAAGTCCGCAACCAAGGCGCCTGCGCGCAAGAAGGCGGCGTGAGGATGGACGGATTCATCGACTTTCTCCAATGGCCTGCGATGGCCGTCAGCCTGATTGCCGCCTACCTGGTCGGCGCCAAGCGCGCCGAGCGCCGTATCCTGGGCTTCTGGACCTTCATCTTCAGCAATGTGCTGTGGATCGTCTGGGGCCTGCACGACGAAGCGTGGGCGCTCATCGCGCTGCAGGTCGCGCTGCTGGCCATGAACGTGCGCGGCATCTTCCGGAACGAAGCCTAGGGTACCGCGCTCTCCCTCACCCTCACGGCACGAACCCGAGCTGCTTCATCGCCTTGGTCAGTGTCTTCGCCGCCGTGGCATAGTCCTGCCACGGCGCATTTCCCACATCGAGCCGCTCGTGCACATTGGCGATTGTCCACTGGTCGCTCGACGTCAGCGTGTCCAGCTCATCCCAGCCCAGCGGCACCGAAATCCCCAGTCCCGGGCGCGAACGCGCCGACCATGCGGCCACCGTCGTCGCCCCCTGCCCGTTGCGCAGGTAATCGATGAAGATTTTTCCGATCCGGTTTTTCGGCCCGCTCTTGAAGGCGAAGCGCTCGGGCAGCGTTTGCGCCATGTGGTGCACGATCGCCTGCGAGAAGCGCTTGACCGTTTCCCAGTCGTGGTTGCCCTTGATTGGCACCACGACGTGCAGGCCCTTGCCGCCGCTGGTTTTCAGGAACGCCGGCAAACCCAGTTCGTCCAGGAAGGCGTGCATCAGCTGCGCCGCTTCCTGCATCTCGGGCCACTTGATGCCGTCGCCCGGATCGAGATCGAACACCATCCGGTTCGGTTTCCGGTAGCTGCCCTTGAACGCATTCTGGGTATGGATCTCCACCACGTTCCACTGCGCCGACGACAGGATGCCCAGCGGGGTGGCCACTTCGAGCATCGGCGGATGCTCCGGGTCGAGTGCCTGGTCCAGGTCGCGCAGGCCGGGCATCTTGCGCACGTCGACGTGCTTCTGGAAAAACAGCTCGCCGCCCACGCCCTCGGGCGCACGCACGAGCGAGACCGGCCGGCCTTTCAGGTGCGGCATCATCAACTCTCCCACCAGCGCGTAATAACGCACCAGCGCCAGCTTGGTGGCGCCCGACGCCTTGTCGATCACGCGCTCGCCGTTGGTGATCTTCAGCGATGCGGGCAGCTTGTCCTGCGCGGCCACTGGCTCGTCATCTGCCGCCTCATCGACGACAGCTTCCACGGCAAGCGCCTGCTCACGCGTGATGTTGGTGGCCGGCTTGTCCTTGCGCAGCCCCTGGAACACCGGATGGCGCACGGCGCCGCCGCTCGTCCAGTCCGAAAAACTCACTTCCGCAACCAGCACCGGCTTGACCCAGTGATGCGCGCGCCCTGGCACGGCGCGCGGCGGGAACGGGCTCGTGTCGGTGCGCAGCGCCTCGAGTTGTTCGGCGATGCTGGTCAGGGTCGCGTGGTTGAAACCCGAGCCGACGTTGCCGGCGTAGCGCAGCACGCCGTCGTCGTCATGGATCCCGAGCAGCAGCGCACCGATACCGGTACGGGCGCCCTTTGGATCGGTAAAGCCGCCGATGACGAATTCCTGGCGCCGGCCGCATTTGAGCTTGATCCAGTCGGGCGAGCGGCGCGATACATAGCGCGCGTCACGCCGCTTGCCGATCACGCCTTCGAGGCCGATCTTGCAGGCGGCAACGATCAGTTCATCCGGCTTGGCGCCGAATTCGGCAGAGAACCGCACCTTGTCGGATTCGGCGTTCCCGAGCACCTGTTCGAGCACCGTGCGGCGGTCGACCAGCGGCATCTCGCGCAGGTCGTGGCCGTCGAAGTACGGGATATCGAACAGGAAGTAATCGATGTCGACGGCGCCGTTGCCGTCGAACGCGGCTTGCAGCAGGCCGAAATCGGGCTTGCCGTCGTCGTCGTGCACGACGATTTCGCCGTCGTACCAGCCGTCGGGCAGCGCCATGCGTTCCAGCTCTTCCTTCAGCGGCGTCAGTTTGTCGGTCCAGTCGTTGGCGTTGCGCGTGATGAGGCGCACGGCGCCCTCCTCGATGCGCGCGAGCATCCGGTAACCATCGAACTTGACTTCGAACAGCCAGTTTTCAGGATCGGGCGGCGGTGCGTCGACAAGGGTAGCCAGTTCAGGCGCGAATTTGGCGGGCAGCGGCGACTTGGCATCCTTCGTCGTGGCGCGCTTTGCCGGTGCCTTTTTCGGCGCCTTTTTTGCTGCCGCTTTTTTGGCGGGTGCCTTCTTTGCAGGCGCCGCCTTCGCTTCTTCGCGCAGCGCCTCGACTTTTTGCGCGACCCGCTTCGGCATCGGCAAAGCTTTCACGCTGTCGGGCAGTTCGTCGACCAGCGAGAATTCGGCAGCCGGACGGGCGTAATCGTCCTTCTCCTTGATCAGCAGCCAGGGTGGCTGTTTCTCGCCGCGCCCCTTCATCCGCACCAGCGTCCAGCGGCCGTGCATCTTGTGACCGTGCAGCGCGAACTTGATGCTGCCCTTGGCAAAGCCCGCGCGCGGGTCTTCCAGCGGCTCCCAGGTGCCCTTGTCCCAGATGATCACCTTGCCCGCGCCATACTGCTTGGCCGGGATCGTGCCTTCGAAATCGGAGTACGAGATCGGGTGATCCTCGACCTCCACGGCCATGCGCTTGTCATGCGTGTCGTAGCTGGGGCCTTTCGGCACGGCCCAGCTTTTCATCGTGCCGTCGAGCTCGAGCCGGAAATCGTAGTGCAGGCGGCTGGCCCAGTGCTTCTGGATCACGAAGGTGAGCACGTCCTGCCCCGCCTGCCCGCCGTCGGCCGGCTCGGTCGTGATATCGAAATTGCGTTTGGCTTTGTATGCTTTGAGCGCGTCCGTCATGGCAACCCCTGGGAAATTCGATCGTGCCAGCGTAGCCCCGCGGCGCGCGGCAGACTGTACGGCAACTCACGCTGACAGGGGCTGTTATGATCAGGGCAAGCCGCCAACCGCGAAAGGACACCATGCAGCGAATCGTTTTTCTCGACCGTGACAGCCTGCGCGCCAATGTTCGCGTGCCCGCCTTCGAGCATGCCTGGCAGGACCACGCCGCCACCGCCGCCGCCGACGTCGTGGCGCGCTTGGCCGGCGCCACCGTGGCGATCACGAACAAGGTGCCGCTGCGGGCCGATGCCATTGCCCGCCTGCCCGACCTCAAAATGGTCGCCGTCGCCGCGACCGGCACCGACAATGTCGACCTGGCGGCCTGCCGCGCGGCCGGCATCGTGGTAGCAAATATCCGCAATTATTCGCTCGTATCGGTGCCCGAGCACTGCTTCACGCTGATCCTGGCGCTGCGCCGCAACCTGCGCGCCTACGCCGCCGACGTCGAGGCGGGCAAGTGGGAAACCTCGAGCCGCTTCTGCCTGCTCGACCACCCGATCGGCGACCTGGCCGGCACGCGCCTGGGCATCGTCGGCTACGGCGCGCTGGGCCGGCAAGTGGCCAGCATCGCGCGTGCTTTCGGCATGGAGGTCGTCGCCACCTCGCGCTCGCCGATCACCGATACCAATGTCACGGAACTGCCGCTGGACGAATTGCTGGCCACGTCGCAGGTCGTGAGCCTGCACCTGCCACTGACCGACGCCACGCGCCACATGATCGGCGCGCGCGAGCTCGCTCTGATGCAGCCCGGCGCGCTGTTGATCAACACGGCGCGCGGTGGCCTGGTCGACGAGGCAGCGCTGGCGAACGTGCTGATGGAAGGCCGCATCGCTGCCGGCTTCGATGTCCTGAGCGAAGAGCCGCCCGGCTCGAACAATCCGCTGCTGCGCCTGCGCCTGCCGCACTTTCTGCTCACGCCGCACATCGCGTGGGCCAGCTTCGGTGCGATGCAGACATTGGCCGACATGCTGGTCGATAATATCGAAGCGTGGCAGGCCGGCACGCCGATCAACGTCGTTTAGGGAAGCACTGATTCATTCATGGCGGCGGACTTGGCGTTGAAAAGAGCCACCCTGCGGCGTTGCAAATTCTCGCAATAGCCCGCTATTGCTTCGATTTTGCGCCTTGCAGGCCGACTTTTTCAACTGCCAATTCCATCCCCCAGAATAAATCAGTGCTTCCCTAGGGCGCAGCGCTGATCGTGGGCGCCACGGTTTCGGGCGCCTTCTGCGGCAGTTCGAGCAAAAAGGCAGTGCCGGCGTCCGGCAGGCTCACGACGCGGATCGTCCCGCCCATCAGCGTGGTGACGATGTTGTAGACGATGTTCAGCCCCAGGCCGGTGCCGCCCTGGCCCATGCGGGTCGTGAAGAACGGATCGAAGATGCGGCCGAGGTGGGCCGGGTCGATGCCGCGGCCGTCGTCGCGGAACGTGAGTGCGACGCGGCCATCGGTTTCCAGCGCCGTCAGCGTCATGACGCCTCCCGGGCCGTCGAAGGCGTGCAGCATCGCGTTGTTGACGAAGTTGATGATCACCTGGCCCAGCGGGCCGGGAAAACTGTCCATGACAATCCCGGCCGGCACGTCGATGTCGAGCCGGTGCCCGCCGAGGCGCACCGTATTCATCAGGGTCGCGCCGATTTCATGGCAGGCCTGGGCCAGGTCGAAGCGGCGCCGCTGGGCACTGGCCTGGTCAACCGACACCTGGCGGAAGCTGCTCACCAGTTCAGCCGCATTGTGCAGGCTGCGCACGATCAGCTGCGACGCGTCGCGCGCCGCGCCCATGTAGTCGGCCAGGTCGGACCGCTTGAGCGTGGTCGCCTCGAACTGCGCTGCCACTGCGTGCGTGCGTTCCTGCAGCGTGCTGGCCATCAGCAGGCTGTTGCCGATCGGCGTATTGAGTTCGTGCGCCACGCCGGCCACCAGCGAACCGAGTGACGCCAGGCGTTCCTGCGCCGCCAGTTGCACCTGGGTTTCCTTCAGGCGCGCGTAGGCTTGGGCATTGTCCATGGCCACGCCGACGTAGGCGGCCAGCGTGCCGAGCATGTCGAGGTGGACCTGGCCATAGGCGCTTGCCTCCAGGCTTTGCACCGTCAGTGCGCCCAGCACACGCTCGCCCGCCGTCACGGGCACGCACAGCAGCGAGCGCGGCATCGGCAGCGCAGTTGCCGGCACGGTCAGCGCCACGGCAGCGGCCAGGTCGCGCGCGCCAGGCAGACAGGCGGGCAGCTCGGCGTCGACGTCCGCCAGCAGGAAGGCACGGTTTGCGTCCACGCAGCGCGCCAGCAGGTGCCCGGCCGGATCGAAGGCCAGCTCGCGCGGGGTCTCGCGCCGGCCAAACGCCATCGCGAACGGCAGCTCGAGCACGCCGCGCTCGCCCTGACGCAGTGCGACGGCAAACAGCGGCGCATCCATCAGCGCCTTGACGTGCTGGTAGAGCGTCAGCATGATCGCCTCGTGGTCGAGGTTCGTGGTCAGCATGCGCCCCATCTCGGACAGCAGCGCGATGTTGCGGTGCGCGCGCTCGACCGATTCCTTCTGCCGTTCGACCTCGCGCTTGCCCCGTTCGGCCGCTTCCTTCTGCAGTAGCAGCTCGCCGGTGCGGGCGTCGACTTCGCGCGCGAGCAAACCCTGACGCGTCACGAGCGCGCCGATGCGCAGCCGATAGGCCAGGTACGACAGCGTCACCACCAGCGCCACGGCCAGCGTACGGAACCACCATGTCTTCCAGTACGGCGGCGTGATCGTGATCGCGAGCGTGGCCGCGTCCTTGCTCCAGAGCCCATCCTTGTTGCTGGCCCGGACCCGGAACACGTAATGGCCGGGGTCGAGATTGGTGTAGGTGGCAAAGCGCCGCCCCGCGCCGGTATTGACCCAGTTGGCGTCGAAGCCTTCGAGCTGGTAGGCGTACAGGTTGCCCATCGGGTCGGCGTAGTGCAGCGCCGCGAATTCGAGCGAGATCACGGTGTCGCGGTGCGAAAGCGTGATCGCCCGCTGCGCCGCCAGGTTGTGGATGCCGCGCGAGCGGTTCAACACCTGCAGGTCGGTAATCGCCACCGTCGGCGGGAACGGATTGTCGTGCACGTCGGCCGGGTTGAACGAGGTGACGCCGCTGACACCGCCAAAGTGCAGCTGCCCGTCGGCGCCGCGCCGGCCGGCGCCGACGAAATAGGCGCCATCGATCAGGCCATCCTTGGCGTTATAACTCTTGGTCTGGCCCGTGACCGGGTCCACGCGCGTGATGCCGGCGGTCGTGCTGACCCAGATGATGCCGTCGTTGTCTTCGAGGATGGCGCCGATCGACTGCGCATCCTGGCTGCTGAACGGGTAATAACGAAACGACGTGCGTCCGCCGGCCTGCACCATCCGGTGCAAGCCCCCTGCGGTGCCGACCCACAGGTCGCCCGCCCTGGATTCGAGCAGATGGTACACGCGGCTGTGGCGCAGGCTCGTGCTGTCGTCTGGATCATGGCGAAAGTGGCTGAAGGTGCCGCTGACGGGGTCGAAGCGCTCGAGGCCCGATTCGGTGCCGATCCACAGCACGCCGCGCCGATCCTCGACCAGGGCAAAGCCATAGTTGTCGCCCAGGCTCGTGGCGTCGCCCGGCACGTTGCGCCAGTTGCGCGCCGCCTTGGCGCCAGGCGCGACGGCCGAGAGGCCATCGCGCGTCATCACCCACAGCGTGCCGTCGCGACCCTCGCGCAGCGCTTGTACATAGTTGGCGCCCGGGCCCTGGCCCAGCTCGACCCGCCCCATGCGCCCGCGCGCATCGCGCCATGCAAGGCCCGTGGGCCCGCCGATCCACAGCCGCTCACCGGCCTGCGCCAGCGCGGTGACGACCTTGCCCGTGAATGCATCGGTGCCAAAGTGCCGGGTCGTGCGCGACGCCGGATCGAGCAGCATCAGGCCATCACCGCTGGTGCCCAGCCACAGGCGCCCGGCCGGGTCGTCGACGATGGCGCGCACCCTGGCGCGGCCCATCCCTTCCGTTTCGCCGAAACGCGCGAAGCCCCCGCTGGCCAGGTCGGTGCGGTTGATCCCGCCAAAATACGTGCCGACCCACAGCGTCCCGGTGCGGTCGACCAGCAACGCCGACACCATGTTATCGGACAGGCTGTGCCGGTCCTGCGGCAGATGACGGTAGCCGGTGAACCGGCCAGTGGACGGATCGAGCCACTTCAGGCCATCGGCCGAGGTGCCGACCCACAGCTGCGCGCCGTTGTCGTGATACAGCGTGCGGATACGCGCACCGTGCATGCCGTCTGCCGCGCCGATCTGACGCCGCTGCGGCACATCGGCGTCGATACGCCAGGCCTCGAGACCCGCTGCGGTACCGATCCACAGCGTCTGGCGCGGCCCCATCGACAGCGCCAGCACGGCATTGCGCTCGACATCATCAGGCGGCGCCATCGCGTAACGGGTGACCAGGCCGCTGGCCGGGTCGAGCCGGTCCAGGCCGGCAGCGGTGCCGACCCACAGCGCCCCGTGCCCGTCGAATGCGAGTGCGTTGACGCGGTTGTCGCGCAGGCTCGCCGGGTTGTCCGGATCGGATACATGGTTGCGCTGCTGGCCCGTGTGCGGGTCGAAGCGGACCACACCGTCATTGGTCGCGAGCCATAGCGCGCCATCGGGCCCCGGCACGATCGCCACCACCGAGCGCTTGACGGTGCGGCCCGGCTGGGCGAGCGCAAACCGCTCGAAACGCCCGGTCGCCGGATCGTGCCGCGCCAGCCCGCCCTTCGTGCCGAACCACAGGCGCCCGGCCGAGTCTTCGTACGACGCCGAGATGAAGTTGTCGGGAATGCTGGCAGGATCATTGGCGTCGTTGCGGAAGATGACGAGCCGATAGCCGTCGTAGCGGTGCAGGCCGGCCTGGGTGCCAAACCAGATGAAGCCCTGGCGATCCTGCAGGATGCTCATCACGGAATGCTGCGACAGGCCTTCTTCGACCGACAGGCGCTCGAAGCGCAGATTGCGCTGGCTGGCGTCGGCCGGCAAGGCCAGCGCCAGCAGCAGCAAGAAGGTGAAACGAAACAGGCTGCTACAGGCAGCCCAGGTAGAACCTGGCATGGTCATCCGATCGATTTGCGCTGCATCCAATCTACCAGAGGACTTTGTTGCCGTGAAATAATTTGAGTCTTCCAGAAATAAAATGTCGCTGCTATAATGCATGCCTCGGGCGGCTGTAGCTCAGCTGGATAGAGTACTTGGCTACGAACCAAGGGGTCGTGGGTTCGATTCCTGCCAGCCGCACCAGAAAATACGAAGGGCCAGATCGCGAGATCTGGCCCTTTTTCTTGGTCGCTGTATTTGTTGCAGACTGATGGACATGTCTGGCGGAATATGGCTTCCGACAGAGCCCCTCCTGACCTGGCAAATGAATCAGCATCACATGAGCATAATCACCCTTTGCCAAGATGCTCACTGCCCGCTATAATGCTCGCATTGGGCGGCTGTAGCTCAGCTGGATAGAGTACTTGGCTACGAACCAAGGGGTCGTGGGT
>Ga0308160_10003393_pt1 | contig 17998 bp, 27 predicted proteins | sample PhyFR1_FD_201036 | JGI IMG/M metagenome (GOLD analysis project Ga0308160, IMG submission 201036) | Phyllosphere microbial communities from UC Gill Tract Community Farm, Albany, California, United States - DLSLF.R1 | ecosystem: Host-associated > Plants > Phyllosphere > Unclassified | place: USA...
CGACCGGCCAGGAGGCGCAGCGCCAGCAGGAGGCCGCCGACTACTTCGCCGAGCTCCGTGCCTCGGGCGACGCACCCGTCGACGAGAAGACGCTCACGAAGAAGTCCCGCTGACCACGCGCGGTTGACGGCAGGCAGATCGTCGTCCGCGCAAGGGTCCGGCGACGATATGCCTCACCTCGCGCCGCGCGATAGGGTGCCGACATGACGTTCAACGACAACGTTCACAATCGGGCTGTAGCCCGCTGAATCACTAGCTATGCGGTCGACGAGTCCGCAGCCGAGTCCGCAAACGCTCCCGTAACGCTCTCCACGAGGCCCGCCGCGGCCTTCCGGGTGCGGTCCTCGGCCGTCGGCCAGAGGTGCGCGTAGGTGTTGAGCGTCGTCGTCGGTTTCGCGTGTCCGAGCGCGCGCTGCACGGTGACCACGTCGCAGCCGGCAGCGATGAGTCCGGACGCGTAGAAGTGCCGCAGATCGTGCACGTGGTAGGGCGGCAACCCCGCAGCTTCGACGGCGTCGCGCCAGAGCCGACTCATCGTTCCCGGGTGCGGTGGCAAGTCGTAGCGGCCGGCGAACAGCCACGCCTGCGGGCCGTGAGTGCCTGTCTCGCTGATCCTCCGACTGATCCGGTGCAGCAGCGCGTCCGGGACGAACACGAGCCGCTCTGAGCCGTACTTCGGGGGAGTGATCTCGCCGGCGTGGCCGCGGCGGTGGATGACCTGGCGCTGCACGAAGAGGGTGCGACGGAGGAAGTCGAAGTCACCGGCCTGGACCGCGATCGCCTCGCCGAGCCGGAGGCCTGCGAACGCGCACAGCTCGACCATCACCTGCAGTCGCTCGTCGACGGACTCGAGGAGCGTGTGCAGTTCTGCAGGCGTGGGGAGGCTCATCGTGTGCTCGAGCTTGCGGGCACGGGGGAGTTGCACTCCGTCCATGGGATCGACGACGAGCATCCGGTCGCGGACGGCGCCGCGCATGACCGCGTGCACGTTGTTGAACCGGGTCTTGATCGTGCCAACGGCCAGCGGTTTGACCGTCATCTGCTTGACCCACGTCTCGACGTGCGACCGTCGCACCTTGCCGAGCTCGACGTTCTGGAAGCTGCAGTGCTTCATCGCGAGCCGCATCGCCTTGTCGGTGCCATGGGCCCACAGCTGCCGGGCAGCCCACTCCTCGAAGAACTCGCCGACCGTCGTACGGCCGGCCTTCGGATCGACGTACGTGCCACGCTTGAGGGCGACGTGGATCTCCGCTACGAAGTCACGTGCGGCGCTCTCGCTCTTGAAGTGACGGGCGTGTTCCTTGCCGTCGGGATCGCGGTAGCGGGCGCGCCAGGTTCCCTCACGAATCTTCTTGAAGCTGGCCATTCTTGATCTCCTCGTTGAGGGCTGCCACGAGCGGACCATCTGGGGTCCAGGGGGGACTCGACGGGTCGTGGCCCGCGTCCACCAACCGGGTCTCGTTGATCTCATCGCTCACTTGGGACGTACCTGCTTCGCGGATCCGCCACTCGCGCACGACGGTCTCAGGAGTGATGCGGAGGTGAGCCTCGCCGGCTCTCGCGACACGTCCGAGATCCTCTCCGCGACGTCGGGCTGCGTCGAGTAGCTGAGCCATTCGGATGCGCTTGTGAAGGTGGGACGTGAGGGCATCCTCAAGCGACTTCCTCGACTCCTGCAGTCGTTGGTCTGCCTTCTCGATCTCGTGCTCGCCGGGCGAGTACATGAAGGCAGCGACGGGCTTCTTGAGGATCGCCGCCAGGTCGTTGGCTTCCGCGAGCCGTAGCGGGCGATCGCCCTTCTCGACCGCCCAGACCGTCGCCTGTGACCACTTCCAGCCGCGCTCGCGCATCGCATCGGCGATGTCCTTCTGCGATCGACCTTCTCGCAGCCTGGCGAGATTCTTCCCAATGACCTCATCGATATCCACCTCTCGAGATTAGTGCGCGTTTCTAGTTGCGCCCTACTAGAACCTATGGTCTACTAGCAAAGCCAGTCAAGTCCAACTAGGAATGGAGATACGGCATGGAGCAGAGGACGCAGCTGCTGACGGTGGCTGAGGTGGCCGAAAGGCTCAGCAGGTCGGAGGGTCAGATCCGCTGGATGGTGAGCCGGGGTACGGCCCCACGGTCGGCCAAGATCGGCGGTCGGCGCTACTTCCGGGCCGACGAGGTCGACCGCTACATCGAGGAGGCGTTCGCGAAAGGAATCGCATGACGCACACCAAGAGATATGCCCCCGTAGCTGCTGGAACAGCTGACGAGGGCGAGATCGAAACCCCCGAAGAGGAGAGAAACGACATGAGCAACAGTACCGCCAACGCCTTATTACAACCAGCCCCCGACGTGCGCATGCTGGCCGACCACAACGACGTGGACGTCAGCGTGCTCCCGTCCTACGAGATCGAGTACTTCATCTCCGACCTGCCAGCGCAGCTCGATCAGATCGAAGGCCGGGACTATCGCACCATCGGGCGGATCGTGATCATCCCGCAGCGGGCGATCTTCCGGGTCGGCCTCTACAACGGCACCAACGTGCACGACCGCAACACGCTCGCGGCGGCTGTCCAGGCGATCAAGGACGGTCAGTCGCGATGGGGGTTCCAGGCCTGCGAGTCCAAGCAGGGATGCGGCCGCTTCTACGTCACGGCCGACCTCGAACGGCCCATCGACCCAGACGTCGATCGCTACGCCGCCAAGCTGACCACTTGCGATCGTACGGACTGCCCCGAACGTGGAGGCGTCCACGAGGTGAACGAGGACGGCAAGGTCGAGCACGTGGCGCACGAACTCCGGCGGCGCACCATCATCGCGCGCGTGACTTGCACGGACGACAGACGGTGGCGCATCGACATCGACGTCTGCCAGGAGAACACCCCCAAGGGAGCTGAGGATCTCGCCGCAGAGCTGACCAAGCTCGCGGCCGAGTGCCGTCGGCTCAACGAAGCCCGGAAGGCGGAAGCCGCATGACCGCGAAGAACACGCCCCTTGACACCCTCAAGGCGACCCATCACGTTGTGATCGAGCTCGCCGACATCCTTCGCGAGGCGGTCCAGGAATCCTCGGCGGGCACGGAGTATCTGACCGAGCTCATCGACAGCATCCGCATGGAGCTGACCAACGCCGTAGCGGAGCACGTGCCCGGCGTTCGATGGGATGGCCCATCGTGCGACATCGTCTACAGCGACCGTGACGCGGCGGACGCGCTCCGCACCTACGATGACGGATCGCCCGTATCCCTCCTCGTGAAGCTTGACGAGCACGGACACCACCTCGCCGATTACATGCCGCGTCGGCACGGAGACCTCGACGAGTTCAAGCGGCTGTTCGGCCCCCGCTTGCAGCTGGTCGGAGGTACTCGATGAGCTCGAGCATCATCACCACCCGGTTCGTCGCCGGCACCACGACCGTCGACACCGTCCAGCACCCGCTCGTCGAGGCTGAGGCGCTCGTGCTCGTCCGCGTGAACGGGAAAGAGACGCTCCTGACGCCCGACGAAGCGCGGCGCCTCGCCGTCGTCCTCATCGAGCACGCCGCCGACGCCGAGGAAGAGCCGGAGGTCGCTTCATGGCCGTAGACACCGAGTTCCGCGGCAAGGTCCGCAATCGCGACGTGGAGGCCTCATGGGAGGCCGCCGCTACGCAGACCCGTTCGAAGTCGGGGATCGTCCAGGAGGTCATCCTGTGGCTGTTCGCGAAGCACGGAGCCATGACCGACGAACGGCTCGTGGAGCTGTACCGCGAGGAGTCCGTCACACGGGAGTCGATCCCGCGGGTGACGCCGCAGTCGATCCGCACGAACCGACACACGCTGTGGGTCGACGCGAAGGTCACCAACACCGGCGAGCGGGGACGTACCCGCCTCGGCAACACGGCCACCATCTGGGCCATCAACTAACCCTGCAACACCACCCAAGGAGAACACATGGACAGCTACCAGAAGAGCATGCTCAGCCAGCACAAGGACCGGCTTGGTGTTGCGACGAATGTCGCCGCGCAGGCCTCCCGTGACGCCACCGCGGCGCTCGGGCAGGCCGCGAACTACCGGGACCCGAACCTCAGTGATGAAGGCCTGGCCGCCCGCCGGCGTGAGCTGCGCGAGCAGCACGCGAACGCATCCCGCGAGGTCGTCACCAGCCTGCGCAACCAGGTGAAGGAGAGCCTCGCGAACGTCCGGTTCGTCGCATCCGAGACGCGTCCCAAGGTCGCGAACGACCCGGCGGCGCTGATCCGCTCGCAGCAGAAGTGGGATCAGGCCCGCACGATGCTCGAGAGCGGCACAGCGATGGAGAACATCCTTCGGAACGCGGACCTCGACACGGTCCTCGCGATCGAGGAGTTCGGGCCGTCCTGGATCGCGTCGCGTACCCGGAAGGACGTCGGCATCTTCCGCGACTTCGACGCCGACCCCGCTGCGGCGACCGGCCGTTTCCGTGACGAGATCGACCGGCGTCTCGTGCACATCAGCGATCCGGACACCGCCGCCGCCATCTCTGCCCTTCGAGTCGGTGAGGCACAGGCACAAGCAGCGTCCGAGTGGCTCGACCACACGGAGGCACGCATCGACGGCCGCGGCGGCTCCGACATGGAGGTCGCGATCCGCGCGAGGTACGCGGAGGGGCAGGCCGAGCAGCTCGCCCAATCGTTCGAGGCTCCCGCCGAGACCGAGGGGGACCCGTCATGACCACCTCTGAACTCAAGCTCGAGGGCGAGACGCCGGCGCAGGCCGACGTGCGGGTCCGCGACAACTTCCCGCACACCCACGACGCCAACGGGCACTTCATCCCGAAGTACCACGAGATCGACGGGTCGTACCCGGTCGACGAGGAGTCCGGTCTGCGGCTCGTCCACGAGCTCATGAAGCCGTGGCAGTACCCGATCGGGCACTCGAAGTACCAGCCACACCCGAACTCGCAGGCCGCCCACGAGTAGGAGCTCCTGCCGCACCCACCCCTGACAGCTTCGGCTGGGGTGCGGCAGGCCGTGGCCCTCCTGGGGTCACACGACGAATCGCCGCCAGAGACTGGATCTCTGGCGGCGATTCGTCGAAGGGCTACTCGTCGGCCTTCGACTGACGCCGGATTGCGTAAGCGGAGACGAACGTCCCAAGGAAACGAAGCACCGGGATGGTCAAGAACGTGATGCCAGCAGCTGTGTTGTTCAGGACGGCGAAGCTGAACAGTGAGGCGCTACCGAAGATCAGCAGCAGCGTGGGCGTAATCCACAGCGTTCGCTTTGCCTGGGAGATCTGCGCATCCGTGATGCGATCGCGTCTAGCTGACTCGTCCGTCGACGACGCCTCAGACATGCGCATGATCCGCTCCTGATGCTCAAGAGAGTACTTGTACAGCTCTTCAGCCTCAGGGATCGGCCCTGAACTCGACCGGAACGCTGCAATCAGTCGCGTCTCGACCTGGGTAGTGATGTCCTCGACGAGCTCGGCAACTAGCTCATCCCGGTCAGCTAGGTCTAGCTCGCGATCTGCTCCTGGCGGAGCGTCGCCGTCTGCCGCGTTGCTCGGCTCCGGCGGATCGGTTGCGTCGCGTTCATCTGCTCCTGCAGAAGCTGCAGCTGGGTCTCGGCGTCCAGGAAGAACGCCAGATCCGCTGGAATCGGCTTGATCGGCTTCGGGAACGCCGCCGCGCGGTGGAACCCTGCCGATATCTTCTTCTTCTTCATGGCCACTCAATCATCCACCTAACTTGAGAAGTGGTGCCCTGTCATCATCATCAACCCGACACGGTGCTCTCGCATTCCTCCATACGGTGTCACCCGAAGGAGGTACGTGACGGTGGGACAGTGGCTTCGTTAGTTGAACCTAGCAGAACGCAGCTGAGTTGCCAGCGCTACTTGACGCCATTCGCAGCCTAGACGTCACGAGTTAACCCCCAGTAGTGGGTCACCCTCGAACGGGGGCCTTTGTTGGTGGGTCTCCGGGCGGTGATTCGTGGCGTCGACGGTTGTCGCTAGGCTGCGCAAACCGCCTGAAAAATCGAAGCGCGGTTCAGGTCAAACGAGGGGAACACAATGGACTTTTTCAGCATGGCGCACGACGCGCTCCCGCCGCTCTCGCATGTCGGCAGCGACGCCGACCGCATTGCCTACGCGCAGGTGCTCGCCACGCTCTCGGTCAGCCAGGAGCTCAGTCGTCTGAACCACGGCGAGTCGAAGCTCTCCGAGTCAGTCGTTGACCTGGCTCGCCACTTCGAACCGAAGGCCGGCAACACCAACTGGAACTAGCGCGTCTGGCAGGGGCGTCCGTTGTGTGGACGCCCCTGCATCGAGCAGGGCTCAGGTCAGGCTCCTGCGCCTTCCGTGCGGCGGATGAACCCCTGGTAGAGCGACTCTGGGTCATTCGTGGTGATGTACCAGGTGTGGTTCGCACCGTTCGATGAGGAGCTACCAGCGGCGGCGGCCCTCATCGCTCCGTCGGCGAACCGTGCAGCGCCGTTCGGGACGACCGCGGCTCCGAAGTGTGACGCGACCTCCTCGAGAATCGCCATGGACCGAGATCGTTTCGCCGGCGACAGCGGGATGTACGCCTCGCCGCCGGTCTCTGGTTCAGCCCACACACGCATGGATCCGGCCGCCGCGATCTGTGCGACGTGATGCTCACGCACCCCACCGCTGGCGAAGAACTCGACGATGCCGCCGTCTTTGTACTCCTGTCCGGGGAGGATCGGCACGTTCGTGCCGGTGACGGTCGCTGAGATGCGGATGCCCTCGGCGGCCTTCTTCTGCACCCACGCGATGGTCGCCGCGAGGCCGTCGAGCTTGGTCTGAGCGTCGGCCGTGTTGGCGAGTAGCGTGAACTCGCGCTCCGATGGGATGGCGTAGATCTTGTCTGCCAGAGCCTGCGCCTCATCGGCAGTAGCGCCGAGAGCGAGCGCCCGGTCGATCACCGCCTGACGGCCGGCCTCGAGGGTGGCCTTGTACGCGGCCGTGTTCCCGTCGAGGTCGAACTGTGCCTTCGCCGCTTCCTGCGACGTGGACGCCAGTTCGAGCAGCAGCTCCTTGTTCCGCCGGCCCGCGTCGGTCGCAGCGTCCAGCCCGGCCGCGTAGCCCTCAGTGCCCGCGGCGATGTTGTCGATCTGCTCCTGCACATCCGCGAGGGTGTCCTGGTAGTCGATGTTCGCGGAGATGGCGTTCGCATTGGCATCGTTCGACTCGTTCAGCTTGTCGATCAGCTGCGTCAGCTGGCCCTGAAGGTCCGACACTGCACCGGCCTCGTCGAGGTACGCTTCGGCCGCCGTCTGCGAGGTCTTCGCGGACTCCCCGTCGGCTTCCTGCTTCTGCTTCGCGATCTCGATCGCCCGCTCGATCGAACCGGCCTCTCCCGTGACGCCGGCCTCGAGAGCGTTGACGGCCTTGAGGTACTCAGCCGACGACAGCCCGAGATCGTCCATGACGCGCTTCGCTTCGGGTCCATCCGCACCGAACTTGCCGGTCGCCGCGCTCAGCTTCTCGAGGGCATCGACGTTCCCCATCGCCGCATCGGTGACGTCGTCGAGGGAGATCCCGAGCTTCTTCGCGGCGTCGTACGCGGAACCCTCGAAGCCGTTCTTCACCCACGCCCACGAGTCGACGACGGTGAGGTTCGACTTCACCATGTCGCGGGTCGCGCCCGTAACCCTGCCGGACACCTTGTCGATGGTGTCGGCGTAGCTCTCAGCCTTCGCCGCGGCCTCCATCTGGGAAATCCCGAACGCGGTGAGTGCCGTGATCGCGACGGTGATCGCGATGCCCCATGGACCGCCGAGGAACCCGAGGACGCCGCGGAGGCCCGCACCGACGGCGGGTGCTTGTGCGGCGAGTGCCTGCAACGCTGCCCGGAACTCGAAGATCTTCGGCAGGGCGAGGAGGAACGCACCTCCTGTGAGGCTCACAACGGCCCCCAGGGCTACGAGGATGGAGACTGCGCCCTGCACGTCGGGTGGGAGCAGTGCGAAGCCTCCTGCGACCTCCTCGATGACGTCGGAGGTCTTCGACAGGATCGGGAGGAACACCTGACCGAAGCTGATCGCAGCGTCCGCGACAGCGTTCCCGGCCATCTGCAGTTTCGACTCAACTGTCTCGTACCGCTTGGCCGCTTCTGCGGTCAGGGCGTTGTTGTCGTCCCACGCGGTCTTCTGCAGGTCCAGGGAGTCGGTGAGGAGGTCCGTACCCGACTTCAGCTGCAGGAGGACGCGCTGCTCCTCCGTGGACTTGAACCCGAGGTCCGACAGCGTCTGCACCACGTTGCCGCCCGACTTCTCCACCCCGTTCAGCCCGCCGGCGAACAGGCCCATCGCCCGCACCGGATCATCCTGGAACGCTGCCGCGAACTCCTTCGCCGAGACACCCGCGACCTTCGCGAACCCATCGAGCTTGTCCCCACCCGTCTGCACCGCCGAGTACAGGTCCTGCAGGATCCGCGAGGCCACACCACCACCGAGCTCGGCCGTGACACCCATGGAGGCCAGAGCGTTCGACAGGGCGAGCACCTCGCCCTCGCTCGCTCCGACGAGTGCACCAGCACCTGCGATGCGCTGCGCCATCGACACGATCTCCGCTTCCGTGGAGGCGCCGTCGTTGCCGAGGGCCACGATGGTTGCGCCGAGCCGCCCGACATCGGTGCCCGCGGTCCCCATGATGTTCATGAACTGGGCCAGGGATGTCGCGGCCTGCTCAGCGGACAGGTTCGTCGTCTCGCCGAGGTCGATCATCGTCTTCGTGAACGCCACCACGTCAGCCGTCTTCACGCCCAGCTGACCGGCCGCCTCAGCGACAGCGGCGATCTCACCGTGGGAGGAGGGGAGTTCCTTCGCGAGCCCGCGGAGACCGTCCTCGATCTCCTGCATCTGCTCGGGCGTGCCGTCGACCGTCTTGGTCACTCCGGCCCAGGCGGACTCCCAGTCGATGGCGGCCTTCGCGGTGAGCGCTGTCGTGGCGGCGAGTGCTGCGCCGACGCCCATGAAGGTCGACCCGACGGTGCGCATGTCGCTCTCGGACGCCTTCACGCGTTCGCTGAGCGTCTGCACCCGCGGCGCCGCACGCTGGGACTCGTCGCCCAACTGTCGGGTGGCGTCGGCCTGCGAGATGAACCGGCCGCGGGCGTCACGTGCTGCTCCGCCTGCGCGGTCGGTGGCGTCGCCGGTGCGGGCAACACCGGTGGCGGTGGTCTGCGCGGTCCTCCCGAGGCGCTCGAGATCGCGATCGGCCTGAGTCACCTCCTGCCGGAACACCTGGGCTCCGGTGGTCTGCAGCTTGAACGTGAGTGCGCCGGCATCGAAGCTCATCGGGTGCCTCCTTCGGCGAGGGCGGGGCGTTCGTGGAAGCTGGCCCGGGTGGCGACGATGATCTGGTTGATGCGGGTGAGCTTCGCCGCGATGCGCTCGGGGTGGGAGTACCAGACGAGCTCGTTCATGAACTCGTGGATCGTCTGCTCGACGAGGTCGTGGACGTACTTCCGCGACGGGTGCGTCGCGATGAGGGTGGTGACCTTCTCGACGGCCATGGTGTCGGTGAGGGCGGTGTCGAGGGCGTGGGCGAGGTTGTGTGCCTCGTCGAGGAATCCGGCGGGGTCGAAGAGGAAGAATCCTTCGGCGTCGTCGTGGAGCGCGAGCTGGGGTCTACGTGGCACGGTGGCCTCCTGGGGTGTTGGTGGTGTCTCGGGCGCATCGTGCGCAGGGGAGCGGGTATTCGGCGTGGAGCGGGCATTCTGTGCCCCGTGAGGCGACAGGGAGCGGGGCGATACCGGTGGGGTCAGGACTGCTGAGCCCACCGGTCCGGGCGAGGTCGCAGTTCAGGCAGCGGGGGCGGAACACTTCGCCGACGTGCTGGTCGCAGCGGGCTCCGAGGTCGAGGTCTGTGGTCATTCGTCGATTCCCGTCAGGACAGGAAGGAACTTCGCTCGTTCCTCGGGCGGGAGATCTGCGAGGTCGCGCTGCAGCTCGTCGAGCTCACGCTGCCGCTCTTGGTTGATTCCCGCGGCACGGGCTGCAGCCAACTGCTCGCGTGCGGCCGGCGGGAGCTTCATCCACAACGGCCACGACTGCGGCACGATGCCGCGGGCCCTGGCGGCTGACACGTCCTCGGATCGTTCCATCTCGACCCAGAACACGTTCTCGACGATGTGACGAGGTTCGAGGTACTTGACCTTCGCGTCGCGTCGAGCGCGGACCATGGCGTCGTAGGCGAAGTCGTACTCGAGGTCGCCGATGACGTCGTGCCAGGCGGCGACGGTCTCGACGCTGACGATGCGGGAGTCGATGAGGGAAGCGAGGGTGAGGAGTTGGGCGACTTCGGTCCTGTTCACGCGCTGACCGCCTTGTGCTGGCCGCGTTCCATCTCCGCGATCTGCGCGACGACGGAGAGGTTGTGGCTGTTGCGTTGTGCGCGAGGGTCGCTGGTCATCTGTACGGAGCGGGGCCTGTCATGCTGCAACCGGAGCTTGTCGTACTGCTCACGGAACTTCGGCATGGAGAGGATGTTCGCCTTCCAGAAGCCGTCCTCTTGGCACCAACGGATGAGGCTGCTGGCCTCTGCGCTTGTGCGGCCGTCTCGGTCGAGCATGAGGCGGGCTGAGGTGGTCCAGGCTTCTGAGACTGTTGGGCGTTTCGATCCGTTGTCTTCGATCAGATCGGCGAGGAGGCTGCAGAGTTCGGTGACGTCGGCGCGAGCAGCGGTGACCTGTTCCCCTGTTCCTTCTTCCCCTGTTCCTCTGTTCCCATTTCCTACGTTCCTTCTTCCAGCGTCGGCATCTCCGACACTTGCGTCGGAACTTCCGACGCTTTCCTCGGACCATCCGACTTCGGCGTCATTCCGAGGCTCAGACGGCGATTCCAGCTCCTGGGGGTACGGAGTCCGCTGCTTGGCCTTCTTCTCGGTCCGCTGGTGCTTCTCCCATGCCGGGATGTAGTAGACGGGGCGTCCTTCGAACTCGTAGAACACCACCGAGAAGTTCCGTTGCATTTCCGCGAGAAGCGTCGGAACTTCCGACGCCGTGATCTCGTCGTTGGGGAACGCGAAGCCCATGAGCCGTTTCGCGTTCGCGTCACCGATGCCGAAGTCGTCAGCCCAGTTCCACATGGCGATGTAGAGGAGCCGGCCACGCAGGGACGTCTCGGCAACCCGAGGGCTGTCCCAGAACTCCGGCTTGATCGTCCTGATGCGGGCCACAGCTACGCCACCGCCTTGAGCTCCCCGAGCACGCGCAGGTAGTCGTCGAGATAGCGGCCGCGGGGCTGCCGGCTGCCGTCCTCCCAGCGCGCGATCGTGATGCGGGTGACGCCGACAGCGTGGGCGAGACGCTCCTGCGATACGCCGGCTGCGAGACGGATGTCGCGTGCCGTAGCAGGGTCTGGGCGACCGCGTCGAGCTCGTACTTCCTCGGCCAGGGTGGTAGTCATCGTGGCTCCTTTCGTTTCGGATACTCCAAGTGATACAGCCCGGAATCATGCGGATGCGAGGGGTGAGCGTGTCATGTCGGCGCGCAAGTGACACAGTTGCGCGTAACTGTTGCAACTGTGGCTGCATCCTGGGTACGCTCGACTTGTGAGCCAGTTCGAGATCGCCCCCGGAGATCCACCGAACTGGTCCAACCTCGAGAAGAACCCCACATGGACCCGCATCTCCGGGGGCCAGCTCGAGTCACCCATCTACGTGAGGATCGTGCATGACGCCAACCACCGGCCGTTCATCGACGGCATGGTCCTCGGAGCCGCGTCCTCAGGCCGCGAGATCACCGCGAACACCCTGCGATCCATCCAGATCGGCGCGATCATCAGCGCGATCTTCGAAGGATTCAGCCTCGACGAGGTGCCCGCCTGCGACGACCTCGCCGATCAGATCGAGTGGGGGCTCATGCACAGCACCTACATCCTCGATCTCCCCACGGCGGCGGTGGATCGCCTCACTTCCACTCGAGGTGCGGGGCACAGCGAGCTCGAGACGTTCGCTCGTGTGTACACCGAGCAACTGGCGAAGAACGGCCGTAGGGCGATGACAGCCACCGCACAACACCTGAGCATCAGTCGCGCGACGGCCAACCGGCGCGCAGAGCAGTGCAGGGCCAAGGGGCTGCTGCCGGCGGCCAAGACGAAACGAACAGCACCGATCGAACTACCAGAGGAGAACGACGATGAATGACTCACGCGACCCGATCAAGCGGGCGAAGCGTGCCCGTGCCGAAGCCGAGAAGGTGGAGCTCGATGCAGTCGACGCCTGGTTCAGAGAGGCGAAGGCTGCGCTCGATGCGCGAACAGACCTGTCCGATGCTGAGCGACGGGCGGCGAAGAACGCCCTGTACCTCGAGGTGGGTAAGCGCGCGAACCAGGGCCTCGGAAGGGCGAAGCGTCAGAACACCGCCCCCGCACTGATGGAACGTGAGGCGAGAGAGCGCCTCGCTGCGAAGCGGTGACGTCCGCTAGGCGGGCGCCGTCCGCGAGTGGTGCATGGCCGGCTGCACAGGATCGCGACGCGTGGGCTGGCCTCGCGAACCGGGCGATGCAGGCGGAGATGCTTCGGATCGACGACGAGCACGCCGCCGCCTGGCACGAGACCATGACCACCCTCATCGCCGCCGGCCTCGACTACGAGACGTTCACCGAACGGCGCATGGAAGCGCTCAAGACGTGGACCAGAGGGCGGAAGTTGGCCCAGACCAACCTCCGGTACAAGTACAACCTGCGGCGCCGCCCGCTCCGGCTAGTACGCAACGACGTGAAGGCGGCCGGAAAATCAATGCGGTCAGCTCACTTGTAGTGCAAGATGGGGCGCATGACTGTGGACTTAGACGTTGCAGCGCTGGCGAGCGCGATTCTGGTATTCGTCGTGGCGCTCGTGACGCTCTCATCTGGCCGGAAGATTGCGCAGATCGAGAGAGTGCACGCGCTCGCCGGAAAGCTCACGGATCCTCAGAAAAAGGAACTCGAGGCCGTTCGAGACGATCTCATCGAGCGATATGCACGCACGCACCGCGATGGTGTCGGAAACTTCATCCAAATGATCATCTACGCGGTTGTCTTCGTGATCGTGGCCGCAGCGATCATCTTCACCGCCGTGCCTGGCCCGGATGGCTATTGGCCTATCGAAGTCATCAACGCCGTGATGGTGACCTACTTCGTTGCGCTGGCCGCTGGACTGATCAATTCGATCGTCTTGTACGCTCGCTCTCGTTCCAAGAAGACGAGGTTACCCGCCTCTCAGACGGCTGCGGAAGCCACGGATCGCCCCGCAGCGGACGGCGTCCAAAGTGAACCGGCCGACGTGCAGAACACCTCGCCCTAGGTGACGTACACGCGTAGGCGCGTCACGCGCGCGTGCGTAGGCGTGACCGGTGCATCGTCGGCGGGCCGATGAGGCTAGACGCTGAGGTAGCCGATCCCAGTGATTCCGGCGATCGTGTAGGTGGAGGGTTGGTCTTTCCGGGTGGAACCTGGGGGTCGACCGGTCGATCCTGTTGCAGAGGTGTTCGACGTCAGCGGTACGTGCCGTTGTGGTGCCGGTTGACGTTGTAGAGGGCGTAGGAGAGTCGACGCTCTGCTCGGGTGGGTCGGCAGTCGCGTGAGCGGAAGGTGCGCTCGAGGGCGAGGTATTCACGTTCGAGCGCGTCTTCACGGTCGACTCTCTCGGCCCACTGGTCGATCTGTCGCGCTTGGGTGGCCTTGACGGTGTGATGGTTCTGGAACATCAGGCCGTGCTGGCGGGCGACCTTGGTGACGTAGCCGGTGGACACCCCGTGGCGGCGTGCGATGTCGTTGCGTCCGCCGCCGGCGGTTATCTCTGTGGCGATGCGTGCTCGCACCTCGGGGCTGATCGTGGTGTTCTTCGGCATGAGGGCCTCCGTCCCCATTGTGGCTCGAACCGGCGACAGCCGACGGGTGGCGCGTCAACTGGGGGCGATGTAGGCCCGGTAGACGATGGGTGGCTGGATCGGGTCCGTGTCTAACCCGGTGTGCACTCTGTTCGTGGTGATGTCGTGGCTGTAGACCGATCCGGGTGGTAGGTCTTCGATGTCGATGAGCTGCCCGAACGCGTTGATGTCCGGGGTGCCGTCGGGCTTCCGGGGAAACAGATGCACTTTCGTCATGCCGGGAGTCTGTCAGTCGACGCTGCCGCGCGATACCCCAGTCGCGGCTACGCTGCTCGGCATGGAAGTGGGCGAGCGGTGGGCGTTCAGGCGGAACCGGCACGCGCGGTGGGCTGAGGTCGAGGTGCGCAAGATCGGGGTCAAGCGACCACCTCGAGTGCTAGTGGCGTTCGTCGCGGACGAGTACGAGGGCGAGACTGAGTGGGTGTCGCCGGCGAGGCTCGAGGTGCCGTGGGCTGACCTCGGCGAGTACGACGCCAGGGATCGGCGGTGGAAAGCGTTCGAGGCGGCGCCGCAGCCAACTGACTTCGAGGAGCGGGCCGCGCAGCTCGTGTTGTGGAACTCCGTCGATGAGGGGATCGCAGAGCTCTCCTGGACCGGCCTCAGGGGTGCGCTCGTCGTGCACCATGTTCCCACTCTGGCGGCCGCGGTTGATCGTCCTGCTGAGGAGCTCGCCGGCGGCGACCTGGTCGTCGTGGAGGAAGGTGCCACCTGGCTGCCTTGGGAGGACACGCTCGACATCATCCGGGTGCTCGCCCCGATCCACGCGACGAAGATTTTCCAGGACGTCGAGGCGCAGGAGCGGGAGATCCAGAAGCGGTCGGTCATCGGGGACGACATCCGGCTGCTGCCGAGCGAACCGTTGGAGCATGTGAGCGGCGAGGTCGTCGCCCGGCACGCAGAGGAACATGAAGCCCCGGTGTTCGCCCTGGTGCGGGAGTGGGTCGGCGAGGCATCGGTCGCTCGAGATGAGCTGGTCGAGTTGCGGCGCGAGATAGCTCGGGTGGGGTCGATCGCGCAGCGGGCGATCTCGAAGGTGCGCGCGTTGAGGTCGCACAAGTTCGCCGATGCGCTCGAGCATGAACTGCTGAACCCGCCGCTTCCGTACCCGGGTCATGGTGAGGACTCGGACCGTGTGCAGTACGAGTCCGAGTACCACTGGGTCCGCCGGGATACAGGGGCTGCTCCGCCTGTATAGCGAGTCCGCAGCCAGTCCGCAAACGCCCCTGCAATTCCCTTGCACGCCCTACACTGAACAACACTTCTGACCCCGAGAAATCAAGGGAGAACGACGGTCACTGCGACCGCCTACAACGCCTATGACGTTCAACGACAACGCCGACATCAGCGGGAACAAGGTCAAGCGACGGGGCCGCACGACCGGCATCGCCGTCGGTGGCGGCGCGGTCGGCGTCATCGTGATCGCGCTCATCTCGCAGTTCCTCGGGGTCGACGTCTCGGGTATCCTCGGCGGCGGTGGCATCGGCGGGGGCCAGCAGGAGGAGAGTCAGCTCTCCGACGAGTGCCAGACCGGTGCCGACGCGAACGCGAACGTCGACTGCCGCATGGGCGGTGCCTACTCGTCGCTCGACGCCTACTGGGCCGAGGAGCTGCCCGCGCTCGGGGCGGACTACACCTCGCCGGCGGACTTCATCATCTTCGACCAGCAGACGAACACGGGTTGCGGTGCCGCCACGAGCGCCACGGGCCCGTTCTACTGCCCGCCGGACCAGACCATCTACATCGACACCAGCTTCTACGCCGAACTGCGCGACCGCTTCGGTGCCTCGGGCGGACCGCTCGCCGAGATGTACGTCGTCGCACACGAGTGGGGGCACCACATCCAGGCGCTCACCGGCATCATGGACCGCGCCGACCGCAGCGGTACGGGTCCGGCCTCCGACTCCGTCCGCATCGAGGTCCAGGCCGACTGCTTCGCCGGCGCGTGGGTCGCCGCGGCATCGGACACCGAGGACGCGAAGGGGGTCGCCTTCCTGAAGCCCGTGACCCAGCAGGAGATCGACGACGCGCTGAGCGCCGCGGCGGCCGTCGGTGACGACCGCATCCAGGAGGCCGCGACCGGCCAGGTGAACCCCGAGGCGTGGACCCACGGTTCGGCCGAGCAGCGGCAGCGCTGGTTCATGACCGGCTACCAGTCCGGTCCGTCCGCGTGCGACACCTTCTCGGTGTCGGCCGACCAGCTCTGACCGGCGTGCCGGGTGCGGCATGCTAGATGAGACACGTGTCGTGAACACAGGAGGAAGTGGACCGTATGGGTGAGCCGTATCCCGAGATCGAGCCGTACGAGACCGGCATGCTCGACGTCGGCGACGGGCAGTCGCTGTACTGGGAGACCTCCGGCAACCCCGACGGCAAGCCCGTCGTGTTCCTCCACGGCGGCCCGGGCGGCGCGACGAGCCCCATCCACCGTCGACTCTTCGACCCGAAGCGCTACCGCATCGTCCTCGTCGACCAGCGCGGCTGCGGCAAGAGCACCCCGCACGCGAGCGACCCCGCGGCCGACCTGTCGACGAACACCACCTGGCACCTCGTCGCCGACCTCGAGGTCCTCCGGAAGGCGCTGAAGATCAAGCGCTGGATGGTGTTCGGCGGGTCCTGGGGCTCGACGCTCGCGCTCGCGTATGCGCAGAAACACACGAAGCGTGTCACCGAGCTCGTGCTCCGAGGCATCTTCACGCTGCGCGACGCCGAGCTCGACTGGTTCTACGAGGGTGGTGCCTCCGCGGTCTTCCCCGACCTGTGGGAGGGCTACCTCGAGCCGATCCCGGTCGGCGAACGCCGTCACCTCATCGAGGCCTACCACCGGCGCCTGTTCGACGAGGACCCGGCCGTCCACGGGCCGGCGGCCGTCGCCTGGTCGCGGTGGGAGTCCTCGACGATCACCCTGCTCCCGCAGGAGGAGACCGTCGCGCGGTTCACCGACCCGCACTTCGCGGTGGCGTTCGCGCGCATCGAGAACCACTTCTTCACGAACAAGGGCTGGTTCGAACCCGACCAGCTCATCCGCGACGCCGGCAAGCTCGCCGGGGTGCCCGGCGTGATCGTCCAGGGCCGCTACGACATGTGCACCCCGGTCTTCACCGCCTGGGACCTGCACCGGGCGTGGCCGGAGGCGGACTTCACGATCGTCCCCGACGCGGGGCACGCCTTCGACGAGCCGGGCATTCTGTCGGCGCTCATCGACGCGACGGACCGCTTCGCGAAGGACTGAGAGACTGCTCCGGTCACTGACGACGCCCTTCGACAGGCTCAGGGACCGGGGTCGGCTCAGGGACCGGGGTCGGCTCAGGGACCGGAGTCGGTTCAGGGACCGGGGGTGATCACTCCGTGAAGCGTGCCCGGCGGACGGCCTTGCCCACCCGCAGGGCCTCGCCGAGCGAGCGGCCGACGAGGCCCTCGCGGGCGAAACCACTCAGCAGCTCGGCAGCGAGCGCGCCGCGGTCGACCTCGGGTTCCGGGCCGTCGTCGACGCCGTCGGCCGGGCCGGCGAAGCCGTCGTGGGCGAGCAGGATCGAGCCCTGGTGGCAGTGCCGGACGGCGTGGGCGACGCGCTCGTGCTCGCCGACGTCCTTGACGTCCCAGGCGGTCGCCGTCCAGAGCACCGTCTGCAGGCCGGCTCGTTTGACGGCCTGCCACGTCTCGATGCTCTGCGCGCCGTAGGGCGGCCGGAACCACTCGATCGACTGGCCGCTCAACTGCTCCAGCTCCTGTTTCGCCGCGAGGGTGCGCCGGTAGGCGACCTCCTCGGAGAAGTCGGTGAGGCGTACGTGGTCGTCGCCGTGCAGGGCGAGCTCATGCCCACCTGCGACGATGCGTTCGAGGAGTTCCGGGTACTTCCGCGCGCGGCCGACGAGGACGAAGAACGTGGCGGTCGCGCCGGCCTCGGCGAGGGCGTCGAGGACACCCGGCGTGCCGTCGGGGCTCGGGCCGTCGCCGTAGGTGATGACGACCGTCCGCTCATCTGTCGCGACGCCGACGATCGAACCGTGGACGGGCAGCGAGCCGGTGAGGCGTGCGAGCAGCGCCTGCCGAGCCTTCGTCATGTGTCCACCGCCCTGTGAGTCGATCCGTCCAACAGTACCTCGCTGTCGTGGCGAACGGGAGCGCGGCCGCGGCGGCGGAACGGGCG
>Ga0308160_10003394_pt1 | contig 17987 bp, 26 predicted proteins | sample PhyFR1_FD_201036 | JGI IMG/M metagenome (GOLD analysis project Ga0308160, IMG submission 201036) | Phyllosphere microbial communities from UC Gill Tract Community Farm, Albany, California, United States - DLSLF.R1 | ecosystem: Host-associated > Plants > Phyllosphere > Unclassified | place: USA...
ATATATACGACATTGTCAGGAACTGGGGCATACCAAGAGCAGGTCGGAAGCCTGGATACAGGAGAAAGCGACGTGGAATGGGTTCACCCAGAAGCAATCGGGTCTGATTGGATCTCGCACCTATGTATTTGTCAGTACGGTCCTACACCACGGTCGTTCCAGCCCACTGTAAGATGTCCAACAACGCCCACACCGATCTCATGTTTGGCAAAGATCCTTCGAAGTCAGTGGCCAGCTTCGCATAAATTGTCCTCTTCACTAACCTGAATCCAGCAGCGAGTGTCTCCTTCCTGTACTGCCTCTCTTCCTCTGGCGTCCGTTTCACTGTCTTCTCCGAGAAATCGAACGACCCAGCATCCTCCTGGAGGGATGTTCCACCAGTAAGGTGCAACGTGGCCGCTTGCTGAGTAGCTTCTTGTGTGAGTGTAGAGGTAGACATGGTATGTTCAGTAGAGCCTGTTTCAACTTGGACAGATCATTCATGACTACATGTCTGGCTTATCATACGTACAGAAGCGCGGGATCGTTGAGAGATACGGCAGATTAGGCGCTCCGGTGACTTTATCTCCTAATATCCGTGTCGAATCTCCAGGTATCCGCAAAGTCGTTTCTATTCTCGCCGCATCAGCTTAGGCCGCCGTGAACTCTGGAAGATTGTGTGATGCGACCTCTGTCGTCATGGAGCGAGCCCACGACGATGTTGAGAGGATACAAGTACGATATGGAGTATGCTGTGATCGGCGTTATCTTTCACTTAAGCTGCAATCCCGTTGCGCTGACTCGGAAGATCGTGTAACTTTGCCGTCGCCTGGACCGGACCTGGATTCATGTCTACAAATTAGAGCGGTCGTCTTTTTGCTATAGCGCCCATTCCACAGACATGATCGATGATCCATATGCACTTTTGCTTGTTTCATATCTATATCTACATAATGTCATATCTACAACTCTACGCCGCCAATGTCAGGCGCGAAATGGGGCAATTTGACATCAAGCTATTTTCGCCTGCGTCTCGTTTTCTGTCGTCATGTCAGCCACAAACCGACATACACCAGCTCGTCCACTCACGGTCTCTTTGCCTTCCTTCTCTTCTTCGCTCTCCTCCTTGGCGTTACTGTTGCGTTTCCTCTTGCCAGCGTTGGGTCTTTTGGTCCTTCCCGGTTTTGGTGCTTCTTCTTCTTCCTCTTCTTCTTCTTCCGCTGCCGCGTCTGAGAGCTCGCTCGTATCTTCCTTGTCTTTGCTCGCTTTGCTCGGTCTCCCTGGTCTCCTCCTTGGCTTCGCCGTTATTCTTTCTCGCTCCTCCGCCTCGGCAATCACCGCCAGTTGGCCCTCAATTCCGGTGCTAAAGATCTTTTCCTCCGCTTCATGGTCCATGCCCTTGGTCGCCCTCTCGTCTTCCTCGTATATCTTTGTATGCCAATCTGCTTCATCGTCCGGACTCATCTCAACCTCCACCTCGTTCAGCCTAATCTCCCTGTCTGCCTCTGCTCGGGTACTTGTAGAAGCTATGGAGCGACTTCTGCGCCTGCGACCGTCATCGTCCACTGCCGGTTTCCAGTTTTCCTCTCCGAGACGGAAATATGGTAGAGTGAATGGAGGTCCAAAATACGACGAGTTGATCAGTTGTGCGGATTTAGAGGGTTGAGGGGAAGCGGAACGAGATGGATTGCTGAGTGGTGATGCCGAAGTCTCGGGCTCGCGGTGACGACGGGATTTGGGTACGGGTGAAAGGGATCTAGGCGAGCTGGGAAGGGAAGGTGATGGGTTCTGGTCGGAGTAAGTATGGTCAAGGCGATGGTGGGGCCGACATACCAAATTATCTAGTGCTGCTACGTCAAACATCTCCCCTACTCTGTTCCACAAATCCGGCAAGGGCATCCAAATCGCGGTGCGGCGTTCCAGTTCCGCTTGCAATTGGATCATCAGAACATGCTTGTGTGGTCCGACTGATGATTAGCTCTGATCCGTCACCACCTCGTCATCCGTGCGAAGACAGGGTGTGAGCTCAGACATACCAGGCCGCGTCTCGACTATGCTCCTCAAAACCGCAGATTCTCTGTTCCTCATCAGCCACGAGGCCCATCTCGCCTACATTGGCAGTGAGGGGAAATTAGCTTACAGTTGAACTTCGCTCAACCTTGGTGTCCCGGAATAGGCGCTATCATCATCTCGCACATCTGTCTTCTCCGGCGAGACGACCATTGTACTAGAGACTCGAGGAAACGGTTGGGGTATCGAGCCGTTGGTTAAACTAGGTGATTTGTCTGTGATTCCGGTGTCACTGGACAATATGGTGACTTAACCTACTGGAGCATGCCCTCCACCGCCCAAGGGAAATCAGGGCAGACACGTGGCCGAAACGTGGTCTGGTACCTCTAATGTCGGTGCATAAGGACCATGGGAACCAAGAGCATAGCAAGTGATACCACGCACGCCACTGCCCGAGCTTCCCAGATCCGCTGCCAAGCTTCAGCTCAGCTACTTGCAGACATCTTCTTGCCATTGCACCCCTAGAGGCTGATACACTCTTTGATATGACTATAAGCAGCCTCTTTTGCAATGCTAAATAGAGTTTAGCCAGATTACTTGAAGCGGCAAGTCGCGACGCGGTTGTTGTAGCAATGGGCGTGGACCCTGAACGCGCTGATTATTGGGTGAGAACGCTTTTCCCCTTCTCTCCTCATTATCTATCCACCTTCTATACACTCACTCTCCCTCTTACACACTCGCTACTTCAATCACACTCACTCATAATGGCTCCAGTAGACGTCAAGAAAATCTGTTGCAGTAAGTACAATCACATGGACCCGTTTGGGAATCAGACGAGAAAATTGGACTGATCAAATCAGTCGGTGCTGGTTACGTCGGTGGACCCACTTGTTCAGTGTAGGTTCACACCTCAGATTGCAAAGATGACCGCTGACCGTGTAGCATGTAAGCCGTTGATTTGTCGAGATGTATCGTATGGAATTTTCCTGCTGACCACTCTCCTTCCAGCGCAAAGAAATGGTTAGTCTTTCTTGCGCCCCGATCAAGACATCCCAACTGATTGATCAGCCCCAATATCACAGTCACCATTGTCGATCTCAACCAGGCCCGAATCGACGCTTGGAACTCTGACACGCTCCCCATCTACGAGCCAGGACTCGATGAGGTTGTCAAGGAGGCCCGAGGCCGAAACCTCTTCTTCAGCACTGACGTCGACAAGGCCATCGAGGAGGCCGAGTAAGCCTTACCTTTACCTAAGGAATTGCATGCTCATGACAGCCTCATTTTCGTGTCTGTCAACACCCCCACCAAGAAGTCTGGTATCGGAGCTGGCTTCGCTGCTGACTTGAAGTGAGTCTAGGCAAAGTTGTCAGTCGCTGATGGTAGCTACCTCCAACTCGCTACCCGACGTATCGCCGAGGTCTCTACTTCCTCCAAGATTGTCGTCGAGAAGTCCACCGTCCCATGCAGGACCGCCGAGTAGGTATCTCCTTTTGCATTTGGGATCCAACTGACCGATAGCGCTATGCGAACCATCCTCGAGGCCAACTCTCGACCAGGATGTACATTCGACATTCTTTCCAACCCCGAGTTCCTTGCTGAGGGTACCGCCATCTCTGATTTGTTCAACCCTGACCGTGTTCTTATTGGTTCGCTCCAGAACGAGTCTGGCCTCTCTGCCTGCAGATCTCTCGCCAACGTCTACGCCAACTGGATCCCGGAGGACAGGATCTTGACCGTCGGTCTATGGTCTTCCGAGCTTTCCAAGCTCGCTGCTAACGCCATGTTGGCCCAGCGAATCTCATCCGTCAACGCCTTGTCTGCCATCTGTGAGGCTACCGGAGCCAACATTGACGAAGTCGCCTTTGCCGTCGGAAAGGACTCTCGAATGGGTTCCAAGTTCTTGAAGGCATCTGTCGTACGTCTAGTCGTGCGTGCCGTCGGACAGCGCTGACGACCAGGGTTTCGGTGGTTCATGTTTCCAGAAGGATATCCTCAACTTGGTCTACCTCTCAGAGTCCCTCCACCTACCCGAGGTCGCCAAGTACTGGCGAGCTGTTGTTGAGATGGTGAGTTGAGTCATGTGATTCTTCTGAAGCTATACTGACATTCAGAACGAGCACCAGAAGGATAGATTCTCGCGAAAGGTCGTCGAGACCCTCTTCAACACGTAGGTTGACCATGCTAGCTTCGAGTGTGCGCTAATCAACAGCATCACCGGTAAGAAGATCGCCATGCTTGGTTGGGCTTTCAAGAAGGACACTGGAGATAGTAGGTCTCGATATCGGAAACAAATCTGACAGCCAGCTCGTGAATCCCCCGCAATCACCATTGCCAACCACTTCTTGTCCGAGAAGGCACGAATCAACATCTACGACCCCCAGGTCACTGAGCCCCAGATCTGGCTCGATTTGACTGAGTATGTTCGTTGCTACGGCTCGCACGACATTGGCTAATCAGCCAGCTACGGATCGATCCCCTCTGAGCCCATCAAGCCCCATGTCAAGGTCTCGCTTAGCGCCGAGGAGGCTTGCAAGGATGCCGAGGCTATTGTCATCTGTACCGAGTGGGACGAGTTCAAGAACCTCGACTGGGAGAAGAGTGAGTCAAGGTTTCGGAAGTTGGCTAACATCCAGTCTACGCCAACTGCCCCAGACCCGCCTTCGTCTTCGAGTAAGTCCATTTCCGTCTCCTTCCTATACGTGTCTGACAGATCTAGTGGTCGATTGATGTTGGACCGAAAGAAGCTCCAGAAGATCGGTTTCACTGTTGTCACTATCGGTACTGGAGACCGAGTCTAGATTCATCACGGCTTAGAATCGCCTGCTAGATTAGATGATTCATGATTCCCGGTTCGGTTTACGGTCCATTGGTTACTGCTGCTCATAGTCACTCCCTCACCTCTATATATGCTACACATCGCATGATACTATTAGACACACTATGCAAGCATCTGCACGGTTATCAGTCGCCGCTCTCGACGTAAATGTGAAACAAACCGCGTCATGTCTCCTGTCCACTTGATTCTCTTGTCTTTATCGACGCCATGACCCTGGGAATATAGCATATACGTATCACACCGTCTGATCAAGATAATGGCACCCTCATCGTCGAGACCTTCGCCGGCACCAGCACCAGGCCGTAGACCACCCTTCCAACTCCGTACCTCGTCATCCACTCGTAAAGCTTCAAATCCATCCCTTTCCCTCGTGTACGCTTCACCTGACTCTTCACTCCCTTCTCCACCTACATCCTCATCATCAACATCGCGTTCCGAAGAAGCGTTATCACGACAACTAGATGGTGATCTCGGTGGGAAACAAATGGGTCTCCGAAGCCGGCGAAGTTCAACAGCTACTCTCCGTACAATCAATACTACTGGTGGCGGGAACGGGGGACCGCAGTCCCCAAGGGAAAGTATAGCAGAGGAAGAAGAGGAACCTGAGCTAGCCATAGCAGTGGGGAGCAAGGAGGAAGAGATTAGAAGGACGAGATTGAATCCCAAAGCATCTAGTAGTTGGTTAAGGTGGAATTCACCGACCCCCTCATTTCCAAAGGGGAAAGGTAAGGAGAAGATGGAGGACAGTACACCTGACAGAAGAGCTTCTACTACAGGAGACGGTGTCGAGGCTGCATCTGAACGCGGTGCGGAAGGGGGATTGGAAGGGACAATAAAAGCCAGGCCGTCGGTATTGGAGGATGAAGGGTCAAGTGGGGTTGATACAGTCAAATTCGCTGGGCCCAGTACCGTACCACCCCCTACAGAAGCCAAGGGCAAAGGCTGGTTCACCAAGAATCCTCCGCCAGCTTTATCAGCTTCAAATACCCCCAACGACCCTGTCCTCACAACAAAGGACAGAACATCTACCGACAAACAGAGTAGCGAAGCCGTCGTACCTGCACAGACCACCGGCTCCTCGGACATCGTCACCAAGAACGAACCAGAGATGGTCGAGCCTAGTATGACAGTCCCGAGCCCGCCGCAATCCACCCAAACAGACCCGGGGCCAATGTCCGATGGAGCGAAACAAGAAGATCTCCAGCAAGTATCATCTACTGAAGCTGGAGGATGGAAGGAGTATCTGACTTGGGGACGAAAAGGGACATCGAGACCGCCTATCCCTCCGGGGCCTGACCCATCTGAGGCTGTACCAAAACAACCGGAACCATTATTGGCCGAGGTCCAGCCTGTGCAGCAAACCACCGGGCCAGTCGAACCACCGACAGCGCCAGAAGAACAAACACAAGTCGACCCACCACTCCCCGCAGCCGAGTCCGATTATCTCGATACTTCGGACCAGCCTCGCCAAACGTGGGGTTCATTCCTCTACGGTATTGTCATCCCACAGACTGGACCAGCCTCTCAATCTACCCCGAGTGCGATACAGCCGGGAGTGAGCGAGTCAGTAGTACCTACTTCAGCGACCACCGAGCAGCCGCCAGTACACATCGAGACGATCGAGGGCAAAGACGGATCTGAAGAGCCAGCGGAACCTCCTGCACCCGCGCCTACTATCGAAGAGCCCAAGTCGAATCTCTTGGCCACTAGTACCGTACCTCGGAAAAGCTCGCAAGCATCGACGACTGCTGGATGGCTAAATTACCTTGCATTTCGAGCGAGCCAGAAAAAGGTCGAGAATCCAGCTTCATCAGTCGTGACTGGCGAGACTGGCCAGGAAGTCATGGATTTGTCCAACGACCCGAATTTCCCGACCGGGGCCTCAGATCCAAAACCCAGCAATCCTTCTGCCGAGATCAGAACAGATACCAAGACTAGTATGAAACCTCCTGCGGGTATACCGGACAAGAGAAAGAGGCTGTCGACTTCATCGACAAAATCGGCGGCTTCTGTGGTCCCTATTCCACCCTCTCCTCAAAGTCAAGCGAGAGGTGGCACAGCCGTATCTACTCCTGCACCTAGCCAAAAGATATCAGCATTACCCCCTCCACCGCAAGTACCAGCTACGCAACCCAACCTCGTTATTCCTTCATTCGCCACGACATTCGATAGACCACCTCGTTCGTTCTTACCCCCGAAACCCCCGCCGACTTCTCCTGGCCCGACTCACAATCCGGGACTGGCTTGGCGAGCTCTAGGAGCTGTTGGAAGTTATGTCTACCCAGGACAGGAAAAGGTGGAAGTGAAAGTCGAGGGCGATCCCAAGGAAACGAGGGGCCGTAAAGAGGGAAGAGACATTGGCACGGATTTGCCGAGACGGATTGGTCTCGCTGGAGAGGATCTCGACGATGGGTGGAGGAACGTCAAGCGGATCGTGGTCGTCGGTGTACATGGCTGGTGAGTTTGGTTTGAACTCAGCGAGGTCATGCTGATCCCACAGGTTCCCGGCAAAGATTGTCAATTCGTAGGTAGTGATCTGCGGTAAACTGGACAGTGCTAATGATTAGGGTGATTGGTGAACCCACTGGAACATCAAGCAAATTCGCCAATATGATGGGTCAAGCTGTCCGAAAGTTCTTTGACGACAAGGGGATAGATGATATTCGACTAACCCTCATTCCGCTAGAAGGTGAAGGCACCATAGAGCATAGAGTGGATCGGTACGTCCCTCGATGGCTATAAGGGAGAATGCTGATTTGCAGACTGTACAAGTCCTACCTTTCAAATCCGGCTTGGATCAATGATCTCCGTCGGGCAGATGCCATCTTCTTTGCGGCTCATTCGCAAGGATGTATCGTGACCACCCACTTGATTTCCCGCTTGATCGCTCAAGGGCATATTAAGACCCCTCTGAACGCCGAGGCCGTCGCACGAGTGAGTCTCACACGCTTGTAAATGGCATAGCTGACAAGTTAGTGTTCATGGGCGTTCGGGCCTGTATCGATTGTACCGCCATCCGAACCTCGTTCTCCCAAATCTCGCTTGGCAGTTTCAGTACCCGTCAATGTCGAAGAAGGAGGCTATCAGAAAGTCTGTATGCTGTCCATGTGTGGTGTTCATCAAGGACCATTCTATTCGATCGGGACAAGTACGGTCATTCAGCCTTATTTGCAGTGGTTCGAAAGTCCTGCTGCGAGGGAATTGTTCGAGTTCCAGGATACGACTAGTGCGGTATCGCAGGCATATCAGCGGGCTTTAGCTATGGTTCTTGAGAATGAGGTTCGAGTGGTTTTGCTGTCTTCTTTGAATGACCAGGTGGTGAGTGAACCTATATTTGATGATGATTAGGCTGATGAGTAGGTCCCGATTTACGGATCATCATTCAGTGCTGCGAGCCATCCTCTACTACTCCGGGCGCTATATGTCGATGGCGCCTCGTATTCTGCCTCCGACTTTATGACGAATCTGCTATGTTTCTCATTCATGCTACGCAACGCCGGTATATCCGATCAACACCTCATCGAGCACTTGTCGGAGGCAACGGCGGGCTCTCTAACGGGACTGGGTCATTCAACGCCGTACGAAGAGCCTGCCTCTTTCGCTCTAGCCGTCGACTGCCTCTTCCATGTTGCGCCTCTCACTTCTCCCTCGCCTGAGCTTACGATTGATCACTTCTCCGCCAGGGAGGGGAGGAACGATTTCGAGTTGCCATGGATCATGAGGGCATTGGTCGATAGTCCCGAAATTAAGGATCTGTTCCCTGGGGAATTGAGGGATCTGAAGGAAGGTGTTTTACATTGGAAACCAACCACGAAGGCTTTGAAGGATATCAAGAAGAAGGTTAACTCTCCCACTTCAACTTCCGAAGAATGGACTAACAATCAGCTTGAACCGATGGCGGGTAGACAATCAAAGATTGGCCAACTGAGAAATTCTCCGAGTTCAGCATCATTAGCATCGGGTGTTGAACCGGGTAGTCCAGCTGGTAACAAGTTGCTGGCACCACCTGCAGGTAAGCCTAAGGCTATGAAGAGCAGGCTGTAGTGTGGGTACAGCGTTGGGGGTGGGGGGTGAGGGCGGAGGTGGTTGGGTGCGGCAGATTGGTTGGTTTTGTGGGCTTCACTGACGATCAGGTCTTCGGAGGGATTGGTAGATCATAGGATCTGGGGTCTGTCTTGATCAGGCTGAATTTGTGAATGTTGTTGATCATTGTTTATATCATTGTATGCATTCAAGGCTATTGAGCTGGAGGGGCGGCAATAAGCGGCTTGGACGATGATGACCACCTCCACCTTCTCTCTCCGCCGGGACGTGAGGAAGATCCAAGACGCTTCTCCCTTCAACAACCATGTCGATCTCGCTGCAAAGTACAATCAAGCTACGATCTGGGGCTGCAATCCCACAGCTGGGCTATGGTGTCTATCAAGCTCGAGGCGAAGAATGTGAGAAGGGCGTGGTGGAAGCTCTGAGGGTGGGGTATACCCATATCGATTCAGCCCAGGCTTATCGAAATGAGCAGTGTATGTATACGATGAAGGTCAAACGAACGAGCCTGACAAGGTAGTCGTCGGTGATAATGTGGCTGACCGGTCGACAACGTTCCTAACAACAAAGTACATGTCGACACACCAGCCTCACCCCGCATCGGCCGTATATGATCACCTAGTCAAATCGGTACCTAAACTCAACAAAGGCAAGACGATTGAACAAGATGGATATATCGATTTGATGCTTATACATGCTCCTTTTGGAGGTGAGACAGGTAGAAGTGAGAATTGGGCTGCGTTGGCTAGGGCGCAGAAGGAGGGCTGGATCAGGGATATTGGAGTTTCGAATTTGTGCGTCTCTCTCACAGAAGTCGTACTGACGATTTAGTGGAGTCAAGCATCTAGAATCTCTACCTGATCCTGTACCTGCCGTGAACCAAATCGAGATTCATCCATGGTGTCAACAAAGGCCCATAGTGGAATACTGCCAGAAACACGGAATCGTCCTCCAAGCTTATTCTCCTTTATCAAGAGCGTCAAAGGAGAGAATGGAGGACAAAACAGTCAGGGGTATAGCTGAGAAACATGCGAAAGACTGGGCTCAGGTCCTTGTTCGATGGAGTCTGCAGAAGGGGTATGTTGCCCGATACAAAGGGAGAGAGGCTGATAAATCAGATATATACCTCTACCCAAATCTGTTACTCCTAGTCGGATCAAATCGAATTCGGATGTTTATGACTTCCAGTTGGATGAGGACGATATGGCCGCTTTGGATGGATTGGATGAAGGAGCTAAAGGCGCAAGCACCTGGAATCCGGTTGATGCTGATTAGTGATGGGAGTGATTCGATTGAGGTTGTACAGTGAGCAACATATGCATTGATTGTCCTACTCCACTGACTTCATCGACCAATACTCACACTCGCCTAGACTCCGGGGGACCTAACAGACTATAACCTCTCGACCTGATACCTCCCATATCTACCCAAATCCTTTCCAGCACGATCCCAGCACTCATCCCCCAGATAGTCACACTATGTTCACCCCTGACTTGACCCTCTACCAACTCGACCGTCATGGTCACATTCCTGACATCCTGAATAACGGTTGGCTCCCAATCAATTGGCACACTTCCGATATCTCCTTGGTTTGGGACTCTCTCGGTCGGGACTGGGGTAATGATTTCCGGAAGTCGATCGTCGAATTGAAGTCCGAAAGCGATTTGTTTTCCGATAATGAAATTTAGCGATGGAGCGATTTGGACGGTTATCTCAAACTTGTTATCTTGATACGAATCGCCTTGGGCGAAAAAGTCGTATCGGAGACTAGGTCCTTCGCCGATGGTGAAATTATGGTTCGTGATAGGGAACATCTCCAGGGCACTCTGTCCTCGACCGAAATCGACAAGTTCCTGGTAGGCGTATCCATCTGCCGACTTGTTTGATTGGTAATGAGCGGCTTCCATGACGACATAGCCGTCTCCTTCGACAAATCCGGAGAAATCGTGAGGGATCGAAGGGTAGTTGACGACGGGGGCAAAGATACTGACATTCGTACCATCCGAGGTGGTAAAGATGATAGCCCCCAGATCCTCGTAGTATGGCTTATCGCCATCTGCAGAGGGTACCTTGTCCCAATCAACAGTGATATAACACCTCGTGTCGGTGGTCCCATCGCCCTTGATCAGACCCTCAGACGGGTCGATATGTAACCAAGAGACATTGGACCTGGTTGACCAAGTTACATCCGCAGGCCCCCCTGAACCGACCTCAATCCACCTTGAAGAAGCTCCATATCGGTCCATGGGGTAGACGGCAGTACGAGGACAATCGAAATGTTTGGGACAATTGTCAGGATTGGTACCGGGGAAAGAACCGTACGAGTTTTCGAGGGTGAATCGGAGGTTTGTCAGTTGACCTCGGGCGATACCTTCTCGGCCTAGACGAGAGGGCTCGCCTGCATGGATGTATGAGATGGGAGGAAGGGAATTGCGTTGAGGGGTATGCCAGAACTCGTCCGGGTAGCCAATGTGCTACAAGTCAGTGATCACCTCACAGGTCAAGTGCTCGATGGAGCTTACCGGCATATCGAGCATGCTTGAAGGTTGTCAGCAATCGTGCAGAGTGAGAGTGAGCCGCGACTTACTGATCCCATTTCCCATCTTCGAGCTCATTGAAAATCCTCGACAGGTTGAAGTCCTGCTCGAAATGATCAATCGCCTTTTTGCCCTCGGCATTGGCAGCTGTCCTCGCCTGATGAGCATAGACGTTGTTCCTTCTCACTGGAGGTACGTTAGCACATGTCTAGCAGACTGTCCTCTGACTTACCTGCAGCGTGTAGCTTGTTGAGATTGGTGACCAGCGAAACGGGCATCCAGACCAGTTGGATGTATGCCGACTTCTTCTCTTTGGGAATGTGGTGTAAGATCTCGGTTGCTCTCTCTTCCAATTTCGTCCAGTTGGCGATGTTTCTCTCGACCCTACAGCTTCAGTATCTGGCCTACTGTCGACAAGGGGGACCCACTCATGGTAGTTGATCACCGAGTACGTAGTGGGGCTGAGCAGCTCGTGCTTCATCAGACCTGCAAGTTTCTTCTCATTAGCTTTCGCAGAGTACCAGAATACGACCCACAGAGTATCGAGCGAGAATATCACCGATCTCCTCGGCATACTTGTCGCCAAACTCCCTCTTGGCCAACAAGGTCAAGAACTCTCGATGGGTATTTCGGCTCCATCGTTCCTTATCCCAAGCCATGTTGAGGAACCACTCAATAGGGACCTCTAGGAATTTCATAGACCCGACATTGAGGATCCAAATTTCGGTAGTGTTGAATGAGTAAGCTACATTGAGTTGTTCCCACACTTCATGTCAGCATAGGTCGACGGCAGGCACGCTGAACTCACTCTTTGCGTAGGAGTTGGTGTTCATCCATCGGTAATCCCTGGGATGGCCGACGTAATCGGCATGATAGTAGATCCCAGCTCCGCCTTTGTGGTCCATATCCCACGGCTTGACAGACATGAGATTTCCGTAGTTGTCATCGGCAAAGAGGATCGTGACTACGGGTCAGCAATTGGCTGGGGTTATGTCGTACCATCATCAGGTACTTTGAGCTGGGCCATCAGCATCGCGTCTCGAGCCATGTTGTGTCAGACTCACCCCATCCGCAAAGTATCCTTGCACTTCCTTGTACATTGCCCTATATGATAAGAGGGGGCATTTCAAACACCCACAGAGGACGTACCACATCTGTGAAATGGTCGAAGCATCGTCGGTATCGTAGACATGTTTCAAGATCTCCCGCTGAGCGTCTGTAATCTCTGTATCCCATCAGCTATCGGTCGTTTCGACTTTGATGGACTCACCCTCCAGCAACTCCTTACTAGCCCCTTCCAAACCACTATCTCCATCCCCTCTCATTCCCATCGTAAACATCGTCTCTACCCCTTTAGCTCTCTCCGCCCCGTATTTCCACCACTCCTTCATCTCTTTTTTGTTTGTCCAGTCCCAAGGTCCTTCGCCACCTTGATCCCATTCTTCCTTGTTACGCCCCATTGGTTCGTGATGGGATGTACCCATTACGATACCCATTGAATCGGCTAGGATCTGATTGGGGCCGGTCAGAGGTTCAGAGGGTAGACCGTTGGTTACGTTCATTCCGTCGACTGAGAACATTGATGACCACACTACGGTGTCAGATGAGCCGGATATGAGCCAGTGATTGAGCTTACTGGCAGGCCAGAAGTAGTTCCCTTTCATCCTCAGTACGAACTCAAAGACCTTCTCATACATTCCAACCTGGAACGGCGGTTCTGGACTTGGAATATCGAATCGATCCCTGGCCCAGTTCCAGAGCACAGGCAGCTCGTCGTTGATAAATAGACCCCTGTACTTGACGGATGGTTCACCGTGAGAGCAGTGTCTCGAGGTGTTGAATGCGATTGAAGAGTGTTTGATGGGTGGGGAATCGGACCAGTAATGCCATGGTGATACTCCTAGCTGTTCGCACAGATCGTACAATGCGAATACTGTTCCCCTCTGTCATCATCAACTGACCGGACCTGGACGATACGTATGGATGTGACTGACCCTATCTGACCCAGCGATGACGATTGCTTCTCTGAGATCGTCCCTCGGATCCCACAAATTCCTAACGTCAAACGATTCCCATTTCCCCTCCAAATCATCAATGACTCCTTGATACCCTTTCAGATCGCGGATGACATCACTATCGCTCGTACCGACAATGACCGCCCTCTCACTATGCTTGGGAATGGTATCGTTGTAAACTGTAAGTCTCTGCCCGGTGACTTTTTCCAAGTCCGTTACGAAGTTGGCTACTGCCAAGTGAATAGCGATGTTGTCTTTCGACGAAGTCAAGATGGGGACCGAGTGGTGTTCTGCGCTCAGACCCTGATCGCTGGAGACCAGGAGGAAGTCGTTGTGTAGTTGTCGAGTGTCGAAAACTGCCTGATCACCATTTGCCGAGTTGTCCGTGGCATGCGAATCGGGAAAGTAGAAGCATTGCTGTTGACCTAGACCCTTGACGGTCACTAGGCCAGCCAACAGGAGCGAGATCTCCCTCAACATGGTCGTCGACTTCAATATGTCAGTGATGGTAAACGGAAGGGGGATGGAGTTCTCTTTTATTCAAGTTGTTGGAGACGTCAAGTACGCCGGTACCGGGCCGGATCGGGGCAAAGCCGGGGCAAAGTGGGGGCAGCTCAACGGGGTCGTATGAGGGCTTGACTAGCTTAGTGCTTCACCTCTTTCAGAGGAGTACTGAGGCGGACAAATCTGATAGAATACTCGGGAGGATGTGATGTGAAGGTGCAGCCTCTGCATCGCACGAAGACCTAACTCCGCTGCTGTCCAGCAACAGGACCTTTCGCAAAAATGGGCCTTTCCTCGTCTTTGCTTTGTACTTCTGTGCACATCCTCGGTCGGTATCTAACAATCTCTGGCTGCGAGACTGAGCTCTAAGACTATGCAGTTCGCTACTCGGGTAGACATCACTTACCTTAGAAGCCCGGAAGGAACAATGTATGCTCACGTGCGAACGCCGAAAAGAGATGCGTATTTTGGTAGATTCCCGGTTATCTATGTTGACCGGTCAACGAATCCATCAAAGTCATATATCCTCTACTCTCCCCTTCTATCCTTCCCCATACTCACAAGCATCATGGTCTCCTTCAAAGCCCAATTCATTCACTGGTACATCTACTTCTGGCAATTTCTAGCCAATCGAGCATCAATCAAACAGCTCCAAAACAACGTTCAACAAACTTTTAAAGCTGAAAACAGCCCCGCGGTTCTGCCAGATGCGATCACTTCGAATACCGGTATATCGATCACCAAGGAGATATTCAAGTCTAACCAGGAATGGGAAGTGTTCCATGTTAAACCGAAGCATGGGGAGGGTAGGAAGAAGGTGGTAGTCTACTGGCATGGTGGGGCTTTTATTCGCGGCGTGAGTGAATCAAGACAGACCAAAGCACGGACCTCGCTGACGAGATAGATGTCTCCACGACACTGGGATGCTGTTGTTCGAATGGCTACCGATTCCGGCTGCAGAGTTGTCGTACCGATATACACCCTCGCTCCACTCAGTACCGCTAGAGAATGGGAACAAGCAGCCCTCGATCTCGTCATCAACCTGTCGAAAGATGAGCGATACGAAGGTCATCAATTCGTGCACATGGGTGATTCTGCCGGAGGGTGGATGACGTTTAGGATCTATCAGGCCATGTGTGAGATTGCTCTAGGCGAGGATGGTGAGAAGAAGAAGGCGATTGATAAGGTGTTGGAGAGGTCGAGTACGGGGATTATGATTAGTCCATTGATCAATCCCGAAATCAATGATGAGCTTATCGAGGCGAGCCAGAGCGTCAGTTGGCTTCTCATCCTCAATTTCGAACACGACGCTAACTCGTACAGGACTGCTGGCTCTCGGTCAACCTGTTCAACTTTGTAAACCGCCTCTGGACAAACGGCCCAACCGACTTTCCTGATATACTAGAATCACTCCCCGCCGACGCCCAAAAACGATACTCTAATTTCACAAAGAAAGCCCTGGACTCTCCCGAAATCTGCCTAGACAAGAATACAGCCATTTTCGAAACATATGCCCAAAAACACCCCGAACATGGTCCTTTCAAGTTCACGACTTTTATCGGAACGGCTGATATGTGTCATAAACCCGTGCTTAAGCTTCAGAAGGATTTGGATAGGATGGATAAGAAGGTGATTGTTTCTGATACTACTGTCGTAAGTCTCATATTGATTTGTTAAATGCGCTGACCAGGTAGGAAGAGGGATTGTACCATGTATATCCGTTGATTCCTGCTCCAGAAGCGGACACAGCTTGGACCAGGATTCGAGAGGTCTTGGAGTCGTAATGGGTTGGAGATGATTAGTGCGATGCTGGAGTGGTTGTGACCTCTAGAGCTCTCGGGTGTGACCATAACATCGTAGCCATTCATCAAGATAAAAGTGATGCATCCGAGTAAATGCAGATGAGATGGTCCCTGCCTCACAAAATCCAATACACCAGTCAAGACCACACTATGCGCCAGGGCCTCTGACCTGCCCCTGTCCGACCAATCTCCAGCCCCATTTCTCCCTTCCCACCTCCCATCCCTCTTCTTTCTCCTCGCCCTCATCCTCTTCGAGATCAAGTCCAAAGAAAGGAGCGACCGATATCCTGATGATACCCTGAAACATCTCTGCTAGATCCGGACGTAGCCTCTCGCCGGATTGATGGAAATCGGGCGAAGCGTTGTATTCGAGTATTGTCACTCTCGGTATTGGCAGTGATCCCGGTTCTTCGCTTTCGGAAGGGAAGTTTAGGAGTAAATCCACACCAAATACCTATTTGTTCAGCTCTGTCTCGACACGCGTTGGGGAGTGACATGCCTCGAAAGCGTTCGGAACGAGCTGTAGACCAAAAGAACCACATTCCGCCCCCGCTTTCACACTTTCCGCAACTACCTCTCCTACTTTTGCAAACGTTTCATCTAACCACCGACGATCTACTTTACCTCTTGACTCGTACCCCTCGCTGTTGGTCGTATCTTGTAATGCGTCTAGACCTTCGAGTTCCCAGAACAGCTTGACTAGTTCCTCAGGGGGCGCTGGAGCACCGTATGCGTCCGTCTGTCGTCAGTCTTGTCCAAGGGGGATACATACTTGTAAACAAGTATTTGTGAGATGTGGTGCCAAGTCTAGCTCGTCGGATGAAGATGACGTGGGACGGGTATATGGTGATCCGGAAAAGAGGGCCAGCATCGTCCGTGAGAGGTGGACTGTGTAGCCTCCTGTTATTAGGACGTAGGCTCTAAGGTGGAACTGCCATTAGCGAAACTGTGATCAGGAGATGGTAGACCCACTTTTGATCCTTCCAAGCCTGTTGATGGGGTTCCGTATGTCTGGGCTATATCGAATAAAACAGGACGAGGGAGGTATTCCTACCCATCAGCTCCTGTGTTTCTTGATACTCGAGACTAGAGGGTGACTCGCCTGGATGACGAAATGCCTAAGTTGGGAGGTAAGTACCCCTGTCCCACTCTCTTCCTCGTCATCTAGCTCTACCGCTTTAGTCTTGGCTATCAGCCCATCTTCGTCGCCGTCTTCGTCATCTTCCTCGTTGTCTTCTTCCTCATCTGATGATTCTTCTTCGAATTCCTCAAAGATAGCTTGTCTGACCACTTCAGTCGTGGCAGGACTGGAAATGATTTAACGTACAGTTCTTGTTCTGTCGAGAATAGTCTGATACCTTGTGCTCGGTCTGCGAAACCTGGTTTCAAGATATACCACCTCCACTATCAGCTTCGAGCTTCAACTCTCGCCTGTATTTGACCTACTGCCTATCCCTCTCTTCCAAAGCCTCATTAGCCTCCAAACCGACTCTCAACTCCCCCAATTCATCAACCAAAGCCTCATCCAGCTCATCCGCAAACCTAATTTCCACCGTCCACCCTTTAGGAGCAGCTTCTTCGAGTATGGTCTTGTTCCCTCTATGTCGTGATTTCGCTAGATATTCGAGAAATGTCGTGTGTAGTTGATGTTTACGGATTAGAGCTTTTCGATAGACGTAGGATGATGTTTGATATTTGAAGGGATTGGCGTGGGGGATATCGTATGTCATTAGATCATAGTCTGCCCTGTTTCATCGTCAATGCGAACTGAACAAATTGAGATTGAGTTTGGGACGGACCATTGTAAGCGTGGGGGGTTATCTTCTAGCGGGGGGATTAATGAGAGTGATAAAGAGGGTACGAGCTTGACTAGTGCTGATACGATGAGGGACTGGGTGTAGGGCGACGGGAATGAGACGAATGCGTCCAGTCTCTCTGGCTGGCTACTGCTGCTTGCCATGGTCGACTACGGTCTATAATACGAGTCGATGATGTGGTATGTATGGTACAGTGCATCATTTGGTTGTTCTGAAATTCCATGCCAGGAACGAGTGGAAATGGGGCCGGTATTTCCAGTAGTGATGATGCAATGATGACCGTCATCCACTCCATTCATTCACTGTCATTCACATCATGGCATCAGTACAAGTAGTCAAGTCGCTCAGTGAGAGGGTCAAGGTGGGTCTCCCCTCCCTTGCGGTATATAATCGATCAGGAGCTGATTGGCAGTTGTCAGATGGAAACTCCATCCCCCAGC
>Ga0308160_10003395_pt1 | contig 17987 bp, 29 predicted proteins | sample PhyFR1_FD_201036 | JGI IMG/M metagenome (GOLD analysis project Ga0308160, IMG submission 201036) | Phyllosphere microbial communities from UC Gill Tract Community Farm, Albany, California, United States - DLSLF.R1 | ecosystem: Host-associated > Plants > Phyllosphere > Unclassified | place: USA...
ACGACATCGAGGAGGAAGACGAAGAATGAGTTCCATCTGTTCCCTTTCTGTTTCGATCCCTTTTCTCCTCCTCTTCTTCGGCGGCTGTGTTCTCGAAGTGATATGGTCTGCGGTCTCGGACTCAAGTTCGGCATATCGTCCTGAAGCTCAGCGAAAAGCAATTTCACTCGTCTCGCATCGTGTCTTAAGCGTAGTGTTTCGACATCGTGATCCGGAAGCTCCTCGACTACAGACGAGGTGCATAGGCCCAGTACCTGGTGGTTGGGCGGTACGTCGGACTCGAACTTGGCTTTGGATCCTCTACTGCTTTTGGGAATGCGATCGCCGCCTCCAGACATCCTTTTTCGCTTTCTGTGACGTGTGCGTTTTCCGCGACGAAGATCGTTGACATCCTAGTCCTTCCTTTAGCTCGACTTTCGGGTCTTGGATCACCAACTCGCCTTTCAGTTCAGCTTTCCGGTTCCGACATTATGTTCGGCTTTCGCTTTCGCTTTCGACTCCGGCTTCGATACCAGGTTCGACTTCGACTTCGACTCCGACCGCAGCTTCGTCTTCGACATCAACCTCAACTTCGGTTTCGACTTCGCTTCTGTTTTGAACACTCGCCTTCACCTCCATCTCGACCGACTGCAACAGAACTCAGCTTCAACCCCGACTTCGACCCCGACTTCGACCCCAACTTCGACCCCGACTTCGACCCCGGCTCCGGCCCCAACCTCGATCGCAACATCGACTGTCGACTTGGATCCTGGATCGCCTGGGGCTCTCTCTCGCCCCGTGAGTCTCTTCGCTCATGCTTCTTATTCCAATCGCGATAGACGGCTTACGATTATCACTTTCGTTCTATTTACGATACCCGCTGGGTGGATGGGGTTATCCCATCCGACCCGTCGCAACTATTCCCTTTCGCTTCGCAATCGAAAGCCAAATACTATGTTCCCCTTCTGAGCCTGTACAATACCTTTGCGGATCATGTCTCGACTGCATCACATTCTCCAGTTCGCAATAATGCATTGAGAACGTCATGTTCAAACTTGGTGGATGACATTGACCGGGAGAACGAACATGACATCTCTCATAAAGCCCTAACGTATACATGCCGACAGGTCGCGCCAATGCAGATCATCCTTGTCAGCGCTTGCCATCCTGCTGCTGACTTGTCGGCTGAGCTTGCGCTGTCGTCTGAGTCTGAGTAGAAGGCTGCGGAGCCGATTGCTGCTGCTGGCCCTGCGGCTGGTTCTGACCCTGTTGTACCTGCTGCAGCAGTGCTGGTGGCGGGACAATGACAGGTCGGTCTTCCAGCAAGTCGTACTGAAGCGTAAAGTCCTTGGGGGTCTCCACGCGACTGAATACCGCGGGGTCAAAGATGATGTAGGTTCCTCGTTCGTAGTTGGGTCCCTTCTCGATGGGCTCAACGCCTGGGTCCTTGGTAAGCCAGACCGCGAGCTCCTTGTGATACCGCCATTGTCTTGCGTACCTGAAGCGCCGAAGAAGAAACGTTCAGTAAAAAGGGAGCAAAAGACCCGCCGGGAGACACTCACAATTCGGCCGAGACCTCCATCTGTAACAAATCTCGCGGGAATGCATAAAACGCATAGAACAGAGTCTCGTCCGAAAACATGCTGATCTTGCTCGAAGCAGGTGGCGTGTTGACGTTATAGCATTGCGGTGTTCTCCATTCCTCTTCCAGATACACCCCTCGTATCGCATCTGGTTCAGCGAATGGTGCGATGAATGTCGAGTATAACGGGCTGCATAGTAGTAATCCCTGCATCAGCTGTGATGCAGCCGCATTACCGTCGGCAATCAGACTCACCCTGCACTATTCATGTCCAACCCGATATTGGCGAGATCTTCCCCCAAGCTCAATGTCAACTGGTCATCTCGACCGCCTGTGCGTATCAGCCTCAGCAGCGCTCTCAGACCCCACTTGTCAACAGGGCTGGCGACCAGCTGTTGAGAGGGTTTTGTGAGAGGTATTGATGGATCGTGCGAGGCGGCGTAAGGGCTCATCCCTGGAGGAAGTTGCAAGGCTGGATGTGACTGCGAGAGGTCGGAGGACGAGAAAGGTTGTGTCGAGCTTGAAGGCTGAGCAGGGTTTATCAGATTTGGAGGTGGGGATGTGGCAGAAGAGGCCGGCTGATTTGGCTGAAAGCGGTTCAAGACATTGGCTTATCAGTGATCTTGCTGAGAATCTGACACAACCTTCGACTGACATCCTTGCCTTGTCCGCCTAGCAGCGGAAAATCGTCCTTGTGCGTCTCTCCATTCGTCATCTGACCCATATGCACTTGCTGACCCTGCTCCATCATCATACCTCCGAGGCCGGGTGGTGGTGCCGGCATCGATGGCTGTTGCTGCGATTGTTGCTGCTGTTGTTGTTGTTGCTGCTGCTGCAAATGAGCGAGATGTGGTGGTGGCTGGGGTAATGTCGACGTTTGTCCAGGGGTTTGACTTTGCGTCTGAGCTTGACCTTGCCCTGGACTCTGCATTTGCTGAGGGTCAGAAGAAGATATTGCTGCTGCTGATTGCTGAGCTTGCGATGCATAAGAGTTTTGTGTCGATGGAAGGGGAAGATTTGGTGGGTGTTGGGAGGTAGGCGTCAGCGCTGGGAAATCACTAGCATCAGGCATAGCTGTTTGATGGCGAACGTAGCGAGATACCGATTAGAAAAGCGGTAATTCGTACTTGTGAGACTGGACTTACGATTCGTCCGTCTTCCTTGCAAACCAGCAGCATAGCTCGCTGTTCCCGCAACCCCCTGCTGAGTCGGACGGAGATTTGCTCCAGCAGCTGCAGCCATGTAGTAACCTCGCTGAGCCTGTTGTTGCTGTGGGGGTTGCCCTTGTGATGGGAGCTGAGATGATTGCATCTGCATGATCACTTCGTCAAAAACTGCTTCGAGCAGGTTCTATTCGGTCGTTGAAGACGCCAAAGGACGGGCATTGCAAACGTCAAAACATGCGCTTGATGTCGCGAGGCTGTTTGCGGAATGTCTCAGCAACTCACCTCTTTGTCGTTCCACAGACGCCTTCAATCTCTACGTATGAATTCTTCAGAGCTTAAGATGGAAATCCAAAGAATATCAATAGTCCGATATCGATTATAAGGTTGAGAGTTCCATAAGCAGGTATAAGGTTGAATGTCAATACGATGTGCCTAATGCTATCTTCAGTGAGATGCCTCGGTCTCACCAGTAATTCCCGCTCGTCCAGAGTCTTCTTGCAGAGTTCTAGGTGATCCCAATGTGATACGGGCTCCAGACTGGCGACCAAGATATGCGAGCATACCCCCTGGCAATATGACGTCGGGCCGTCAGTCGATTGATCAACTTGGAATGATCGTCCAGCGATAGAGGTTGGCCGGTCTCGGTCTCCTGCTAACGCTCGTCCGATTTAAGGCAATTGCCTCGTAAACACGCGTTGAATTTCGCACGCGTTCTCTCTCGTTTGAGTGAGTTGACCTTGGTTGTAGGTGAGAGATCAAAGGCTCGGCGATGATGCACAAGTAATTCATATTGGAAGTAGCCCTCGAGCGATTGCAGCCGGATATTGATCTGGTGTATACGTTGCTCATTTGCTCACATAGTCCCCAGGCTCATCATGGTGAGTAATATCCACGCACGTTGGCCAACGAGACAGATCTGAAACGACCTTTGTCCACAGTCAGATTTACGATACACTGCCAACTCTCAACTCGAGTCTTTGCATTCGAGGTATCCGGGAACCGGTAAGCCTGCGGCCAGATGGGGTTCGGAACATCCGAAAGAGCAGAGCTCACGATCCGTGTCATTCTTCTCAGGTCATGCCGATGTGACGAAGCACGAATGGCTCGTTCATCAACACCGGGACACCTACGCGTGAGTTAAGCGGTCTTCAATCAAGAGTATCTATGCTGACTTCCGACATCGCTCAATGTGCCATCTACCCTCAGATCGATCGTTGGACACCCTGGGCTAGCAGCATACGTAGCCATTGCAGAGAACGAGTGTCTCGCCCGAACAAAGTTCGAGATGGTCGAGGTGAGTTCAAGAGAAATGCACCTTGCGGGCACGCTCGAAGTGAAGCTTACAAAGGATGGTTCGTTGATGTCAAACAGAGGATGCTACAGCCTTGCGGGTAAGCATAGATACGTTCCCGCGAAAAGTCGGACCTAAGAGCTTATCTCGTTGTCTTTTTATATGACAGACCGCCACCAAAGCCCTCTGATGACGAATAATTGTCGTGAGCGCAGTCCGTGTCACCTTACATGTATCACCAATCTCGGCAGCATCAGCAACATGACCTCCCCCTGCATCCAAATTGTACACTCCATCCTTAGCGACGATTCGAGACGACTTATGACAGCATCGCACAACACGAACAAGGTTTCGGTTCACCAACTGATCATACCATGATAGTTATGATCCAGTCGTCGGTTTGTAGTTGCCTACTACATCTTCCCAAATTTTGCGACAATTCACCTTGCTTCCCAGCTTGGCACAAAGCAAGAAGCTCCCGCTCAATTTTCTATTCAGACTGTACGTCTCGTTGGGTGGTGGCGTCAACCGGTGCTTGAGCATGACGGGGATCAACTTGCGCACTTCATCCGTGACCGATTGATGAGCAAAGTCGTAAGTCGTCTGGGTGAAAGGTTCGGCCAGCAGTTCCATCGATCTGAGGTGGGCTTGCACCATGTCCTTTAGGAGCACAGTATAGGATCAGTCGATATTTCTCGTTCGGCACAATCTGGGTATGTCCTCACCTCGTGTTCCTCGCCAGTGAGGTATCCCACTTCGAGCGAATACTTTTGCATTGCGGCTCTGTCCCCATCAATGACGGACGAGAGCAGTCGATACCATTTATCCATGAATTCGACAGAGTACGATCGTGTTGCACCAAAGTCGATGAGACCGAGCTGTAGGAGAGTGTTACATCAGGGCTAAGGAAGTGATTCATGGCGCAAAAGCGTAATGCATACCTTTCCTCGGTTCCGATCGTACAAGAAGTTGGCCCAGTTGGGATCAGTTTGCATGAGACGGAATTGGAACAGCTCTGTGATACACAGACGTAGTACCGCAGTGCCAATCTAATCCAGAAAGAAACTGTTAGTCGGCCACGGGCTGATCAGAAACACGTCCAGTATACATACCTTGTCTCGCATGGCCTGATCGAAATCTTTGATCTGGGATAGTGGTCGACCAGGTTGAATCTCGGTGGTCAGAACCCGCTGCGTGCATAGCTCGTCAATCACAGCAGGTACTTCGAAGAATTGCTCTCCTTGTTCTTCCAGATAGCGCTTCATCTTTCTCTGGCTATCCGCTTCCATAATGTAGTCGCACTCGTCCGCCAGCTCTTGTCGGAATACTGAGATAGTGTTGTTCAAGAAGAGTCCTCGAGGCAAGATCGCTGATGTCCGCAGCAGCAAGGATATGTTATTCAAGTCGGAGGTAATCGAGTTGTGTATTCCGGGAAATTGAACCTTGACAGCCACTTCCTTTCCGGTGGATTTGAGAACCGCTCTATGCACCTGGCCGATCGAAGCCGCGGCCATCGGTACTCGTGGGAAAGATGAGAAGTGGGATTCCCAGTCGTCACCCAATTCCGTGCGTAGTACTTGCTGAAGGGAGATGTCGCGTCAGTCAGGATCAACTTATCGGCAGGCTCTTCTGAGCTCACCTCAAGCTGCCAATCTGGCATGTAATCCGCGTTTGCTTGAACCTGCTGCAGCACTTTCTCTAATGGCTCCGGCAGCATGTTGGAGTCTATCCACGATGCAGGAGATATCAGTATTTTTGGCTCACGATTCGACTGAAGTGAGCTCACCTTGTATACTCATGAATTGTCCCAGCTTCAAAGCTGCACCTCTCATCTGACTCAATTTGCCGACCAACCGTTTCACATTGGCCTCGGACATGAACAGACTCCCTTTGCTGCCACTGCCTGTCGCTCGACGTGCAGCTTCGGAAGCGGCGCCTACCGACATACCAGCTACCAAGGCTAGATTACAGGAGCAGACTCGAGTGAGCTGGCGTCTAAGCTGGAAGTCCAGACTGACTTACATCCGTAATGAAACAGCCGCCCTAGACGGGATGATGGAACCTTGCTGGGCCGTAATGTCACCGGGACCTAAAAGCAGTCAAAGAGCGGAATTCAATTAGCTTGTATTACCTCATTCGCTCTTATTTTTCACCCACATCTTCAGGATCGACGGTGTCTACCAAAGTATTTGGTTCAGCCGGTGAATCTGCGGATGGAATGGCGCTTTCTACTTCTGGTATCGGTTCTGGAGTTGGCTCTATTCTTGCAATTGGTTCTGGTTTGGGTAGGGGGTCGATATTCGTTGGACTTGGCTTTTTAGCTGAATTGAGCGAATCTGAGGGCGATGCCTCGCTCTTCTGGGGAACTCTATGGGTTGATGGAGACCATAATACATTGCTACCGGACCCTGCTCCGTTCGGCAAGTCGTCAAACACCTCTGGCAGAGCCTCCGGTCCACCTCTGATTGGCAAGACACCCGCATCCTGCTCCTCCACCTTGGATTCTGAATCCCGTGGAGCTGCGATCGGGGTCTCAATGGTTTTGACGTTCGACCCAGCAATCTTCCCCTTCGAAGCCGCATTATACTGATGGATCTTCGGTGTCGGGTCGACGTAAGGCTGCTTTGATCTAGCAGCAGCGGCAGCGTCCTCCAGCTGAATGGCAATGGAGCGCGCAGCGACCCTAGCAAATGCCTTGAACATAATGTCGATGAGTCTGCCGATGAGTACTGATACTCTTCAAGCTTTGATAACCCTATCCGGTTGTCTGTCCGAGCCTGCTCGCTAGGCTACGGAATGTGGTCTATGGATCGGTCGATCTTGCGGTAGCTTTCAGGAGTCCAATGTTCAAGTCGTATGTCAACCTGACCGAGTCATCCAGCTTGAGTTATGGTTGTGCGCAGCAAGAGGTATTCGAAGTATGCAAAGTCAACGATATGCGAACTTCACACACATCAACGAGCATGCGAACCCGCATAGATAAATACACTCTACTACACTATTTCTTGCAAAGTTCTGAGATTAGAGCGCTGCTCGACCGAGCCGCGATCGACCGGATGCAAATCTCGGAGCCGGATTCACGATCCCGGTGACGACATCTTAGCTCACCCGTTTCTCTGGAATGTTGGCTATAGGCTATGGTTTCGAACAGCGAGCCCGGCCACCTGATCGGGATATCACTGATCATGCATAGATGTGTTTACATTCTTCATGGGAAAGCGCTCTACCGTAAAGCCCAAGACTTGACCATGAATAACCCCTGAGGCAACCCCAGCTGAACTTCCTCTTTGACGATCTTCAAACCGGCTTGCTCGAAAATCTCCTCCCACATCTTGTTCGATCTGAAAATTATGGAGAGTCCAAAATGAGCTTTCGAAGTTCCGTCATCTCCGATCGACTTATGGCGTCGACTCACCTGGTCAAACTGGAATCCTCCTCATCCAAGACAGAAGCCGCCAACCCACCCGGGGCATTCTCACACACGTTCTCTTTCACCACAATCACCCCACCGGGATCCTTGTAATCCATCGATTCGCCATTATCGGTAGTCAGAGCGATTTGGGAGGGTTTGTGAATGGCTTGGTGGCATCGTTTCAGAAAGGCGACGAGGGATGGGTTGGATAGATGGCCTAGGCACCACTGACACCAGATTCTACGAGTTGCCAACGACAGTGAAATATCATAAGCCTTTGAGACAGCAAAAAGACCAGATAGAAGACAGAGACGTCTCAGCTGAGCCTACTTACACATCGTAGATCACCTCGTCTTCCCTTCTCTCTCCGAACATTTCATCCGCTCCGCTCCCCCCAACAACCCCTAAACTCTTCGCGTCCTGCCCATCCATCGGCCTAGCCGGGTCCAAGTCATTCAAAGAAGCTTGAACAAACCACACTCGCTTTCCCTTATTCACCGAGCTAGAGGATTTATTGGTAGAGGGGATAACGTTGCCTAATTTATCCGTTCGAGGGGGTTCGTCATCGTCATCCGAGTGAGAGGCCAGTGCCGGTTGTTTTGATTTGGATTTCGAGGATGAAGCGGATGGGGCTGGAGCTTGTCGAGAGGTGGTGGAGACGGCGTTCCCGGACCTATCTTCCAAAAAGGTCCAGCCTCCATCCAAAGCCTCTCTCCGGGCCGCCTGGATAAAATGTTCCACGGGTTCTGTGGTGATCACGTCGTCCAGGAGAGGAAGGAGGGTATGTTTTGTCACCCGGCCTACTCCGGCTCCGACGTCGAGTGCGGTATACCGTTTACGTTGGGTTTTGATTTGGGTGGAGGTGAGTGTTTGGTGGGTCGGTGCGGAGAGAGGGGATGAGAATGATTGGAGTTGAGGCATAAGGGAGAGCAGGAAGAGACGGGATGAAAGTTGTTCCACACGGGGAAGAGGCTGCTCATATTCAAAAGAGACGTGTCAGTGCGATTCAGGTACGGAGGAAGACGACCGAGACTGCGCACCCCTTCACCAAACCCCCCGAGAACACCATCGACTGTGGCATCTACTGCCGTCCAGTAATCGATACCCTTCTTGAAGTCCGGAAGATCCTCTGCCATGTTCGTAATCGGAGGTGGATAGTTGAGGAGCGTCTACTATAGTGTGAGATCTGGCTAGTCTTGGGCTGTCAAACGTCAAGAGCTTGGTTGCCTAATTATCCGACCAAGTTGCCAGAAATTAGAAACGTAGATGTTCTGTTCGAGGTTGAGCGCGATCACTCTCGCTCGTCCAAAAGATTGATCGATGTCCGCTCCGCCTCACGATTCCCCCTTTAGCGCGCGGTTGCCTTCACACCTTGTGATCTAGAGTCGCCGGAATCGGTCGTTGCTTGCTTCATCATCATCATTTGTAGTCGCCTTGCATTCGGTTCTTGAACTTTGACGCATCTGTATTACAGAACAATCTAGCATTCACTTCCAAATCTAGCCAAGGATCTCCTTCGTACCAAGACCGGAGCTCTCTGGCTCGGCCGGGATATTCGACTGTTCGCCAGAACCTGTCTCAACCGAGTCGGTACTCAAAGGCAACGCCGGTCACCCTTAATCCCACCCCTATTGTCTTGCGTGAGTCAGGCATGTAAACACTTGATCACAGTCGATCTCCTTTCAACTAAGCCGGCATTCCTTCTCAGACTATTCTTCTTGCGCCATTGCGAAACTTGCCTGAGATATCGGTCTCCGACACGTTCTAAACCTGAACGATCTCGACGTGACTTGTGCTCGGGCGTGACCTCTCCAAGGAAACGCGACAAACCCAATCTACATTAGTCCATATCGGTTGTCCAACGCATCGGGACTTGCTCTCGCTGTCACCTGTCCCTATAATAGCACACAGTCCACACCTCTTACACCATGGATTACATGCAAGAAGACGATCAACCCGCTGTTCCAAGCGGATCCACCTCCCGCCTCAACCCTGCCTCATCCTCATCATCCTCTCCAACCACCTGGAGAGCACCCGAAAGGAAGAAGGGCAATATGAAGCAGACAAGGAGACTAGACGATATGATGGATATAGAACAGAATTCTTCGGCTTCGGGGTCGAGCTCGACATCAACAAGTGAACAAACGAAACAGGCAAAGGGGAAATCAGTCGTCCGCGGTGGAGGTGGTGCCGGTGCGGCGCCGAGCGAGAACGATAGCATGGACATTGACAGGCAACGACAACATATGGGCTTCCCTCCAAGTCTTTCGTCGTCGTTGCCCAACGCCGGGATGGCTTCTTCATCACTCGCCAACGCCATGAACCCGGCGACTTCGACTGCTCCGAATATCGGAAACCGGAATCGGGGACAACTAAGAGGAGCATCGAGAAGTCACGTTATACCCGTTTACAACAACGATCCGACTGGGAGTCGCGGTAGCGTTCCCCTACCAGTATCGACAGGTGGGACGATCAATACCACGCTGAACACGAATGGTACAGTCACGGTCACTCGATCGGCCATGACTCCGACGAGGAACCAAGGACGCCGAGATATCGGATCATCTTCTTCTTCCCCCTTTACTTCGGCCGATTCACAGAACCCGGATGTCGTAGCCAGTACCCAAGACGGAGCGCCAGGAGGAATCGATCTCAAGGGGTTGATGAGTCCGCCTACACCTGCGCCTTCTCCGACACCTGGGAGAGTTGGGTGGTGGGGTACTGTTGCGAGGGATGCGGGAGAAGGGGAGGTACCCGGTGAAGCGAGTAGGGGGGAGGCGATGAGTAGATTTGGTGAGTTTACCTATCGATCACGACGCCCAGTGAAATTTCGATTGAGAGCTGAAGCGTCTTACTCTGCGCTTACCTTCGTAGACCCGGCTCAGCTGTTGATGGCTTTCCCTTCATTACCTCCACCAACTCGACTCCGGCTGTTAGAAGACTTGTTGCCGCTGTTATCCACACCCGAGCTACTCATGTTGAACTCTAATATCGGACCGAGGTTGAAGAGGGATTTCTTGAAAGAATTGCCGGACGAGCTGGGTTTACATGTCTTGAGCTTTGTGAGTTGGACATGAACCGTAGCGCCAAGATTTGGCTTGTCTTGATTGCTGACTCCTCATTGCCGCCAATCCAATCCGTAGATCGATGACCCCATGACGCTTGCGCGAGCATCTCTAGTCTCGAAACACTGGTACAGGCTTTTGCAAGACGAAAAGACCTGGAAGAACATGTGTGCACGCCATCGATTCCAGACGGCCGAAATCTTGCCCGCCATCCCGGCGCTGACCCAGCGAAACATAGCCGAAGTCGCCATCCTCTCGCGGAACCGACCGGGGTCGAACCAAGCCATGGTCATCCCGAGCAGCACCAACAGGATCGCTCCTCAATTCGAAGTCGCTAACCCGAGAATGTTCTCGGCGAGTCGGGTGGGCAGAAATGATGGTCTTGTTTATGGAGCAAATGAAGAGGAAGAAGAGGACGATCATCACGGGTACCCGGACATTCTACCGGAGCATGCACCAATGCAATTGAACACACAGGCGCAAGGGACAACGACCGAGCAGACTCCGGCTCAAGGAAATATGGGCAGTATCGTCTCGCCTAGGAGGCGGAACATTGGATTGGCTCAGGCAGACTCTGAAACTCAGAACATGCCTGGAGCGTATCAGATCACTTCGACTCCCTCTTCATCTTCTGTGGACCCCGCTCAGCAAGCTCACTATACTGGTCAAATCAACGGCCAGTTGCCGCCTATGCCAAGCATCATCTCTCCCTCTGCTGTCGCAAATACCGGATTTCAGAACCACTTTGGCTTGGGACTCAGTACGGGAGATGCGCGTAGTGCTCAACAATCAGCTTCGGGACTGCCTTTCACTTCGTTGTCGACCACAAGCCGGGGTCTCGGAACTGTCGAGGACATGGAAATGGATTCGCAGCACGATGATGTAGAGAATGGGATTTTAACATCGGCTGGGATGCTAGCAAGCACTTCGAGCATGAGCGGGTACGGGCGGAGTCACAGCGTACCCGAGCCTATCCTGCTACAAAGCAAGAGGCAACCGAGTTATGGGACAAAGAAACCGGAAGAAGTGGATACGGAGGCTCCCGGCTTTTCTTACAAGAACCATTTCAAGAAGGCATATTTGACCGGTAAGTTTGTCTGCAAGGCCCTCAGGGCATGGCTTTACAATCGGGCTCATTGTCTTCGCATCACGCAGAATCCAACTGGCTGCGAGGAGGCAGACTTCTCTCAACCCACACATCAACCGATGAAGGTGTCGTAACGACTCTCGCCATGAACGCCAAGTACATCATCATCGGAATGGCCAATACACGGATCCATCTGTTCGAGGCGGATAGAGGAAAGTTTATCCGCTCGTTCGACGGACACGATCTCGGCGTTTGGGCGCTCTACCTCGTCACCTCGGGGGCGCCACCCTCAGATGCCTTTGACAGTGACGATGCCGAGTGGGACGGCGAACCCAGCTTCAACATTGGTTCATACACTCGGGAGAGAGATGCTCCTACCCGGCACAAGGCACGCAAACGACCCCGATCGGATACACGAAGAGCTAGTCTAGGTGAATCCAGCTATTCGCTCCCGCGAGCATCGCAATCTTCGCATACCCGGAATGGCAGTTCGAGCCAGTCAAATCGACCGGGTCAGCGTCATCCACCTGGCTCTTATGATCCTAATGGACCCTTTGGCCCTCGTTATCCGGGCACTGAAGGTAGTGGGAGGAGACTTCAAAGCAGTGACGTAGCGAATTCTGCTTATGGCTGGGGCCAGAAGAAGGAGCTGGTAATCAGTGGAGGATGTGATCGAGATGTCAAGGTCTGGGATATAGCAACAGGGTAAGTGACAGCTTGAAGCTGATAGGCCCTAGCATGCAGCATGCTCACGTATCCTCCACTCGACAGGGAATGTCTACACACAATGCACGGCCATACATCCACAATTCGTTGCCTCAAGGTCTTGGATGGACGTCCTGTAGCGGTCACAGGTGCACGAGACGCGACCATCCGAGTGTGGGACATTGAGAGGGGTGCCTTGTTGCATAATTTGACGGGACACACGCATTCAGTGAGATGTTTGGAGATCGCTGGACATTACTGTGTCAGCGGGAGTTACGATTGCACAGCCAGAGTGAGTCGTGAAAGTCCTCGACACCGTTTGACTGCGCCTGACGATGCGATCCTCGTCCTGTTCAGGTATGGGATCTCGAAACCGGCGAATGTCTTCAGGTCCTGAGAGGACATTACCATCAAATCTACGATGTGGCATTTGACGGGGAAAAAGTGGCTACCGGGAGTCTCGACTCGACCGTTCGAATTTGGTCTGCAGTGACTGGGTAAGCTGGCCAGTTTAATTAGTTCGCAGCCGTTGGTCGCCAATCGAGACTGATTTGATGCGCTTCGATTGACAGAGAGTGTATTGCTCTACTCCAAGGACATACCTCGTTGGTCGGTCAGCTGCAACTCTCGGGTGACATCTTGGTCACAGGTGGATCCGACGGCAGGGTCATCATATTCGATCTGTCCACCTACACCTGCTTGCAACGTATTTGTGCCCACGACAACTCTGTCACATCACTGCAATTCGATGATCGCTTCATCCTCACTGGCGGAAACGACGGCAGAGTCAAGTTGTGGGACATCAAGACTGGAAACTTTATCCGTGAGCTTTCCAAGCCATCCGAGGCGGTGTGGAAAGTCACGTTCAAGAACGACAAGTGCGCAGTGCTGTGTAAGAGGAACAACAAGACGGTACTGGAGCTTTTGAGTTTTGTCCCAGATGAATTCTCTATTTAGAACCGACTTATTTCAGATCGATTGGCTTGGTAGTCCAGCCATTGTAAATTGAGAATCGCAAAATACCATGAGTTTGAGAGTCTCAAGCAGAGTCAAAGTGGTTTTCCAATCTTAAGTCGGCAGGCCATGCATGTACAGGCAGCAAATCTCGGTCGGGGAATCATAAAATTGATATCACCACTTAGTGTCAACTAGGACAAGCATAAAGTACGAGACAAGCGAAACCTCGGGAACCCGATTTGACCGACCAGACGGACAACAAGGCCGAGCGCGAACGAGGCAGCCACATGATCACATGTACCTACGTTCATGAACAATCACATTTAGTACTTGATAGCGAGCGAGAAGAGGCCCAATGACGTACCATTGGACAGAGTTGAAGTTTCCACCCTTCTCGATCTTGTTTTGAATGGCCATGGGGTCGAACTGCTCGGCCGGGAGGGACCTGACAGTTCCGCCAGCGGTCCCAGCATCGGTCGGTTCGTAGTCGGTTCCGTCGCCTTCGTAGACCATCGAACGGGTAGCAGTACAGATCAAGTCTAGCGGAGTAAGGTGTTTCAGGCGGATGGTTAGCTCCCTGTGGAAGGGCGAAGACAAGGGGCTGGAGCCAAACTTACCGGCATAGTAGGCGAGCGAAACGATGGAGACCCTAAAGATGGAAAATGTGTCTCTCGTCAGCAACGGTTTGCGGATATGTCGTGCTCGCAGCGAAACTTACGATCTGGTAGCCCTCTGGAAGTTGTAAGACAAGGCGTTCGAAAGCCTGCGAGAACAAGGTGTTAGTCACCGCGATCCGTGCAGTCAAGGCCGTGGACAAATTACCTCTGAACTTCGTCCACCTTGAAGTTCTGATCGTTCCTAAGACAGACCAGATGGGTAGGGCGAGCGGTACCAACCAGACCAGCATGGGCTTGCAAGTAGAAATCGAACGCGTAGGGGTGGGTAACGACTGAATCGACGACCGTACCAGCAGGCTAGATTGACGACAGTAGTACGATCAGATCATAAGAACGTGTTGAATACTTGATTCAATGGCTTACCAGGTTCCCAGACCTGTCATTGTCCTGAGGGTTCTTGGCGAAGAAGCGCATCGAGTGCCTCTTGGCACAGATGATGACTAGATCGGCCTAGATTAGTGACAGACTTGAGTATCTGATCGCCGTTCCAGAACGACTTACAGCACAGCTTCGGCTTGTAGCCCTTCTTGATCTGAGCGGCGGCATCATGGATGGCCTTGCATTCGATCTCCACGATCGCAGCGTATTGCTAGTGGTCGCAAGCATGTTCAGCGTGGGCCCAGAAAAGGGAAGCTAGGGAATTTGTTACTTGCCGACTCGCTGACTCCATCACGGTACATGACGATGCTCTCAGGCAGGTTACGGGTGTTCTTCTCGAATTCCTTGAGATGATAGGTGATCATGGCGTCCATATCAGTGATAGGTTCCTTTCGACCTTCTTGCAAGCTATTGGGTAAGTAATGTCAGTTTTCTGCACCAAGGATGCATCGGCTTCGACGAGATTGCCCGTACCGGACGCAAGGCTTGAAGCTGTTGTTGTCTCCGTTGACCGAAGCGACCGTAGCTGCGATAGAAGGTCTGATAGGGCCCATTCCTTGAGGCGGATGACCGACATCGGCTCCGATGAGCATAGTCTTGTTCGTGACGCCAGGCTGGGGAAGAGAGATGACGCGAGAAGCGGTCAGCACCGTGATATCGAAATGGTGGTATCATTGAATTTACAAGCTCGGGCAAGGGGATGGAGACGTTGATACCTCCAAGCTTGGCGTTGATCTTCATGGCGACGTTGGCGCAGTATTGATCGAGTCCTCGGTCGTTGGACACCTTCTTCGCTTGAAGACATTGAGTAGGGACCGGGGCGTTGAGTCTAAAAAGAATGATGAAATCAACTGGTATCCTTTTCGCGGTTCATTTCTGAGTACTGCTCGACGAACCTGGTAGCTGAACGCTTGATCTCCTCATATAACGCGACTTCACGGGCGGGCATGATCACCACGATCAGTTGAGGAGCTTGCTTACTTTGACCGCCCTCGAATGCTGCCTTGGCTGCTTGAGTCAATCCGTTCATCTGGGTCGCGGGAATCGGGATCAGATGAGGCTTTGAGTGTTGATATAGACTCAAGGACTTACCACACCGTTACCTTGCGGGTTCTGGGGCGGGATCAAAGGGGGCTTGTCGTTGACGACGTTGATTCCGACCAACTTCATTTGTGCAATAAGGAAGGTGATGAAGCCTTGCATCCTGGGGATGTCAAAGTATCGGTCGAAAGAGACGACCGACCATGCCTATCAGTGGGAAGGGGTAGAGCTCATAAGTATCAGTTCGTCCGCTTAACTGCGAAAGACGCTTACGGCCAAAGGCTTTCCGGCCTTGAAGAATTTCTTGCCTCGCAAGTTCCAGGCTCCTCCAGCGGGCTTGACGATTCCTCGAGGTCCACCGGCGTAAGCGATCTGAGGGGCGTTGAGAACTCTGGCCGGCACTTCAGTAAAGGTCTCCTTGATTTCGATTCCCCAGGCTTTGACGGCGGGCTTGGTCTCCCAGGCGAGCTTCTTCCTCCAGGCCATGATAGCGTCTCGTCGGTCAGCGGGGGGCTTGGCGGAGACCTTGATCATCTCGGCGGTCTGATCGGGGGTCAACTTGAGAGGCGGCAAGCTGTGGAACGGCTCGATTTTGACGAGCTCCATCGGGATATAGGACTTTTTCCCGGTAACAACGCAAGGCAACCTAGGGTATCTCAAGGTGATGTTGTACTGGGCCTTGAAGTACTGAACGACCGTCTGCCGAGTGCCGTCGTCCTTGGTAAAGGTGAGTTCCTCAGCGGACTTGAGCGTCAACCCTCCAAAGCTCCAGACCTTGTTAGGAGCTCGGTGAGTCATCCTGAACTTGGCGCCAAAGAGAATCTTTCGGAGCTTCTGGATATCGTGTTGCGACAAAGATTGGAGATCGCCGGCAGCAGCGGGAGGACCGCCGAAACCACCGCGGCCGGCACCACGACCGCCACGATCGCCACCACCACCTCGAGGTCCACCTCGACCACCTCGGAAGCCACCGCTGTTGCGACCGAGAAGACCTTTGGCGACCTCGATGAGGGGTCCGGGAGCTACAAAGGCAGAGTAAGCAGTGTCGAGCTGGATGGCAGGGTTTCCTATAGCAGGTCGGAAGGATCTGAGAGGTAGACAAGGCGATTAGCGTTTTGAAGACGACTGCAACAGAGAAGGCTGTATTTACTGAGCGAAACCCTTGGCGACGACGGCACCGTTGGAGATCGGGACGTGATCTTCCATGGTGAAGAAACGCCTCTCTTGAGCACCGGAAGCAGTGTAGTTGAGATGCAAGGGAGACCTCAACAAGACGTTGACGCTCATGAACGCGGTCAACATGCTCTCCATGTTCTGAATCGCTTGCCTCTTTCCAGCACAGAACTGCTGGATCGATTCGAGATCGATATCGGCAACGTGTTTGATCTGGATCTTGAATCGACGACCTTGTTCTTCGACGGGTACACCGGGACGAGGGTCGGGATCCGGAAGGGAGATGGTGAACTCGTGGACCTTGGTGTCTCCCTTGGCAATGGGGCTGGGAGTGAAGAAGTTCTTGCGGCCATCATAGGCACTAAATGGGAAAGGAACGCAGTGTGAGCCGATAGAAAGCCCAGTGGAGAGGCAACAGGACTCACCCGGCGGCATAGAAGCTCTTGGATTCGGGAGTGGTGAGAGCAGACTCCAACCTATCGATCGAGATCATAGTTCGAGTAAGCGAGACAGCTATCAAGGTACAAGTATGCTTTACGACTCACATGGCCCAGCATTGCCTCATCAGTCCGACGGGCTTCTTCTGGTTCTGAACCCTGACGACGGGGTTGATCTCGACATCGTAGTGCATGATGATCTTGCCTTGGCCCTTGAAGCGGGCTTGGAACCTGGTCAAGCAGCAGGGAGAGTATAGTGAGTACTTGGTATCTAGCGAAGAAGTCGTTCTATATTCGTACTGGTTGGCTAGGACGGAGATCGGTCTACCAGAGGTTCCGAAACCGGGACGAGGGTAGAAGTCTGGAGCAGAGAACCACGAATGGTCAGCAATCATTGATGACATGAGACGTAAGATGAGATGATCCACTCACCGGTAAGCGTCATCGACTTGAGACGCTGCAAAGCCTCGCTCCTCTCGGCATCGTTGGAGGGATTGGCCAATTCGGCCTCTCCGATACGACGAGACATGATGAAGGTTTCTTGGAGTTTGATGGGTACTTGTTGTAGAGGCAAGACTTGATGTGCTTGGTATTGGTTCTTCGATACCGGCTACGATCAAGCTAGCCTTTTGAAGAAGAGTATGAACGAGGGATCGAGGAGGAAGGGAAGGGCATGCAATGAGCAAGGAGAGAAAGAGGGAAGAAGGGAAGGGGCGAAATGTTGTGGAGAAAAGGGTGTCGGTATATATACGTGATCGCGTGATGCATGGGCAACAGCACAGCAGCAGCGAAGAGCAGTACCAAGCAGCAGAGCGCAGGAAGAGGAGCGGAAATTTGATGGGAGTGATGGAACGAAAAGAAGGAAAAGAAACAGAATAAGCGAGGAACAAACAGACAAAAGTAGAACATCAAGCAACGGACGACGACAAATGCTTACCCGATGGGTTCGAGCGCTGATCCACCAACGCCGAGAGGACGACCGGACGACGGTTTAAGCGAGATTGTGACATCGTTTCAGGCAGCCAAAGGAGGTTCCG
>Ga0308160_10003396_pt1 | contig 17978 bp, 15 predicted proteins | sample PhyFR1_FD_201036 | JGI IMG/M metagenome (GOLD analysis project Ga0308160, IMG submission 201036) | Phyllosphere microbial communities from UC Gill Tract Community Farm, Albany, California, United States - DLSLF.R1 | ecosystem: Host-associated > Plants > Phyllosphere > Unclassified | place: USA...
AAGACGATCGAGACGCTCGACGTCAAGGCCGACGGCGTCAACGAGGACCGCATCATCCGCGGCATGGTCGGCCGCAACCTCGCGAGCCGCTTCCCCGACCGCACCCCGAAGATCGGCGAGGTCTTCTTCGAGGTCAAGGACTGGTGGGTCCGCCACCCGCAGACCGCCGAGCGCTTCGTCTGCAAGGGCTCGAACATCTCCGTGCGCCGCGGCGAGATCGTCGGCCTGGCGGGCCTCATGGGCGCCGGTCGCACCGAGCTCGCGATGAGCATCTTCGGCCGCTCGTACGGCCAGTTCGTCTCGGGCCAGATCATCAAGGACGGCGAGACGGTCCAGATCAAGAACGTCTCCGACGCCATCGACAACGGCCTCGCCTACGTCTCGGAGGACCGCAAGGTGCTCGGGCTGAACCTGCTCGACGACATCAAGCGCTCCACGGTCGCCGCGAAGCTCTCCAAGATCTCGAAGGCCTCCGTCGTCAACACGTACGAGGAGCACTCGATCGCGGAGGAGTACCGCAAGAGCCTCCGCGTCAAGACGCCCACGGTCGACGAGGGCGTGGCCAAGCTCTCCGGCGGCAACCAGCAGAAGGTCGTGCTGGCGAAGTGGATGTTCACCGACCCCGACCTGCTCATCCTCGACGAGCCGACCCGCGGCATCGACGTGGGCGCGAAGTTCGAGATCTACAACATCATCAACCAGCTCGCGGCACAGGGGAAGGGCGTCATCGTCATCTCCTCCGAGCTGCCCGAGCTGCTGGGGCTCTCCGACCGGATCTACACGATCTTCGAGGGCACCGTCACCAACGAGATGGACGCGTCCGAGGCCGATGCCGAGACGCTCATGAGAAGCATGACTTCGAAGAAGAGGGAGAACGCCGCATGAGTGGCATCAAAGACCTGAAGAAGGTGTTCGGCGGCAACCAGTCGAACGCTCGCCAGTTCGGCATGATCGCGACGCTCGTCGTGGCCATCCTGATCTTCCAGTTCCTCACCGGGGGGCTCACGCTCGACCCGACCAACCTGATCGCCCTGGTCAGCCAGTACTCGTACATCCTCATCCTCGCCATCGGCATGGTGATGGTCATCGTGGCCGGCCACATCGACCTCTCGGTCGGCTCGGTCGCCGCCTTCAGCGGCATCATGGTCGCCACGTCGATGACGAGCTGGAACTTCCCGTGGCCCGTCGCCATCGTGTTCGGCCTCGTCGTCGGCGCCGTGATCGGCGCCTGGCAGGGCTTCTGGGTCGCCTACGTCGGCGTGCCCGCGTTCATCGTGACCCTGGCCGGCATGCTCCTCTTCCGCGGTGCGAACCAGTTCGTCGGCAACGCCGACACGCTGCCCGTGCCCGAGGGCTTCACCGTCATCGGCGCCGGGTACCTGCCCGAGTTCGGGCCGAACACCGGCTACAACAACGCCACGCTCCTCCTCGGCCTGGTGCTCGCGCTGGTCGTGGTCTACCGCGAGTTCCGCCTCCGCCGCGTCCAGCGCGCCATGGGCTCCGAGATGGCGCCCCTCTGGGTCAGCGTCCTCAAGCTCGTCGTGCTCGTCGGCATCATCGCCTACGCCGCGACCCTCTTCGGCGGCGGCCGCGTCGGCACCTCCTTCCCGATCTCGGGCATCATCCTCGGCGTGCTCGTCCTGGTCTACGGCTTCGTGACGCAGAACACGATCTTCGGCCGCCACATCTACGCGGTCGGCGGCAACTCGCACGCCGCCGAGCTCTCCGGCGTCAAGGCGAAGCGCATCAACTTCTTCGTCATGATGAACATGTCGGTGCTCGCGTCGCTGGCCGGCATGATCTACGTCGCCCGCGCCGGTGCCTCCGGCCCGCAGGACGGCCTGAACTGGGAGCTCGACGCGATCGCCTCGGTCTTCATCGGCGGCGCGGCCGTCGCCGGCGGCATCGGCACCGTGACCGGCTCGATCGTCGGTGGCTTCGTCATCGCCGTCCTGAACAACGGCCTCCAGCTCATGGGCGTCGGCTCCGACAAGGTGCAGATGATCAAGGGCCTCGTGCTGCTGATCGCCGTGGCCGTCGACGTCTACAACAAGAGCCAGGGCCGCCCGTCGATCACGGGCTTCCTCACCCGGGGCCTCCGCCGCGACAAGAACGGCGTCGCTGCTCCCGCGGACGGCGCCCTGGCGAGCAACCAGTCCGGCGCCGGCGCCGGCCCGGAGAGCACCACGCCGGCCCTGCAGCCGAACGGCGACCTGAGCGACGTGCAGCGCCCGAAGGCCTCGACCCCCAACTAGACCCACCCGCGGGCCGACCACCGACGGTCGGCTCCGCCTCCCCGGGCGGTCGTCACCACGACCGCCCCCCGCACCACCAAGTGACACCTACGAGAAAGTAGACACAGCATGCGCAAAATCGCGCTGGCGACCATGGCGGTCGCCGCAGCAACGACGCTGATCCTGAGCGGCTGCTCCAACTCCGCCCGCACCGACGCCGGTTCCGGCGACGCGGCGTCCGGCTTCGAGCAGGGCTCGACCATCGGCGTGGCGCTGCCCGCGAAGACCAGCGAGAACTGGGTCCTCGCCGGCGACCTCTTCACCGAGGGCCTCACCGAGGCGGGCTTCAAGCCCGACGTGCAGTACGCGGCCGCCTCCGGCACCGTCGCGAACCAGCAGGAGGAGATCCAGTCCATGGTCACCAAGGGCGCGAAGGTGATCATCATCGGCGCGGCCGACGGTGCCCAGCTCGGCACCCAGGTCAAGGCCGCCCACGACGCCGGCGCCGTGGTCATCGCCTACGACCGCCTCATCCTCAACACCGAGGACGTCGACTACTACGTCGCGTACGACAACTTCAAGGTCGGCGAGCTCCAGGGCCAGGCCCTGCTCGACGGCATGGCCGCCAAGAAGGCGGAGGGCCCGTACAACGTCGAGCTCTTCTCCGGCTCGTCCGACGACGCCAACTCGAAGGTCTTCTTCGACGGCGCCATGAGCGTCCTGCAGCCGAAGATCGACGACGGCACCGTCGTCGTCGCCTCGGGCCAGACCGACATCAAGCAGACCGCGACCGACGGCTGGAAGGCCGAGAACGCCCAGCGTCGCATGGACTCGCTGCTCACCAGCACCTACGGCTCCACTGAGCTCGACGGCGTCCTGAGCCCCAACGACACCCTCGCCCGCGCCATCATCACCTCGGTGAAGCAGGCCGGCAAGACGGTCCCCGTCGTCACCGGTCAGGACTCCGAGGTCGAGTCGGTCAAGTCGATCATGGCCGGCGAGCAGTACAGCACCATCAACAAGGACACGCGCAACCTGGTCAAGCAGGCCATCGCGATGGTCTCCTCGCTGTCCGAGGGCGACACCGCCGAGACGAACGACGACGAGTCGTACGACAACGGCAGCAAGATCGTCCCGGCCTACCTCCTGCCCCCGCAGATCGTCACGAAGGACAACGCGGCCGAGGCCTACGCCAACGACCCGACCCTCGAGCCGCTGACGAAGTAGTCCCACCCGCAGCACAGCAGCACTGCAGCACAGCAGCACAACACCACAGCAGCGAGAGCCGATCGCTCGTCCGGGCGGTCGGCTCTCGTCGTCCCCGCCCCGGTACGGTGGTGCCGTGACCGGAGGCGCAGGGCAGGGCGGAGGCCCCGAGGAGGCGCGGGGCGGCGAGGCCGGCCCGCCCCGGTCGGTGCCCGTCACGGTCGAGCTTCTGCTCGCCTCGCCCCGTTCCCGCTACGTGGGCAGGCCCGCCGACGGCGCGGAGCCCGCCCTCGGGCCGGAGACGCCGAGCTCCGTCGAGGTCCGGGCCGGGCTGGGCATCGTCGGCGACCGCTACTTCGGCCGGGCCGCCCACCGCGGGGCTCAGGTGACCGTGTTCGCGGCGGAGTCCCTCGAGACGGTGGCGCGCCTCCTCGGGGTCGACGGGCCGCTCGACGCGGCGGCCACCCGGCGGAACGTCGTGCTGCGCGGCCTCGACGTCGACGCGCTGCGCGGCACGACGTTCAGCGTCGACTCGGGGGAGGGGCCGGTGCTGCTGCGCGCGACCCGCGCGGCGAACCCCTGCGCGTGGATGGACCACGAGCTCGCGCCGGGCGCCTTCCGCGCGATGCGGGGCCGCGGGGGCGTGCGCTGCGAGCCGCTCAGCGACGGCGTGCTGCGGCTCGGCCCGGCCGTCGTGCAGCTCGGGCTCGCCGACGACACGGGTCGGTGACGGCCCAGCCCGGCGGCGGCGCACCCCGGTGACGCGGGAACGACGCAGTGTCGGTCAGCTCGGGGTCACTGCCACCAGCTGGGCACCATCGCGACGATGGTGTCGAGCAGGGTCTTGCGGCTGGTGCGCTTGCCGCCGAGCCAGGCCTCGACCGCGCCGACCAGGGCGTGGGCGAAGAACCCGGCCGCGATGTGCACCGAGAGGCCCTCGGGCAGGGCGCCCTCGGGCAGGCGCGAGATGTGCTGCAGCGACGAGGTCTCGAAATGGCCGGCGAGGGCCTGGTGGATCGACGCGTCGAGGGGGTCGGGCAGCGCGAGGCGGTACATCTCGCGGTAGCGCACGACGTGGTCGACGACCTTCTCGACCCCGCGGCGCGTGATCTCCGCGCCGTCGGCGTCGGGCGCGGCGTCGCGGGCCGCGGCGTCGGCCGCCCGGATCGCGTCGAGCTCGGGGGTGATCACCGCGGTCAGCAGCGCGCCGGGGGAGGTGGCGTGGCTGTAGAACGTCGCCCGGTTGATGCCGGCGGCGCGGGTGACGTCGGCCACGGTGATGGTCGACACGGGCTGCTTCGACGCGAGCTCGACGATGGCCGTGTGCAGGGCCTTCGTGGTCTGCACGATGCGGGCGTCCACCATGGTGACCTCCAGTCGGTACGGGTGCTGGGGCCGAGCTTAGGGGGTCGCCGACGGTCGTCGCGCTCGCCGACATCGGGTGTCGGTCGGGACTGTCGGAGCCCGCCCGCTCGCCGGTAGTCTCGACGAGGCGGCCCCGTGTCGACGGGCCGACCGCCGCCTCCCCCTCCCTCCTCACCGCCGGGAGCCCACGCCGTCCGCTCGAAACGATTCGAGCCCGGCGGGCACGGCCGGCCGGCCCCCTCCCTCCTCGACCACGAAGGCACCGCGTGACCACCGTCCTCCACCCCGGCGACGCCCTGACCCGCCGTCAGCGTCTCGTCTACGTGATCGTGCTCGGCGCGCTGACCGCGCTCGGCCCGTTCACCATCGACCTCTACCTGCCGGCCTTCCCGGCGCTCGAGGACGACCTGGGGGTGTCGACCGGGCTCGTCCAGCTCACGCTGACCGCGACGACGATCGGCTTCGGCGTCGGGCAGCTGCTCGTCGGCCCGTGGAGCGACAAGGTGGGCCGGCGGGCGCCGCTCATCGCCGCGACCGCCCTGCACGTGCTGGCGAGCATCGGCGCCGCCGCCGCGCCCGACATCGTCTGGCTCGGCGTCTTCCGGGTGCTGCAGGGCATGGGCGCCGCGGCCGGCGGCGTCGTCGCCCTCGCCATGGTGCGCGACCTGTTCGGCGGCCTGCCGCTCGTCCGGATGCTCTCGCGCCTCGCGCTCGTGAACGGCCTCGCGCCCATCCTGGCGCCGGTCATCGGCTCGCAGCTGCTCGCCTTCACGAGCTGGCGCGGCGTCTTCGTCTTCCTCGTCGCGTACGGCGCCCTCGTCATCGTCGCGGCGATGTTCCTCATCGTCGAGACCCTGCCGAAGGAGCGCCGCCACGAGCCCGGGCACTCGAGCCTCGGCCAGCGCTACCGGGTGCTCTTCGGCGACCGGGTCTTCGTCGGCGTCGCCCTGATCGGCGCGATGGTCTTCTCGGGGCTCTTCACCTACCTCTCGGCGTCGTCGTTCCTCTTCCAGGAGGTCTACGGCCTCGACGCGCAGCAGTACGGCTACCTCTTCGCCGTGAACTCGCTCGGCATCGTGGCGGGCGTCCAGATCAGCTCGCGCCTGGCACGGCGGTACGGCCCGCAGTGGATCCTCGCGGCGGCCACCGCCGTCCTGCTCGTCAGCGCGACCACCATCGTCGTGCTCGACTCGTTGCAGGTGGGCCTGCTCGGCGTCCTCGTGCCGCTCTGGTTCTTCATCGCGGCCTGCGGGTTCACCTTCCCCCAGGTGCAGGTGCTCGGCCTGGCGAACCACGGCAAGGAGGCCGGCACGGCCGCCTCCCTCCTCGGGGCCCTCAACTTCGGCCTCGCGGGGCTCATCTCCCCGGTCGTCGGGTTCCTCGGCATCGGCTCCGCCGTGCCGATGGGCAGCGTGATGATCTGCACCTCCGTGGTGGCGATCGCCGCGCTCTGGCTGCTGGTGCGCCCTCGGACGGTGCCGGCCCTCGGGCACTGACCCGCGACTCCCCGGTACGTTCTGGGGATGACGACCGACCCGCTCTCACCGAAGCCGCCGACCCCCGCCGAAGAACGGGTCGCCCGCCGCGTGCAGCGCCGGTGGTGGGTCGTGAGCGCCCTCGGCGCCATCGGGGTCGTGCTGCTGCTCGGCGTCGTCATCACGGCCCGGGCCGGCAGCCTCGGCATCGACGAGGAGTTCATGGGCGAGCTCGTCGAGCACCGCAGCCCGTTCTGGCAGGCGCCCGCGCTCGTCTTCAACGTGATCGGCGCCGGGGTCATCGGCGTCTTCGTCGTGCCGCTCGGGGTGGCGGCCGTGCTGCTGCTCCGGCGCCGGCCGTGGGCGGCCCTGTACTGGATCGCGTCGTGCGCCCTCAGCGCGGGCGTCGTGCAGGTGATCAAGCACACCTTCGGGCGGGCGCGGCCGGAGGAGATCCTCGTGGTGAGCGACTACGGCTCGTTCCCGTCGGGGCACACCGCCAACGCCGCGACGCTCGCCGTCGTGCTCGGGGTGATCCTGCGGCGCGCGTGGGTCTGGATCGCCGGCGTCGTCTACACCGTGGCGATGCTGCTCAGCCGCACGTACCTCGGGGCGCACTGGCTCACCGACACGGTCGGCGGCCTCCTGATCGGCGCGGGCGTGGCGGTCGTGCTCTGGGCGCCGGTGGCGCACCGGCTGCTCGCCGAGCAGGAGCGCGTGCGGGGCCTCGGCTGGGCCTGGCAGCACCGCCACGACCGTGCGGCGGTGACGTCGTGAGCGACGAGCTGGCCCGGGCCCGTGCGGAGGCCGAGGCCGCGGAGGCCGTCGCCGCCGCCGCCCGCTCCGCGGCGGACGCCGCCGTCGCCCGCGCCCGCGTGCTGGCGCTCGAGGCGGAGGCGGCCGGCAGCGCGGCGCCCGACGGCCCGGCCGCGCCGGCCAGCCCGGCCGCGCCGGCCAGCCCGGCCGTCCCGCCCGCCCCGTCCGCCGACGTGTCGACCCCGCCCGCGGGCCCGCTCAGCGAGGCCGCCGTCGACGCGGTCCGCCGCGGCTACGCCTCCACTGGCCCCGTGCTCGAGATCGGCGCCCTCGTCAACGGCGAGGCCCGGCCCGACGTGCCCGTGCGGGTGCCGATCGGCATGCTCACGCGGCACGGCCTCGTGGCGGGAGCCACCGGCACCGGCAAGACGCGCACGCTGCAGGTGCTCGCCGAGCAGCTCTCGGCCGCGGGCGTCCCGGTGTTCGCCGCCGACGTGAAGGGCGACCTCTCGGGCATCGCCCGCCCCGGCGCCCCGAGCGACGCGCTCCTGGAGCGCACGAGGGGCATCGGGCAGGACTGGTCGCCCGAGGCCGCCCCGACCGAGTTCTTCGCTCTCGGCGGCGTCGGCACGGGCGTACCGGTGCGGGCCACCGTCAGCGGCTTCGGGCCCCTCCTGCTCAGCAAGGTGCTCGGCCTCAACGACACGCAGGAGTCGAGCCTCGGCCTCGTCTTCCACTGGGCCGCCCGCGCCGGGCTGCCCCTCGTCGACCTCGCCGACCTGCGGAGCGTGCTCACCCACCTGGCCAGCCCGGCGGGCAAGGCCGAGCTGGCCGACCTCGGCGGCCTCAGCACCGCGACCGTCGGCGTCGTCCTCCGCGAGCTCGTCGCGTTCGCCGACCAGGGCGCCGACCGGTTCTTCGGCGAGCCCGAGATCGACACCGCCGAGTTCCTCCGCGTCGCCGCCGACGGCCGCGGCGTCGTCAGCCTCCTCGAGGTGCCCGGCGTGCAGGACCGCCCGGTGCTCTACTCCACCTTCCTCATGTGGCTGCTCGCCGACCTCTACAACGACCTGCCCGAGGTGGGCGACGTCGCGCTGCCGAAGCTCGTCTTCTTCTTCGACGAGGCCCACCTGCTGTTCCGCGACGCGTCGCGGGACTTCCTCGCGCAGGTGACGCAGACGGTGCGGCTGATCCGCTCGAAGGGAGTCGGCATCGTCTTCGTCACGCAGACCCCGAAGGACGTGCCCGGCGACGTCCTCGCGCAGCTCGGCTCGCGCATCCAGCACCAGCTGCGCGCCTTCACGCCCGACGACGCCAAGGCCCTCCGCGCGACCGTCTCGACGTACCCGACGAGCGACTACGACCTCGCCGAGGTGCTGACCAGCCTCGCCACGGGGGAGGCGGTCGTGACGGTGATGAGCGAGCGCGGCGCCCCCAGCCCGGTCGCCTGGACCCGCCTGCGAGCCCCGCGCGGCTCGATGGCGCCGACCCCCGCCGACGAGATGGCGGCCGACGTCGCGGCCTCGCCGCTGACCGCCGTCTACGGCACCTCGGTCGACCGGGACTCCGCCCGCGAGATGCTCGCGCGGAAGCTCGACGCGGCGGCCGCGGCCGACCGCTCCCGCGAGGAGCGCGAGGCCGAGCAGGCGGCGACGCAGGCCGAGTACGACCGGCAGCAGCGCGAGTTCGAGCGGGCGGAGGCGACCGCGTCGCGGCGGGAGCGGCGCACGGGCTCGACCCGCGCCTCCGGCGGCTCCCGCACCTCGCGCTCCCGGAGCGACGACGGCGGGCTGCTCGACGACGTGCTCGGCTCGTCGGCCGGCCGCGCGGTCGTCCGCGAGGTGGTGAAGGGCATCTTCGGCACGCTGCGCCGCCGCTGACCCGAGGGGCACTCGGGCACGCGGTCACGAGCCGGAGAGCACGCCCCAGAGCACCGTGAGGCCGCCGGCGGCGAGGGCGAAGACGACCACGACGGCGAGGGCCGCGAGCACGGGGCGGCCCTCGTACCACGAGCGGCTGCCCGGGTACTGGCGGTAGAGCTCGCTGAACGACAGGGGCTTCGGCACCGTCGTCGTGGGCGAGCCGAGCGTCTCGGCGACGAGCGCGATGGCCTCCTCCGACCAGTACGTGCCGCGCATGCGGAAGAGCGGGGCGCCGTCGGAGTCGGTCGCGAAGAGCTGCGGCACCGTGTCGGCCGAGTCGGAGCGGTAGGTGCGCACCACGACCACCGCCGCGATCCGCTCGCGGCGCAGCCGCACGAACCCGGGCAGCCAGCCGCGCTTGATGAACTCGTCGGCCGTGACCCCGACGAACGAGACGCTGTACCGCCAGTAGCAGATCAGCCCGACGACGACCGCGACGTCGGCCGCCCAGATCACCGCCGGCCAGTGGGCCGTGCCGCGGGTCAGCCAGAGCAGGGCGAGCACGACGGGCACGAGGCCGAAGACGGCCGTGAGCACGGCCGTGCGGGCGACGGAGGCGCGCGGCAGGGCGTACGCCTCGAAGTCGTCGCGTGCGACGCCAGCCCTCATACCGTCCCCCTGTGCGGCACGACGACGCCCCCGCCCGCGGAGGAGGACCGCCACCCCTGACAGTCCTTCGTGCAGCTCCGAGCCTACGGGATCGGCCCCTCGCCGACCGCACCGGGCGGTGCGGTCACGGCACCCCAGACCGGGCAGCCCGCGAACGGGGGGAGTCGCGGGTCGAGCCCCCGCAGCACCCGCCCCGGGCCCCGGCTCAGCGGTCGCGGAGGCGCTCCAGCTCGCGCCGCTCGCGCTTGGTCGGCCGCCCCGCCCCGCGCTCGCGCACCGGCACCGCGGCGACCTCCTCGCGCGGCGGGGGAGGAGGTGTGAGGTCGGTGACGGCCAGGGCCGCGACCGGTGCGCCGACCCGCTTCACGAGGCACTGGCGGACGACGAGGACCCGCTCGAGCCCCCCGAGCCGCACCCGCACCTCGTCGCCCGGCCGGACGGCCTGGGCGGCCTTGACGCGCTCGCCGTTGACCCGCACGTGCCCCGCCCGGCACGCGGTCGTCGCGGCCGACCGGGTCTTCACCACGCGCACGGCCCACAGCCAGGCGTCGACGCGGCAGGAGGCGGGGGAGTCCATCCGACGATGCTACGCGCGGACGGCGCCCGGGCCGTCCGCAGCACCCCTCCGCGTCCGCTACCATTGACGAGGTCGTGCGCCGGTCTCACCGTGCTCACCTCAGGAGGATTCGCCTAGTGGCCTATGGCGCACGCTTGGAAAGCGTGTTGGGTGCAAGCCCTCAGGGGTTCGAATCCCCTATCCTCCGCGACTGAATGGCCCTTCCCTTCGGGAGGGCCATTCGTCGCTCTGTGCTTGTCTGGCGCCTCTCGGCGCTGGTGCGGGCGGCTTCGCCGCCGCACCGGAGGGGCGCTGGGCGGCTTCGGCGCCTCCGCTGGGGACGGCGCTGGGCGGCTACGCCGCCGCCGCTGGGGGCGGCGCTGGGCGGGTTCGCCGCCTCCGCGATCCGTCGGGGCTGCGCGAGTTCGCCGCCTGCGTGATCGGTCGGGGGCAGGCGGGCGGGTCAGGGGGCGGGGTCGGCGGGGGCGTCGTCGAGGCGGAGGGTCATGTAGCGGAGGTCGAGCCAGCGGCCGAACTTCGTGCCGACCTCGCGCAGCAGGCCCGCGTCCTCGAAGCCGAGCGACCGGTGCAGCCGCGCCGAGCCCTCGTTGCCCGCCTCGACGAGCGCGACCATCACGTGGTGGCCGGCCTCCCTCGACGACGCGATCAGCGACTCCATCAGGGCCCGCCCGGTGCCGCGACCCTGGTGGCCCTCGCGCACGTACACGCTGTTCTCGACCGTGTGGCGGTAGCCGGGCTTCGCGTGGAACGGCCCGACGCTGCCGTAGCCGACGACGAGGTCGCCCTCCACCGCCACGATCGCGCTGCGCCCGGGCTCGCTGTGCGCGGCCAGCCAGTCGCGCCGGCCCTGGAGGTCGGGCGGCACCTCCGTGAAGATGGCGGTCGAGCGGGCCACGGCGTCGGCGTGGATCTCGAGCACGCCCGGCAGGTCGGCCTCGGTCGCGGTGCGGATCAGCATGCGACGAGCTTAGGAGGCGCGGTGCGGCCGGTCACGTCGCCCGCGTCACGCGTAGGTTCGGCTCATGAGCGACGACACCTACACCGCATCCTTCATCGGCGAAGACGGCGCCGAGGTCTCCTCCGAGCAGCTCGCCTACATCGACGGCCTCCCGCAGAAGAGCGTCATGCGGCCCGGCGCCGACGACGGCGAGGACCTCAACTGGGAGCTCGACACCGACACCACCAGCGACGACGGCTTCGTCTACCGCTCGATGGGCGTCGCGCAGCACGACTACTCCTGAGCCCCCGGGCTCGGTAGGGTCGGTCGCGGGGCGGCACCCCGCTCCGCAGGACCGACCGCGCACGACGGTGTGCGCGCAGGAGGAGATCGCCATGGCCCCGAAGGACGCGTCACGGTCCGTGCTCCGCAAGAAGCCCGTGCTCGAGATCGAGGACGAGACGAGCGGCACGGGCCTCTTCAAGAGCCTCGGGCTCTGGCAGCTGACCGCCATCGGCGTCGGCGGCATCATCGGGGTGGGCATCTTCTCGCTCGCCGGCCTCGTCGCCCACGGCGACGACGCGAACCCCGGCGTCGGGCCCGCCGTGCTGTTCTCGTTCCTCATCGCGGGCCTGGCCAGCGCAGCCGCCGCGCTCTCGTACGCCGAGTTCGCCGGCATGGTGCCGCGAGCCGGCTCGGCCTACACGTACGGCTACGTCGCCCTCGGCGAGATCGTCGGCTGGTTCATCGGGTGGGACCTCCTGCTCGAGTACGTCGCCATCGTCGCGGTCGTGGCGATCGGCATCTCGGGCTACTTCGACGCGTTCCTCTCCGGTCTCGGCCTCGACCTCCCCGCGTCGATCGCCTCGACGCCCGACGCGGGGGAGGGCGGCGTCGTCAACCTCCCCGCCATCGTCGTCTGCCTGCTCGTCACGTTCATCCTGAGCCGGGGCTCGAAGGCCTTCGGCCGGTTCGAGATCGTCGCCGTCGGCATCAAGGTGCTGCTCGTGCTCTTCATCATCGGCCTCGGGCTCTTCCACCTGAACGCCGAGAACTTCTCCCCGTTCGTGCCCAACGGGTTCGGCCCGGTGTTCACCGGCGCCGCCACCGTGTTCTTCGCGGTCTTCGGCTACGACGCGATGAGCACCGCGGCGGAGGAGAGCATCGACGGCAAGAAGCACATGCCGAAGGCCATCGTGCTCTCGCTGATCATCGCGATGATCCTCTACGTCGCCGCCACCCTGGTGCTCACGGGCATGCAGGACTGGCGCGAGATCGACCCGGCCGCCGGCTTCGCGTCGGCGTTCACGAGCGTCGGCCTGCCGGTCGTGGCCACGATCATCTCGGTCTTCGCCGTCATCTCCATCCTCACCGTCATGCTCACCTTCCTGCTCGGCGTCACGCGGGTCTGGTTCTCGATGAGCCGCGACGGCCTCCTGCCCGGCTGGTTCGCCCGCACCGACCGCAAGGGCGTGCCGCAACGGGTCACCTGGATCGCAGGAGTCGCCTCCGCCCTGCTCGCCGGCGTCTTCCCGATCCGGGCCGTCGCCGACCTCACGAACATCGGCATCCTCGCCGCGTTCGTCGTGGTCTGCGTGGCCGTCATCGTCTTCCGGTACCGCAAGCCGGAGGCGCCCCGCACCTTCCGCCTGCCCCTCATGCCGTTCGTGCCCGCGTTCGGCGTGCTCGCCAGCGGCTTCCTGATCGCCCAGCTGCACTGGGAGACCTGGCTGCGCTTCGGCGTCTGGCTCGTCGTCGGCCTCGTCGTCTACTTCGGCTACGGCCGCCGCCACTCGCTGATGAACCCGGACAGCCCGCGCCTGCCCCGCTGAGCGTCCCCGGTGTCCGCCTCCGTTCCGTGCCGACCCCCGCCTCACCGGCGGCTCGGAGCAGGCCGGTCGTAGGCTGAGGGCCGTGTCGACCCGCATCTACATCACGTCCGCAGAAGGCCACACCGGCAAGTCGACGATCGCGCTCGGCGTGCTCGACACGCTCGGTCACGAAGTGGGCCGGGTGGGGGTGTTCCGCCCCGTCGCGCGCTCCACCGACGAACGCGACTACGTGCTCGAGCTGCTGCTCGCCCACGACAGCGTCGACCTCGCCTACGACGAGTGCGTCGGCGTCAGCTACGACGACGTGCACCGTGACCCCGACGCCGCGCTCGCGACCATCGTCAGCCGCTTCGCCGCGGTCGAGCGCCAGTGCGACGCCGTCGTCGTGATCGGCTCCGACTACACCGACGTCGGCAGCCCCACCGAGCTCTCGTTCAACGCGCGGGTCGCGGCCAACCTCGGCGCTCCGGTGCTGCTCGTGCTCGGCGGCCGCACCGCCGACGGCACCGCGGCCCGCACCGGCATCGACATGCGCCAGGTCGCCGAGGTCACCACCGCCGAGCTCCGCAGCGAGCACGCCAGCCTCCTCGCCGTGGTCGCGAACCGGGTCGACCCCGAGCGGCTCGACGAGGTCGTCGGAGGCATCGGCTCGGCCCTCGAGAGCGCACCCGGCGGCCGGGTGCCCGTCTGGGCGCTGCCGGAGGACCGCCTCCTCGTGGCCCCGACCGTCCGCGCCGTCCTGGCGGCCACCGGCGCGACGCTCGTCCGCGGCGACGACGCCCTGCTCGACCGCGAGGCGGTCGGCGTGGTCGTGGCCGCCATGTCGATGGAGAACGTCCTGCCCCGCCTCACCGAGGGCGCCGTCGTCGTCGTGCCGGGCGACCGGTCCGACGTGCTCGTCGCCACGGTGCTCGCCCACGCCTCGGAGACCTTCCCCTCGCTCGCCGGGATCGTGCTCAACGGCGGCTTCGACCTCGCCCCGCAGGTCGACCTGCTGCTCGAGGGCCTCGGCAGCTCGCTCCCGGTCGCCCGCAACGAGCTGGGCACCTACGACACCGCGCTCGCGATCACGCAGACCCGCGGCCGCCTCGCCGCCGACTCGCCGCGCAAGTACGACCTCGCCCTCGCCCTCTTCGAGCGACACGTCGACGCTGCCGAGCTGCTCCGCCTGCTCCAGGTCAGCCCGTCGGGCGTCGTCACGCCGCTGATGTTCGAGTACCAGCTGCTCGAGCGTGCCCGCGGCGCCGCGAAGCACATCGTGCTGCCCGAGGGCGACGACGACCGCATCCTCCGCGCCGCGTCGTCGCTGCTGCAGCGGAACGTCGCGAAGCTCACGCTGCTCGGCGACGAGACCGCGATCCGCGCCCGCGGGGCCGAGCTCGGCCTCGACCTCGCCGAGGCGCGGGTGCTCGACCCGTTCGACCCGAGCCTGCAGGTGCAGTTCGCGACGGAGTACGCGCGGCTGCGCGCCCACAAGGGCATCTCGGCCGCGATGGCGATGGACACCGTCACCGACGTCTCGTACTTCGGCACGATGATGGTCAAGCTCGGGCTGGCCGACGGCATGGTCTCCGGCGCGGCGCACACCACCGCCCACACCATCCGCCCGGCCTTCGAGGTCATCAAGACGCTGCCCGACGTCGGCGTGGTCTCGAGCGTCTTCCTCATGGCGCTCGCCGACCGGGTGCTCGTCTACGGCGACTGCGCCGTCATCCCCGACCCGACGGCCGAGCAGCTCGCCGACATCGCGATCTCGTCGGCGCAGACGGCCGAGCAGTTCGGCATCGAGCCGCGCGTGGCGATGCTCAGCTACAGCACCGGCGACAGCGGCTCGGGCGCCGACGTCGAGAAGGTCCGCACCGCGACCGCCCTCGTGCGCGAGCGCCGCCCCGACCTCCTCGTCGAGGGCCCGATCCAGTACGACGCGGCCGCCGACCCGACGGTCGCCGCCGCGAAGATGCCCGACTCCGACGTCGCCGGCCGGGCGACGGTGTTCATCTTCCCCGACCTCAACACGGGCAACAACACCTACAAGGCCGTCCAGCGGAGCGCCGGAGCGGTCGCGATCGGCCCGATCCTCCAGGGGCTCCGCAAGCCGATCAACGACCTCTCGCGCGGCGCCCTCGTCAGCGACATCGTCAACACGGTCGCGATCACCGCCATCCAGGCCGGGACCCCCGCCGCGGAGGCGCGGGTCACCGCCGACCCCGCGGTCGCGGCCCTGCCCGCCCCCGTCACCACCGCCTCCACCCCCGCCCCCGCAGAAGGGAACACCCCGTGAGCGCAGTCCTCGTCGTCAACTCCGGATCGTCGTCGTTCAAGTACCAGCTGATCGAGCTCGACGGCGAGGCCACCCTCGCGAGCGGCCTGGTCGAGCGCATCGGCGAGGCCACCGGGTCGACGAAGCACCGCAACCACCTGACGGGCGAGGAGACCAGCAGCGACTCCGCCCCCGTCGCCGACCACGCCGCCGGCTTCGCCGCGATGCTCGACGCCTTCCGCGACCACGGCCCGTCGTTCGACGAGCACCCGCCCGTGGCGGTCGGCCACCGCGTCGTGCACGGCGGCGAGGAGTTCGACCGGGCCACCGTCGTCACCGACGACGTCGAGGCCGCGATCGACCGCCTCTCGGCGCTCGCGCCCCTCCACAACCCCGCCAACCTGCAGGGCATCCGCGCCGCGAAGGAGGCCTTCGCCGACGTGCCGCACGTCGCCGTCTTCGACACCGCCTTCCACCAGACCCTCGCGCCCGCCGCGTACACCTACGCGATCGACGCCGAGCTGGCGTCGAAGCACCACGTGCGCCGCTACGGCTTCCACGGCACGTCGCACAAGTACGTCTCCGAGGCGACGGCGGCCTTCCTCGGGCGCCCGCTCGCCGAGCTCAAGATCATCGTGCTGCACCTCGGCAACGGAGCGTCGGTCGCGGCGATCGACGGGGGCCGCTCGGTCGAGACGAGCATGGGCATGACCCCGCTCGAGGGCCTCGTGATGGGCACCCGCTCGGGCGACATCGACCCGGCCGCGGTCTTCCACCTGCACCGCGAGGCCGGCCTCGGCTTCGACGAGCTCGAGACCCTGCTCAACAAGCAGAGCGGCCTGCTGGGCCTCACCGGCAGCGGCGACATGCGCGACGTCCAAGACAGCGCGTCGCGCGGAGACGCCGTCTCCGAGGCGGCGCTCGCCGTCTACCGCCACCGGATCCGGCACTACGTCGGCGCCTACGTCGCCCAGCTGGGCGGGCTCGACGCCGTCGTGTTCACCGCCGGCGTGGGCGAGAACAACGCCCTGCTGCGACGACGCACGCTGGCCGGCCTCGACTTCTTCGGCATCCGCGTCGACGACGACCGCAACGAGCTGTCCTCCCGCGAGGCGCGGCTCATCTCGCCCGAGGGCGCCGCCGTGTCTGTGCTCGTCGTGCCGACGAACGAGGAGCTCGAGATCGCACGTCAGGCCGCGGCGCTCAGCTGACCGACCCGACGACGAGAGGGACCAGGGAGGCGCGGGTCGCGCCTCCCTGGTCCCTCTCGTCGTGCAGGGGGCCGGCCTCCCGTCGTGGGGGAGGCGTGGGCCGGGTCAGTACTTGATCGTGGCGAGCGCGTCCGAGACGGGCGTCTCGCCGGAGACGAGCTCGAACTGCGTCTTCACGGCCGTGCCCTCGAGGATCGCCGTGGCGATGACCTCGGCGACGTCGGCCCGGGGCACGGTGCCGCGCTCGACCGTCGTGCCCACCGTGACCTGGCCGGTGCCGGCGTCGTCGGTGAGGCCGCCGGGGCGCACGATGGTCCAGTCGAGGCCGTCACGGGCGCGGAGGTCGGCGTCGGCCTCGCTCTTCGCGCGCATGTAGACCTGGTAGACGGCGTCGTCGTCCTCCGCGGGCAGCTGGGCCTTCTCCGGGTCGAAGTCGTCGGTGCCGATGGCCGAGACCATCACGTAGCGCGAGACGCCCGCGGCCTCGGCGGCGTCGGCCAGGAGGACGGCCCCGTCACGGTCGATGGTGAGCTTGCGCTCGGCCCCGCTCCCGCCGCCGCCGCCTGCGGCGAACACGACGGCGTCGGCCCCGTCGAGGTGACCGGCGAGGGTCTGCACGTCGGTCTGCTCGAGGTCGAGCACGAGGGCACGGGCCCCCGCCGACTCGAGGTCGGCCGTGTGGTCGGGGTTGCGGACGATGCCGACGGGGTCGTGCCCGGCGTCGGCGAGGCGGCGTTCGAGGAGCTGGGCGATCTTGCCGTGCCCTCCGGCGATGACGATTCTCATGCCCCCATCGAACGCCCCGTGTCGCCGGAGCCGCTCAGGAGCCGCTAAACTTCTCGAGGCTCCCCACGTGGCGTCATCCAGGCCAACTCCCCCAGGGCGGAAACGCAGCAAGGGCAACCTGGCTCTGGCGGGTGCGTGGGGAGTCTTTATTTTTCTTCGCGCCGCCGCCCCTGTTCGCGCCGCCGCCCCTGCGGCGCGACGGGGCGCGGTGCCGGGGCACGACGGGATGGGCGGGTCGCGAACCCGAGGGGGGCGCCGCCGCCCCTGCGGCGCGACGGGGCGCGGTTCGGGGGCGCGTCGGGATCAGCGAGTCGCGAACCTGAGGGGGGCGCCGCCGCCCCTGCGGCGCGACGGGGCGCGGTGCCGGGGCACGACGGGATGGGCGGGTCGCGAACCCGAGGGGGGCGCCGCCGCCCCTGCGGCGCGACGGGGCGCGGTGCGGGGGACATCGTCGGGCTCGGAGCGAACGGGACGGCCGACGAGCGCAGGGCAGACCGCTCGGTCGGGGGACACCTGGCCCCCGGGATGGGGGCAACGGAGGGATGTTCAGCTTCGCGCCCTCTGCATAGGATGACGTCACGACGAGACCCACCACCTCGTCGGCACGGCTCACCACCGTGCCGGTCCGCCCCTCACCAGGGCGGTCCGCCGACCGTGCGGCACCGCAGCCGCCCGACCGTCAGGATCAGGACGATGAGCCCCTCACCACGGCACGTCAGCACCACCCGCAGGCGAACGACCCCGCGCACCCCGCGCTAGGCCGCTCGCCTCTTCGTCGTGCCCGCAGGGGCTCATCGGCGACGGCCCG
>Ga0308160_10003398_pt1 | contig 17967 bp, 18 predicted proteins | sample PhyFR1_FD_201036 | JGI IMG/M metagenome (GOLD analysis project Ga0308160, IMG submission 201036) | Phyllosphere microbial communities from UC Gill Tract Community Farm, Albany, California, United States - DLSLF.R1 | ecosystem: Host-associated > Plants > Phyllosphere > Unclassified | place: USA...
CCGCTCGGTGCAAACCGTCGACGTGCCGGTCGAGCAGCGCAACCGCTATTCGCTCACCGACGATGAAGTGGTCGAACTGGCCAAGTATGCCGTCATCATCGAGAAGCACTACGGCCGCCCGATGGACATCGAGTGGGGCAAGGATGGCCGCGACGGCAAGCTCTACATCCTGCAGGCGCGCCCGGAAACCGTGAAGTCGCAGCAGAAATCGACCGACGCCCAGCAGCGCTTCCAGTTGAAAGGCACCGGCACCGTCCTGACCAGCGGCCGCGCGATCGGCCAGAAGATCGGCGCCGGTCCGGTGCGCGTCATCAGCGACCCGTCCGAAATGGAACGCGTGCAGCCGGGCGACGTGCTGGTGGCCGACATGACCGACCCCAACTGGGAACCGGTCATGAAGCGCGCCTCGGCCATCGTCACCAACCGCGGCGGCCGCACCTGCCACGCGGCGATCATCGCGCGTGAACTGGGCGTGCCGGCCGTGGTCGGCTGCGGCGACGCCACCGAGGTGCTGAAGGACGGCACTTTCGTGACCGTCTCCTGCGCCGAGGGCGACGAAGGCCGCATCTACGACGGTTTGCTGGAAACGGAAGTGACGGAAACCGTGCGCGGCGAACTGCCGCCGCTGAAGACCAAGATCATGCTCAACGTCGGCAACCCGCAGCTGGCCTTCGACTTCCAGTCGGTGCCGAACGCCGGCGTCGGCCTGGCGCGCCTGGAATTCATCATCAACAACAACATCGGCGTGCACCCGAAGGCCATCCTCGAGTACCCGAACATCGACAACGACCTGAAAAAGGCGGTCGAGTCGGTGGCCCGTGGCCACGCCTCGCCGCGCGCGTTCTACGTGGACAAGCTGGCCGAAGGCGTGGCGACCATCGCCGCCGCGTTCTGGCCGAAACCGGTCATCGTGCGCCTGTCCGACTTCAAGTCGAACGAGTACAAGAAGCTGATCGGCGGTTCGCGCTACGAGCCGGACGAGGAAAACCCGATGCTGGGCTTCCGCGGCGCCGCGCGCTACCTGGCCGAGGACTTTGCCGAAGCCTTCGAGATGGAATGCCTGGCGATGAAGCGCGTGCGCGAAGAGATGGGCCTGACCAACGTCGAGCTGATGATCCCCTTCGTGCGCACGCTGGGCCAGGCCGAAAAGGTCATCGGCCTGCTGGGCAAGTACGGCCTGAAGCGCGGCGAGAACGGCCTGCGCGTCATCATGATGTGCGAAGTCCCGTCGAACGCCATCCTGGCCGAGCAGTTCCTGCAGTACTTCGACGGCTTCTCGATCGGCTCGAACGACCTGACCCAGCTCACGCTGGGCCTGGATCGCGATTCCGGCATGGAGTTGCTGGCCAAGGACTTCGACGAGCGCGACCCGGCCGTGAAAGCGATGCTGCGCCTGGCGATCAAGGCTTGCCAGGCCCAGGGCAAGTACGTCGGCATCTGCGGCCAGGGGCCGTCGGACAATCCTGACTTTGCCGAATGGCTGGTGCAGGAAGGCATCGAGTCGATGTCGCTGAATCCGGACTCGGTGGTCGACACCTGGCAGAAGCTGGCGGCGATGTAAGCGTCCTCGGCCGCATGAAACGCCCCGCTGCCCATCCAGGGCAGCGGGGCTTTTTTTCGCCCGGACCCGAGCAAGAGCCTGTTGTTAATTTTTCTCTTTACAACTTTTTTGCCGCGTAATCAGTTATGCTTTTGGGATACCTTCTTTACAAGGATGCCATGAAACGCCTTGCCTTATTGATGGCCCTGGCCGGCCTGTCCGGTGCCAGCTTCGCCGAAGAACCGGCTTTCTGCAAATCGATGTGCTCGTCCGAAAAGACCCAGTGCCTGGCCAGCGCCAAGGACAGGCAAACCAAGGAAGGCTTGCTGCCCACCGATACGCCTGAAAAGAACCCCTTCGCCCGCACCGCCCAGGTACAAATGCGCTCCAGCGATAACGGCGCACTGGAAAAGGCCGGCAACGACCACCGCCGCATGGCAAGCGCGGGCGCCTGCGACGACGGCTACCAGCGCTGCGTGCGCAGCTGCAACGTGAATGGCGACAAGGACGCTGTCGGCACCGTGGTGTCGCGCCACGCCAAGAAGACGGGTTCCTGAGCGAATCGGTCTTGGCAGAACGCGGCCGCGGTGTCATTCTTGGCCTGCCGCGTTTCTCCCGGAGCTCGACTCTAGTCGAACTTAACGTGCGTACAAGTGTCGGATGATGACCATGGAAAGCACATTGGGTATTGAACACGCAGCTAGACTGCTGGGGATCACGGTCAAGACGCTGCAGCGCTGGGAGCGCGAGGGGCGGCTGGTCCCGGCGCCGCCGCGGCGGATCGTGGCCTACTGCCGAGTGTCTTGCGCAGCCCAGCGCCCTGACCTGGTCAACCAGCGCCACGTGCGGAAGCAGCTCGCCGCCGCGCGTGGCCTGGCTGGAGGTCAGTTGCACGCGGCACTGGAGGGCAATCATGCTGCTGGCACACCGGATCAGGATTGACGCGAACGTGGCCCAGCGCGACTACTTCGCGCGCGCGGCCGGCACCGCCCGGCGGGTCTGGAACTCGGCCCTCGCCGAATGGCAACGCCAGGCAGCGCTGGGCCGGAAGCCCAACGCCCTGGCGCTCAAAAAACAGTTCAATGCCATCAAGTACCTGGATCCTGCCTGGCTCGATGCCGATGGCAACCCCTGGCTGCGCACCATCCACCGCGACGCCCACGCGCAGCCGTTCGCCAACCTCGCCAGGGCCTGGCGCCGCTATTTCGAACGGCGCCGCGCCGGCGAAAAGGCCCACCCACCGCGCTTCAAGACGAAGGGGTGCTGCACCGACAGTTTTTACCTGGCGAACGATAAATTCCGACTCGAAGGCTTGAGCGCCGTCCTGCCCAAGGTCGGCCGCGTGGCGCTGCGCGAAGTATTGCGCTGGCCCGGAAAAATCCTCGGCGCGAGCGTGTCGCGCGAGGCTGGCAACTGGTTCCTGTCGGTGCAGGTCGAGGTGCCGGAGCAGGTGGCCAGACGGCGTCGCAGCGGCGACGGCATCACCGGGGTCGACCTGGGCGTGAGCAGTGCCGCCACCCTGGCCAGCGGCGAAAAGATCGCGTCGCCGCGTCCCTTGAAGGCCGCGCTGCGGCGCCTGCGCATCCGATCGCGCCGCCTGTCGCGCAAGCTCGAAGCTGCCAAGGCGGCGGCCGGCATCGCGGGTCGGATCCCGAAGGGTACGCGGCTGCCGGTATCAAAAAACCGGACCAAGGGCCTGCAGGCGCTGGCGCGCCTGCAGGCCCGCATTGCCCGGGTGCGCCGCGACTTCACGCACAAGCTCACGACCCGTGTTTGCCGCGAACACCGGGCGGTGGCGATCGAGGACCTGAACGTGAAGGGGATGCTGGCCAACGCCCGGCTGTCGCGCGCGATCGCGGATGTCGGCTTTCATGAAATCCGCCGCCAGCTGCTTTACAAGGCGTCGCGCTACGGCACCCACATCGTGCTGGCCGACCGCTGGTACCCGTCCAGCAGGCTGTGCTCGGCATGCGGGACCAGGAGCGGCAAATTGGTGCTGGGTGATCGGACCTGGACCTGCGCCGGATGCGGCGCGCACCACGACCGCGACGTCAACGCGGCCATCAACCTGCAACGGCTCGCCACCGGCGCCCTCGCGGCGCGACCGGCGCTACCCGAGGCGAGTCTGGCGGCGACGCCGGGCACTGCCGCCGGAAAACCTCCGGCGGCAGGCGGGAAAGTGACGCCTGCCAGGCACGAGCACGGTCAGCAGGACGGCTCGGGGCAGGAAGAGGACGGTGAACACTTTTGTCCACGTCTTCGATAGCAGGCCGACAATGCGCAGACTGACCGCAGGGCTCGCCACGCTGCTCTTCCTGTTCGCCGGCGCGCTGGGCGCTGCCGAGGCGCCGCCGGTGCAGGACGGGAAGATCCGGCTGCTGTGGCTCGGCCAGTCGGCCTTCCGCATCACCACACCCGGCGGCAAGGTGATCGTGATCGACCCCTGGCTCACCAAAAGCACGCGCGCACCCGCCAAATACAAGGACTTGCCGGCACTGGGCCGGATCGACCTGCTGCTGGTCACCCACGCCCACGCCGACCACCTCGGCGACGCCCCGGCGCTGGCCAGGCTGCACAACATCCCGCTGTGGGGCCCGTCCGGCATGAGCCAGGCGCTGGCCACGCTGGGCGTGCTCCCGGCGCACCTCTTGCCGCGCTTCGACAAGGGCGGCACCATCAATCCGCTGCCCGGCATCAAGGTCACCGCGACCCATGCCGAACACTCGTCGGCGCTGGTGTGGCACAACCCGTCCCTCGACCGCGACGAGACCCACTATGGCGGCGAGCCGACCGGCCTCATCATCGAACTGGAGAACGGTTTCCGTATCTGGCACATGGGCGACACCGGCATTTTCGGCGACATGAAGTGGATCTCCGAGTACTACAAGCCGGACCTGGTCCTGATGCCAATCGGCGGCAACTTCACGATGGATCCGGTCGATGCGGCCTGGGCCACGCGCGAGATGATCAAGCCGCGCTTCGTGATCCCGATGCACTACGGCGCCAATCCGCAGGGGAAGGGCACGCCCAAGCAATACAGCGATGCGCTGGGCGAGGGCCGGGTCAAGGTGTTCGCCATGGAGCCGGGCGAGACCCTGGAATTCTAGGCTTGCCGCCTTTCCTTTGCCCGCAGACCCTGCGCCACCATGACCTGGTTGCGCCCGGCGGCCTTGGCTTCGTACAGGGCGGCATCGGCGCGCGACAGCATGGCGGCGATGGTTTCGCCGGGCAGCAAGGTGGCCACGCCAATGCTGACGGTGTAGCCGATGCCGGTGCCGTCGCGCGGCGCCTGTCGCAGCGTGATGCGCAGGCGTTCGGCGATCGGCAGGGCGCCGCCGGCCGGCGTGTCCGGCAGCAGCACGGCGAATTCCTCGCCGCCCAGGCGCCCGCAGGCGTCGGCGCCGCGCAGCCCTAGGGTCACGCGGTCGACGATCTCGACCAGCACGCGGTCGCCGGCGGCGTGGCCGTGGGTGTCGTTGATGCGCTTGAAATGGTCGACGTCGAACAGCAGCAGCGAGAGCGGCGTGCCATGGCGGCTGCTGCGCGTGCGCTCGCGTTCGGCCAGCGCGAAGAAGGCGCGCCGCGACGGCGCGCCGGTGAGATGGTCGTGGTCGGCCGCCCAGTTTGCGCGGGCGATGATGCCGGCGTTCGCCATCATGACCGCGCCCAGCGTCAGGGCCGGCAGCGACAGGGTGCCGACCGAAAAGAACATCAGGTTCAGGGTGGGCCCGTCCACCGGCGGGACCCAGCCGGCCGCCTGCAGCGCGTAGGTGAACGCGCGTAGCGTCATGCCGGTGGCGACCGCAAAGCAGGCGACGATCGTGAACAGCCATGGGTAGCGATGCGGTGCGGCGTGCAGCGAGCGCTTGATGCTCGAGCCCGCCCACCCGGACAGGATGGCGTGGTCCAGCGAGACCGCGACCACGCGCAGCGGGAAGGAATCGCTGCCGTGGTGGAGGATCGTGATCGCCGCCAGGCCCAGGACGACGCAGGCGCCGAGCGCGCGCCAGGGCACACGGCGCCCGAGATGGTGCCGGAAGCCCGCCAACATCATGGCCGAGGTACCCAGCAGCATGGTGTTCGCCACTTCGATCGACAGGAAGTCCGGGACGATTCCGCGCGCGGCGATCAGCGGCAGGCCCACCACGGCCAGCGCATTCGCCACCAGCCATTCACGGATGCCCTGCGCGCCGCCGCGCGCCAGCGAGGACAATACCAGCAGCATGACCACGGACATGGCCATCATCACCAGGAGCAGGCTGGCGGCGGTCAGCATCGGGAATTCTTCATGGAAAAACACAGACGCCGGGATAACCGGCAAGGGCAATTGTCAGATGGTATCAAATTAATGCTTTGAATTGGTTGTTATTCTCATGATATCGAACAATCAATATCGGTTGCTCGATTGATATTGTCAATATGCAACGTCCATGTTGACTCGACGCGACAAGCGGTTACACTGGTGGCAATCCCGTGCACGACCCTCGTTACCCCCGCCGGGAGACGAGGGTTTTTATTTTTTAAACCAGCAACAGGAGGAGACCATGGCTGACTGGATGGGCTGGCTGGCAACGGCTGGCGTGCTTGTGATCCTGGAACTGTTCACCGGAACGTTTTACCTGCTGATGATCGCGATCGGCCTGGCGGTCGGCGGCCTCGTCGCGCTGGGCGGGGCCGGCCTGCCGGCGCAGGCGATCGTGGCCGGGGTGGTCGGCGTGCTGGCCACTGGCTTGCTGCACCGCTCGCGCTTTGACCGCCAGGGCCGCCATCCCGCCGAACGAGACCGCAACGTCAACCTCGACATCGGCCAGCGCGTGACGGTGCCGGCCTGGGACAACGGCCGTGCCCGCGTGATGTACCGGGGCGCCCTGTGGGACGTCGAGCTGGGGCAGGGCGCGACCCCGCTGGCGGGTGACTTCCGCATCGTCGAAGTGCAGGGCAGCCGGCTGGTTGTCGCCAACTCATAAGCCTCGCTAATCGAAACCAATAATCAATAAGGAACGCTAATGGAATTCTCCTTCGGTACCGTCGCGCTCGTCATCTTCGTCATCGCCCTGGTGTTCGTCTTCAAGACCATCAACGTGGTGCCCCAGCAGCACGCCTGGGTGGTCGAGCGCCTCGGCAAGTACCACGCCACGCTGGCGCCGGGCCTGAACATCGTGGTGCCCTTCATCGACCGCATCGCCTACAAGCACAGCCTGAAGGAAATCCCGCTCGACGTCCCGCCCCAGGTCTGCATCACGCGGGACAACACCCAGCTGCAGGTGGACGGCATCCTGTACTTCCAGGTGACCGACGCCATGCGCGCCTCCTACGGTTCGTCCAACTACATCACGGCGATCACCCAGCTGGCCCAGACCACGCTGCGTTCCGTCATCGGCAAGTTGGAGCTGGACAAGACCTTCGAGGAGCGCGACCACATCAACACCACCATCGTCAACGCGATCGACGAATCGGCGGCCAACTGGGGCGTGAAGGTGCTGCGCTACGAGATCAAGGACCTGACGCCGCCGGCCGAGATCCTGCACGCCATGCAGCGCCAGATCACGGCCGAGCGCGAAAAGCGCGCACTGATCGCCGCCTCCGAAGGGCGGCGCCAGGAACAGATCAACATCGCCAGCGGCGAACGCGAGGCGGCGATCGCCCGTTCGGAAGGCGAGCGCCAGGCCGCCATCAACCGCGCCCAGGGCGAAGCGTCCGCCATCGTGGCCCTGGCCGACGCCAGCGCGGCGGCATTGCGCCAGGTCGGCGATGCGATCCGCAGTCCGGGCGGCGTGGACGCCGTCAACCTGCGCGTGGCCGAGCACTACGTCGACGCCTTCGGCAAGCTGGCCAAGACCAACAATTCGATCATCGTGCCGGCCGACCTGGGCGACATGAGCGGGCTGATCGCCAGCGCGCTGCAGATCGTCAAGACCCAGAAGTGAGCGCAGAAGTCAGCCTGAAAGTGATCCGTGGCAATAAGTGGCGCGCGGCGCTGCCTACACTGGTCGTTTTCGAGACTGGAGCCGCGATGCATCACCGACACGCGCTGGGCTGGATACTGCTGCCGATGGCCGCGGCGGGCCTGCTGGACGGCGGGCTGGGGGCGGCCGAAGTGCACCTGCTGGCCGGGCTGGCGGTCAGCTACCTGGGGTTTCTCTGGTATTGCCGGGACAGCGATGCGCGCGGCTATCGGCGCACGCGCTGGCTGAGCGTGGGGATGGTGGCGTTCACGGCGGGCGCGGTGCCCTACTATCTGGTGCGCAGCCGTGAGGATGGGGAACGTGGCCAGGCCTTGATGGCGTATGCGGCTTGCCTGGCGCTGGTGGCGCTGGCGGTGTGGGTGGGCGGTGCCGTGAGGATCGGGTTGGAATGAGCATGGTGGGCACGCCGCCCACCAGATTGATGGCTTAGAAATCCACCGTCGCCGATACCGACACCGTGCGCGGTGCACCCAGCACCAGGTAACCGGACCCTGGATAGCCGCCGGCCGATGCCCAGTAATTGCGGTCGGCCAGGTTGTCGATACGCGCGCGCAGGGCCACGTCGCGGTCCATGAAGCGGGTCAGGTAGTTGGCGCCGATATCCAGGCGCGTCCACGACGGCAACTGCTGGGTATTGGCCGCGTCCGCGTACTGCTTCGAGGTGTACACGGCACGCGCATTCAGCGACAGGCCGGCCACCTGCGGCACGTCCGCATCAAGCCCGATGTTCAACTGCGTGTCCGGCACCCCGATCGCATCCTTGCCCTCGTTCAGGCCGTTCGCGGTGCGGCGCTGTTCTGCGTCGAGCAGGGTCAGGCCGCCCAGCACGCGCAAGCCTTTCATCGGCATGCCGAACACCGACAATTCCAGGCCCTGGTTGCGCTGTTCGCCGAAGATGCCGAAGATGCCGTAGCGGTCGGTCGGCACGGCGCGCCGCACGCCGGCCAGCGGCTGGTTGGTGCTGAACAGCGCGGCGCTCATGCCCAGCTTGCCACTGTCGTACTTGACGCCGATTTCCTTCTGCCGCGACACGAAGGGATCGAAGACCGGGTTCTGGCGCAACTGGTCAGGATTGACGTCCGTGCCCGAAATCGACGGACCCTGCTGCAGCGCCTCGATGTAGTTGGCATATACCGACAGGTTCTTCACCGGCTTGTAGACGATGCCGGCCACCGGCGTCACGCGGCTCTTGTCGTAGCCCGAGCTTTGCAGGCCGGTGTTGTAGTCGTAGCTGGTGTTCTTGATGCGCTGGTGGCGCGCGCCCACGGTCAGCAGCACGCGGTCGTCCAGGAAGGACATGGCGTCGGCCACCGCGTAGCTGCCCAGGATGCTCCTGTTGGTGATGTGAGGCGCATCCATCGAGCCGCCGGTGAAGAAGGTGGGCGAGGGCGGGGCCACGTCGACCGGGCGGACCAGGTTGGTGGTCCAGCCGGCAAAGTCGCCCAGGCCGTAGGCGTTGCGCGACTTCATCTCGAAGGCCGAGGCGCTGGCGCTGACGGTGTGCTTGACCGGACCCGTGGCGAAGCTGCCGCGCAGGCCGACTTCGCCGGTGCGGACCTGGTCGTAGCGGTAGTTGTCGAAGCGGCTCATGTTCAGGCCGCCGGCGTTGTCGATGGTCGAGGTCGTCGTCAGCGCGTTGAACTCGCTGCTGTTGCGCGCGCCGAAGGCGGCCCAGCCGGTCAGGTTGGGCGCCAGGTCGATTTCGCCGCGCAGGGTGCCGAAGAGGTCGCGCTCGTTCGAATGGGTCCAGGGCTGGGCGTAGTTGCTGTCGGCATCGGGCGCGCGCGGGATCGCCAGGCCGCTGCCGACCGTCACGCTCGGGCGCGCATTGTCAAGCGCGTGTTCCTGGAAGCCGGCGTCGGCCGACAGGCGGTAGTTGCTGCCGCGGTAGTCCAGGCCCACCGAGAACACGTTCAGTTCGCGCGATTCGCGGTCGACCGCGGTGTCGCCGTCGCGGTGCGCGGCATTGATGCGCACGCCGCCGCGGTTGTCGTCGAAGCGGCGCGCCACGTCGATGCTCTCATAGGTCTGGCCACCGCTCTCGACGCCCACCGTCACGCGGTTCAAGGGCGCGTTCGGGGCGCGCTTGGGCACCAGGTTGATCATGCCGCCGATGCCGCCGCCGCCCGGCGCCGCGCCGTTGATGAAGCTGTTGGCGCCGCGGAAGACTTCCACGCGCTCCAGCAGTTCGGAGGCGACGAACTGGCGCGGCAGCAGGCCGTACAGGCCGTTGTAGGCCATGTCGTCCGAATTCACGGCAAAGCCGCGGATCACGTACAGCTCCTGGTAGTTGCCGAAACCGCGCGCAACACGCACCGACGGGTCGTTCTGCACCACGTCCGCCACGCTGCGCGCCTGCTGGTCCTGGATCAGGGCCGCCGTGTAGTTGGTGGCGTTGAACGGCGTGTCCATGATGTCCACGTTGCCCAGCAGGCCGAGACGGCCGCCGCGCGCCACCTGGCCGCCCGCGTAGGCGGAAGGCAGGCCCTGGGCCGAGGCGTCGGCCGAGGCGCTGACCACGACGGTGGCGACGCCGCCGGGTGCCGGGATGCCGGCCTGGTCGGCGGCGGTGGTTTGGGCGTGTGCGGTGCCGGCCGCCAGCAGCAGGGCGGCGACAGCGATCGGGGTCAGGGAAACGAGCGGGGAGAGGGGTGCTACGCGGTTCTTCATGGCAATTCTTCTTGTTTGATGCGAATAATTCTCATTATAGCTTGGCGCGCTTGCCCAAGTAAATGAGAACCATTATTATCTGGTCTCATCCGCTCTGCACCACGCTGCACTCATCGCCTCATGTCTCCCGTCAACGTCCGCCGCTGGTCCTGGATCCACAAGTGGAGCAGCCTGGTCTGCACTGTCTTCATGCTGCTGCTGTGCCTGACGGGCCTGCCGCTGATCTACAGCCACGAGATCGGCCACCTGCTCGGCAACGACGTCGAGGCGCCCGCTATGCCGGCACATACGCCGCGCGCGGACATCGACAAGGTGATCGCCACCGGCAAGGCCATGTATCCGAACAAGGTCATGATGTACATGTCGCAGGAGCTGGACGAGCCCGCGATCTGGAACCTGACCCTGGGCGACCACCCGAACGACGAGCATTACAAGTCGATCGCCGTCGACGCCCGCACCGCCCAATTCATCGCCGAGCCGCCGATCGAAGGCGGCGGCTTCATGCAGCTGATGTTCCACCTCCACGTCGATCTGTTCGCCGACGTCTGGGGCAAGCTCTTCCTCGGCTTCATGGGCCTGCTGCTCTTGGTGGCGATCGTGTCCGGCGTGGTGCTGTACGCGCCCTTCATGCGCAAGCTCGACTTCGGCACCGTGCGCCATGGCCGCACCGCGCGCCTGAAGTGGCTGGACATGCACAACCTGCTCGGCATCGTAACCCTGGTGTGGCTGCTGGTGGTGGGCACCACGGGCGTGATCAACACGCTGTCCGACGTGTTGCTCAAGGTCTGGCAAGTCACCGAGATAGCCGAGATGACCAAGCCCTACCAGGGCCAGCCGGTGCCGGCGAAGCTGGCGTCGATGCAGGCCACGATCACGCGCGCCGAAGCGGCGGAACCCGGCATGAAGGTCGGCTTCGTCGCCTTCCCGGGCACGCCTTTCGCGAGCCCGCACCACTACGGCGTCTACATGCACGGCGACCAGGCGCTGACCTCGCGCCTGTACAAGCCGGTACTGGTCGACGCCCAGACCGCCGAGATCACCGACCGCCGCAAACTGCCCTGGTACCTGACCGCGCTGCTGGTCTCGCAGCCGCTGCACTTCGGCGACTACGGCGGTGCCGGCCTCAAGTTCCTGTGGGCGCTGCTCGACCTCGCCACCATCGTCGTGCTGGGCAGCGGCCTCTACCTGTGGCTCAAGCGCGGCCGCGCAGCCAAGGCTGCGGAAAAGCAGGCCGCCCGCGAAGCCGCCGGCGCCGCGCCCGTGCTGGCGCGGGAAGGCAACTGAGGGCAACGCGATGAAGACCAAGCGCGCCATCTGGGCCATGCCGATCCTGCTCGGCGTGCTCACCGTCGTCGGCCTGCTGCTCGCGCTGGTCGGCGACGGCGTCTGGGACCTGGTCTCGGTGGCGGCGCTGGCGGTGCCGGTGCTGGTCGGCGCCTGGTATGCGTTCCGGCCGGCGCAATCCCCGCACTAGAACTGCAGGATCCCGCCCACCGAAATCCCATCCATGTGGCTCGACGGCCCGGCAAAGGACTTCGACCAGGTCTTGCCCAATTCACCCACCAGCGTGACGGCATTGTTGAGCGCATAGTAGGCGCCCAGCGTCAGGTTGGCGTTCGACTTCAGGCCGCCCGTGTACAGCGTGTTGCGGCTGTTGCGGCTCTGGCCCCAGTTCAGGCCGAGCTTGAGCTTCTCGTCGGTTTTATACGTCGCCTGCGCAAAGTAATGGGTGGATTTGACGTCGCCTTGGTCGGCGTCCGACACGATGCCCAGGCCCTTGCCGCGCTGCAGGTTGACCAGGAAGGCGGCCGGCCCGTAATCCATCGAAGCCCCCAGTTCGATGGCGTTCAGGCGCAGGTTGCCGGTGACGGTGGTGGGCAGGGCCTCGAAATGCTGCGACTTGACGCCCAGCCAGCCCTTGACCGGGCCATAGGTGCCGGACAGCTGGGCCTGCACCTGCGGCGTCGACTTGGCCGTGTAGCGCGAATCGGCGATGACCGGGGTATCGTCGACCGGGCTCAGCAGCCCGACGTCGAGCTTCAGGCCGTAGGGCAGGATGGCCGGCGTCGAGTAGGCGACCTGGCCGTACTGGCCCGCATACGCATAGCCGGCGCCGATGTGGCCCAGCGCCACGCGCCCGCGCTGTGTCGCCTGCACCGGCGCGCCGACGCCCAGCAGGGTCATGTCCCCGAGGATGGCGTGCAGGCCGAACATGCCCCAGTCGCGCCCCAGCTTGACCGTGCCGATGGTCTCGTTGCCGAAGCTGAAGAAGGCTTCGCGCACGTCGACCACGCTGTTCTGCGACACCGCGCTGTCGGTGGCGGCGGCCACGTAGATGCCGATGTGCGCCTTGACGTCGTAGCCGCCCTGGCTGCTCGAGACGGTCGTGACCAGCGCGCTCGGCAGCAGGCCGTTGCCGACCGTGGTGCGGCGGTCCTCGCCGCCGCAGCCGAGGGTGCGCCCGGCCAGCGCCAGGCCGCCGTCGAAGTCGCCCTTGCAGCGCACGACAGTGTAATACGCGTTGATGTTGCCGCCGACGTTGACGGTCCAGTCGCCGGCCTTGATGTCGACCGCCAGGGCAGGGGGAAGGCTGGCAGCGGAAAGCAGGCCCAGCACAAGCACTTTCTTCATCGCGATCTCCTCGTTATTGTGCTACCGGGATCGACACGGCGGCCGATACACCAACGAGGCTGGCAATAAGCGTGCCCGTTATGCACCGTGAATGAAGCAACTGTGCAGGGCGGACTGGAACGTTACGGAAACTGAGCAGCATGCGCAGGTCAGCTGTTCAAATTGAGAACAGCTCAGTTTCTATCTCAGTTTTCATATTTAATAGACGATTAAGCATTCCCTCAGCAATACGGCGTATAACTCCGTCGAGATCAACGACGACGGGAGGCCGGCGATGAAAAACTGGGTGCGCAACAACAAGACCTTCGTGGCTTTCCTGGTGCTGTTCGGGGTATTCCGTACCGCCGTCGCCGACTGGAACCCGATCCCCTCGGCCTCCATGCATCCGAACCTGCTCGAAGGCGACGTGGTGCTGGTGAACCGCCTGGCCTTCGACCTCAAGGTCCCGCTCACCGACATGGTCGTGGCGCGCATGGGCGAACCGGTGCGCGGCGACATCGTCACCTTCCACTCGCCGCGCGACGGCACGCTCTTGATCAAGCGCGTGGTGGCGCTGCCCGGCGACGTAGTCGAGATGCGCAACGAACGCCTCTACATCAACGGCCGCGGCGCCGACTACCGGCTGGTCGAGGAGTCGCTCGACTCGGTCGACGGCACGGCCCTGCGCGCGTTGCAGGTGGCCGAGATCAGCGAAGGCGCCGCCGACCGCCGCCACCGCCACATCCAGCTGCTGCCCGACGTGATGGCGGTGCCGCGCAGCTTCGGCCCGGTCAAGGTGCCGGCCGGCGAATACCTGATGCTGGGCGATAACCGCGACAACAGCGCCGACTCGCGCGTGATCGGCCTGGTGCCGCGCAAGCTGCTGGTCGGCCGCGCCGAACGCGTGCTGGTATCGGCCGATTACCAGGGCAACTGGATGCCGCGCACCGAGCGTTTCGGCATGTCGCTCTACCATCCCTAGATAAGCCGCTACAATCTCGTCCTTCGGACGCTTGCATGGTGCGGTGCCGAGATTTTTGAAAGGCATTGCAGATGCAAAGAGTGTTGACGGTAATCCTGGCCTGCCTGGGGATGGTGGGGGCGCTGGCGATCGATACCTATTTGCCCTCCATGCCCGCGATCGGACGCACGTTCGAGGTCGGGCCGGTGGCGGTCCAGCAGACGCTGAGCGTGTTCCTGTTCACGTTCGCGTTCATGATGCTGTTCTACGGCACGCTGTCCGATTCCTTCGGGCGCCGTCCGGTGATCCTGGTGGCGCTGGCGGTCTACACGCTGGCCTCGGCGGGCGCCGCAATGGCCCCGAGCTTCGGCTGGCTGCTGTTCTTCCGCGCGCTGCAGGGCCTGTCGGCCGGCGCCGGTTCCGTGATCGGCCAGGCCATCGTGCAAGACCGCTTTACCGGCGCCGATGCCCAGCGCATCATGTCCCACATCATGATGGTGTTCGGCCTGGCGCCGGCGGTGGCGCCGGTGCTGGGCGGCTGGCTGCACGTGGCCTTCGGCTGGCGCGCGACCTTCGTGTTCCTGGCGCTGTTCGGCATCCTGATGCTGCTGGCCTGCCTGAAGCTGCTGCCGGAAAGCCTGCCGCCTGAAAAACGCCACGCCTTCCATGGCGTCGCCATCGCACGCAACTACGTCAAGGTGCTGGGCCACCCGCAATTCCTGCTGCTGTCGCTGGCGGTGGGCATGGCCTTCGGCGGGCTGTCGATCTACATCGGCTCGGCCGCCAACTTCGTGATGGACATCCTGCACCTGCCGGAGACGGCCTTCGCCTGGATGTTCATTCCCTTGATCAGCGGCATGGTGATCGGCTCGGCCTGGGGCGGCAAGCGCGCGGGCAAGATGGCGCCGGCGAAGTTGCGCGGCATCGGCTACGGCCTGATGCTGCTCGCATGCGTGCTGAACGTCGGCTACACGGCCTTTGCCGGCGACGCTGTGACGGTGCCCTGGGCGGTGCTGCCGCTGATGGTCTACACCTTCGGCCTGGCGGTGGCGATGCCGGCGATCCAGGTCGGCGCGCTGGCGCTGTTCCCGGAAAACCGCGGGCTGGCCTCGTCGATGCTGGCCTTCATCCAGATGATGTCGTTCGCGCTGATTTCGGGGCTGGTGGCGCCGATGCTGTTCGGCAGCGCCTTCAAGCTGGCGTGCGGGGTGGCGGTGGGGCTGGTGGCCAGTTTCGTGGCTTGCCAGCTGGGGCTGCTGGCAGGACGGAAAAACGCCGTTGCAGCGTAATCGTAGGGTGGGCACCCCGTGCCCACCATGGCGAATCCGTGACCTTTAACGGCGATTCTGCTTCATCGCCTTTTCCACCTCGCGCTTGGCATCGCGGTCGCGCTCGGTGTCGCGCTTGTCGTGCTGCTTCTTGCCCTTGGCCAGGCCGACTTCGCACTTGATGCGGCCCCCCTTGAAGTGCAGGTTGAGCGGCACCAGCGTGTAGCCGGAGCGCTCGACCTTGCCGACCAGCTTTTCGACCTCGGCCTTGTGCAGCAGCAGCTTGCGGGTGCGCAGCGCTTCCGGGTGGCTCCACCCGGAGACCGAGCTCTGCGGACTGATGTGCGCACCGAACAGGAACAGCTCGGCATTGCGCACGACCACGTACGCTTCCTTGATCTGGACCCGTCCATCACGGATCGCCTTGACTTCCCAACCTTCCAGCACCAGGCCGGCTTCGTAACGGTCCTCGATGAAGTAGTCGAAAAACGCTTTCTTATTATCAACAATGCTCATGAAATAGCTAAAATCCGCGCGTCGGTTAAACTACTGTTGTCGCGCTCAAGCAGCGCAAAAATAACATCATAACAAACGGTTGACCTATGGCAGTAGTGCACAAATCAGTTTTCTTAGGCTACAGCGCCGAGCAGATGTTCGATCTGGTGGCGAAGGTCGAAGATTATCCCAAGTTTCTTCCGTGGTGCAGCGGCGTGAAACTCCTCGAACGCACCGAGGACAATTTGACCGCCTGCCTGCAAATCAATTTCCATGGCGTGAAGCAGAGCTTCACCACGGCCAACCACAACCAGCGTCCGACGCAAATGAAGATGCACCTGGTCGACGGTCCCTTCAAGATGCTGGAGGCCACCTGGAGTTTCAAGTCGCTGCGCGCGGATGCCTGCAAGATCGACTTCGACATGCAGTACGAGTTTTCCAGCATTATCCTCGAGCAGATCGTCGGCCCGGTGTTCGGCATGATCGCCAACACCATGGTCGATTCCTTCTGCAAGCGCGCCGAGGTCGTGTATGGATGAGCTGCAGGTCTATGTCGTGTACGCCACGCCGCAGCAGGAATTCATCCGGCCGATGCGTGTGGGTCACGGCACGACCATCGGCCAGGCGATCGAGCAGAGCGGCGTGCTGGCCAGCTTCCCGGACATCAACCTGGTGACCCAGCCGGTCGGCATCTACGGCAAGAAGAAGACGCTCGACACGCTACTCCGCGAGCGCGACCGCATCGAGATCTACCGGCCGCTGGTGGCCGATCCGAAGGACTCGCGCCGCAAGCGCGCGGCCAAGAAGGCCGCCGCGCAATAACGGTAGGGTGGGCACTCTGTGCCCACCATGCACGTGTGCCAGCCCTCAGCGGCACTCCTGCAGCACGCGCTGCGCCGCTTCCTGGCGGCGTTTCCGATCCTCATCCGTCATGAAGGAGCGCTCGCCCTTGTCGTTCACCTGGGCGATGCGCATCCCGCTCGACAACTGCAGCGATTCCTGGCGCGCCGCCGTGCAGCGCTCGGCGTTGTCCCGCTTCTTCTGTTCGTCCTCCTGCGCCTTCTTGGCATCCTCTTCACGCTTCGACTGGCGCTGGCGGAAAGCCGCGTCCTGTTCGGCCAGGCTCGGCGGCTTCGGCGTGGCCGGCAGGGCAGGGGTGGCCGGTGCAGCCGTGGCGCCCGGCTTGGCGTCGAACGGCACGGGCGCTTGCGCGGCCGGACGTGGCCCTTTGATGATGCGGCTGGCCGGCGTATTCGGCGGCGGCGGGCGGTCCGAGAACACGCGCGTGCCCTTGTCGTCGATCCAGGAATACTGGGCGTGGGCGAAGTGCGCCAGGAGTAGCAGGGCGCCCCCGGCCAGCAGGCGCGGCCATTGTCGGGTCATGGTGTTTCCTTGCATGAGTCTGTCGATGGTAGAGATAGCGGCCATTTATAGCCTTTTTTTAGGGGTCTTGAGAAGACCATCGAGACTTTCTGTATAATTCGCTTTTGCGCCTATAGGAAATAAACTATGCGTCTTCTTCAGAAAGCACTCACGTTCGATGACGTGCTGCTCGTCCCGGCCTACTCCAACATTCTCCCGGCCAACACGTCCCTGCGTACCAAGCTGACCCGGAATTTGTCGCTGAACATCCCGGTCATCTCCGCGGCGATGGACACCGTCACCGAAGCCCGCCTCGCAATTGCAATGGCGCAAGAGGGCGGCATCGGCATCATCCACAAGAACCTGAGGCCAAGCGACCAGGCGCGCGAAGTGGCGCGCGTCAAGCGTTTCGAAGCCGGCGTGCTGCGCGATCCGATCACTGTTCCGCCGGACATGAAGATCCGCGACGTCATCGCGCTGCAGCACCAGCACGGCTTCTCGGGTTTCCCGGTCGTGGAAGGCAAGCAAGTGGTCGGCATCATCACCAACCGTGACCTGCGTTTCGAAGAAGACCTGGACGCCGAGACCCGCACCAAGATGACCCCGCGCGAGAAGCTCGTGTACGTGAACGAAGAAGCGGACACGGCCGAAGCAAAACGCCTGATGAACAAGCACCGCCTCGAACGCGTGCTGGTCGTCAACGACGAATTCGAATTGCGCGGCCTGATCACCGTCAAGGACATCCTGAAGTCGCACGAGCACCCGAACGCATCGAAGGACACGCAAGGCAAGCTGCTGGTCGGCGCCGCCGTCGGCGTGGGCGAGAAGGACAAGGAACGCGTCGAGCTGCTGGTGAAGGCCGGTGTCGACGTGCTGGTGGTCGACACCGCCCACGGCCACTCGCAAGGCATCCTGGACCAGGTCAAATGGATCAAGACCACCTTCCCGCAAGTTGACGTCATCGGCGGCAATATCGCCACCGCCGCCGCCGCGCTGGCGCTGGTCGAGGCCGGCGCCGACGCGGTCAAGGTCGGCATCGGCCCGGGCTCGATCTGCACCACCCGTATCGTCGCCGGCGTCGGCGTGCCGCAAGTC
>Ga0308160_10003400_pt1 | contig 17962 bp, 14 predicted proteins | sample PhyFR1_FD_201036 | JGI IMG/M metagenome (GOLD analysis project Ga0308160, IMG submission 201036) | Phyllosphere microbial communities from UC Gill Tract Community Farm, Albany, California, United States - DLSLF.R1 | ecosystem: Host-associated > Plants > Phyllosphere > Unclassified | place: USA...
GGCGTTCTACAGCCAGCCGCAGGAATCAGGTGTGGTGCGGTTCTGCTTCGCCAAGGGCGATGACACGCTGGCCCTGGCGCTGGAACGTTTGACGGCGCTGTAGCAACAGCGCCGATTCGGATCAACGCCCGAGCTGCTTCAGGCGCCGCTCGACGAAGGCCTGCAGCTCGGCCGACAGCGCGCCGCTGGCCTGGGCGCGCTGGAACGCTTCGATCGCTTCGGCATCGCGCTTCTCGGCCTGCAGCGAAATCCCCTGCCCCATCCACCACACGCCGTTCTGCGGCGCCGTCTTCAAGGCGCGCGCATAGTGCTCGACGGCTTCGCGCTGGCGTCCCTGGCGCTGCAGCACGCCGGCCAGAAAGGCGTGATACTCGCCATTGCCGGCCGCATACGGCAACGAGCGCTGCAAGGTCTCGAGCGCCGGGCCGCCGCGTTCGAGCTGCAGGCGCGCCAGCAGCATCGCCATCGACGGCTGGCGCGGGTCGAGTCTCAAGGCGTCCTGCAACTGGCGCATCGCTTCATCAGGACGCCTGGCCTCGATCAGCAGGCTGACCAAAGTCTGGCGCGACGCTTCATGCGCCGGATTGGCGCGCAGCGCGCTTTGCAGCGTGGCGATGGCCTCGGTGACGCGACCGTCTTCGAGCGCGCCAAGGGCGCGGCGGTAGGCATTCTCGGCGCGCTGGGTGGGCGTTTCCGTGCGGCCCGGCGCCGGCTTGGGTAGTGCGGCCTTTACCGGCGCCGCTTGTGCGAGAACCCCGGCCTTGCGCAGCGGTTTTTCAACGATAACCGCCTGGGGACGCTCGACGCGCGGCGCTTGCTTGCGCACCGGTTTCACCGGCTCGATTTTTTCTGGTTCTGGTTCAGGTTCTGGTTCTGGTTCGGGTTCTGGTTCAGCCGCCTGCAGCGCAGGCGCAACCTCCACCACATCGACCACCGCAGGCGGCGCCGGCTCGGCGGGCGCAACGACGACCGGCGCAGGCGCAGGCGCAGGCGCAGGGACGGCAGCAAGTAGCGCCGGCCCCGCCGTGGGCGTGCGCCGTTCCAGCATCAGCCACCCGGCATAGCCGGTCAGCGCGAGTGCCAGCGTGACGCCGCCAGCCGCGGCGGCGCGCTTCCACGGCGCGCGCCCTTCGGCCGCCAGCACCGGCCGCACGTCGCCCGGCAAAGGCTCGGCGCCCGGCTTGCCGGCGCGCGCATCGAGGTCTTGCAGCATCTTGTTAATCAGGCTCATGGCGCCACCATCCACGCCGCAACTGCGGCAACCCCGGCCACCACGGCGCCGCCGCCCAGCCAGCGCCAGATCGTGCGCGTCACGCCGACCGTGTCGCGCGCGGCGATCGTCACGTGGGCGCCGCCGACCTGCTGCTTGCCCTGGCCATAACTGAGCATCAGCGCCTTGTGCGCCATGATGTTGACCAGGCGCGGCACGCCGCCGCTGGCCTGGTACAGGCCCCGGATCGCGGCCTGCGTGAATAGCCGCGCGCCGCCAAAGCCGGCCACGCGCAACCTGTGCGCGACGTAGTAATCGAGGTCGTCGCGGCCCAGTGGCCCCAGGTGATAGTGGAACGTGATGCGCTGCGCCAGCTGGCGAATCGATTCGAGTTCGAGCTTGCGATTGAGTTCGGGTTGGCCGAACAGCACGATCTGCAGCAGCTTGCGCTTCTCGGTTTCCAGGTTGGTCAGCAGGCGCAGGGCTTCCAGGCTCTCGACCGGAATCGCCTGCGCTTCATCCAGGCACAGCACCACGCGCAGATCCTGCGCGGCCAGCGCCAGCAGCCGCGCGTTGATCGCCTTGAGCAACTGGTGCTGGTCGACGTCGCGCTCGAGCGCTATCTCGAGTTCATCGGCCAGCGCCAGCATCAGGGTGCGCGGCTCGAGATACGGATTCGGGATGTAGGCCGTCACGAAGCCGTCGCCCAGCGTGGCCATGAACTTGCGGCACAACAGCGTCTTGCCGGTGCCTACTTCGCCCGTGATCTTGATGAAGCCTTCGCCGCCGCGCGCCGCCACCAGCAGCGTGTTGAGCGCTTCCTGCGAGCGCGGGCTGCCGAAGAAGAAGCTGGTGTCGGGGGTGATCCCGAACGGCAGCTCGTGCAGGCCGAAATGCGCGGTGTACATCAGTTGCTGCCGCGCGCGCGCGGATCGAGGCTCTCGACCCGCCGCGTCGCGTCGAGCAGGTCCTGGCTCCAGTCGCTGGCGCCTTCGACGATGGTCGGCTTGATCAGCACCACCAGTTCGCGCTTCTGGTTCACGCGCGAGCGGTTCCGGAACAGCGCGCCCAGCACCGGCAGCCGGTCGGCCCCCGGCAGCTGGTCGGTGTCGCCACTCGAGGCCTGGCGCATCAAGCCGCCGATCGCCACCACGCGTCCGTTCTGGCCGCGCACGATGCTGTCCAGTTCCGAGGTGCTCGATGCCGCCAGCGGCAGGCGCAGCGTGCCGCCGGTGCCAAGGTCGACGTCCTTGTTGACGGTGCTTACCTGGCTGACCGACGGGTGCACGTGCAGCAGGATATTGCCCTTGTCGTCGATCTGCGGCGTCACGTCGAGCAGCACGCCCGAGAAGAACGGCTGCACCGTCACGCTCGGCGTGACGATGGTGCCGCTGTCGGTGCTGTTGATGGTGTTGGTCACGCCGGTAACGAAGAATTCATCGGTGCCGATCTTGAGCACCGCCTTCTGGTTGTTCATCGCCGCCACCCGTGGGCTCGACAACACATGCACGGTGCCCTGCGACTCGAGGAAGGTGATCAGCGCCGCGAAATTATTCGTCTGGAACGCGAAGCCAAACAGCGAGCCGGCGGCGGTGGCCGCATTCGACAGCGAGAAGCCGGTGCTGGCCGACAGGCCCAGGCCGTTGGCGATGATGGCCGGCTGGCCGCCGGTGTACGGCAGCGGCGCCAGGTTGGCGCCGGGCGCAATCATGCCGCCCGAGACCCGGTTCGGATGCGAGCCGCGGAACGACGCGAACGAGGCCCAGTTGATGCCGCTCTGGAAGCTGTCGTTGAGTTCCACTTCGAGGATCTTGGCTTCCAGGATCACCTGGCGGTCGACCGAGAGCTGGGTCGCCCTCAGGTAGGCGTCCACGCTGCGCAGTTCTTCCGGCATGGCGCGAATCACCAGCACGCCCGATTGCGGGCTGACCACCACGCTGCGGCCGCCCTCTTTCGAGGCCACGATGGCGTCGATCGCTTGCTTGAGTTCGCGCCAGAAATCGTTGTCGGACGTGGTGCGCACATCGGTGCTGCTGGTCTGCGCGTTGTTGCCGCCGTTCTGGTCGTTCTGGTTGTTCTGGTTGTTGCCGTTGTTCTGGTTGTTGTTATTGCCGTTGCCGTTATTGTTGCCGCCGCCGCTGTTGTTGTTGTTATTGCCGGCACTCGCGACCGAGGTCGAATTCACGCGCAGGTTCGACACGCCCTTGCGCGCGGCGCTCAGGTAGTTCACCTGGAACATGCGGGTCTGCATGGTCAGCGGGCGGATCGTGATGCGGGCGCCGTCGATCTTGTAATCGTAGCCGTACATCTCGCGGATCGCCTCGAGCGTCTCGCTGATCGTGACGTCTTTCAGGTTGGCGCTGATGGTGCCGCCGACGTCCGGATGGACCAGCATGTTGTAGCGCGTGCCAGCCACGATCGAGCGGAAGAACTGCTGCGCCGGCACATTGTTGAAGGCGACGTTGAAGCGTTCTTCGAGCGCCGGCTTGGCCTTGGGCAGCTGACTGGCCAGCGCGCCGGCCGGCGGCAGCAGCGCATTGGCCACCGCCTCGTCCACCGTCTGCAGCGCCGCCGGCTGGTTGTTGGCCTTGGCCAGCTCTTTGATGAGCTCTTCGTAGGTCGCGTTCTGCGGCGCGCTCTGGCAGCCGGCCAGCAGGATCGCGGCGCCCAATCCCAGTACAGCGCCGCTCTTGTGCATCAGCTTGTTCATCGTGGTCTCGTGGTCGCGTCGTGCGACGTTGTTTTACTGTGCGGCCGGCGTCATGCCGGCCACGGTGACAAGCGGTCCATCCAGACGCAACACCTGGCGCGCGCCGCCGCGCGTCAAGACCACCTGGTTGTGCGTCATGCCGGTCACGCGTGCGCCCTTCCAGGTGTCGCCCAGGCGCACCGTGTCGCCGTCGATCACGGCCACGTGACGGCCACCGGCGTGCGGCGCGATCAGGATCGACTGCAGGCGCGGGGCTTGCGATGCAGCGCCATCCGGTGCGGCGCGCTCGATGCCGGCCGGCGGCCGGGTCGGGTCGAGCAAGGTCTGGGCCGCGACAGGCAGCCAGGCCAGCGTCATGCCGGCACTCGCGCTCAAGGTAAGGATCAGTTTTTTCACAGCTTCATCCATTGTCGGTCCAGGCTCAGGGTATGCAGGGTGAGCGTCAGGCGCGCGGCCGGGTACTGCTCCACGTCGAGCTGCGCGCGGCCCCAGAACATCCGGGTCGGCATCGCTTCGAGTGCGCTCATGTAGTCGACCATGTCGAGATAATTGCCACGCACCGTGACTTCGACGCCGTGGCGGTACAGCAAAGGCGCGGGTTCGGCGGGCGGCGCGGCGCCGCTCGCCGGTTCTGGCGTTGGCGCCACGCCGGCATTGGCAGGCCCCGACAGCGGCTCGACCGCCAGGGTACGCATCGACACCAGCTTCAGTTTGCCGTTCGAACGCAGGATCGATTCGAGCAGCGGCGCAACGCGCTCGGGCGGCACCAGGCCATGCTCGATGGCCAGCAGTTGCTGGCCGAGCTGGCCGAGTTCCTGGTTGATGCCGTTCAGGCGCGCCCGCGCCGGTGCATCCGGGTCGACCTGGAATGCGCCCACCTTGGCCACGATCTCGGCGTCGGTGGCGCTGGCGGCGTCGCGCTGCTCGGCGACCTGGGTGCGCAGCGCTGCCTGGGTCGCGAACATCGGCGCCAGCACCAGCGTGTGGCCGCCGAAGACGATCACGGCGGCCACGGCCGCGCACACCATGGCGCGCTCGCGCAGGCTCAAGGCCTCGACCCGCGCCGCCAGTTGCTGCCATTGCGCCTTCATTGACGCGCCCCTTGCGCCGCAGCCTGGGACGACGCCTCGGCCACCGACTGCAGGCTGAATTCGACATACTGGGCGGCGGCGCTGGCCGGCTTGCCGTCGGCGCCGGCCACGGTCAACGGCGCGCCCTGGTCGATCTGCAGGCTGGCGAAGGTCTTGCCCCGCATCAGCGGTTCCTGCGTCAGGCGGTTCAGGTAGCCGGGCACCAGCGCCGCATCGAGCGTGCGGCCCTTGATGCCGATCTGGCTGCCGCCGCCGGCCACCGTCACGCCGGTCAGCCACAGCCCTTGCACGCTCTGGCGCGCCAGCGCGCGGAAGTAACCCGACAAGCCAGCGGTGTCGCCCAACTCGCCGCGCGCGACCGCGCCCGAGATATGGCGCAGCGCGGCCAGCTTGCGTTCGGCGTCGCCGATCTGCGCGTCGAGCGCGCCGTCTTTCGGGCGCGGCGCGAATTCGATATTCGCGGCGTTCAGGCGCGCCTGCCGTTGTTCGAGCCGAACCGCGCCGAGCGCGGCTTCCTGGCGCAGCTCGGCCGTGCGCAGCGCGCCGAAGCCGGCCAGCGCGGCCACGCCCAGCGCCAGCACGCCCAGGCCGATGGCCATCGTGGCCGCCGACAAGATCTGCTTTTGCGGCTGGAAGGCCGGGTTGAACAGGTTGATTTGCTGGCTCATGACACGACCTCGTCACGCAGCGCGGCGCCCAGCGGCAGCAAGAAACGCTGCTGCTGCGCCTTGTCGGCCAGTTCGGGCGCCGCGGCGAGGTCGAACAGGGTGGCCAGATCGAGCGTTTCGACCGGGGTGTACAGGTTGCTCGACAGGTACTCTTCGAGTCCCGTCACCGTTGACGGCCCCAGCACCAGCTTGGACACGCTGATGAACGAATACTGGCGTTCGAAATGGTCGAGCGAGCGTTGCAGCTCGAGGGTGATCTTGTCGAAGCTGGCGTGCTTGCGTTCATGGTCGGGTTCGAGCAACTGGGCCAGCGTGACGTCGAAGCGGCGCGACAGGTACAGTTCGGCGCGATACGAGACGGTCAGCAAGCCGCCGTCGTCACCGAACGACAGCATGGCCACGCCGCGCCCTTCAGGCTCGAGCATGGCCGAGACGTTGCGCTGCGCCATCTCCGGGATGTCGATCGCCTCGAGCTCGACCTTCGCGTCCAGGAACAGCTTCTGGCGCGGCGCGATCACGCTGTTCTTCGCCGCCACCACGAACAGCGATTGCTGGGCGCGCGAATTGGCGTCGAGCGGAATATCGAGCACGTCGATGGTGGCTTCGGTTACCGGAAAATCGAGGATGTCCTTCAGGCGCCAGCGCACGGCCGTCTTCATTTCTTCGCGCGGCACGTTGGGTGCTTCCACGTTCATGACCTGGTATTGGCCGCCGGCCAGCAGTGTGGTGCAGCGACGCGCAAGTGCCTGGCCCTCGCGCGCGATCTTCTCGACCAGCTCGGCGCCGCCCTGGCCCGGCGCGAACTGCACAAGGCGCACACGCGGCAAGGCGCCCGCGACGCGCTCGACGCTGGCGGCGGTGACGCCCTCGCGTCCAAGCGCGATCGTCAGCCACCCTTCTTTGTTCTTGGTTCTTTTAAACAGGCGCATGAGGCGGTGGCGTCGGGACGATATAAGCGGAACGAATGATGATTAGACTCAAGACTTGATTATAGACAAGACTGAGCGGCCGAATCACAAAAAGTCGCCGATCCTGCAAATGCGATTGCGTGACGTCGCATCCACGCAGCACGCTAGCGGCACGTAAACGGAAAACGGACACGGCCGCGTCTGGCGACCGTGTCCGCTTGACCGACTCAGGCCGAAATTACTCGCACTGGGTCAAGGCTTGGGTGAACACTGGCGGGGTGGTCAGCGAAGCCGCCTGGGTGTAGCGCACGAAGCACGTCGCTTCGATGGCTGGTGTGACATTGAGCGGCACGACCGTCACGACGCCGTCGGCGGCGGTGACCTTGTAGTCGGTGGCGGCAAGGCCGGCAGCGCGGGCAAATGGCGTATCGCCGGCTGGGTAGCCGTCCTTCATGACCATCGTGACGTTTTCCACGGTCAGCGAGGTGATATCCGGTTTGATCAGGGCCTTGCCATGCGCCATGGCCGAGGTGGCCGCCATGGCGCCGCGCGCTGCCTGCAGGCTGGCGGCACGTGCATCGCCGCTGAGGCTGGCGAACTTCGGCAGCGCGGTTGCTGCAAGAATACCGAGAATGACGATGACAACGATCAGTTCGATCAGCGTGAAGCCGCCTTGCACCTTCAATTTCATACCATTGTTCATCTTTTTCTCTCTGTAAGAAGTGTGTGCGAATGACCGCTATAGACGTTGTCGGAGTGGTCGGCCGCCTGCCGTCAGGCAGGCGCCAGCCGAGGCCCATCTTCCGCGACACTGCCGAAGACGAGGCACGCGGCAATTCTACCTTGAACCCAGGGAAATAAAATATCCCGAAGGAAAATGTTGGCGGATTCCAACATATTTGCCACACCCGTCCTTAGCTCTTGTGCAAGGCCGCCTTGCCGAGGTCCCAGATTGGCAGGAAGATCCCCAGCGCCAGCACCAGCACCATCGCCCCCAGAAACACGATCAGGATCGGTTCGATCTGGCTCGACAGTGTCTTGAGTTCATAATCCACCTCGCGCTCGTACATCTTTGCGATCTCGTCCATCAGATCGTCGAGCGAGCCGGATTCTTCGCCCACGGCGATCATCTGCAGCACCATTGGCGTGAACACATTCGCCGCGGTCGAGGTACGCAGGATGCTCTCACCTCGCTCGACGCCGTCGCGCATGCCCTCGATGCGCATGCTCAAATACGCGTTATCGGCCGTCTGCGACACCACCGTCAGCGCCTGCACGATCGGCACGCCGCTGCGCAGCGACAGCGCGAAGCTGCGTGCAAAACGCGCCATCGTCGCCTTGTGGACGATCTTGCCGGCGATCGGCAGGCGCAGCTTGTAGCGGTCCCAGCGCAAGCGGCCGTTGACGGTGCCGATCCAGGCGCGAAACCCGAACAAGGCGACGGCCGCAGTCGCGGCCATTGCCGGCCACCAGGCGACCGTGAAACTGGACGTGCCGAGCAGGATGCGCGTCATCAGCGGCAGCTGGGCATTGAATGAAGCGAACACCTTGGCGAACTGCGGAATCACCCACACGTTCACCACCGTCATCGCGATGAGCATGGCGATCACGACAAAGCTCGGATAGCGCAGCGCCGTCTTGACCCGCTCGCGCATGTCGCGGTCGAATTCGAGGTGATCGAACAGGCGCAGGAATACCTCTTCGAGGCGCCCGGTCATTTCGCCCACCTTCACCATCGACAGGTAGAACGGCGTAAACACCAGCGGGTGGCGCGCCATCGCGATCGACAGTTCGCGCCCGGCGTCGAGCGACTCGCGCAGGTCCTTGATCACGCGTGCGAACGACTTGTTGATGGCCGACTCCTGCAGGCCGGCCAGGCCGCGCATGATCGGCACGCCCGACTTGAGCAGGGTGTAGAGCTGGCGGCTGAACAGCTGCACGTCCATCGACGTGACCTTTTTCTCGAACAGGCGCTCGCGCCAGCCGCGCAACTCGCCGCCGCTGCCAGAACTGGCGGCGGTCTTGCGCGTCGGCGTGATCTCGACCGGGGTGACGCCGGCGCCGGACAGCTGGTCGGCCACGGCCGCGCTGTCGGCGCCTTCGAGCACGCCCTGCATCAATGCCCCGCGCCCGTCGCGGCCTTTGTAGGCGAAGAACGGCATCGCTCAGCCCTCAGTCATCGAGCTGGTTACTGACGCGCATCGCCTCGGCCACCGTGGTGCGGCCCTGCACCGCCAGGCTGACCGCGTGGCGGCGCAGCGTGTCGCCGCCCATCTCGGCCTGCGCCACTTTCAGGAAGTGCGAGGGGTCGGGATGGTTGACGGCGTCGGTTACGGCGCGCGTCATCTCGAGCAGCTCATACACGCCGGTGCGGCCGCGGTAGCCGGTGCCGTTGCAGTGCGAGCAGCCCTTGCCGTGGTAGAAGCGGGTCGCGGCGGCATGGTCCTTGAGCTCGGAACGCAGCCAGTCGACTTCGTTCGGCGCCGGCGCCTGTTCGACGCTGCAGCTTTCGCAGATCACGCGCACCAGGCGCTGGGCCAGCACCGCCTGCAGCGAGCCGCCCACCATATAACGCGGCACGCCCATGTCCATCAGGCGCAGCGGGGTCGAGGCGGCGTCGTTGGTGTGCAGGGTCGACAGCACCAGGTGACCGGTCATTGCAGCGCGCAGGCCGATCTGCGCGGTTTCCTGGTCGCGCATCTCGCCCACCAGCACGATGTCCGGGTCTTGCCGCAGCGCCGAGCGCAGCACGCGTGCGAACGAGAGCTCGATCTTGTCATTGACCTGCACCTGGTTGATGCCCGAGAGCCGGTACTCGACCGGGTCTTCGACCGTGATCAGCTTTTTCTCGACCGAGTTCAGTTCGGACAAGGCGCTGTACAGCGTGGTGGTCTTGCCGCTGCCGGTCGGCCCGGTCACCAGCACCAGCCCGTTCGGACGCTGCACGATGGCGCGGAAGCGCTCGACCAGATGCAGCGGCATGCCGATCGCGTCCAGGCGCAGGTTGGCGCCGGCCTGGTTCAGAAGGCGCATCACCACCGATTCGCCGTACTGGGTCGGCATGGTCGAGATACGCACGTCGATGCGCTGGTTGCGCACCTTGACGGCGAAACGTCCGTCCTGCGGCAGGCGTTTTTCAGAGATGTCGAGGTCGGCCATCAGTTTCAGGCGCAGCGCCAGCGGCGTCGCCACCTTCAGGTCGGCCTCGGTCTGCAAGTGCAGCACGCCGTCGATGCGAAAGCGGATCTGCAAGCGCCCTTCCTGCGGCTCGATGTGGATGTCCGAGGCGCGCACCTGGGCCGCGTCGTCGAATACCGACTGCAGCAGCTTGACGATCGGCGCTTCTTCCAGCCCCGGGTTGGCGGCCAGCGCGCCGAAGTCGATCGAGACGTCGCCCAGGTCGGCCTCTACTTCGCGCGCCAGGCCGGTGATCTCGCCGGTGCGCCGGTAAATACGGTCGATCGCGCCCAGCACTTCGGTCTCGTTGACCACCGCCAGTTCGACCGCCTTCTTGAGCAGGCGCGCGATTTCGTCGTAGGCGAACAGGTCGGTCGGGTCGGAGACGCCCACCAGCAGCGTCTCGCGCCGGTCTTCCAGCACCAGCGCGCGGAAGCGCCGCGCCGCCGTCTCCGGCAGCAGGCGCACCAGGTCGGCGTTGATGTTGTAAAACTTGAGATTGATATACGGGATGTCGAGCTGGCGCGCCAAAGCGCCCGAAATCTGGTCTTCGGTAACGTACCCGCTCTCGACGAACACGCGCCCGAGCTTGCGCCCGGTGCGTTTCTGGTCGGCCAGCGCTTGCTGGAGCTGTTCTTCCGTCAGCAGCTTCTGCTGCATCAGCACCTCGCCGAGGCGGACTTTTTCTGGCCTTGCCATGCTTGCCTCTACAGTTATTTCTTGCAGAGTGGATTCTATTCCAGAACGCACGAAAATTGACGGAAGGCATCATTAAACGCATGAGACTGATGTTTGTGGGACACGCATGCGCCATTCCCGGCGCGGCTGGGTAGCCAATCTGCCATGTTGCGGTGTCATGACGCCGAGCCGGCAAATCAAACCAGTGCTATGCGGCAAGGGTATCTGCCGCTACCATGGCAGCTTCGCCGCAAACCCTCGCCCATCGGAGTCCGATTTGCCGTTCGCCCGCCTGCCCCTGCCCTCGATCCGCGCCAAGCTCTACACGCTGGTGCTGGCATGCGCGCTGCCGATCCTGCTCGGCTACTTCGCCCTGGCCAGCGACGCCGCCCTGCGCGAGCGCGCCCACGTCGCCGCCGACGCCCAGACCGTGGCCGAAGTGCTGGCGGCGGCGGTCGACCGCGATATCGAAAGCGGCGAGACCGCCGCGCGCGTGCTGGCCAATACGGCAATGGTCGACAATGGCGACCTGGAAGCGTTCCACGTCGTCACCCGGCGCATGCTGCGCCCGGAATTCCCGGCCCAGGCTTTTGTGCTGAGCCTGCCGGATGCGACGCCGCTGGTAAACACCCGCTATCCGTTTGGTTCAACCCTGCCGCGCAGCGGCAACGAAGACGACATCCGGCGCGTGGCCGTCACCGGCGACACGGTAGCGTCAAGCCTGCACCGGCTCGACGCCGGCGGCCAGTTCGCGCTGTCGGTCGACGTCCCGGTATGGAAGGATGGCAAGGTACGCTACGTGCTGTCGGTGCACCTGCGCCCGCGCCGCATGGCCGAACTGCTCGACAGCCAGCACCTGCCCGAAGGCTGGGTGGCCGAGATTTACGACCGCCGTCACCAGATGGTCTCGCGCAGCGCCGACGCCGGCATCCATCTGGGCGCACCGATGGTGTCGGCGCTCGACGAAGCAGCCACCCGGTCTGCGACCGGCAGCGTGCGCATCGAGGATGCCGCCGGCACGCCGGGCTTTGCCGCCTTCGCCCGCTCGACCGATCACGGCTGGGTGGTGGCGATCCGCTATCCGAAGGACGCGGCGCGCGCGCTGCTCGGACAATCCTTGTTCACCACGCTGGCCGCGGTCGGCATCCTGCTGGCGATCAGCCTCGGCCTGGCGTGGGCGCTGGGCGGCAATATCGCGCGTTCGGTGCAGTCGCTGGCCGAACCGGCCGAACGCCTGGGACGCGGCGAGCCACTGGTGCTGCCGCCGTCCGACATCCGCGAGGTCGACGCCGTGGCGCGCGCCCTGCGCCAGGTCGACGCCGAACTGCACGACTACCGCAACGACCTGGCGTCACTGGTGGCGCAGCGCACGCGCGAACTGGAACGCTCGAAAGCCCAGCTCGAGACGGTGTACGCATCGACCCCGGTCGGCCTGTGCTTCATGGATACCGAGATGCGGGTGGTGATGGTCAACGATTACCTGGCCGACCTGAACGCCCGCCCTGCGCATGAGCACGTGGGACGCACCCTGCCCGAGATCCTGGGGCCGGCCGGCATCGGGTTCGAACAATACTATCGCCGCGTGGCCGAAACCGGACGGCCGATGATCGAAGTCGAAGACAGCACCGATGCGCCATCCAGGCCGGGCCAGACGCGTCACTGGATCGCCAGTTATTTTCCGGTGTACGGCGCCGATGGCGCGCTGATGGGCGTGAGCAGCGTGGTGCTCGACATCACCGAGCGCAAACGCCAGCAGCAGCGCGAGCGCGACCACCAGGAGATGTTCCGCGCCCTGTTCGAAGCGGCCGGCGACGCCCACCTGCTGGTGGCCTACGGCGCCACCTTTGTCAGCGCCAACGCCGCCGCCGCGGCCCTGTTCGGGGTCACCGATCCGCTGGCGCTGCTGAACGAATCGCCGGCGAGCCTGTCACCGCTGCTGCAACTGGACGGCCGCCCCAGCCCCGAGGCCGCGCTCGAGCACATGCGCCAGGCGCTGGATCAGGGTCGCGCCGCGTTCGAGTGGCTGCACCGGCGCATGGATGGCGGCGTGTTCCATGCCGACGTGCTGCTGACCCGGGTCGACATCGGCGGGGTCGGCATGATGCAGGTGACGGTGCGCGACATCAGCACCCGGGTCGCAGCCGAAAAGGCGCTGCGCGCCAGCGGCGAGCAGTTGCAGCTTGCGCTGCGCCAGGCCGAACAGGCCAGCCGCGCCAAGGGCGAATTCCTGGCCAATATGAGCCACGAGCTGCGCACCCCGATGAACGCCATCGTGGGCCTGGCGCGCCTGCTCGAAGAGGGCCAATTGCACCCGCGCGAGCGCAGCTACGTGGCGCGCATGCGCACCGCCGCCCGTTCGCTGCTGGGCATGCTGAGCGACCTGCTCGATTTTTCGCGCATCGAAGCCGGCCAGCTGACGCTCGAAGCGATTCCGCTGCGGATCGACCAGGTGCTCGCCAGCATCGCCGTGCTCAACGCCCCCGGGGCATGGGCCAAGGGCGTCGAGCCGGTGTTCGCGGTGGCCCCGGACGTGCCGGCGCTGCTGCGCGGCGACGCCATGCGCCTTGAACAGGTGCTGCTCAACCTGTTCGGCAACGCCGTCAAATTCACCGAGCGCGGCGAGATCGTGCTGGCGGTCGAGGTGGTGGCGCGCGAGGCCGACCGGGTGCGCCTGCGCTTTACCGTGCGCGACACCGGCATCGGTATCGCGCAGGACGCACAGGCGCGCATCTTCGAAGTCTTCACCCAGGCCGACAGCTCCACCGTGCGCAAGTACGGCGGCGCCGGCCTGGGCCTGTCGATCGCGCGCCGCTTGGTGGGGCTGGCCGGCGGCAGCCTGACGCTGGCCAGCGAACCGGGCGTTGGCACCAGCTTCGGCTTCGAGCTCGATTTTCCGGTGCTGGAACCGGCCGCGCCGGCGCCGGGCGAAGGCGCGCCGGGCGCCGATGCGCCGGGCGCCGACGCGCCGGGCGCCGACGCGCCGCTGGTGCTGGTGGCCGACGACAACGACAGCGCGCGCCAGGCCCTGGCCACGGCCTGCGCCGCGCATGGCTGGCGGGTCGACACCGCGCCCGGCGGCGCTGCCGCGCTCGAGCGCCTGGGCGCGGCGCGCTACGATTTCGCCTTCATCGACAGCGCCATGCCCGATCTCGACGGCGTGGCCTTGCTGGCCGCGGCGCGCGCATCCTCCAGCGCGGCGCTGCCGCGCGTGTGCCTGCTGGCGGCCGATCCGGAGCTTGAACACTACGCCGAGCTGGCGGGCGAACTGGGCGTGGCGGCGGTACTGGGCAAGCCGTTCACCGGCGCCACCTTGCGCGCGGCGCTCGCGCGCCTGGAGAGTGGCGACGCCTCTGCCGACGCGCCGGCCTTGCCGTCCACGCCGCTGGCCGGCAGCCTGGCCACGCTGCGCGTGCTGCTGGTCGAAGACAACACCATCAACCAGGAAGTGGCCAGCCATATCCTGGCGCGCGCCGGGGCGCTGGTGGCGATCGCCGGCAACGGTCTGGTGGCGCTGTCGATGCTGGCCGAGCATGCCGATTACGACGTGGTGCTGATGGACCTGCAAATGCCGGTAATGAACGGTTTCGAAGCGGCCGGCGCGATCCGCGCCGCCGGCTTGACGCTGCCGATCGTGGCCATGACCGCCAACGCCATGGACGAAGACCGCCAGCGTTCGCTGGCCGCCGGCATGCAGGCGCACCTGGCCAAACCGATCGACGTCGACGAACTGGTGGCCACGCTCTGGCGCCTGACGCCGTGCCTGGCCGCGGATGCCGCCGGGCCTGCCCTGCTGGCGGCGCCGGCGCAATCAGCTGCCGCATCCGGCGCCAACCCGGCAACGGCGGCGCCGCCCATGACGCTGCCGGGCGTCGATCTTGGCGCCGCGCTGCCGCGCTTTGCCGGCAGCTTCGAGCGCTTCGCCGAATTGTTCACCCGCTTTACCGGCAGCCAGCAGCGCACCTTCGGCGAACTGCGTCATGAGGTCGAGGCCGGCAATCGCAACGGCGCCTGGCAGCTGGCGCACCGCCTGCGCGGCGTCACCGCCAACCTGGGCGCGACCGATGCCGCGCGCGCGGCCCAGGCGCTTGAAAACGCGCTGCGCGATGCCGATGCCGGCAGCGTGCTGGTGCGCCTGGCCGAGCTGGGACGCGCCCTCGACGTCCTCGCCGGATCCGCGGCCCAACTGGCGCCGACGCCGGCCGCGCCCGACGATACCGCGCTACCCGCACCGGGTGATGGCGCCTTGCTGCATGAATCGCTGGCACGCCTGCGCAACTTGCTGGAGAATAACAACATGAAGGCCATCGCCGCCGCTGACAGCCTGAGGCCGTCACTGGCGGCGCTGGCCGGGCCAGACGCTGCAGGCGCGCTGCTAGACGCCGTCGCCACCCTGCGTTTCGAGGCGGCGCTGCGCCTGGCCGAAGAAATCATGAACAAGGAAACACCATGAGCTGGACCGAAATGGCCCTCAACGGTCGCATCCTGATCGTCGACGATGCGATGGAAAACGTGCAGATCCTGCATGCGGCGCTGCAGGACGAGCAGGAAGTGCTGTTCGCGCTCGACGGCGCGCGCGCACTCGAACTGGCGCGCACCCAGCATCCCGACCTGATCCTGGTCGACGCCGTGATGCCCGGGATCGATGGCTACGCCGTGTGCCAGATGCTGCGCGCCGCGCCCGAGACGCGCGACATCCCGGTGATGTTTGTCACCGCCCTGAAGAACCCCGAGGACGAAACGCGCGCGCTCGAAGCCGGCGCCGCCGACTTCATCACCAAGCCGGTGAATGCGGCCGTGGTGCGGGCCCGGGTGCGCACCCAGCTGACCGTCAAGCGCCAGGCCGACGCCCTGCGCGCGCTGACCCTGACCGATCCGCTGACCGGCGTGGCCAACCGGCGCGCCTTCGACGAGCGGCTCGAGGCCGAATGGCGGCGCTGCGCCCGGGCCGGATTGCCGGTGGCGCTGATCCTGGTCGACGTCGACCACTTCAAGGCCTATAACGACCACTACGGCCACCAGGGTGGCGACGCCTGCCTGGTGCAGGTGGCCGCCGCCCTGCGCCGCGGCGCCGGGCGCACCCACGACCTGGTGACGCGCTATGGCGGCGAAGAGTTCGCGATCTTGCTGCCGCAACTGGGCAGCGCCGGCGCCGAGGGCGTGGCGCACCGCATGCTCGAAGAGCTGGCCGCGCTCGACCTGCCGCACGCGGCCTCGCCGACCGCGCCGCACCTGACCGTGAGCATGGGCATGTGCAGCCTGGTGCCGGGCGACGGCCAGGGACATGAGGCGCTGTTTGCGGCGGCCGATGCGCTGCTGTATCAGGCCAAGGCGGGGGGGCGCAACCAGTACCGGATCGGCGACGCTGCTGCATCCGCGCCAGGGCGCTGAAGCAAACGGCTGAACCTGCCTAGACGTAGCACCTGAACAGGAATTCGGCCACGCAGACCGGCTTGCCGCCGGCTTCGGGCTCGACCGCTGCCTCCCACGCCAGCTGCCATCCGCCCGCGACCGGCTCGGCCCGCAACAAGCGCCACCTGGCCCGCACCCTGCTCCCCGCCGGCAGCGGGGCCGGGAACCGCACCCTGTCGAGCCCGTAATTCACCCCCATGCGCATGGCGCCGATCGAGACCGCATCGGCGAGCATGGCTGGCAGCAGCGACAGCGTCAGGAAGCCATGCGCGACCGGCTGCCCGAAAGGCGACTCGCGCCGGCAGCGCGCCGGGTCATTGTGGATCCACTGGTGGTCGTCCGTGGCGTCGGCAAAGGCGTCGATGCGGCGCTGGTCGACTTCGAACCAGCCGGACGTTGCCACCTCGGCGCCAATCATCGGCGCCAGGTTGTCGAGGTCGATCGTGACGCTCATGCAGGCCTCGCGGCGAACGGCGCTCGACCGGCGTGACTGCGCCTGCCGCACGCCGGGACGGCTGCAACAAGTCGGGACAATGGGGGGAAGGTATACAAGACGGTGACCCGGCCACGCATGGCCAGGTCCCGGTCGGAATTGCTCAGGTCCATGTCAATTTTCCGTGGTGGTCGTTGCACGGAATTGTACCTGAATGGTGCCCGCCGCCAAGCAAGCCCGGCGGCGAACGATCCTGCCAACCCCGACAACAGCCGGGGCCGCTTGTTAGTTCTTGTTGCGACGGCGGCTGAGCGAGCCAGCGCCGATCAGGCCGGCCATCATCAGGGCCACGGTGCCTGGTTCTGGCACGGCGGCGATATCGTTCGGCAGAGCAATGGCGCTGCCGCCGCCCGAGCCGGTGCCCGGTGCGATCACGGCGCCGTCGCCGCTGTTGCTGCCGCTACCGGCATTGCCGCCGCCGATGACGCCGCCGGCACCGATCTCGATGGCGCTGCCGCCACCAACCGCGCCGCCAACTGATGGTGCGCCGGCGCCTGCACCAGCACCAGCACCCGCACCCGCACCTGCACCTGCACCAGCAGCAGGGGTAGCGCCGACCACGATGCGCACGCCGTCGCCGTCGTTGACGACCGAGGTCGAGTTACCGTAACGGGCTGCCAGCAGACCGTTGCCGGCGCTCAGCAGATAGCTGGCGTCGATGCCCTGCTGCACGAACAGCTTCTGGGCATCGCCGGTCGACATGTAGGCGCTGGCATTGCCAGTCAGGGCGGTGGTCAGGCCAGCGCTGTTGCCAGCGCTGTGGGCGATCCCGCCGACCAGGCTCACATCACCGCCGAGCACGCCGGAACTGATGACATTGCTGCCGTTGGCGGTCCAGCCGTTGACGAACGGCTGCGATACGACTTCAGCCTGGGCAGCACCGGCGCTAGCCAGCAGAGCAGCAGCAACGAGAATGCGAATTGACATGGGAGAAACTCCTAAGATAAGTTGACGTTATTATTTTTACAACCACAAACTGATCGTAGCATAATGATACAAAACGCAACTTTCCTGGAGTAGCGAATCGTGCGCACTTGCTTATCCCGGCGCAAGAGGCCAATCGTTCCAAGATATTCTAGGAAATAGAATTTTTACAACGCCGATCGGTACTCATACATACCGGATTGACCGCCACGGCGTAGCAGTGGGAATAATAATTAGTGCAATAAAGCTATGTTTTTGGTTAATTTCACAGGGCACAGGTGCGAATGACGTAAAAAAGGCCGCGTCCCTGTCGGGCGCGGCCTTTTTCTTTGGCACTGAGCGGCGCTGCAGCGCCTGCGATTAGTTGCTACGCGCCGCTGCCGCAGCAGCGGTTGCCGCCGCCGCCATATACGGCATCACGCGCGACGCCAGGCGGGTATCGGTCTTCAGCATGCCGGCCTCGTCCGCCAGGATATTCGCCGCTTCTTGCAGGATCACATCCTTGGCATCCTTGGCTGCCTTTTCGGCTGCCAGTTCGGCCTGCAGATTGCGCTCGTCGGCTTGCAGGCCGTCATCCTGGCGTGGCGCATTGCGCACTGCCACCACCGATTTCCCGGCCTTGGTCGGGTCCGGCGTTTCGGCGCGCTTTTCCTTGCTGCCCGGGCCGCTCGCCGGCTCGTCAGGGGTGGCGCTG
>Ga0308160_10003401_pt1 | contig 17960 bp, 19 predicted proteins | sample PhyFR1_FD_201036 | JGI IMG/M metagenome (GOLD analysis project Ga0308160, IMG submission 201036) | Phyllosphere microbial communities from UC Gill Tract Community Farm, Albany, California, United States - DLSLF.R1 | ecosystem: Host-associated > Plants > Phyllosphere > Unclassified | place: USA...
TTGAGGGGAACTTTACAGGAAACGTTGTGCAGGAGAGCGCGGAAAGCATTGTCCGGGGGCAGAGGGAGGGGGGAGGGGGGGTTGAGTGGCTTGGATGATGCGCTCGTCGGTTGTCGTGGGTTCGTCGTCGTCAATTGCCAAAGGCCCACTCAGGGTAGGGCTGCTGCTGGCCGTCATGAGAGGGCAGGGGCGGTGGAGGCGGGGCTTGGGAGTTGTGGACCGGATGATAGTGCGGCGGTGGTGGCGGACGAGCTGGCGGTGGAGCTATCGACGCCGGCTGGCGATAGACTGCCGCACCGAGAGGCGAATCGTCATAGGCCGGGTTGAACAGGCCGAGGCCGGCATCGTGCGGGACGGGCGGCTGCATGGCAGGCTGCTGCGTGTACAATGGGTAGTAGGGCTGGCCGTGCAAGCTGCCGTTCGACGATGGCGGACAACCGGGAATGTGCTGAGCCTGTTGCGAGGACCCGGCGTGGACGTACGGCTGTTGGTACGAGTGCTGCTCGGCGGCCGGTGGCCGGGGCTCGGTGTAGTAGCCTGTCGGTGCCGGCACCGGTGCTGGGAGCGGCTGGTAGCGGGACGGCGCACTCACGCTCGTATGCGCGTCGCCAGAAGAGGGCCGCCCGCTGTGCGCCGAGGGGTGAGGCGAGTCGCCGTAGAACGTCGCGTGCGGCGCGGATGGTGGCGGCGGACCTTGGGGTAGAGTGTAGGGTGCGTAGACCGAGGACTGGAAGACGGACGGCTGCACGCTGTACGCGGCCGGCACCGGCGGTGGAGGCGGCGGATAGACGGTCGTCCCGGGCGATGGCGGGTAGGGCGAGACATTCAATGACGGATCGTACCCCGTCGGGATCGGGTACGAGGCAGCAGCTGGCGGGAGAGCGTCGTGTGGCGGTGGATCGAGCGCGTACGGCGCCGAGTACGGTCGGGCGTGGTCGGGTAGCCTGCCCTCGAACGAGTGTTGGCCGCGAAGGCTTGGCCGACGGGGACCCTCAACATAGCGAGGCCCGGCGCTATTCGCTTCGCAAAAGTCGGCTGGGCTGGCCGCGTAAGGATGGTACATGCGGCCGGTCCGGCTCTGGTACGATGCCGATGCGGGTGCGCTGCCGAACACAGTCGGTGATGAGGGCCGCTTTGCGTACGACGCAGGGATGGCTACCGGTGGCTGGAAGTCCTGGTAAGACCCAGAGGGATAGCTCGGGGGCGAGAGCGGCCGGGAGGACGAGGACGACGCGGTCGGGGGCCGGGTCGAGGATGTTGCCGGGCGCGTCGAAGATGACGACGGCCGGCCAGACGATGGTCGGGCTTCTGTCGGTGACGGGTCTGACGAGCCAGCCGCAACGATGGCGGGCGGGTAGGATCGCCGGCGAGACGACGACGCTGGAGCCGTCGGGAGAGGCTTCGACGCGGACAGGTCATCCGGCGTCGTCTCCTGCATGTCGGGCTCGCCGCTGTGAAAGAGGAGAGGATGCCGTGGTCAGTGTGAAGAGCGGCGGCTTGCGTAGATGTGGCGCCAAAACCGACCGATAACGCAGGAGGCCATCGGAACCAATTTGAACCTTTGGAGGGAAACGGAATTGTTCCGGATCGAGCTGTCGAGAGGAGGAGAGAAAGGTCGTGGAGCCGAGACGAGGGTCAGCCGCCGAGCCGAGGCGCCCCGGAGTGGCCGTGAAACACGAGGGACGACGTACGAATTCGCCTCCGATCTCGAGGGAGGACAGCTGGCAAAGCGGATGAATCGAACGGCGCGGGCGGGGGTCAGTCGCTGCCACGCGGGGAACGTCGGGCGAGATCCCGCACCTCTGGCAAGGTCGAGGGCGAGCGCAGGCGGCCGCAGAGGGCGTCTTCAAGGCTGTAGTAGCTGATTAGGTGCTGCGAGTAGCCGTTGATGGTCATCGACATGGTCTACCGAAACCGAGAGCAGCGCACGCGTCCGTCAGCGATGACTGCGCCGATCTGGGCAGGGCATCAGAAAGGGCGCACCTTCTTGATGAGACCCTTCTCCTTAAAGCGGAAGGACGCCGTCAGGCTGCCGACAAGCTGGCGCTCACGCAGCTTGCGCTCGCGGCGCTCGGCCGCCGTCAGCCCGTCGTCGGGCGTCGCATCGGCGACGAGCCCGCTTGGCGTCGCCTGCGAGCTCCCTTGCGAGTATGGTCGCCTAGGATCGCCGCTACCGCTACTGCTCCCTTCGGCCGGGAAGCGGTAAGGAAGGGCCGCGTCGACGGCCGGGGGGAGGTCCTCTGGGCCAAGCGCAAAGACGTGGCCGCGCGCCGCCTTGAGGGGCGTCGTCGGCTGCGAGCCTGTCGTCGGCGAGACGGAAGGCGCACCGCCGCTGACATCCTGCAGTCCGGAGGACCGGGAAGCTGGTCGGCCCGTCTTGACGGTCAGGCCTGCTGCCGGGCCGGCCGCGGACGACGGTCGCGAGCCGACCTCGGAGAACGACATGTTCTTGCCGGACCGGTCGCGCTTCTCAAGCTCGCGGTAGATCTGACGTCGGCGCGCAGATAAGGACGAGGATGGCCGGCCAGGGTTTGGTCGATGGATGCGGAGCGAGATAGCATGGGATGAGCGGATGGAGGGAATACGTCAAGACGGCCCGACGGGAGCAAAGGGGGCGTCGGTTTCGCACGAACCAGGAAGTTGCCCAGGATGCGCGATGGGCTCCAGACGAGGCCATCCGTCCAGCGCTTGATCTTGCTCTCCTCCTCGTGAAAGATCTAGGTAGGCCAAAAGGTCAGCCTCGCGATGGATGCCGGACGAGAGGGAGCTGGGCGAGCTGGAGAACTGCAGTGACGACGACTACGCCGCGGGAGGGACGCACGAAGATAGCCCCAGACTGGATGAGGCCGCGTTCCTTTTCTGTGAAACGACGTGAGACGCGTGGGATGATGCCCCGGCGGGCGGCCTCGAGCAGGAGGAGAGCGTCCTGCGTCGTTCTGGGAGGGCGTGGACGGCTCAGCTTCCAGGTCGGTCGCAAGGGCGGGGACGCATGTCGGTCGGTGGCGGCTGCCCGCGGCGAGAATGGTGCGCGGCGGCGACGGCCCGGCTCGGCAGGACGCACTCGACGATGCCCCGGAAGGGCGGCTCGGCGAGCTCTCCCATCGAACGACGCGCGGAGGGCGGCGGTGGCTTCGACTTTGCTGCTGCTGCTGGCGGAGATGTGGGCTGGGGTGGGCGTCGGTTGGGGAGGGCGGCGAGCTAGTTGGAACCAGCTCGAGCTGGCTGCCCACGCCGGCGGAGAGGCGGAGGGCAGGGGGTCGAGGAGAGGAGCCAGGGCCGGGGGAAGAGAGGGAGGGTAAGGTTCAGCCCCGGACCGATTTCCAACCCAGCAGGGCCAGGCCCCGTCGACGCAGCCGGCCGGGCCCCTGGCGGCAGACGGAGGGCCGCCAGCCAGCGAGGCGCCTGTGGCTGGGAAACGAGGCGGTGGCGGGGGTAGAGCTTCGTACCGGCAGGCTGATGGAGAGTGAAGAGTCTGCAGCCGTCAGGGAAACCGGGCGGCGACTCTGGCGCTTCGGAGGGATGGCAGCAGCAGCAGCTCAGCTGGCACGGATGTCCGGCTGGTGATGGGGCGATGGGGCGGCACCAGGCGGTGGCGGGCGCGGGGCAGCAAGTCGGGTCGAGCAGAGAGGAGAGACGTGGGGCTAGCAGCAGGCCGGCTGAAGGGTTGAGGAAGGGATGGTTATAAGGGAAAGAGGGGAGGAGGATGGCCGTCTACCAGCTGTCGCTGGTCGCCCGCCCTTCTTCCCCAGGCCCTGGGTCCGGGCAGCAGCAGCTCCTCCTCCTGCCTTCCTCCTGCTCTCCGGTGCTCGGTTCGCTCGGCTCTCGACCGGCCGCACCGTCGACTGATCCCCCGCAGACGGCCGACCGCCCCGGCCTTCGATCGGCCGGCCGCTGCTCGGCCGCGACACTGCCCAGCCACCAGCCAAAGCGCCCCGGCTATGGTTCAGCGCCTTTTCGCCATGCGGGGCTTCGCTCGCCCGCGTGTCGCAACGCCGCCTCACTCAGGCGCCCGACGCGTGTCCGGTGGGGAGCCGGCGGAGCGTCGGGCTCGCACATCGGGTAAGTCGTCCTGGCTGGCTGACCGGGCTGTAGAGAGCGAGAGCGTCGAGGGATCCTCTGGATGGCCTGACAGGGGCGAGCGACCCGTCCCGTGTAGGAGGCCGACGAGTCTCCGCAGGCAAGACGGGCGCGCGTCCGAGAGGCGGCGCCACGAACGCGAACGCCGTCGCTCTGCTGAGTGTCTCGCCGATCCGAGCGAGCAGACGCAGCCTTGCTCGCTCGCTCGCTCCCGTTTCCCCTCTGCTGCAGGCGGCCGCTGCTCTGCCCCTCTGTCGCAGAACGCGTGCGCAGCCCCTCGTCCCATTCCTCCCCCTCCTCGCCAATCCCGGGGCCTCCTGCCACCAGCGGGGTCGCTTGGATCCGCGCCATCGCACGTACCAGCAGCAGTCGTGGTGGTCTCGCCTGCCTCTGATCCGGTCGGGCCCGGGGTACGGACCTCACTCCTTTGCTCCTCGCTGCTCACCACATCCCTGACTTTCACGCAGAGCACGTCCCTCCGCGTTCGACCGAACGGCCGGTCCTGGTCCCCGGCCCCGGTGTGCTTGGGCAAGGCAGGCAGGTGAGGGCGCGCCCACGCTTTGTCGCCAAGAACACGGACGGACAACGAGCGCCGTGCGAAGCGCCCATCGGGGTCGTCGGATCAGCGCGCGGCGCCTGTATACCTCCTTGGAGCCGAGGAGCCGATGTCGGCTTTCCAACCGCAGACCGGTCGGTCGCTCCCCGCCCTCACGGAGGAGAATCTAAGGCGTTGATTGAATCGGCGATTCCCCGGCCAGCAATTGCAGGTCCGTGTGGTCAGTGCCGCAGAGCTGGCCAACCATTGCCGGCTAAGAGACCGACCGCTCGCCGGTGCTTTCGCAAACCGAGCGCAGGGCGAGAGGTCGGTCGGTCGTCAAAGGGGTGAGAAGGGAGGCGAGTGCTGCCCCTGCGCCGGGGGGGCCTCGGCCGAGGACTCGCGCCCCCGAGGTCTCTGCTACCCGATGTCAAAGAGACCCCCTTTCACCCGGCCCTTTCACCAGGCAGCGAAGACGCTCCCTTCCCCCGGAGACAGGTCGGCCCCGCCCTCGTCCTCCTGTCGGCCGTCGCGACCGACCGCGCTTCCGACAGAGTGAGCGTTGGAGTCGGAACGCATCCCTTCCCTCGCCGTCAGTAGTCGATCAGCGCATTGCGGCCGATCGGGTCAGCTCTAAATGAAAGGCGCTGCGGGGCAGGTAATGACTGAGGCTCTGTTAGCACCTGACGCACCCCTCGGTCGAGCGTCGAGCACGGTCATGCCGGCTTGGTCAGACAAGAGAGGGTCGAAGCAAGCAGGATCTACATATCGGCCGTCGGAGCGAGAGACGGGGGTGGTGGCGTTCCGTTTGTGAGTGGATGACGATAATTGGGATTGGGGAGGGTCGCGCAGAAAGCGCCACTCGCCGGGCTTGCAAGATCGAGCGGCCGGCTGGGCTGGCGCCCGCGAGGTCGCCAAGGCGGCCGTCGAGCCGAACGCTTCACGGACGAGCCCGGCTCGAAGGGATGATAAGGGGGGGGAAACCCCACCGAGCCGGTTCGGTTTAAGGCGGCTCGTACCGCAGGGCACAGCGCAGCCTCGGCCCCAGCGACGGCCCGTCGCAGCTCGCGCGGGCAGTGCTTGCTGATCAGTGAACGTGGAGCGATGGTGGACCTCGGCCGTGAGGTGACGTGAGTGCGTCGGCCCTTAGGATGGGAAGAATGGACGGGTTGGAAGGACTAAAACTTGCTCGACGAAAAGAGGCGGACGAGCCGAGGCTACTCCTCCTCTTCCTCCTCGATGAGGTTGTGCAGTGGCTGGCCGTGGATGTAGCTCGAGGTCGTCGACAGACTGAGAGGGAGACCTCCTCGTCAGCGTTTCGGAAGCAGGCGACGGCCAGAGATCGGACGCACGGAGGGATGCCGAGTGACGGATCGAGATCATCAACGGTTGCGGCGGGGTCGTCGACGCTCGTCCGTGGCGTCGCTTCCTCGTCGAGGTACGACAGCCTATCACTGTCGGCCTGCGTGAAGTCGGACGCGACCGAGTTCCTGCTGTCGTCGTACTCGCCGGGAGTTGCAGCGGCGACGGCCAGCCGGAGCCGCTCCGACTTGGTCAGGCCGTCGCCGACGGCCGCGCTCTCCTCGAGCAAGTCGCTTTCGCCGACGAGCTCGCTGTCGATGCGGTCGACGATGATGGGTCTAGCAGTCTGGCCGAAGTCGTCCGAGCTGGCGGTACTCGGCGAGGTTGCCGTGACAAAGATGGCTGGCGCCAGAGGCGAGGGGCTCGGGTCGCTGACCACCGTGCTGGTGCCGAGACTGCCGACTTCAGACGACGTGCCCTCGTCGAAGCGCGTGTTCGTCTGCGTCGGAAAGGCCTCTAGTGGGACCAGCCGCTCGGGTAATGGACGGCCTTGCGGTGGCTTTGGTGCAGGCACCGGTGGAGGGACGAACGGCTCCGAGACGTACGTCGGCGAGTGGCGGATCGGCGTGCGCTCGGCTAGCTTGCCCTTGGCCGCGTTCGAGACGAAGATGTCTGGAGGCGGGGCGGAAAGCAATTCAGGACTACTCTGCGCTTATAGACAGTCGGGCAAGGGGACACACCGATCCAGAGGTCATCTCGCGAGGGCTCCCGGCCGTGCGTTTTAGCAGCGGCGCGTCGCAGCGTCCCGTTGGGACTCGAGCTGGCGAGCCGCATCTCAAGGTCCATCTCAGCTGGGTCGAACGGGCTCTCGCCCTGGATCCGTCGGGCCGCCTTCTTGCTCGTCACCTTCTGCGCGGAAATGGGCGAGAGCGGTCGCCGCTCAGTCGTAGCCTTGCTGACCTTGTTGAATTCGCTGGCCGAGCGAGACGGGTGGATCGACCGCCCCTGCGGGGTCGATCTCGTCGTCGACGGGCTTGAGATGGACGGCGATTGCGTCGCCGGCCGCTCGGGCGAACGCATGAGGACGGCTTGCTGAGATGATTCCTGGCCGCGCGTCGACGTCAGTGACAACAGCTTGGTCGGCCGGCCGCGCAGGACAGAGGCCTCAAAGTCCTCCTCTCGGTCCCGCTGGCTGAGTCCGCCGTGGCTATCGAGAGCGGTAACGGGGACGGCCTTCTTCACCCGCCGAGTAGAGAAGAGACTGAGCGACGGCTTCTTGACGGCCGTCAGACGGGCTTGGTACTCGACAGGAACCTGGGAGGTGGAGCGGCAAGTCAGCAAACGAGCGACACCTAAAACCTAGCTTCAGAGGACTCACGATCTCCTCGAAGGAGAAGTAGACCTGATCCGTCCTTGGGTCGGTCTCGCTCTCGACGGACGCCCGCCTCTCCTGACGGCTTGCCGCGGGTGGTGCGGCCCGGTAGCTGACCTGCGAGCGGCAGAGTAGTTGCTCTCTCGTCAGCCAGCCTCGTCGCTCGCAGAGGAAGCTCAGGGGCTTGTCAGGACGCACGATGGCCCAGTTGCACTCGCGCAGCGTCATGTCGGACCGGTCCATCCAGCCGGCGCTGATGAGCAGGTCGGCCCAGCAGTCGACGAAGGGCTCCTCCAGGAGGAGCTCTCCCACGGGCCGAGGACTAAGGACGAGGTGTCGTCAGCTATCGAGAGCAGGACCCGAGTGTCGATGACGAGCGGCTAGAACGCACCGGGTGTTGTAGTCGAATGACGGCAGGTCCTTCTGAAGCTTTTTGAGCCGCCGGCGGACCTCCTCGCGGTCTGCAGGAGGATGGAAGAAGGATCGCAGTTTGAGATCGATTGAGGCCTATCAAGCAGCGACATCCAACGCACGCTCGGGCCATTGCTGGATGTCCTGCTCGATCGGCTTTGAAAAGGCGAGATTCTCGCTCAGAGTGGCCTCAGTTCGAGAGAAGCCGGCGCTCGAAAAGTCGGTCCAAGAGAGCGTGTCGCGCTTCTCATGATGAGCCTGTCGCGGGGCCAAGGGGACAGCCTGGTCAGCCTCTGTTGGCCAGAGCGGGAGTAGACCAGATGCGATGCGACCGACCTTGCGAGCGCCTTCGGTCAGGTCAAACTCGAGCTGCTTGCTGATCGGAGCGCGTCGGGCGCGACCGCCGCTGCCGCCTTTTCCCTCGACGCTGCCGAGCGAGGCCGACGACGGAGAAGCGGCGCCGTCAAAGCCGCCGCAGAGGAAGTCGCCCCATTGCTTCTCGCTCAAAGAGCGGAAGGACGTGTTGGCCTCGTCGTCGTCGCTGCTCTCGAGCGTCGCTTCAGAGAGCGCTCCAGGCCCGCTGGCTATCGCGTGTCGCGCCGGGAGATGTGCCGGAATGTGCAGCCGGCGCTTGAAGTCGGCCGCGAAGCGTGGGCCCGACGTGGGATGGATGGCGCTTCCGACGTGAGAAGGCACTATAACACGCTCGACCCATGTGCGCAGCACGTCTGGCCGACCGGCTCCCTCGGCGAGCTCCATCTCGATCGGCCAGCTCTCGGCCGACCGGAAGAGCTCGGGCGCGTAAGCGCGGACGTCTCGACGCAGGCCCTCGGCCCTGATTGTCTTGACGCCTGGGCGAACGCCGGTGAGCGCAAGAGCGCGCTCGGCCGTCGTGATCATCGACGGGTAGCCCGAGATCCAGGTCTGCAATCGACTTGGCAGCGCGCCGGCGTGAGAGGCGCTTGCATGAGCCTGCGACCGGATGAAGGCCAGCAGGAGATGCTCTGTAGCGAGAGCCGAGCGTGAGAACGCCGCGTGCGTCTCGTAGACCGGCGATGAAGCCGGGACGCCAAAGAGCAGGGGTCCGAAGAGTGAGCCAAGCACCGAAGGCGTCTGAAGGAGTCATGCGTGTGCGGGCATCAGCCGACGGGAAGACAATGCGAGACGCGAGGAAAAAAGAAAGACAAACGCAGCCGCCGATGTGCGAGTGAGCGGCGAGGCTCGAAAGCAGGCTGAAGAGGTTGTTGAAGACAGGCTGGAGCTCGGGGCCTAGGGCAGCGGTGAAGGCATGCCAGTGGACGAGAGGGTAGGCCGATGCTGCCGATGCGCCCCACTCGTGTGTCAGTCGACCAAGGCTTCCTGCCGACCTGCCGTTTGCTAAAGTAGGCTACGGACCTTGCTCGCGCTCCTTCCATGTCAGGTAGCGCTCGGTGTCGACAAGGCCGCGTTTGCGGTCAATCGTCAGCCCATACGGCGACGAGTCCGAGCTTGTTGCCGCTCCAGACGCTGGTCGAAGCCGCAGCGCACGCGCAAGCACCCAGCGCAGGACCCAGGCAAGCTCGCGCTCGCCAGCGAACGTGAGCTCTTGTGACCAGGCCCTGTCGAGCACATCCTGAGAGGTTCCTGGGCGAGGCTCGCTATTTGAGGATGCAATGAGATGGGGCAAAGAGGTCAGCGAGCGGACGAGGGTCGTGGGATTGCAGACGAGAGGCGACTGACAGTGTGGCAAGAAACGTCTCGATCAGGCCCGCGATCGTCGGCGCACTGACGTCGAGGGCGAGGCTTGAGAAAAGGAGCGGTGTATCGAGCGCTCGCCGACCGAGAGCCGTCGTCAGCGCGGCGACAGCTGGGGCAACGTCGGCGAGACCGAGGACGACGTCTGGCCGGGTCGGGATGAGGCCCCAAGGTAGGTTGTCGGCTGTCCGCGAGGGTGCCGGTGGGATAAGGGTCGGGGAGAAGTGCCACTGAGGCTGCAGCAGAGGAACTGGCGGGGCCTTGGTCGAGGAAAGGGGTGGTGTGGGAGGGAGAGACGAGGCTGCCGCCGACCTGCTGGAGGTGAGCGCGCGCGCCCGGGCGACCAAGCACACAACAAAGGGGCGAGGCGCGAGCGTCAGCGATGGGTAGCTGGGCGAGTGGCAGGAGCCAAGGATGTCGCCACAAACCTGTGCTCGCTCTTGGAGCGAGCTCGCCAGCCGCCTCCGCTGAGGACTCGGCCGAGCTCATCGGCCCGCGAGAACCCGGCTGGTGGGCGGTTGCTGGACGACGGGCTGCCGGCCTCGCCGAAGCTTGCGACGGAGGCCGCCGCCCGCTCCTGCTGCTGCTGCTTCTGCTGGGCAGCGGCTGCCTTGGCCGCCTTGCGCTTGGTCGTACTGAGCGAGAACATCAGGGTCCGACGAGGGTCAATGTGAGGTGGCGATGCCGGCAGCCGCGTCGGAGCGATCGAGGGAAGGCGGCCGGCGGGGCGGGTTCGAGGCGGCGAGCTCGTGAAAGGGAAGGGTTGGTGGCCGTCGGGGCAGGTGGGCTCTGATCAGGAAGGTGCGGTGCGGCAAGCGAGCTGCTCGAGAGCTGGGGGAAAGCGTGTTGATCGGTAAGGGACGATGCCGGGAGCCGCTTGTCGAGGAAGGAGGATGTCGGTCGTGGGAGGATGAGAGGGAAGGGAAGGGCAGCTCGCTCGACCGTGAGCCGGCGCGCCCGCCTTCTGCCAAACAAAATCTGTTTCAACCCCTATTTGACAGCGGCCGGGCCCCCTCCTGTCTGTCCCTGGCTTCGCGTTGAAAAAGGGAGGCAGTTCTGGAGCGTCATGCAGTAGGAGCGAGAAGAACTGTAGATAGGCCAGCAAAGAAAGGAAAAATGTGGAAGGGAGGAGGAACTACTTGGCCTCGGACGGGTTGCCCGTGCGAGCAGTCCTGCGGGCAAGGCGGGCGGCGAGAAGGGGTCAGCACAGGAGTCTGCTAATGCCTCGAGCTCGGGCCGGACGCACTCGTAGTTGTCGAGGAACCACTTGACGCTCTCCTCCATCGCCTCCTCGAACGGCGTAAAGCGGAACGGCTCGCCGCCCTTCGAGTTGATGAGCTTGAGCAGCTTGGCGTTAGACGCCGGCTTGCGGTGCTGGCCGTCGGCCTTCGTCGAGTCGAACTGGTCGGCGCAGGTGATGCAAGTCAGCGGCGTCCCGAGGGGTCTCACGTCTGTCAGCGGCTGGCTACACACCTCGAGACCGCCCGAGTAGCCGACGTGCTTTGCGATCGCGGTCGCGACGTCCTTGATCGAGATCTCCTCATCCTCGCCGACGCTGAGGATGACGGGGTCAATCTCCTCGTCTGCAGAGCGAAGCGAGCAGTCGATGCCGTCAGTGACGAGAGGTGAGCGACGAGCGCTCAGTAGCAGGTCGACGCACACTCGCGCAGCGTCCAGACAAAGAGCTTGGCCAGATCGCGCGAGTAAATAAACTGGCGCAGCGGCGAGCCAGAGCCAAAGACGGTAAAGGGCGTGCCGGCCTCTGCGAGGCAGAAGCGCGTCAGAAAGATTCCGGGTCAGCAAGGTATGCCTCGAGCATGAGAGATCAACGAGACGCACTCTTAGCCAGAAGCGCCTTGTGCATCAGCTCCGGGATGACGTGCGCGTCACCAATCGTGTAGTTGTCGCCGGGGCCAAAGATGTTGGTCGGGATGACCGACGTGAAGTTGGAGCCGAACTGGTCGTTGTAGGCGCTGGGAAGGTTTCACTCGTCAGCTGTTGCTCGACAGCCTGTGAGCGATCCAGCCGGCCTAGACGCACTGGTTCTGGACGTCGACCAGCCGCTTGCCATGCGCGTAGCCGAAGTTGCTCTCGTGGGGCGGGCCGACTGGGCAGATACGAGTGCGAGACCGTCAGCAACATTCGCGCTGGCTAACGAGAGCGCATGACGAACGACTCACGGTGGACCTTGGTCTCATCGAGCGGGTACTCGACCTTGTCCGGGAAGACGCACGTCGACAGGCACGAGACGAGCTTCTGGACCTTGGCCTGGTGCGAGCCCTCGAGCACGTTGTCGTTGATGAGCAGGTTGTCGCGCAGGAACGTGAGCTTGAGACGCATATTCTTGAACAGGCCGCCGACGAGTGCGGCCAGCTGCCGAGGCGGGAACGACGAGGTGCGGTAGCGTCAGTACCGTAGCCGGGCTCGAATGTCCAAGGGTTGATCCAGAAACGGACGTGGATGACATGCGTCGGCTGATATTTCTTAAAGATCGCATCGACGGCGGCCGGGTCCCTGCGCAGAGCGATGAGTCGAGGCAGGCGGCAGGGGGTCAGTCTCAGTGAGAATCAGCAAGATAGCCACAAAGCACCAGCACGCGCCCCGTTTGTGGCAGGGCGTGACCGACGGAAACGAAAAGTATGCTCGGTCTCGACTGGCTTGCGCTGCTGTTGCAGCCGCTCCGGCCTGGAACTCTCCGTGTCTGGGACGACGCGGGCTCAAGCAGCTCGGTGGTCCTCCCTCTTCGCACGCCAGCTCCTTCCGACACCGCGACACAGGACTCCAGGCCACACGTCCCACGCTCTGAGCCGAGGCGCTCCTGCATGCACGCATAACAGCCGACAAGGGACGATGGACTCACTTGAGATCGCCGTCCTTGCTCGAGAGGAAGATCCACTCCTCGCCCTCGAGCCGGCCGAAGCGCGAGCCGACGGGCTCGGTCTCGATCGTGTGCCGGAGCGCGGACCCCACGAGACCCGTGCCGCCGGTGACGAGGACGACCTGCTTGGACATCTTGTTGGGCAAGATGAGAGAGGAGGCTGGGTTGGCTGCTGGAGGAGAATTGGTTGAGGAGGGTCTGAGATGACTGTCGGCGGGACGCGACCGAGCGGACCTCGCCGCGCGAGCTTGGGTAATCCGCCACCGCCGAAAGGTCGCCCGCCGCCGCCGCCTCGTCCCGATCCTCCTTCCTTGTGTCACTCGCAGACGACAGCTTCCCGCCAGCGTCCAGTCGGGCCAAGAGACCGCTGGTCGGAATCCTGACAAGCATCTTTAGACCGGACCAATAAGCGTGGCTTGAGCCAGTCCGGGCCCAACCGGTGTCGCTGCCCAACGAGCCGTCGTCGCGAGCTGGCTGCTGCGTGCCACACCCGCCCCCCTCATGGTCGCCGGCCTGCTCTCCCTCCCTTCGGAGGTGCGTCTACTCTCGCTGGCGGACCTCGGTACGCTATCTGCTGACAGGCTATATGTCTCCTGCCTGCCGGTAAATCGCGTTTGGCAGCTCATCTGGGACATCCATCAGCTCGCCCTGACGCCAGCCCTGCCCCTGGCATCGGTCCAAATCTTCCGCCAGCTGGCGTCCCCGCCGCCGGCACTCGCCGCCCGCTTCCTGCTCGCTTACCACCGGTCGGCGCCGGCGAGCGACCTTCTCTCGCGCATCCTCAGGCACGGCATCTGCTCGCTCGCGACGTTCCAAGCCGTCGAGCGGCTTTGGCACGAGCGACGCGCTAGGAGCGGCGACGCAGCCGGCGGCCCGCTCGAGGTGCGCGAGCTACCCAAGCGTCTCTTCCGTCACGTGCTCGAGCCTGGATCAGAGCCGGCCAGGGTGCGCGACAGCCTGCTGCCGTTCCTCGACTACCTGTTCGACAACTATCGGCCGTGCCCGTCTTCGCACAAGGGCTACCCGCTCTGCGGCTCGATCACCGAGCACCCGGCCTCGCTACCGCTCACGCGCTACCTGCTTGACAAGGGCGCGGATCCGAGTCTTAAGGACGGCTATGCGGTTCTACTCGCGATCGACAAGCGCGATCTTGATTTGGTCCGAATGCTCGTCGAGGGCGGCTGGGAGAAGGGCGGCCGCGCGGGCGGCAAGCGGAAGCGCGCAGCCGACGACGCGGGCGAGTCTGCCAACGACAGCCCAAAGCGGCGCAAGAAGGCCGACCGGGTCGCGATCACGAGCAAGATGCGTGCGTAACAGACGCTTCCTTCTCCATTCTGTCATCGCACGTTCGGCTATGCTGACGGAGGGTTGCGCCGCGTTCTTCGTCTCGTGTCCAGTGTCTGTCTCGCTCAAGCGCAAGAACCAGGCGATCGTCGACTACCTCATGGATCGCGGCGCCGTCCCAGACCTGAAAACGCTCGCAGAGCTTGGAAGGCGCGGTCGGCGGTAGCCCAGAGCATTACTGCGTGCGTCACCTTCGCCGCCGGCCTCGCTCTGCGTCCGTCGACCTGGCCCGTCAGCCTTTCCGGTTTGACGACAGTCTTCTCTCACCATCATCACTTCGCGCGACCCTTCCATCATCATCGCAGGCTTGCACATTCAAACCCATCTCAGCGCATACTGCCCTCAACCCCTTGTCGGCTTATGGTCCTTCAACGGTCCACGCTTCGCTTCGCTTCGCATCCCCTCTATCACACACCCTCGCCTCTTGGATCACCTCTCCGCATCTCCCTCACGCACCTGTACATTCTCGGCTCGGATCTCATGCTTATCTGGAAGTCGACGAGTGGCTGTCGTTGGCCAGATGCCTCTTTCACCGATCCCCTTCGGCGGAGGCCGATCTGCGCAGAATCCCGGCCCCGTAGCGCACTTTACTAGCTGTCTCGCCTGGCCTACGAGTCAGGATTGCGCATCAGCTCGAGGACGGTCATCTTTGCTCTATCTGTCGGTATCCTGCAGCAGCCCTTGGGGAACGACGCTTGCGACGTGCAGGGCACCGTACCCCGGTGCCGACGTCATGACGACTGCGCGTCGAGACGGAAGCTGAGTACCGATTTACGGCGCGACCGTTCGACCCACCTCGAACCTACGACCGTCACCTTCCCCTCTCCTCCCCTCTTCTCCTCTCGTATCCATCCACTCGCTCGACATGGCAGACATCGACAACGACAGCATCAACGAGCTCGAGGTCGGCGTCATCGGCGGCGGCTCGATGGGCGGCGTACGTACAGGCGGTCCTCCTGCGCGGCTCCCCGCTCCGGCAGCTCATCTTGGCTGGCTGCTGTCGATCAAGGAGCACCAGGCTAACCTTGCTGGCCTCGCTCCCGATCCTTCCAGGGCATGACCAAGCTCTTTGCCGAGCACGGAGTACGTTTCCATTGGAAACTGCCGACGTGTCCAGCATCGCGCCATCATACTGACTGCGCTTCACGTTACGCCGCGACCTGCCGCCGTCTCCTGCAGGGCATCGTCGGCTTCTACGACTACGAAGAGTCGGCCGTCAAGGCCCTCCTCGAGGCCTGCAAGAAGGACAAGGACGTTCCGAACGACAATGTCCACGGCTTCACCTCGCCCGAGGGCCTGCTCAACGCGTTCAAGGAGGGCAAGCCGCGTGTGCTCGTCCTGTCGCTCCCGCACGGCAGCGCCGTCGACTCGGTCATCGATCAGATCGCGCCCCTCCTCAACAAGGGCGACATCGTCGTCGACTGCGGCAACGAGTGGTGGGAGAGCACCGAGCGGCGCCAGAAGAAGGTGCGACACTCGTCCTCGCTAGACGCCCTGCTTTCCATTCACTGACGCCACGTCTCGGCCTCGCGCAGATGGCCGACGAGTTCAACGTCTCGTGGCTCGGAGTCGGAGTGTCGGGAGGCTACCAGGCCGCCCGTCGGGGCCCTTCGATGAGCGCCGGCGGCGACAAGGAGGCCTTCGACAAGGTCTCGCACCTGCTCGAGAAGTGGGCCGCCAAGCACGACGGCACGAGCTGCCTCGGCTACATGGGGCCGGGCGGTGCAGGCAATTACGTCAAGATGTGCCATAACGGAATCGAACACGCTCAGATGGGCATCATGGCCGAGCTCTACGGTCTTCTCCGACACCAGGCCGGCCTGACCAACGACGAGATCGCTGACATCATGGAGGCGTGGTACAAGGACGGCATGCTCTCGGACAACTACCTCATCCAGCTCGGCTTCATCGGCCTTCGCCGCAAGGACGGCGACGAGAGCATGGGTCGGGTCGAGGACGGCGTCATCGAGGCCATGGACGACAAGGTCGTCCAGGACGTCGACGGCACGGAAGGTACGGGTACCTGGTCAAACTCGGAGACGGCCATCCGGCACGTCGCCGCGCCGGCCTTCAACGCCTCGCACAACCTGCGGACAACGTCGGCCCGGAAGGGCGAGCGCATCAAGACGGCCGAGGCGCTCAAGCTCCCTCAGCCAGGTCGCTTCGACGTCGGCGACCGCGACGCCTTCATCAAGAAGGTCACCGGTGCCGCCGAGGCCGGTGTCCTTGCCGCCTTCACCCAGGGCTTCGCTGTAAGTCGCGACCTCGGCACGCTCAAACCTTGTGCTGGCCTGGACTGACAACTCGAGCATCTCTCATCTCCAGCTCATCTCGCGCGTCTCCAACGAGCAGAATTGGGACGTGAAGCTCTCCGAGTGTCTCCGCATTTGGAAGGCGGGCTGCATCATCCGCTCTGGCGGCATGACGTCGTTCCTCGAGCCGATCTTCAAGCAGAACGAAAACCTGCCGAACCCACTTGTCCTGCCCGAGATCGCTCAGGAGCTCAGCCGCAACTATACCAACCTCAAGTCGATCTGCGCCGTCGCGATCGAGGCCGACGCCGTTGCGCCGACGCTTCAGGCCACGCTTGAGTACCTCAAGGGCTTCGGAAACAAGCAGCTGCCAACCAACTTCACCGCGATGCAGTGCGTCTCCCCTCTTTTCCATTCTCTTGGCACCAACGCTGACCCGCACACTTGTCGACGCGCCAGGATGGATGCGTTCGGGTGGCACAAGTTCGACCTCAAGTCGGAGCAGAAGCCCGACGCCGTCAAGGGCGACCACCAGTACGTGACCGCTTGTGGCTCTCCCCCCGCGCTCAAACTGAGACTGAGTGAAATTCAACGACCCTCCCAGCATCGAGTTTGTCCCTGCGTAAAGCCCGGCTCAACCGCAACAGCTCTCTTCCGGCTCCGGCGGCGGCCCCCTCACTGTATCTGCTAGTCATGACCTCTCTAGAGAGATCTGCGTGCTATGGGCTCCTTTGGGCCGTCGCTCACGCGCGACAAGTAGGAGCGGGACATTGTCATCCGACAGAACGTGGTATGGGAAACAGAAGAGGGTGACGGGCTGACAGCTGAGAGGTCAGGGGGGAGAGAAGGCTTTTCGTTCGCATGAGTAGGCATGGAGCTGAGGATGGGCGCGGGGTAGGAGAGCAGACTGGGAACTGGACGCGGTCGCCGAGATGTCGAAGCGGATCGAGGTGACCTAGAGGAGCTGCAGGTCTGCGACGGAAAGATTGCCACGATGACGATCAGTGGCCGCAACTGAATGACGATGCCCGTAGGCAGGCCAGACTTACAATTCGAGGGCGAGATGCCGACCGCGCCGCTGCCGTCGATCCGGGCCACCTGCCACCACTTGCCTGAGTTGTCGAGGACGTCAAAAATCTCGCCCTTGGTCATCGAAATCTCTTGCGGGTCGTCCGGGCTGGCTTGGTCTGAGAGTAGCGAACGTCGTCGGCGATCAGCAGTTGAGGAGGGAAAGTCGAGCGAGGCGCGGCAGAGGCGACGCACAGGGATAGAGCGCCTTGGCACGCTTGAAGCTCGAGCCTCCGGGCGCGGTCCCACCGGTCGTGCTCATCGCGCTCTGCGTCTCGCCATTCGGGTGGCCCCTGTCCATGCCGACGAGGGGCGACTGCTCGGTCTTGAGGTGCTCCGAGCTGATGCCGGCTCCGAGACCGCTGCCGATGCCGCCGGTCGAATAGTAGCCCCCGTTGACGCTGCCGCCGCCGTGCGAAGGGTTCATCTCGGCGATGGACGACGACCGGTCGCGCTTCGCGCCGCCGTAGCCCCCGCCGGCACCGCTGCCGCCGCCGCCGATGCTGCCGCCAGCGCCGCTCGGCGAGCCCGAGAAGCCGCGGTTGCCCGACGGGTGGACGAGCTGGTTGCCGTGCGAGATCGAGGGGTGGTTGAGCAGGTGGTTGAAAAGGGTCGGCTTCTCGGACGTCAGGAACAGGAGCCAGATGATGTCGACCATGGCGAGCAGGAGCCAGCCGGCGCCGACCGCCTGGTCCTTGCTGTCGTCCGAGAAGATGTTGTTGACCTGGAGAGGGGGACGATGATTGGGGATGCTCGTGGTCAGAGTGAGTGTCGGACGGACCAGGGCGCAGTCGTCGGCGAGAGGGGACTGACGCCGCCGACGGCAAAGACGAGCGCGACCGCGCCAAAGATCGACAGCTGGAGCTGGTAGAGCGGCAGGCTGTCGGTCGCGAGGGCGATGCCAAAGCCAATCATGACGGCAAGCTGGAGGAAGATGGCGAACCACTGTGATGGGCGGGAAGAGGGACGGCTCGTCAGTCCTGGCGC
>Ga0308160_10003402_pt1 | contig 17954 bp, 14 predicted proteins | sample PhyFR1_FD_201036 | JGI IMG/M metagenome (GOLD analysis project Ga0308160, IMG submission 201036) | Phyllosphere microbial communities from UC Gill Tract Community Farm, Albany, California, United States - DLSLF.R1 | ecosystem: Host-associated > Plants > Phyllosphere > Unclassified | place: USA...
GCAGAAGCGCTTCGCCCGTGACTACGTGGATGCCCGCTACAGCCTGGGCGAATACCTGATGTTCGGTGCGCTGGTCTTCGTGGTCATCTCCCTGCTGGTACCCGCCAATAGCGACCAGATGATCTACGTCCTGGGTGCCTTCTGGGTGATGTTCCTGGCCGTCTTCGTCGACGTCTTCTTCCTGTCCCGGAAGCTGAAGAAGCGGCTCACGGAGAAGTTCGGCGACGTCGAACGCGGCGCGGTCTGGTACGGCTCGATGCGTTCGCTGCAGTTCCGCCGCCTGCGCATGCCCAAGCCCCAGGTTGCCCGCGGCGAGTACCCGGCCTGACCCCACCACCCGCCCACTAAAAACCCCCGGCAGCCACGCTGCCGGGGGTTTTTCGCATCTGCGCGTGCTGCCTGGAGTCCCGCAGGGGTGCCGCTACGGTCCCGCGGGGGCCTTCGCCTAGCGGACGGGGTGCTTCGCCTAGCGGACGGGGCCCTTCGCCTAGCGGACGGGGCCCTTCGCCTAGCGGACGGGGTGCTTGGCCAGGTACCGGTTGATCCGCGCCGCCCAGAACGGGCCCTCGTAGAGGAACGCGGTGTACCCCTGGACCAGGGTGGCGCCCGCCTCGAGCCGGGCACGGACGTCCTCTCCCGATTCCACCCCGCCCACCGAGACGAGGGTCAGCGCGCCGCCGGTCGCCGCCTTCAGCCGGGCCAGGACTTCCAAAGACCGCTTCTTCAGCGGCGCTCCGGAGAGACCCCCGGCCCCGCAGGCCTCCACGGCGTCCGGGTCGGAGGCCAGCCCCGTGCGCCCGATAGTGGTGTTGGTGGCGATGATGCCGTCGAGCTTGAGGTCCAGCGCCAGCCGGGCGACGTCGTCGATGTCCTCGTCGCTGAGGTCAGGGGCGATCTTGACCAGCAGCGGAACGTGCCGTCCGGCGGCGGTGTCCGCCGCCTCCCCCACGGCGGTCAGCAGCGGACGCAGGGTCTCGACGTCCTGCAGGAGCCGCAGGCCGGGGGTGTTGGGGGAACTGACGTTGACCACCAGGTAGTCCGCGGCCGGCGCCAGGCTGCGCGCGCTGATGAGGTAGTCCGCGACCGCGTCCTCGAGTTCCACCACCTTGCTCTTGCCGATGTTGATGCCGATCACCGGCCGCACGGTCCGGTAGCGGCGCTGCAGTGCGGCGCGTGCGGCACGGAGCCGGGGAGCGACGGCGGCGGCGCCGTCGTTGTTGAAGCCCATCCGGTTGATCACGGCGCGGTCCTCGATCAGGCGGAACAGCCGCGGCGCCGGGTTCCCGGGCTGGGCCTGGCCGGTAATGGTGCCCACCTCGATGTGGCCGAAGCCCAGGTCCGTGAGGGCCTCGATGCCGTGGCCCTCCTTGTCGAAGCCTGCGGCCAGGCCGAACGGAGAGGGAAAGGTCAGGCCGAACGCCTCGGTCCGCAGCGACGGCGCCGGTGCCGTGAGCCGCTGCAGCACCCGGCCCGCACCGCAGCGGTGGGCGAGGCGGATGCCCTGGAAGCCGATCTTGTGGGCACGCTCGGCGTCCATCCAGGAGAAGGCAAGCCGGAAGAAGGTGGGGTAAAGGCGCATGCTCCTAGTTTTCCGGGTCCGGCGCGACAAATCCAAACGGCGCGGGCAGGCGTCACGGGCCGGGCGCTAGCATGATGCCATGACCCGCGATGAAGCCGTCCCCGTCCCCTCCCCGGGCTCCCCCTCCCCCGCCCGGATTGAGGCGGACGTGCTGGTGGTGGGCGCCGGCCTGGCCGGGCTGGTCGCCGCGGCCCAGGCCTACGCGGCGGGACGCCGGGTGGCGGTGCTGGACCAGGAACCCGAGGCCTCCGCAGGTGGCCAGGCCCACTGGTCGTTCGGCGGCCTCTTCCTGGTCAACACCCCGGAACAACGCCGCCTGGGCGTCCGGGACAGCGCCGAACTGGCCCTCGCCGACTGGTTCGCGTCCGCCGGCTTCGACCGTGAGGAGGACGCCTCCGCCCGGCAGTGGGCCGAGGCGTACGTGGACTTCGCCGCCGGTGAGAAGCGCTCCTGGCTGGCCTCCCTCGGCGTCGGGCTGTTCCCGCTCGTGCAATGGGCCGAACGCGGCGGCTATGGACCCGACGGCCACGGCAACACGGTGCCCCGCTTCCACGTAGCCTGGGGTACCGGCCCCGCGATCGTGGCACCATTCCTGGCCAAGCTCCGGGAGGGCCAGGCCGCCGGGCGGGTGAGCTTCCATTTCCGGCACCGTGCCACCGGGCTGACGACGACAGCGGGCCGGGTCACCGGCGTGCACGGCACCGTGCTCGCACCGAGCACCGCCGCCCGCGGCGAACAGTCCTCCCGGGAAGAGGCGGGCAGCTTCGAGGCATCCGCGGCGGCGGTGATCGTCACCAGCGGCGGAATCGGCGGCAACCACTCGGCCGTACGCGCCCAGTGGCCGGGCGGAAACGCCCCGGCGGAGATGCTCTCCGGGGTGCCGGCCTCCGTGGACGGGGAGTTCCTGGGCGCGGTGTCCCGGGCCGGCGGAACCCTGGCCAACGGCGACCGGATGTGGCACTACCCCGAGGGCATCCACAACCACTCCCCCGTCTGGCCCCGGCACGGCATCCGCATCCTGCCCGGGCCCTCCGCACTCTGGCTCGATGCGACCGGCCGGACGCTGCCGGCCCCGCTGTTCCCCGGTTTCGACTCCTTGGGCGCGCTCCGGCACATCCTGGGCACCGGACACACCCACTCCTGGTTCGTGTTGAACCGCAGCATCGCGCTGAAGGAATTCGCGCTCTCAGGCTCGGAACAAAATCCGGACCTCACCGGCAAGGACCTGCGCCTGCTGGCCACCCGGCGGCGGCCTTCCCCGGACAACCCATTGCAGCGTTTCCTGGACCGCGGGGTCGACTTCCTCCAGGCCGCAACCCCGCGCGAACTGGCCGCCCGGATGAACGAGCTGGCCGGCGGCAACTTGATCGACGCGGACGACCTGGAGCACACCATCCGGGCCCGGGACCGCCAGTTCGCCAGCGGACTGGGCAAGGACCCGCAGCTGGCCGCCATCCGCGCCGCCCGCCGTTTCGCCACGGACAAGCTCATGCGTGTGGCACCCCCGCACCCGCTGCTCGATCCGCGGCACGGCCCGCTGCTGGCCGTCCGGCTCTCGGTTCTGACCCGCAAGAGCCTGGGCGGGATCCGGACTGACCTGGAGTCCCGGGTCCTCGACGCGTCCGGCGCCCCGGTGGACGGTCTGTACGCCGCCGGCGAGGCCGCCGGTTTCGGCGGCGGCGGCATCCACGGCTACCGCGCCCTGGAGGGAACCTTCCTGGGCGGGTGCCTGTTCTCCGGCAGGGCAGCGGGCCGCGCCGCCGCGGCCGCCGTGGCCTAGGTAGACATCCAGCGCAGGGAGGACAGACGGTGGCCGACGAGGGGCTGCGGTGGCAGCAGGACATCCTGGGCGAGGACTTCGCCGCGTGCACCTTTACCGCGGCCGGGCCGGACGGCGTCGAACGCGAAGCCACGCTGGTCCGCCACGTCCCCTCCCTGGGGGCCGGGCGGCGGCCGCGCCGGGCGGTGCTGTTCCTGCACGGCTGGAGCGACTACTTTTTCAACGAGGAGCTCGCGGAATTCTGGACCGGGCACGGTTTCGACTTTTTCGCCTTGGACATGCACAACCACGGGCGCAGCCTGCGGCCGGGTACCCACGGCGGCTATGTGGCGGACCTGGCCGACTACGACGCCGAGATCACGACGGCGCTCGGGATCGTCCGGTCGATGGGGGCGGGCGGCCGGTACCCGGTCACGCTGATGGGCCACTCCACTGGTGGCCTGGTGGCCGCGCTCTGGGCCAGCCGGCACCCGGGCAGCGCCGCCCAGCTGGTCCTCGACAGCCCCTGGCTGGAGATGCACGGCAGCCCGGCCGTCCGCCGCGCGGCCCGGACCATGGTGGAACCGCTGGCCCGTTTCCGGCCCGAGTCGGTGATCCGGCTGCCGGAGCGCCCGTTCTACTGGCGCAGCATCAGCAGCGCCGCCGAGGGCGAGTGGCTGCTCGATGACACCTACCGGCCGCCGCACGCCTTTCCGGTGCGGGCGGGCTGGCTCAGCGCCGTGCTGGCCGGGCAGTCGCGGGTGGCGCGGGGCCTGAACATCGACGTCCCCATCCTGGTACTCATCTCCGGGGCCAGCGCCAACGGCATGTTCTGGAAGGAATCCATGCGCCGCACGGACGCTGTGCTGGACGTCAACACCATCGCCCTGCGCGCCCTCAGCCTGGGCCGCACCGTCACCCTGGAGCGGATCGACGGCGCGCTGCACGACGTGTTTCTCTCCGCGCCCCGCGTCCGGGCGGACGCCTACGCCCGGCTGGCCCGCTGGATTACGGCCTACGCCCCGGAGGAGGGCGACGCCGGCTGAGCCGCGGCATCCACGGCCCCGCCGTAGCGGCGGTCCCGCCGGGCGTAGATCTCCACGGCCTCCCACAGGGTCCGTCGGTCCACATCGGGCCAGAGCGTGTCCAGGAAGACGAACTCGGCGTAGGCGGACTGCCAGAGCTGGAAGTTGGAGATCCGCTGCTCACCGGAGCTGCGCAGGAACAGGTCAACGTCGGGCAGGTCCGGCTCGTCCAGGTACTTCTGGATGGTCTTCTCGGAGATCGCCGAGGGTTTCAGCCGGCCGGCGGCCACCTCCTCGGCAATTGCCGAGACGGCGTCGGCGATTTCCGCGCGGCCGCCGTAGTTAACACACATGTTCAGGGTGCAGGTGCTGTTGCCGCGGGTGAACTCCTCGGCCTCCTCCAGCTCCTTGATGACCGAGCCCCACAGGCGCGGCCGCCGGCCGGACCAGCGGATCCGCACGCCCCACTCATCGAGCTGGTTGCGCTGGCGACGCAGCACATCCTTGTTAAATCCCATGAGAAAGCGCACTTCCTCCGGGGAACGCCGCCAGTTCTCGGTGGAGAAGGCGTACACGCTGAGGTGCTTGATGCCGAGTTCGATCGCCCCGGCCACCACGTCCAGCAGTGCCGGCTCCCCGGCCTTGTGCCCCTCGATGCGCGGCAGTCCGCGCTGGTTGGCCCAGCGGCCGTTGCCGTCCATGACGATCGCGACGTGCTGCGGCACCAGCTCGGCCGGAATGGCCGGGGGCACCGCTCCGGAGGGGTGCGGATACGGGGCCACCACGGGCGCGGTGCGCTGCCGGGTGGGGGTTTTCTTCTTGCCGAGGGCCACGGTCAGGTTCGCTCCACATGCTTGAGGGATTTGAGGACACGCTCCAGGTGCCACTGCAGGTAACTGGCCACCAGGCCGGCCGCCTCACGGCGGTGGAGGGCCACGGACGCGTCCGCGGCGGACCAGTTACCCGTCAGCAGGGCACCGAGGAGAAGAACGGTTTCCGGCGCCGGCGCGGGCGATCCGGGCGGCCGGCAGGCCGGGCAGACCATCCCGCCCAGGGGTGCCGAGAAGGCCGTGTGCGGCCCCGGTGCCCCGCAGCGGGCGCAGTCGGTGAAGCTGGGGGCCCAGCCGCCGGTGGACAGCGCGCGGAGTAGGTAGGAATCGAGGATCAGTTCCGGGGCGTGGTCGCCGCGGCTCAGCGACGCCAGCGCCCCGACAAGCAGGTTGTACTGCGCGGTGCCGGCCTCGCCGTCGACGTCGGTGAGCTTCTCGGCCGTTTCCGTCATGGCCGCGGCCACCGTGTAGCGGCCGTAGTCGGCCGCGATGCCGGTCCCGTAGGCGCCCTTCGCGACGGCCTGGGTGACCACGTCCAGGGTACGGCCCGAGATCAGCTGCAGGTCCGCGACCATGAAGGGTTCCAGCCGGGCGCCGAAGCGGCTGCTGGTGCGGCGGACCCCCTTGGCGACGGCGCGGACCTGGCCGTGGTGCTTGGTCAGCAGCGTGATGATCCGGTCGGCCTCGCCGAGCTTGTGGGTGCGCAGGACGACGGCGTCGTCCCGGTAGGCGCGCGCGGCGTAGGAGGATGGTTGGGCCACAGTTTTATCTTCGCACTGACTTCGCGTAATCGCCGCCACGGGCCGTCCGCACCGCGGAAACGGCGCTGCGCCGCCGGAGTCTCCGACGGCGCAGCGGCAGGGGTGGCGGGCAGTTGCGGTTTAGCCGCGGGCGTCCCGGATGGCGCGGTTGACGGCGGAGATGACGGCCTTCAGCGAGGCCATCGAGGTGTTGGCATCAATGCCGACGCCCCAGAGGACCCGCTCGCCGACGGCGCATTCGACATACGCGGCGGCCTGGGCGCTGCCGCCCTCGGACAGGGCGTGCTCGCTGTAGTCCAGGACGCGGACGTCGACGCCGTCCTCGCGGAGGATGCTCAGCAGCGCCGCGATCGGGCCGTTGCCGGTGCCGGTGCGGCGCAGGGGCTTCCCGTCGACCTTCAGCGCGGCGGTGAGGGTCATGGTGCCGTCCTCGTCCGACTCGGTGCTGACCGCGCCGAGCGCGTAGCGGCCCCACTGGCCCTCGGCGGCCGAGGAGGGCAGGTACTCATCCTGGAACACCTGCCACAGCTGGGCGCCGCTGACCTCGCCGCCCACGGCGTCCGTGCGGCGCTGGATGACGCCGGAGAACTCGATCTGGGCCCGGCGCGGCAGGTCCAGGTTGTGCTCGTTCTTCAGCAGGTAGGCCACGCCGCCCTTGCCGGACTGCGAGTTTACCCGGATCACGGCCTCGTAGCTGCGGCCCAGGTCCTTGGGGTCGACCGGCAGGTACGGGACCTGCCATTCGAAGTCGGCCACGTCCTTGCCGGCGGCGGCGGCGTCGCGCTCCAGGGCCTCCAGGCCCTTCTTGATGGCGTCCTGGTGGGAACCGGAGAAGGCGGTGAAGACCAGGTCCCCGCCGTACGGTGTGCGCTCGGCCACAGGCAGCTGGTTGCAGTATTCGACCGTGCGGCGGACCTCATCGATGTCGGAGAAGTCGATCATCGGGTCGATGCCCTGGACGAACATGTTCAGGCCCAGGGTCACCAGGTCCACGTTGCCGGTTCGCTCACCGTTGCCGAAGAGGCAGCCTTCGATCCGGTCCGCGCCGGCCAGGTAGCCCAGTTCGGCGGCGGCGACGCCGGTGCCGCGGTCGTTGTGCGGGTGCAGGGAGAGGATGATCCCCTCGCGCGGGTGCAGGTGGCGGCTCATCCACTCGATCGAGTCCGCGTAGACGTTGGGGGTGGCCATCTCGACGGTCGCGGGCAGGTTGATGATCACCTGGCGGTCCGCCGAGGCCTCGAAGACGTCGGCGACGGCGTTGCAGACGCGCACGGCGTACTCCAGCTCGGTCCCGGTGAAGGATTCAGGCGAGTACTCGTAGGTGATGTGCGTGTCGGCGAGGGTTTCCTCGTACTTCTTGCACAGCCGGGCACCCTGCAGGGCGATGTCCAGGATGCCGTCCTCGTCCTGGTTGAACACCACGCGGCGCTGCAGGACCGACGTCGAGTTGTAGAGGTGCACGATCGCCTGCTTGGCGCCGACCAGGGATTCGTAGGTCCGCTCGATCAAGTGCTCGCGGGCCTGGGTCAGGACCTGGATGGTGACATCGTCGGGGATGTGGTTGCCCTCGATGAGCTGGCGGACGAAGTCGAAGTCCGTCTGCGAGGCGGACGGGAAGCCGACCTCGATTTCCTTGTAGCCCATCCGGACCAGCAGGTCGAACATCTTCATCTTGCGGGCCGGGCTCATGGGATCGATCAGGGCCTGGTTGCCGTCGCGGAGATCCACGGCGCACCAGCGCGGGGCCTTGGTGATGACCTTGTCCGGCCAGGTCCGGTCCGGCAGTTCGACCGAGATCAGGTCCTGGAACGGGACGTAGCGGTGGACCGGCATACCTGAGGACTGCTGTGCGTTTCGCATTACTTATCGGGGCCTTTTCTGTGATTCCTGATGAAAGGGTGGCCGGGCAACACAAACTCCGCAGCGAGGTTTGGCCTTGCGCTAGATCGCGTCTGAGGCCCCGCCGCGGCAGCTAAGAAGAAGCAGTTCTGCACGCACATTTTCACGATAACACGGTGCGTAAGATGAAGGAGCGATACCCCCAGCAACGTCCACCATGCAGACGCCGGCCCGGTCATCACGCCCGAGGCGGCGCCTGAACAGAAGGAGCCGCAGTGCCGCTTTCCGGGATTGACCAGTCCACCATCGACGCCGCCGTCCGGCCGCAGGACGACCTGTACCGCCACTTCAACGGCGCGTGGCTGAAGTCCGCCTCCATCCCCGACGACCGGCCGCTGGACGGAGCTTTCACGGCGCTGCGGGACGGCGCGGAGCTCGCGGTGCAGGAGATCATCGTGGCCGCCGGCAACCGCGGCGAGGACGCCAGCGGCATCGAGCGAAAGATCGGCGACCTCTACAACAGCTTCATGGACGAGGACGCCGCCGAGGCCAAGGGCGCCGAACCAATCCGGGAGCGGCTGGCCGACGTAGCCGCCACCGGGTCCGTCGCCGAGCTGCTGCGGCTGGCAGGCCGCCTGTTCCGGGCCGACGTGTCCGGACTGTTCTACATCTACCCGGCTCCCGATGCAGGGAACCCGGACCGGATCCTGCTGTACACCGGGCAGGCAGGCCTGGGCCTGCCGGATGAGTCCTACTATCGGGAGGAACAGTTCGCCGCCACGGTCACGGCCTACCGCGAGCACGTGCGCACCATGCTGCAGCTGGCTGGCGTCGCCGACGCGGAGGCCGCCGCAGGGCGCGTGGTGGAACTGGAAACGGCCCTGGCCTCCCACCACTGGGACAAGGTGTCCCTGCGCGATCCGCAGAAGACCTACAACCTCAAGACCGCCGACGAGGTGGCCGGGATCTTCCCGCTCATGAACGACTGGTTCGACGCCGCCGGCATCGACGCGGACAAGCGCGCCGAGCTGGTGGTCAGTACCCCGGACTTCTTCACCGGAGCGGCCTCGCTGTTGGAGACGGTGCCGCTGGGCACCTGGCAGGAGTGGCTGGCGATGCGCGTCGTCAGCGCCGCAGCCCCCTACCTGTCCTCGGCGTTCGTGGACGCCAACTTCGCCTTCTACGGCACCACCCTCAGCGGCACCCCGCGGAACCGTGACCGCTGGAAGCGCGGCGTCGCCGTCGTCGAGGCCGCCCTGGGTGAGGCCGTGGGGCAGATCTACGTGGCCCGGCACTTCCCGGAGTCGCACAAGGAACGCATGCGGGTCCTCGTGGGGAACCTCATCGAGGCCTACCGCGAGTCGATCACCGGCCTGTCCTGGATGGGCGAGGAGACCAAGCAGGAGGCGCTGAAGAAGCTCGACGCCTTCCGGCCCAAGATCGGCTACCCGGACAAGTGGATCGACTACTCCGCCGTCGTAATCGACAAGGACGACCTGCTCGGCAACGTGGAGCGCGCGCACAACGCCGACGTCGACCGGCACCTGGACGAGGTGGGCAAGCCCGTGGACCGGGAGAAGTGGCTCATGACGCCGCAGACGGTCAACGCCTACTACCACCCGCTGCTGAACGAGATCGTGTTCCCGGCCGCGATCCTGCAGCCGCCGTTCTTCACCGCGGACGCGGACGACGCCGTCAACTACGGCGGCATCGGCGCGGTGATCGGGCACGAGATCGGCCATGGCTTCGACGACCAGGGTTCCCAGTACGACGGCGCCGGGCTGCTGCGCAACTGGTGGACCGAGGCGGACCGCGGCGCGTTCGAGGCCCTCACTTCGAAGCTGGTGGCCCAGTTCGACGCGCTCTCCCCCGCCGAGGCCGCCGGCCGGCACGTCAACGGCAAGCTGACCCTCGGCGAGAACATCGGCGACCTCGGCGGCCTGACCATCGCCTACAAGGCCTACCTGATCAGCCTCGGCGGCCAGGAGGCCCCCGTGCTGGACGGCCTTACCGGGGCGCAGCGGTTCTTCGCGTCCTGGGCGGCGGTCTGGCGTCAGGTGATCCGCAGCGAGGAGGCCATCAAGCGGCTCGCGACGGACCCGCACTCCCCCAATGAGTTCCGCACCAACGAGATCGCCCGGAACCTGGACGCCTTCCACGAGGCGTTCGGAACCACGGAACGGGACGGCATGTGGCTCGCCCCCGCGGAGCGCGTCAGCATCTGGTGAGCTGACAGGCAAGTAAATACAGGAGGAGGCCCGGGCGTTGACGCCCGGGCCTCCTCCGTACCTGCCGTGTCCGTCCGGTCAGCGGACGATCATGGCGGGGTTGACCTGCTGGCAGACCGTGTCGCCGGCCGTCTGGTTCACGATGTCCGGCGGCAGTTGCGGGGACGCGGAGGTGGATGGCTGCGCGCCGGCAGCGTAGTCGGCCCCGAGGTAGGCCTGGACGCCGGTCACGTTTGCCGCGGGGAGGACCTTCGAGGACGGGACGCCCAGCAGGGCGGCGACGTCCGCGGCGACGTCCGCGAAGTTCCCGCCGTAGTACACGGCGGTGGACGCGACGGCGGGCGCGGTGAACTGCGCGGTCTGGGTGAAGCCGGCGGCGTTGAGGGCGGCCACCGCCTTCGCGGCGTTGGCCGCGTTGGAGCTGCCGTTGGCGACCGTGACCGGTTGCGCGGCCTTGTTGTAGGCGGCGGCGCTCGTGGCGGCCGGGGCGGGAGCGGACGACGCCGCGTCGGTAGCCCCCGCGGTGGGGGCGGCCGAGGCCGGGGCCTTCGGGTCGGTCAGGTCGACGTCGCTGCGAAGGGCGGCGAAGAGCTGGGACGCCGCGGGTTCGGCAAGTTGCAGCCGATTGGGATCCGAGGCGGCCGGTTCGGTGGGGGTGGCGACGAAGGCGACCTTGCCGATGTCGATGTTCTTCAACCGGTTGCCGACGGTGAGCAGCGTGGGCACGGAGGCCAGGCCATCGTCCACCGTGAGGTTCTTGGTGATGGCGTCGGCGATGCCGAGCATCCGGCCCGGGTTCGTCAGGGTGCCGTCGTCCTTGATCTTGCGGACCAGGGAGGACAGGAAGCCCTGCTGGGCCTTGATCCGGCCGAGGTCGCCGCCGTCGCCGAACGCGTGCCGGGTCCGGACGAAGGAGAGGGCCTGCTCGCCCTGGACCTTGGAAGTGCCCTTGGGCAGCCGCAGTCCGGAATCGGGGTCATAGACGGCGTCGCTGACGCAGACGTCCACGCCGCCGACGGTGTTGGAGAGCTCCTTGACGGAGTTGAAGTCGGCCATCATGAAGTGGTCGATCTCAAGGCCGGTGAGCTTGTTGACGGTGTCCACCGCGCAGCCGATGCCGGCCTCCGACATCGCCGAGTTGATCATAGCCTGGCGCTGGGCAGGGTATTCCTTCTTGGTCTTCTGGTCCACGCACTTGGGGATGTCCACCAGGAGGTCGCGGGGGAAGCTGATGACGCTGACGCGCTTGTTGTCCGCGGAGATGTCCATCATCATCATCACGTCGGAGTGGCCATAGCCGGCGGAGTCCTCGGCGCTGCCGTACTCGGAGTTCTTACCGTCACGGGTGTCCGAGCCCAGGATCAGGATCTGCATCCGGTCCGTCGCCTCGTTGACGGCCTCCTCGGTGCGGCCGTTGCCGGCGCCCAGGGCCTGCTTGCTGATGTTCCCCTGCAACCGGATGAACCAGTAGGACCCGAACGCGATCACGCCCACCAGGAGCACGGAGATCACGATGGTGGTGGCCTTCAGCCAGGTGGGGGTCCGGTGCGTTGCGCCCAGGTGCCGGGCGGGTCCGACGGAGGGGTCATCCGCGTGCCGGGCAGCGGCGCCTGACCGGGCCGGTGGAACGGTCCCGTCTGAACGGTTGTCACGGGGTCGAACCACGGATGGTGCCTTCCTTCGCGGAGTGGGTCTACCCATTTTAGTGCCCCGCGGCGGAAAAGCTGTGACCGGCCCCCGCCCTCCGCGGGTTGGGGCCGGCCGGGGAGGGTTAGAAGCCCAGCTTTACCAGCTGCTTCGGGTCCCGCTGCCAGTCCTTGGCGACCTTCACGTGCAGGTCCAGGTAGATCCGGGCGCCCAGCAGCGCCTCGATGCCCTTGCGCGCGTTGGTGCCGACTTCCCGGAGCCGGGCGCCGCCCTTGCCGATGATGATGGCCTTCTGCGAGGGCCGTTCGACGTACAGGTTGACCCGGACGTCCAGGAAGGGCCGGTCCTCGGGACGGTCCTCGCGCGGCACGATTTCCTCCACGACGACGGCCAGGGAGTGCGGCAGCTCATCGCGGACGCCCTCGAGTGCGGCCTCGCGGATCAGTTCGGCGATCATCACGGCCTCGGGCTCGTCCGTGAGGTGGCCGTCCGGGTAGAGCGGGGGCGACGGCGGCATGTGGCTGATCAGCACGTCGGCAACCGTGTCCACCTGGAAACCGTCGGCGGCGGAGACGGGGACGATGTCCTTCCAGCCCTCCTCCCCGAGGACCTCGCGGCCCAGGGCGGCGACGGCGAGCAGCTGCTCGGTGAGGGCCTGCCGGTCCACGGTGTCCGCCTTCGTGACCAGCGCGATCACGGGTTTGCGGCCGAGGGCCGCCAGCTGGGCGGCGATGAATTTGTCGCCGGGGCCGATCTTCTCGTTCGCCGGGAGGCAGAAGCCGATCGCATCGACCTCGGCCAGGGTGTCCGCCACGAGTTCATTCAGGCGCTTCCCGAGCAGGGTGCGGGGCCGGTGCAGGCCCGGGGTGTCGACCAGGACCAGCTGTGAGTCCTCGCGGTGCACGATCCCGCGGATGGTGTGGCGGGTGGTCTGCGGTTTGGCGGAGGTGATGGCCACCTTCTGGCCCACCAGGGCGTTGGTCAGGGTGGACTTTCCGGCGTTGGGGCGTCCCACCAGCACCGCGAACCCGGCCCGGTACCCGCCGTAGGGCGCTCCGCCGTCGGACTTATTCTGCTTGCTCACGTGGAACTCCCTGTTGCATTGTGTCGGCCTCGTCGAGTAGCTCTCCAAGGTCAGTGTCTTCCTTTGGTGCGGCCGCCGCAATGACGTGGCTGACGCGGTTCCGACGGCCCTCGAGCCGGTCGGCGCGGAGGGTTACGCCGTCGACCGTGACGGTGCTTCCCACGATCGGGACGCGGCCCAGGGCCTTCGCGAGCAGGCCGCCCACGGTGTCCACCTCGTCGTCGTCGAGCTCCAGGTCGAAGAGCTCGCCCAGGTCGTCGATGCTCATCTTGGCGCTGACCCGGTAGGTACCGTCGCCCAGCTCCACGGCCTCGGCGGACTCCGTGTCGTACTCGTCCACGATCTCGCCGACGAGTTCCTCGATCAGGTCCTCCAGGGTGACCAGGCCGGCGGTGCCGCCGTATTCGTCGATGACGATGGCCACGTGGGTGGACTCCTTCTGCAGCTCGCGCAGCAGTTCGCTCACGGGCTTGGAGTCGGGGACGTAGCGCACCTCGCGGGCCAGGGCGTCGACCGCGGGAGGTTCGACGCCGGGTTCCAGGTTGTGGATCACGGCGGCGACGTCCTTGAGGTAGACGATGCCGAGGACCTGGTCGGTGCTCTCGCCGATCACGGGGATCCGCGAATAGCCGGAACGGAGGAACAGGGACATGGCTCGGTGCAGGCTGGAGCCGGAATCGATGGTGAGGATGTCCGTGCGGGGCACCATCACGGCGCGGACCAGGGTGTCGCCGAAGTCAAAGACGGACTGGATCAGTTCCGCCTCGTCGTTCTCGATCACCTCGGATTCGCTGGCGCGTTCCACGAGTTCGCGGAACTCCTCCTCGCTGAAGAACGCCTCGTTGTCCGCCGGGGCGCCGGGGGCGACCGCGCTGCCCAGGGTGACCAACCAGCCCGGGATGGGGCCGAGCACCCAGCAGAGCCAGCGGATCAGCGGGGCGGAGAACCGCACCAGCCCGGCGGAGTGCACCCGGCCCAGCTGGCGCGGAGACACTCCCACGATCACGAAGCCGAGGATCGCCATGATGCCGGTGGCGATCAGGCCGGCCAGCCAGACGTTATCCAGGACGCTGTGCAGCAGCACGGTCACGGCCACGGCGGAGGCCATCTCGAACCAGATCCGCCAGAACCGCAGGGCACGCATGTGCGCCACGGGCTGGGCGAGGATCCGCTTGAGGGCGGCGCCGCGGCTGTTCAGCACCGCCGCCTCGGCGTCGTGCCGTGGGAGGTAGTTGAAGGCTGCCTCGGCCGCGGTCAGGAGCGCGGCAAAACTCAGGAAGACCAGCGACATGCCGGCCAGGATCAGTGGGGTCACTGAATCGTCTCTGCCGGGGCCTCCCGGCCGGTGAAGCCGGAGAGGAGTTCGCGCTGCAGGCCGAACATCTCTTCCTTCTCCTCCGGCTCGGCGTGGTCGAAGCCGAGCAGGTGCAGGATGCCGTGCGTGGTGAGCAGCAGCATCTCGTCCTGGGTGGAGTGGCCGGCGTTCTGGGCCTGGATCTCGGCGACCTGCGGGCAGATGGCGATGTCACCGAGCATGCCCTGCGGGGTGGGCTTGTCCGGGGTGCCGGGGGTCAGCTCGTCCATCGGGACGGAGAGGACGTCGGTGGAACCCGGCTCGTCCATCAGCTCGATGTGCAGCTTTTCCATCGCGGGCTCGTCCACCAGGAGGATGGATAGCTCCGCCTGCGGGTGGATGAAGAGGCGTTCGAAGACGTACCGGGCCAGCGCCACCAGCTCGGCCTCGTCGACGGCGATGCCGGATTCGTTGTTGACCTCGATGCTCATGCGTGTTCTCCCCGGTTGTCCCGGGCGACGGAGTGCTTGACCCGGTTTCGTTGTGTTTCGTCCCAGACGCTGTAGGCGTTGACGATGTCGCCCACCAGCCGGTGCCGGACGACGTCGGCGGCGTCCAGGACGGAAAAGTTGACGTCCTCGATGCCCTGAAGGATGTCCTCGACGATCCGCAGGCCGGACCGGGTGCCGAAGGGCAGGTCTACCTGGGTGATGTCGCCGGTGACCACCATCTTTGAGCCGAAACCCAGGCGGGTGAGGAACATCTTCATCTGCTCCGGCGTCGTGTTCTGGGCCTCGTCCAGGATGATGAAGGCGTCGTTGAGGGTCCGGCCGCGCATGTACGCCAGCGGGGCCACCTCGATGGTGCCCGCGGCCATCAGGCGCGGGATGGACTCCGGGTCCATCATGTCGTGCAGCGCATCGTAGAGCGGCCGCAGGTAGGGATCGATCTTGTCGCTCAGCGTTCCGGGGAGGAAGCCGAGCCGCTCGCCGGCCTCGACGGCGGGGCGGGTGAGGATGATCCGGTTGACTTCCTTCTGCTGCAGCGCCTGCACGGCCTTGGCCATGGCCAAATAGGTCTTGCCGGTGCCGGCGGGGCCGATGCCGAAGATCACTGTGTTCGCGTCGATGGCGTCCACGTAGTTCTTCTGGTTCAGTGTCTTGGGCCGGATGGTCTTGCCGCGGCTGGAGAGGATGTTGGTGGTCAGCACCTCCACCGGGTTCTGCAGCGACTGGCTGCGGAGCATGGAGACGAGCTGTTGCAGGACGGCCGGGGTGATGACCGTGCCGCGGGCCACCAGGCCGCGCACCTCGTTCAGGAGCCGCATGATCCGGGGGACGTCCGCAGGCGGGCCGCTGATGGAGAGTTCGTTGCCACGGACGTGGAAGTCGACGCCGGGGTACTGGGATTCGATGAAGCGCAGCGCCTCGTCGTGGCTGCCCAGGGACTGCACCATCTGGCCCGAGTTCTCGAAGACCACGACCTCCGTCCGCACGCCTGGGATGGAGTGGGGAAATTCCCCGGTGGTGCGTTCGCCCGCGGTGGTCCGGGCCTTGCCGTTGGCTGCTTCAGTCATGGTGATGGCCCGCGGGCCTCTGGTTCCCTCCAGCTCGAATGTGCTTCGTCGCCGCCGCTCCCGTCTGGCCGCCGTGAGGTGCGGCGTCGCCGGGTCCGGCGGTCCTCCCATCTTACGTCAGGAGACCGCCGCCGTCCCGCGCTCCCGGGCCGGCCGGCCGGGCCAGTCCAACACCTGGCCGCCGTCGTCTCCGGCCGCTTCCGGTGCGCCCTCACGACTCCCCGTCGACGCCGCCTCCGGGGCCCTGTCGACGCCTCCGGGGGTGCGGTTAGCGGCCTTTAGGTATCAACTTCATATCGGCCTCATATCGTTCCCGTTGCAGTTTGTTCGGGAGCCCCGCTTCCCCGCCGGCGGAAACCTCCCCTGTGCCATGCTGGATTGGGCCTACCGGTCACGACCGGCCACGGCCCGCACATCCACAACCTCACGGAGAGGGACCACCGCAATCGGCATCAAGGGCGCCAGCAGTCAGGGCACGAGGACCGCGACGGCGGCACGGCGCATGCGCCGCGGCCTGCTGCTGTTCGTCCTGCCCGCGTCCCTGGTGCTCTCCGGTTGCGTCGCCAACCCCCGGCAGGACATCACCGACGCCGGCTCCCCCACCCAGACGGTGCCGGGACCCGCGGACGGGACCACCGCCACGAGCGCCCCGCTGGAATCCGCGCAGGCCTCCAACAAGGCCCCGGTGTACTGGATCGGCCGCAGCAACAACAACGTCTTCCTCTACCGCGAATTCCGCGACGTCTCCGAGGACGACAACCCCGTGACCCGAGCATTGCGGGTGATGATGTCCCAGAAGCCGCTTGACCCTGACTTCTTCACCCCGTGGCAGAACCCGCGCAAGCTCGCCACCTCGATCTCCGGCAAGAACACCATCACGGTGGACGTGTCCTCCGACGCGTTCAACAGCAACCTCGACGCCGACATGGCCGAACGCGCCATCCAGCAGCTGGTCTACACGGCCACCGCCGCCGCGGCCAGCGCCGGCCTGACGGACTCCGGGCAGCAGATCCAGGTAGTCATCCTGGTGGACGGCCACACCGACTACGTCGCGTTCAACCGGGTCCGGCTGGGCGCGCCCACCTCCCGCAGCGCCGGCATGGTGGCGCCGGTGTGGATCATCGACCCGCAGGAGGGCACCACCGTGGCCGACGGCGCGGTGAAGATCTCCGGCCGCAGCACATCGCCGGGCGGGAAGCTCCGCTGGGAGATCCAGAAGGTCGACGGCACCGCCAAGACCCCGTACCAGAGCGGCATGATGACCGCGGCGGCGGACGCCCAGCAGTCGGGCCTGTTCAGCTTCACCCTCAACCTGGGACCGGGTAGCTACGAGGCGCGGGTCTCCCAGGTGGACGCGAACGGCAAGGCCACCGACCTTAACGTCGACACCCGCGGCTTCACGGTTAAATAGCCGGGTCCAATAGCCCGGTTAGTAGCCCGCTAAGCAGCCTGCCGGATCGCTGCTACCAGCGGCCCAGAATGTCGCTGGCCAACACGGTCGCCGCGGGCCCGGCGGTGGAGGACCGCAGCACGTGGTGGCCCAGCAACCCGGTCACGGCCCCGGCATCACAGAGCCGGGTGACCTCCCGCGGGCTGATTCCGCCCTCAGGCCCCACGATCAGCAGCACCTCGCGCGGCGCCGCGGCATCGTCCGCGCTACCAACGCTCTCCTGCCAGTCGGCCAGCACCCGTCGCAGCGGCCGGACGGCGTCCTCGTGCAGGATCACGGCCAGCCCGGCGGATGCCACCGTGTCGGCGACGGCCGCCCGCAGCGAGCCGCCGTCCACCGCGGCGCGAACCTCGGGGATCCAGGCCCGCCGGGCCTGCTTCGCCGCCGCCGTCACCACGGACTGCCACTTGGCGTGCGCCTTCGCGGCACGCTCGGGCTTCCAGCGGACGATCGACCGTTCGGCCTGCCAGGGGACGACGGCGTCAATCCCCAGTTCGGTCGCGGTCTCGGCCGCGAGTTCATCCCGGTCGCCCTTCGCCAGGGCCTGCACCAGGACCAACCGCACCGCCGGGCGCGGCTCATCGGTGACCGCGGTGCACTCGAGCGTCAGCTCCTGGGGCCCGGCGGCGGTGACCGTGCCGGTGATCCGGCGGCCGGCGCCGTCGGCGATGTCCACCTGCTCCCCCGCCGTGAGGCGCTTGACCGTGACGGCATGCCGCGCCTCGGCGCCGTCCAGCACGAACGTGGAACCGGGCGCCTGGTGGTCCAGGGTTCCGGCGGGGGTGAAGAAGACCGGGTTGCTCACCGCTACAGGTTACCGAGGCGGTCCCGCAGCTTGGCGAAGACCCCGCCGCTGGCGGCCAGCTTGCCCTCGGTGAACTG
>Ga0308160_10003403_pt1 | contig 17951 bp, 16 predicted proteins | sample PhyFR1_FD_201036 | JGI IMG/M metagenome (GOLD analysis project Ga0308160, IMG submission 201036) | Phyllosphere microbial communities from UC Gill Tract Community Farm, Albany, California, United States - DLSLF.R1 | ecosystem: Host-associated > Plants > Phyllosphere > Unclassified | place: USA...
CCCCGCCGGGGCCCCCGGGGGGGGGGGGGGGGCTGGGGGGGGGGGGGGGGGCCGCGCCCCCCGCCCCCCCCGCCTCCTGTGCGTGGCCGGGCCGTCTCGGCGATCTCTCAGCTGCTGAGAGTTGCACTCTGCTCCCCAGGGTGCAATTCTCTTCGTCGGGCATCCCGCCCTCGGCGACGTCGCCGGCCCGCACCGCGACGACCGAGAGGAGGCACCCGTGACCGACACCAAGGCCGACAGCGGCCCCGAGACCCTCGGCAAGGCCGCGCTCCGGCGGCTGCGCGTGCGCTCCGAGCTCGTCGCCGAGGCCCGCCGCCTGACCGCCGCGGAGGGCCTGGCCGGCTTCACGATCGACGAGCTCTGCACGACGGTCGGCATCTCGCGCCGCACCTTCTTCAACCACTTCGCCTCGAAGGACGACGTGGTCGTCGGCGTCGCCCTCGACGACGACGACGAGCCGCTGGAGGCCTACGCCGCGAGCCGCCGCGACCCGGCGCTGCCGCCGTTCGCCACGACCTTCGACGACTTGTCGGCGATGCTCGTCGAGCGGATCCAGCACGTCGGCCTCACCCGTGCCCGCGCCGCCGAGTTCAAGGCCGCGCTCGACCGCGAGCCGCGCCTGCTCGGCAGCGTGATGCGCCAGGGCGACGAGCAGCAGCGGCGCATCGCCGCCGCCGTGGCCGCGCACGAGGGGCTCGACGTCGCCGACCCGCGCGTCGACGTCGTCGTGACCCTGATGACCGGCCTCGCGCAGCGCTCGATGGCCGTCTTCTTCACCGCTCAGGGCGACCAGGCCCAGCGCTTCGACGCGGTGCTCGCCGAGCAGCTGCGGCTCGCCCGCGAGCTGCTGCTGGTCGGCGCCGCCCCCGTGACACCCCCGCTCCGCACGACCGACCGAGAGGCGCCTCGACCCGCATGACGACCACCACCGAGAAGCGGGCCGACGCCCCCTTCCTGCTCACCCAGCGGCGCATCTGGATCATCTTCGGTGCGCTGATCTCGGGCATGCTGCTGTCGAGCCTCGACCAGACCATCGTCTCGACGGCCATGCCGACCATCGTCGGCGAGCTCGGCGGCGTCGAGCACCAGGCCTGGATCACCACGGCCTACCTGCTCGCGACGACGATCGTGATGCCGATCTACGGCAAGTTCGGCGACGTGCTCGGGCGACGCAGCCTCTTCCTCGTCGCGATCGCGATCTTCACCCTCGCGAGCATCGGCTGCGCCTTCGCGACCGACTTCTGGATGTTCGTCGTCTTCCGGGCGATCCAGGGCCTCGGCGGCGGAGGCCTGATGATCCTGTCGCAGGCGATCATCGCCGACATCGTGCCCGCCTCCGAGCGCGGCAAGTACCTCGGCCCGCTCGGCGCCGTCTTCGGCCTCTCCGCCATCGGCGGGCCCCTGCTCGGCGGCTTCTTCGTCGACCACCTGACCTGGCAGTGGGCGTTCTACATCAACGTGCCCGTCGGCGTCGCCGCGTTCGTCATCGCCTGGATGGCCCTGACCCTGCCCAGCAAGAAGGCCACGAAGAAGGTCGACTGGCTCGGCGTCGTGCTGCTCTCGGCGGCCACCACCTGCCTCATCTTCTTCACCGAGTTCGGCGGGCAGGCCGACCACGGCTGGGGCGCCCCCGAGACCTGGCTGTGGGGCGCCGGCGTGCTCGTCGCGGTGAGCCTCTTCGTGCTCGTCGAGTCGCGGGCCGACGACCCGATCATCCCGCTCTCGTTCTTCCGCAACCGCGTGTTCGTGCTCGCCACGGCCGTCGGCTTCGTGCTCGGGATCGGCATGTTCTCGGCCATCGCGTTCGTGCCGACCTTCCTGCAGATGTCGTCGGGCGCCTCCGCGGCGGTCTCCGGCCTGCTGCTGCTGCCGATGATGGCGGGCCTCATCGGCACCTCGATCATCTCGGGCAACCTGATCACGAAGACCGGTCGCTACAAGATGTTCCCGATCGTGGGGACGGTGCTCACCGGCATCGCCATGGCGCTCTTCACGACGCTCACGGCCGACACGCCCCTCTGGCTGATCTGCGTCTTCCTGCTGATCTTCGGCGCCGGTCTCGGCCTCATCATGCAGGTCGTCGTGCTCGTCGTGCAGAACTCGGTCGACGCCGCGAACGTCGGCACCGCGACCAGCACGAACAACTACTTCCGCGAGGTGGGCGCGGCGCTCGGCGTCGCCATCTTCGGGGCGCTCTTCACGAGCCGCCTCACCGAGAACCTCACCAGCGTCTTCACCGGCGCCGGGGCCTCGGCGGGCGACGCCGCGCGGTCGACGGCGACCCTCGACCCCGCGGCCCTGAACGAGCTGCCCGAGGCGATCCGTCGCCAGGTCGTCGAGGGCTACGCCGACGCGCTGGCGCCGGTCTTCGCCTACCTCATCCCGTTCATCGCCGTGGCGTTCGTGCTCGCGCTCTTCCTGCCGCAGATCGCCCTCAGCGACGTGGCCGGCATGGTCGCCCGCGGCGAGGCCGTCACGGGCGAGGAGGCCGACCGGCTCGAGGCGGAGGCGCGGGGCCGCACCGCAGGAGCGCCCGCCGCCACGTCCGCCGCCGGCGAGACCGCCACCGCCGCCGCCGTCGCCACGGGGGCGCCCGTCGCCCCGCTCGACGGCGCCGTGGGCGACACCGACCCGCACCCCGACTCCCCCCGCACCGACCGAACGGACCGACCATGACCTCGCGCAAGCTCCCTCGCACCTCCGTGCCCCGCACGATCGGCCGGGTGCTGCTCGGCTCCGCGCTGGTCTTCGCCGGCACGAGCCACCTCACCTTCGGCCGCGAGGACTTCCGCGCGCAGGTGCCCGAGTTCGTCCCGCTGAGCGAGGACGTCACGGTGCTCGCCTCGGGTGTGGCCGAGATCTCGCTCGGCGCCGCGCTGATCGCCCTGCGCGGCCGCCGCGTGACGGTCGGCTGGGTCGCCGCGATCTTCTTCACGGTGATCTTCCCCGGCAACATCGCGCAGCTCATCCACCACCGCGACGCGTTCGGGCTCGACACCGACACCAAGCGCGGCCTGCGCCTGCTCGGCCAGCCTCTGCTGATCGCCTGGGCGCTCTGGTCGACCGGCGCCTGGCGCGACCGGAAGCGCCGCCGCTAGCCGCACCGCGCCTCCCGCGCTCCGCCCCGCGCCCCTCCTCCCGCACCCAGGCGGGGCGGGGGGCGCGCGGCTATCGTGCACGGCATGACCGTCACGCTGCCCGCCCCCGCCCGACTCGATGACCGCACGGTCGTGATCACCGGCGCGAGCTCGGGCATCGGCCGCGCGGCGGCGGTCGCCCTGTCGGGCCTCGGCGCCACCGTCGCCGTCGTCGGGCGCAACGCCGAGCGCACCCGCCGCGTCGCCGGCGAGGTCGGCGGCCAGGCCTACCTCGCCGACTTCACCGACCTCGCCGCCGTGCGCTCGCTCGGCGAGCAGCTGCTCGCCGACCACCCGCGCATCCACGTGCTGGCGAACAACGCCGGCGGCCTCATGCCCGAGCGCGGCACCACCGGCGACGGCTTCGAGACGACGCTGCAGAGCAACCACCTCGCGGCCTTCCTGCTGACCTCGATCCTGCTGCCGCGGCTCACCGAGACCGCGCAGGACGTCCCGCCGGGCGCCGTCCGCATCGTCCAGACGTCGAGCGCCGGCAACCTCATGGGCCGCGTCGACCTCGACGACCTCGACACCTCGACCGGCCCCTGGCTCGGCGGCATGCGGGCGTACGGCACCTCGAAGCTCGCGAACGTGCTCTTCACGCGCGAGCTGGCGCGCCGCCTCCGCGGCACCGCGGTGGACGCCTTCGCCTTCCACCCCGGCTTCGTCGCCTCGAGCTTCGGCGGCGGCGGCCCCGTCGTCAGCCTCGCCAAGAACCTCGCGATCAGCACCGAGCAGGGCGCCGAGCCCCTCGTCCGGCTCGCGGCCGCGGCCTCGGTGCCCGCCCCGAGCGGCAACTACTTCGACCGCCTGAAGGCGCCCGGCCGCGTCTCGGCGCAGGCCGGCGACCGCGAGCTCTCGCGCGGCCTCTGGGAGCGCAGCGCGGCGATGGTCGGCGTCTCCGCCGCCTGACGCACTGCCGTCCGCCGCCCCGCCTGCCCCCGACGGGCGGCGGGCGCGGGCGCAGGCGCAGCGCTACGCGCGGCTGCCGGCCTCGACGACGGTCTCGACGAGGCGCACGTGCGAGACGGCCACGCGGGTCGGCTGGCCGGCGAAGGCCGCGGCCCGGCCCTCGCTGGCCAGGTACGTCTGCTCGAGGGCGGTGAACGCCGCGGCGTCGCCGGGCACGCTGACCGCCCAGGTGAACTGCTCGGCCTCGCGGTCGGCGTACGCGAACTCGACCGTGAAGCCCTGCGCGGTGCGCACGGGCACGATCTCGGCGTGGAACCACGCCAGGAAGTCGTCGAGCACCCCCGGCACCAGGTCGTAGCGGCGCAGCTGGACGGTCTTCGCGGAGGGCTCGGGGGTCATGCCGCCACACTAGGGCGACCCCGGGGCCCCCGATGTTCGTCACACTCCGCCCGCGTGCCACAGAATGGTCGCGTGACGGACACCGAGACCCCCCGACGCCCTGACGGCACCTCCCGCGACGACGTCCGGGGCGAGGTCGACGCGGCCCTCCGCGCCGACGTCAGCTTCCTCGGCAGCCTCCTCGGGCGCGTGCTCACCGAGGCCGGCGGCCCCGAGCTGCTCGCCGACGTCGAGGCCCTCCGCGCCGCCGTGATCGGTGCGTACGAGGGCGACACCGACGAGGTGGCCAGGGCCCGCGCCCGCGACCTCGTCGAGTCGCTCGACCACGAGCGCGCCGAGCAGGTCGCCCGGGCCTTCACCTGCTACTTCCACCTCAGCAACCTCGCGGAGGAGCACCACCGCGTGCGCGTGCTGACGCGCCGCGGCTCGGGGCCCGACTCCCTGCCGGCCGCCGTCGAGCGGCTGGTCGACGAGCTCGGCGCCGACGAGGCGTCGCGGCGCCTCGCCGAGCTGCGCTTCCAGCCCGTCTTCACGGCGCACCCGACGGAGGCCCGCCGCCGCGCCGTCGCGTCGACCATCCGCCGCATCAGCGACCTGCTCGCCGAGCGCGACATCTCCGCCAACGAGGTGACCGGCGCCGAGACGCAGCGCCGCCTCCTGGAGGAGATCGACACGCTGTGGCGCACCTCGCCGCTCCGCACGACGCGCCCGACCCCGCTCGACGAGGTCCGCACCGCGATGAACGTCTTCGACCAGACGCTCTTCGAGGTCGTGCCGACGGTCTACCGCCTGCTCGACGACCGCCTCCAGGGTGACGGCGCCGGCCGTGAGCCGGTGCGCGCCCCCGCCTTCATGCGCCTCAGCAGCTGGATCGGCGGCGACCGCGACGGCAACCCGCACGTCACCGCCGAGGTCACGCGGGCCGCGGCCGAGATCGCCTCCGAGCACGTGCTGATCGGCCTGCAGCGCGCGACCACGCGCATCGGCAGCACCCTCACCCTCGACGAGGCCGACACCCCCGGCGACGAGGGCCTGGTGGCGCTCGCCGAGCAGCAGCGGCAGCTCGAGCCCGACGTCGCCTCGCGCATCGGCATCCGCTCGCCGAACGAGAGCCACCGCCGCGTGCTGCTGTTCGTCGCGGCCCGCCTCGAGGCGACCCGCCTCGGCCAGGAGCCCCTCGCCTACGGCCGCCCCGACGAGCTGCTCGACGACCTCCGCACCGTGCAGCGCTCGCTGCGGGCCGCGGGGGCCGACCGTGCCGCGAACGGCGAGCTGCAGAACCTCGTGTGGCAGGTCGAGACCTTCGGGTTCCACCTCGCCGAGCTCGAGGTGCGCCAGCACTCGCAGGTGCACCGCACCGCCCTCGAGGAGGCGCGGGCCAGCGGCGAGCTGAGCCCCACCACCGTCGAGGTGCTGGAGGTGTTCCGCGTGGTCGCCGAGCTGCAGCAGCGCTTCGGGCGCCAGGCCGCCTCCCGCTACATCGTCTCGTTCACGCAGTCGTCGGCCGACCTGGCGAACGTCGTCGAGCTGGCCGAGCTCGCGCTCGGCTCGGCCGAGGCGGCGCCCGTGCTCGACGTCATCCCGCTCTTCGAGACGTTCGCCGACCTCGAGGCGTCGACGCGCATCCTCGAGGAGGCCCTGCAGACCGAGCCCGTGCAGCGGCGCCTCGCCGCGAACGGCCGTCGGCTCGAGGTCATGCTCGGCTACTCCGACTCGTCGAAGGACGTCGGGCCGGTCAGCGCCAGCTTCGCGCTCTACGACGCCCAGGCGCGCATCGCCGAGTGGGCCGAGCGCAACGAGATCGTGCTGACGCTCTTCCACGGGCGCGGCGGCTCGATGGGCCGCGGCGGCGGGCCGGCCCACGAGGCCGTGCGCGCCCAGCCGCCCGGATCGGTGGAGGGGCGGTTCAAGATCACCGAGCAGGGCGAGGTGATCCTGGCGCACTACGGCAACAAGACCATCGCCGCACGGCACATCGAGCAGATGGCCGCCGCGACCCTGCAGGCGTCGAGCCCCGCCACGGCCGCGCGCAACGCCGCCGCGGCCGAGCGCTTCGCCCCGCTCGCGAGCGCGATGGACGCCGCCTCGAAGGAGGCCTTCTTCGGCCTCGTCAAGGCGGACGGCTTCGCCCAGTGGTTCGCCACGGTGACCCCGATGGAGGAGGTGGGCCTGCTCGCGCTCGGCTCCCGCCCCGCGCGGCGCGGCCTCTCGGTCGAGTCCCTGGAGGACCTCCGGGCGATCCCGTGGGTGTTCGCCTGGACCCAGGCGCGCATCAACCTCGCCGGCTGGTACGGCCTCGGCTCCGCCCTCGCCGCGGTGGGCGACGTCGACCTGCTGCGCGAGGCCTACGCGTCGTGGCCGCTCTTCACGACGATGATCAAGAACGTCGAGCTGTCGTTCGCCAAGACCGACGACCACATCGCCCGCGAGTACCTCGGCCTCGCCGAGCGCACCGACCTCGCCGACCGGGTGCTCGCCGAGATGGCGCTGACCCGCGAGTGGGTGCTCCGCGTCAGCGGCCACGCCGAGGTGCTCGAGGGGCGACCGGTGCTCAAGCGCTCGGTGCGCCTCCGCAGCCCGTACGTCGACGCGCTGTCGCTGCTGCAGCTGCGGGCGCTGCGGGGCATCCGCCGCGCGGTCGAGAAGGACCCGGCCGACGCCGACCACCGCCTCCTCCTGCTCACCGTCAACGGGATCGCCGCGGGCCTGCAGAACACCGGATGACCCCGGGCGCGGGCGCGGGCGCGGGGCCCGGATCTCCGACCTTCGGTCGATCCGGGCCCCCCGGGCCGCTCCGTAGGCTCGCCGCATGACCGCGACAGCACGCCCCGCGAGCCCGCCCCCGCGCCCCGCCGACGTCGGCCGCCCGGTCGACGACGACCGCTCGGGCGCCGCGGCGCGCCTCTGGTCGGAGACCTGGCGCTGGGTCGTCGCCGCGGTCGTCGGCCTCCTGCTCTTCGTGCTCGTCTGGTTCTCGGACGACGCGGTGGCCGACGCCCTCGGCGAGCCCCGCTTCACGCTGCTGGTGCTGCTCGACCTCGTGCTCGGGTCGGCCGCCCTCGTGCTCGTGCCCTTCCGGCGGCACGCGCCCCTGCTGGTGGCCCTCGTCGCCGTGGCGCTCTGCGGGGCCTCCGCGCTCGGCATCGGCGCCGCGGTGCTCGCCACCGTCTCGGTGGCGACGCGTCGTCGCCCGGTCGAGATCGGTCTCGTGTCGGTCGTCTTCGTCGGCGCGTCGGTGCTCGGCGACCGCATCGTCACGCAGGCCTCGGCGGCGACGCCCCTCTGGCAGCTGGTCGCCGTCTCGGCGCTCGTCGTCGCCCTGCTCGTCGCCGTGGGCCTCTACGTCGGGGGCCGCCGCGAGCTGCTGCGCTCGCTCCGCGAGCGGGCCCGTCTCGCCGAGGAGGAGCAGTCGCTCCGCCTCGCCCAGGCCCGTGACCACGAGCGCACGCGGATCGCCCGCGAGATGCACGACGTGCTCGCCCACCGGCTCTCGCTCGTGGCGCTCCACGCCGGGGCGCTCGAGTACCGCGAGGGGCTCGGCGAGGCGGAGACCCGGGCGACGGCCGGGGTCATCCGCGACAACGCCCGGGCGGCGCTCACCGAGCTGCGCGAGGTGCTCGGCGTGCTGCGCGACGGAGCGCGCGGGGGCGACGGGCTCGACGCGGACCCCGACGCCGACTCCGACGTCGCCGCCGCCGCCAGCGCCGCGGCCGTGCCGCCGCAGCCGACGCTGGCGGGCCTCGACGGCCTGCTCGACGAGGCCCGGGCGGCCGGCTCGCCCGTGACGCCGCGGGTCGACGACGACACGCGCCGGGGGCTGGAGGCGCTGCCGACGTCGACCTCGCGCCACGCCTTCCGCGTCGTGCAGGAGTGCCTCACGAACGCGCGCCGCCACGCTCCGGGGCAGCCGGTGACGGTCGGCCTCTCGGGGCGGCCGGGGCGCGAGCTGCGGGTGCGGGTCGAGAACCCGACCACCAGCGCGGCGGGGGGCGCTGACGGCCTCCGCGTGCCCGGGCGCGGCCACGGCCTGACGGGCCTGGAGGAGCGGGCCCGGCTGGCGGGCGGCTCGCTGACCGTCGAGCACGCCGACGGCCGGTTCACGGTGGAGGCGCGGCTGCCGTGGACGAGGTGACCCGCGACTCCCCGGGGTCGGCCCCCGTGCGCGTCGTCGTGGTCGACGACGAGCGCCTGGTGCGCGAGGGCCTGCTGCTGCTGCTCGGCGGCGACCCGGGCATCGAGGTGGTGGGCCAGGCGGAGGACGGCCTGGCCGCCGAGGCCGTGATCGCCCGCACCCGGCCCGACGTCGTGCTGATGGACATCCGCATGCCGCGCTGCAACGGCCTCGACGCCACCGCCCGCGAGCTGCGGCGACGGCCCGACCTCGCGGTGCTCGTGCTGACGACGTTCGACGCCGACGAGATGGTGCTCGGGGCGCTGCGGAGCGGTGCCCGCGGCTTCGTGCTCAAGGACACGCCGCCGGCCGAGCTGGTCGCGGCCGTGCACGCGGCCGCCGAGGGGCGCTCGACGCTCTCGCCGTCGGTGCTCGACCGCGTGATCGAGGTGGCGGCCGGCCGCGGCGGGGGAGCGGGGCAGGGCGCGGGCCCGGGCGACGGCGCCGGCGGGGACGCCGCCGCGGTCGTCGGCGAGGTCGAGCGCTTCGAACGGCTCACCGAGCGGGAGGCGGAGGTCGCCCGGGCGGTGGCGCGCGGCCTCACGAACGCGCAGGTCGCGGCCGACCTCTTCATCACGCTCGCGACGGTGAAGACGCACGTCGGCCACGTCTACGAGAAGCTCGAGGTGGAGGGGCGGGTCGACCTGGCGATGCTGGTGCACCGGGTCGGGAGGCCGCGCTGACGTCGCGCCTGCCGACCGCGCGGGCGTGCCCGCCGACGTCACGGAGGCAGCGCGGCGGCCGATCGGTGCCATGATGCTGCTCACCCCTGCAGCATCCCCCAGCCCGGAGGTCTCCCCGTCGTGTCAGTCCGCCCCGCCCGTACCGGCAGCCCCGCCGTCGTCGTCCGCCCCGCCGCCCCGGCCCGTGCGTCGTCCGCTCGTCGCCCCTCGCGCCTCCTCGGGGGCGTCGTCGGGCTCTCGGCCCTCGTGCTGCTGAGCGCCTGCGCCAGCGCGCCGAGCGACGACGTCGCCGCGACCGACAGCACGCACTGCGCCCGCATGGTGACGAACTCGGGCGGCCTCGACGACCGGTCGTTCAACCAGTCGAGCTGGGCGGGCCTCCAGGCGGCCCAGGCCGAGGACGGCATCGACGCGAAGGTGCTCGTGTCGACGAGCGAGACCGACCTGGCCCCCAACGTCGAGCAGGCCGTGGGCTCGGGCTGCGGCTTCGTGCTGACGGTCGGCTACGAGCTCGCCGCGGCCACCCAGGAGCAGGCCGCCGCGAACCCCGACATCGACTTCGCGATCGTCGACGAGAGCGTCGAGGGCGAGAACGTCAAGCCCATCCTGTTCGACACGGCTCAGGCCTCGTACCTCGCCGGCTACCTCGCGGCCGGGGTCAGCAAGACCGGCGCGGTGGCGACCTTCGGCGGCGGCAACCAGCCGCCCGTGACGCTGTTCATGGACGGCTTCTCGGACGGCGTCGACGCCTACAACGCCGCGCACGGCACCTCGGTCGAGCTGCTCGGCTGGTCGAAGGAGGCGCAGGACGGCTCGTTCACCGGCGACTTCGAGGACGTCAACAAGGGCAAGCAGCTGGCGCAGGCGCTGATCGACCAGGGCGCCGACGTGATCATGCCGGTGGCCGGCCAGGTCGGCGAGGGCGCGGCCTCCGCGGCCCTCGACGCGGGCGGCGTCTCGGTGATCTGGGTCGACAACGACGGCTACGACACGCTGCCCGAGGAGTACCGGCCGATCATGCTCACCTCGGTGATCAAGGACACCGAGCAGGCCGTGCAGCAGATCGCCGTCTCGTCGACCGACGACTCGTTCACGGCGGAGCCCTACGTCGGCACGCTCGACAACGGCGGCGTCGACATCGCGCCGTTCCACGACCTCGCCTCGTCGGTGCCCGCCGAGCTGCAGGCCGAGCTCGACGCGGTGCGCGCGCGCATCGTCAGCGGCGAGCTCGTCGTCGAGTCGCCCAGCGCGCCGTAGCGCGGCCCAGCGCGTCGGAGCGCTGGTCAGGCGCGGGTCAGCCCTGCGGCCCGCTCGCGACCGCGAAGCGCTGGTTCGCGAGCACGGGCAGCGACCCGCGGGCGGCGTCGACCTGGGCGAGGTCGACGTCGACGACGCGGAGCTCGGGCGCCGCGCCGAGCTCGACGAGCACCTCGCCGAGCGGCGACACGACGACGCTGTGCCCGACCCCGGTGGGCGCCCCGCCCGAGGGCTTGACGCCCTGCGTCGCGGGGTCGCCCTGGCCCACGGCCACGACGACGGTGGTCGTGTCGACGGCCCGGGCCCGGGTGAGCAGCCGCCACTGCTCGACCTTGCCGGGGCCCGCTCCCCACGACGCGCAGACGAGGCTCACACGAGCACCCGCCGCGGCCGTCGCGAGGAACAGCGCGGGGAAGCGCACGTCGTAGCAGGTGGCCAGCCCGACGGTCTCGCCCGCCACCCTCACGGTGACGGCCCGGTCGCCCGGCTGCACCGACTCCGACTCGGCGTAGCCGAAGGCGTCGAAGACGTGCACCTTGTCGTAGTGGGCCCCGTGGCCGGGCGTGGGCCCCGCGACCAGCAGGGTGTTGCGCACCCGGCCGTCGTCGCCGGGCGTGAACGTGCCGACCACGATCGTCGTGCCGAGCCGGGCGGCGAGGGCCCGCACCGACGACGCCCAGGGGCCGTCGAGGGGCTCGGCGACCGTGCCGAGGTCGGCGCCGCCGAAGGCGCAGAGCGTCGCCTCGGGGAAGACGGCGAGCTCGGCGCCGTCGGCCGCGGCGAGCTCGGCGACGCGCTCCACCTCGCGGAGGTTCGCGGCCGGGTCGTCGGTGCTGATGATCTGGGCGAGGGCGATGCGCATGGTGCTCCGTACTGTAGGCCAGCGGCTGCGCGGGCTCACCCCCGCGCGAGCCGCCAGAGCCGGTCGCGCGACATGGGCAGCTCGTGCGGCCGCACGCCCAGGGCGTCCCGGATCGCGTTCGCGAGCGCCGGGGCGACCGGGTTGTACGGCGCCTCGCTCATCGACTTCGCGCCGAGAGGCCCGAGGTCGTCGTGGGTCGCCGCGAAGAGCACCTCGGTGCGCGGCACGTCCGAGAACTTGGGCACGCGGTAGTTGCGGAGCGCGGTCGTGGTGACCCGCCCCTCCTCGTCGAGCAGGACCTCCTCGTAGAGCGCCGTGCCGATCGCCTGCGCGGTGCCGCCCTCGACCTGCCCGCGCAGCTGTTCGGGGTTCAGCACGGTGCCGGCGTCGGCCGCCTGGATCGAGCGCAGCATGCGCACCTCGCCGGTCGACCGGTCGACGGCGACGCGGAACGCGTGCACGTTGAACGCGACCGAGCGGGGCGTGCCGTCGTGGCTGCCGTCGGCCGAGAGCGGACCGGCGGCGAGCAGCCGCCCGGCGTCGACGACGACGTGCTCGGGGTCGCCCCCGGGGGTGCGGGAGGCGCGGGTCACGACGACGCCCCCGGTCACCACCTCGGGCAGCGGGCCTCCGTCGACGACCGACGCCGCGCCTCCGGTGAGGTCGAGCGCCCGCTCCACCATCGCGGCCCGCAGCTTCTGCGCCGCGGCGAGCAGCGCCTTGCCGGCCACGACGACCCCGGCCGACCCGAAGGCGCCGGTGTCGTAGCGCGCCACGTCGGTGTCGCTCTGCCGGATCGTCACGCGGTCGGGCGTGGTGCCGAGCACGGTCGCGACCAGCTGGCCGTGCACCGTGGTCGTGCCGTTGCCGAACTCCGCCGTGCCGACGGCCACGTCGTACCCGCCGTCGGGCCGCAGCGCGACCGACGTGTCGGCGAAGTGGCCGCGGGGCGGCATGGTCGCGATCATCGCGAGGGCCATGCCGGTGCCGACGCTCCAGCTCGGGCCCTCGGGCACGACGTCGGCGGCGGCCACCGCGGGGTCGTCGCTCGGGGTCGCCAGGGCCCGCTCGACGAGGTCGAGGCACTGGTCGAGGCCGTAGCTGCCGTAGAGCAGGTCCGTCTCCTCGTCGGGGTCGGTGACGACCATGGGGTCGCCCGGCACGACGACGTTGCGGCGGCGCAGCTCGAACGGGTCGAGGCCGAGCTCGCGGGCCAGCTCGTCCATCGCCGACTCGACGCCGAAGACGACCTGGCCGAGGCCGTAGCCGCGGAACGCCCCCGACGGCAGGTTGTTCGTGTAGACGCTCTCGGCGTCGACCCGCTTGTTCTCGCAGCGGTACACGGAGGTCGACTCGTGCACCGAGTGGTACATGACCCCGATGCCGTGGTTGCCGTAGGCGCCCGTGTCCATCAGCTGGTCGACGTGCATCGCCGTGAGCAGGCCGTCGCGGGTGGCCCCGAGCCGCACGCGCACGCGCATCGGGTGCCGGGTCGGCACGACCGTGAACTCGTCGTCGCGGCTCATCTCGTACTGCACGGCCCGGCCGGTGCGCAGAACGGCGAGCGTCACGAGGTCTTCGGTGAGGAGCTCCTGCTTGCCGCCGAACCCGCCGCCGACCCGCTTGGTGAAGACCCGGACGGACTCCTGCGGCAGGCCGAAGACGTGGGCCACCTCGTCACGGACGAGGAAGGGCACCTGGCTCGAGGTGCGGAGCACGAGGCGCCCGTCGTCGTCGAGCCACCCCCGCGTGGCGTGCGTCTCGAGCGCCGCGTGGCTGACCCGCTGCGTGCGCCAGGTGCCCTCGACGGTGACGTCGGCGGCGGCGAGCGCGGCCTCGACGTCGCCCGTCTCGCCGTGCATCGCGGCCACGGTGTTGCGCTCGGGGAAGGCGATGCGCGAGACCTCGCTCGTCTTCTCGCCGTGCAGCAGCGGGGCGCCCGGGCGTCGGGCCTGCTCGGGGTCGAAGACGGCGGGCAGCAGCTCGTACTGGACGACGACGGCGTCGAGGGCGAGGCGGGCCTCCCGCACCGACTCGGCCACGACGGCCGCGACGCGCTGGCCGCGGAACCGCAGCACGGGGTCGATCACGAGCGAGTCGTCGGGGTCGTCCTCCCGGTCTTCGTGGCGGCCGGTCGAGAACAGCGTCGCGGGGGAGTCGTGGTGCGTGAGGACGGCGTGCACGCCCGGCATGGCCTCGGCGGCCGAGACGTCGATCGACACGACGCGTGCGTGCGGGTGGGGGCTGCCGAGCACGGCGAGGTGCAGCAGCTTCGTCGGCGAGCGGAAGTCGAGGGTGTACTCCTCGCCGCCGGTCACGACCCGGAGGGCGGCCGGGGCCGTCGTCGACTGCCCGACGGCCGTGCCCGCGGCCGGCGTCGTCGTGTTGGCGACGCCGCAGATCGCGTCGCCGATCGCCCGGTAACCGGTGCAGCGGCAGAGGTTGCCCTTGAGCAGCCGGGGCAGGTCGTCGTGGTCGGCCTCGGTGAGCGTCGAGGCGGTCACGACCATGCCCGCGGTGCAGAAGCCGCACTGGAAGCCCGCGGCGTCGACGAAGGCCTGCTGCACGGGGTGCGGGTGCTCGACCGTGCCGAGGCCGGCGGCCGTGGTGACGGCGCGGCCGTCGAGGCGGTGCGCCGGCCAGATGCACGAGTGCACGGGCTCGCCGTCGACGAGCACCGAGCAGGCGCCGCAGTCGCCCGCGTCGCAGCCCTTCTTCACCGAGTGCACGCCGGCCTCGCGGAGCACCGTGCGCAGCACCTGGCCGGGCGCCACCGGCGCGTCGACCGGTCGCCCGTCGACCTCGAACGAGACCGTCCTGCCGGAGGCGCGGCTCGGCACGGCCGCCTCGCTGGCGGTCACCGGGCCGGTCACGCCGCCGCCGGTCACGCCGCCGCCGGGGGTGCTCGTGCTGCCGGGGGTGCTGGTGCTGGCTGCTCCTGGGGTGCTCACGCCGTGCCTCCTCGGGTCGGGGTGCCGGTCGACCGGGCCGGGCCCGGTCGGTGGACGAAGGGCCGCGCGGGCGGCGTCGGGGCGGGCGACAGGGCCTCGGCCCGCAGCTCGTGCGCGAAGAGGGCGCTGACGTGCCGTCGCCAGTCGGGGGCGCCGTGCGGGTCGTCGTACCAGGTGTCGACGCGGGAGAGCGAGTCGGCGAGCGCCCGCTCACCGGGCACCTCGTCGAAGCGCAGCTGCTCGGGGCGCGTCGTGCCCGCCGTGACGGTGAGCACCCACTCGCCGTCGGGCGCGGTGCGGCTCGTGACGAGCGTGCCTGAGCGGCCCAGGGGGCTCAGGGCGACGCGGCGGAACCCGGTGCGCGAGCTCAGCGACCCGAGGGGCACCTCGAGCGACCGCAGCACCTCGCCGTGGCGCAGCGTGTTCTCGCGCACGCCCGTGACGAGCTCGACCACGGGCTCGCGGCGCTCGCCGCCGTCGGGGGTCCAGACGACGGCCACGGCGTCGAGGGTGCTGAGCAGCGACGTCATCGCGCCGGCGGGCAGGCTCGTCGCGACGTTGCCGCCGACCGTCGCCGTGTTCCAGATCTTGAACGAGGCGAGCAGGCTCTCGGCGCACTGGCGCACGAGCGGGTGCGCCGCCCAGCCGGGCTCCGCCGGCAGCCGCGTGAGCTCGGCCAGCGTGCACGTGGCCGCGATGCTCAGCACGTCGCCGACGACCTCGAGCGGGGCCCAGCCCAGGGTGGTCAGGTCGACGAGGCCGGTCAGCCCCGGCTGCGGCTCGGAGTACAGCCAGGTGCCGCCGCCGAGGGGCAGCTCGCCGGGGCCGAACCGGAGCTCGGCCCGCGTGGTCGGGGTGCGCACCTCGCGCACGGTGATCAGGTCCACGACGGCACCCGCCCCGCGGTCGCGGTCAGTACAGTGGCGACCATGATCGACCTCCCCGAGAGCGAGCTGCGCGAGCGGCTGGCCACCGCATTGTCCGTGCAGCGCTGGGTCGACGAGGTGGCCGCGGCCGCGCCGTTCGCCGACGTCGACGCCCTGGTCGGGGCCGCGACGGCCGCGGGCAGCCCGCTCAGCGAGGCCGAGGTCGACGAGGCCATGGCGCACCACCCGCGCATCGGCGAGGCACCGACCGGCGAGGGCGCCGCGCAGGAGTTCAGCCGGCGCGAGCAGGAGGCGTCGGCGCAGACCGACGACCCGCAGCTCGCCAAGGCGCTCGCCGAGGGCAACGCCACGTACGAGGAGCGCTTCGGCCGCGTCTTCCTCATCCGCGCCGCGGGGCGCAGCCGCGCCGAGATCGTCGACGAGCTCGAGCGCCGGCTGAAGCTCGACGACGAGACCGAGAAGCAGGTCGTGGGCGAGCAGCTGGTCGAGATCGCCGCGCTGCGGCTCCGCCAGATGTTCGCCGCCGCGACGGCCGAGACCGGCCGCACCAGCGAGACCGCGTCGCCGCGGGAGCCCGCCGCGTGAGCCACGTCACGACGCACGTGCTCGACGCGGCGCTCGGCCGCCCGGCTGCCGGCGTCGCCGTCGACCTCTCCGACGAGGCGGGCACGCTGCTCGGCCAGGGCGTCACCGACGCCGACGGTCGCGTCGCGGACCTCGGGCCGGAGGCGCTGGTCGCGGGGGTCTACCGGCTCACGTTCCACACCGCAGCGTACTTCGAGGCCGCGGGCCGCGACTCCTTCTGGCCGCGCGTCGTGCTGGAGTTCCAGCTCGCCGACGCGTCGGCCCACCACCACGTGCCGCTGCTGCTGAGCCCGTTCGCCTTCACGACCTACCGCGGCAGCTGACCCGCCGGCCCGGGCGACCGCGGGCCGGGCGACCGGGGGCCGGGCGCCCCCGGCGGTGACGGGCCCTCGCACGGCGCTCAGTAGTCGGTGCGGTGGTCGTGGGCGAGCCAGGCCTCGAACGGCGCCGCGGCGTCGTCGGGGCGCGCGGCGACGACCGGGAGATCCCAGGTGGAGCGGTCGCGGCCGAACAGCTCGTAGAACTCGAGGTCGTCGAAGCCGCCCCGGGCCGCGTCGTGGCGGTCGGCGGCGTAGACCACGCGGTCGACCCGTGCCCAGAGCGACGCCGAGAGGCAGAGCGGGCAGGGCTCGCACGACGTGTAGAGCGTCGCGCCGGCGAGCGAGAAGTCGCCGACGACCTGGCACGCCGCGCGGATCGCCGTGACCTCGGCGTGCGCGGTCGGGTCGAGGTTCGCCGTGACGCGGTTCTGGCCCTCGGCCACGAGCTCGCCGTCGCGCACGATCAGCGCGCCGAACGGCCCCCCGCCGGCGGCGACGTTCTCGACCGCGAGCTCGATGGTGCGGGCGAGCCAGCGGGCGTCGTCGGCCTCGGTGGCGGTCGCACGGGTGACGGGTGTGGTGCTCTCTGCGCTCACGGCGCCTCCTGCTCGGTCGGGTGCCGCGGTGGCGGCGGGCGGTGCGGGTCGGGTGGCCACGGCGACGGGGCTCAGGCGAGCCCGGCCGACGCCCGCCAGGCGTCGCCCGCGGGGGCGGCGTCGTCGCGCGTGAGGGTGGCCTCGATCAGACCGTAGGGCCGATCGGCGGCCCAGAACACCTCGTTGTCGTTCGACAGGCCGAAGCGGTCGAGGTCGTAGGCGAAGTGGTGCTTGTTGGGGGCCTTGAGGCGGATCTCGGCGATCTCGGGATGGGCCTCGAGCACCGCCTTGCCCATGTGCCAGAGCGTCTGCTGCAGAGCCAGCGACTGGAGGGTGGCGAACTCGCGCACCATCAGCGTCTTGACCGAGGCGTACAGGGCGTCCCAGTCGCGGTCGGGGTCGGCCGCCGCCGCGCCGGAGAGCCGCCACTTCGCGTCGAGCGCCGTCGCCATCACGCGGTCGTGGGTCTCGGGCAGGGTCGTGAACTCGTCGGTGAGGAACCCGGCGAACTCCGACCCGGTCGACTTGAGCAGCACGAGCTCCTTGAGGCCGGCCACGACGTGCTCGTCGTCGGCGTCGACCGTGACGGCGGCCGTGCGGACCTCCTGCCCCGTGCGCAGCCAGGTGTGGTCGTGCTCGGCGCCGTCGACGACGGCCCGGGACCAGGCGAACTCCTCGATCTCGACCCGCGCGCCCACCACGGGGCCGACGTCGGCGACGAAGTGGCGCGCCAGGTCGAGGCCGAAGCCCTCGACCGACTGCACGCCGTGCGACTTGGCGAACGCGAAGGCGGTGTTCTTCTGCGTGTCGGTCGGCAGCACGGCCGACTGGTCGCCGGCGAGGTGGGCGGCCTCGAACGGGCCGCGGAGCGCGGTCGTCACGTTGAGGTCGCGGATCTCGTGCCGGGGGGAGTCGCGCACGATGCGCACCAGGCGGGACTCCGCCTTGCCGTACTGGTTGTCGCCGAGGATGATCGCCATGGCCGTGATCCTCACACGCTCGTGTGAACGCCGTGTTTCACGATGGGCCGTTTGTGAACGGATTGTTTCAGGACGGCCCTCGGGAGGGACGGCCCGTCGCCTAGGGTCGGGAGTCACCCGGGGCCGCCACGGGCCCCGCGCGACCAGAGAGGCCGTCGCCGTGCACCCCCCCCCCCCCCCCCCCCCACCACCCCCCCCCCCCGCCCCCCCC
>Ga0308160_10003405_pt1 | contig 17943 bp, 23 predicted proteins | sample PhyFR1_FD_201036 | JGI IMG/M metagenome (GOLD analysis project Ga0308160, IMG submission 201036) | Phyllosphere microbial communities from UC Gill Tract Community Farm, Albany, California, United States - DLSLF.R1 | ecosystem: Host-associated > Plants > Phyllosphere > Unclassified | place: USA...
GCTTCCCACTCGGTACTCTCATCCGCTTCTCCACTGAACACTTCTTCGAACCCTTCAGGGGCACCAGCGGGAATATGGACTGCGAGGGTATGTTGGGTATCTAGGACTTTGATTCCTTTACATCGGGAGCAGAGGCGGGCTATACGTTTGCCTTTTCCGTTACATTGTTGGCATCTGATGTCAGTCGGGTTAGAACCAGAAAATCAAGACACCAAGGAATCGATGTGGCAGGACATAGATCGGATCCGGCTATGGGCGTCGAGAGTTGAATTGTGATCTGGAGGGGAGAGCCCAAGTGCGTACATCCTGCCGGCTAGGCCGACATAATGTGCACGCCAAGTCATAGTGGAAGGCGGCGCAATCGGGAATATGAGAAACTCACGTCATCTGTACATTCGTGAACATTCCAGGGAAAACTTGATGTCGCTGAACAGTTACACCCTGTCCTTTACACGTATCACATCCCTTGATATCCGCATCTGAGTGCGCTCCAGAGCCATGACAGTGAGTACAAATGACCTTCCGAGGGATTTGGAACTAGCATCAGCGATATTCGTTCCTCCCAGGTGATAAAGGGGGCTTGAGGGTTTTCCAATGTAGAGAGGCCCAACTTTGATAAGAGCTCAAGAAGGAGGATAAGAAGGGCAATGGAAGGGAGGCGAAAGCTGGGGGAAAATGACGGTAAGAGAGAATAGGGTAACGGATCGTTAGGGCGCTTAGAGACCTAGATACCCACCTCGACAGTTCTTCCAGTATACATATCCGCCAGGCTGACTTCCAGATTTGTCAACATCCCCGGTCCTCTTTGCTCCTGTTGGCCACCACCTCCACCACCGAAGAATCTGGCGAAGGGATCCTGCCCACCACCTTGTTTACGAGCTTCATGTTGTTTCAATCCTTCTTCACCGTGTCTATCGTATATGTTCCGCGTCTTCAATTAGCTCCTGTGCTTATATCTGAGACTCGTACGAGAGAGTATATACCTCTTGTTCAGACAGAACCTCGTATGCTGCTAGTAAGTATTTGTCATGCCATGGAAACCAATGGGTATACCTTTTGCTACTTCAATAAACCTCTCGTGTGCTGCTTCGTCTGGATTCAGATCGGGATGATACTTCTTGGAGAGGCGCTATCGGTCAGTCAAGACTTGAGTATTCAACTGAGACACGCTTACACGGTACGCTTTCTTGATATCAGCCTCGGAAGCGTCCCTTCCAACTATCAATCAGCTACCTGCTCAAGGCTTGGTCTTTAGATAAGTCTCACCACCTAAAGTCTTATACAAAGACTCTGCCGCTAGGCATGTAGACGCTAGAGCTAGTGCTAAAGCCCATAAGAATGCTGATGGTAGCATCTCTAAGGGGTATATCTATGGTGTACAGGTAGGATAAAGCAAGAAAGATGGACGTGGAGGTACCACACGTGGATGTTTTTACGTCAGCAGAAACCGGCTATCGGCGTCGTGGCCGTTGCCCGTCTGGTACGAGTGGTAGTGAGTAGTAGTACGCAGTAATGTATGCTCAGCATGGCCATACTCAGCCTACACCCAAATAGATAGAACAACTAAAGGTATGGTTAAAGTAAAAAACCCCAATCCACCCGGAACAGAAGTGTTCAAAAGACATCAGGACGAGTATCAACGGTATATCCACCTGACTGACTCGGTCCAGCGGGAGCTGCTAGGGGATGTCGAGGAACTGCGGGCGCAAGAGGGATGGGATGATGATGTATACCAGGGTGTCAGATCATGGGTCGATGATACAGACTCGATTTGGAGACTACTTCGGGTATGTCAGTCCTGGTATAGTGTTGGCAGGATACTGATAAACAGCGGCACCGATACGATGAACCTAAAACACACGCAGCACTGCTATCATGCCTCTCGAAACGCATCTTACTAAATCTACATCGACCAATTCCTTCAATCCCTCCATATTCAAACTCGGCATTATGTTACATCCTCCCTTTACCTCGCTATACAGATGTAATGGGCCGCCCAGTCGTCGTATTCTCCTTGAGGGAGGTAAGGCGGGATGAGAATGGGAAGATGGATGATCTGAAGGAATGGAGTTGGTGGGCTTTGGAGATGATCCGGAGGTGCTCGAGGGATCATTGGGCGGGTGATATCTCGGAGGGGAAAGGTGTGAAGAGGGGAAAAGGTGGAGAAGGGTGTGTGATCTTGGTTGATGCCGCTGGAGCTGGGTACCGGAACTTGGTGAGTTGGATACCTCCTGTATTTCGTGATTGACTGGCTCTCATTCAAGAATTTGGGACTGTTGATCTTGATCAGCCTATAAAGCAGATTGTTACGAGAGGACTACCTAGACTGGGAAAGAGCAACATGAAAGGGCTAACGAGCAGGAAGTGGAAATGCTACCAACCCTCCTCTCCGTCGGACACAACCACTTTCCAGGTATATTCGATGCAGTCTACGTAACAAACGCCACATGGACCCACCGATCGATGTGGGCGATAATAAAGAGGGTTTTGCCGAAATCAGCATTAGACAAGATTATCTTCCTGGACAAAAGGACGGATGTGGAAAGGGTGTTTGATTTGAATATGCTACCCGCTCGTACGCCTACTGTTCCGCTCGTTGTTTATACGATACGATGGAGGTGGAGTACTGATGATAGATCTGGGAGGGAACGACGAGATGACTTTCGAGTCGCTGGGCAATCCTATTCTCAAACGATACAGCCAACCTACCCAGGACATGTCAAAGCCGAAGATTGAGCGGGGACCACCCTTAATACCTATCACGAAAACAATGCCCATCTCGTCAAGTGGGTCTTCGACGTCGATAGCAGATATATACCATACAGCCCAAAACACCCCTTCAGCAAGTCGCAGACAAAGTCTGACCGCGGGCATGGGGCTGCATATGACGAAAGCTCCCCTCGAACCAATCGACACGAATGTCGAAACTGAACAACAAATCACCCAAACTTCATCTCGTCAAAGCTCTCCGGGTGGTACATTGCGGAAAATCAAGTCATTATCCGATTTCCATTTATACCTCTCTCCATCCCGATTAGCTCATTTGGACGTCTTGTCTGATTCAGATTCAGACTCCGATATCGATATTGTCGAGCAGCCGAAGGAGAATATAGGACTCATGCCACGTCAAAGACCGCAGATGAACGTGCTCGGGAAAGTAGCTGGGGAGGATGCACGATCATACTCTGGAAGATTACAAGCTCATCATGCAAAAGTGCTGGATGGGTATAAGGAATCGAGAATGGTGGAAGCATTTCCTAGTCGGACGGCCGACTCAGTCACAGTGGGGTTCGGCGGAGCATCGGTTGAAGTGAGGATCAAGTCAGAAGGAGCGGAGGCGGGACCTTCAAGAAGCCTCAAAGATCGATTAGGCCAAAGCGATCGACCTTCGACTCCGTGTTCTGCAACTACCCCCGGACCTCCTGTCTATCCCACCACCACCACCGCCATCGACGAGACAGAAGTGCAACCCATATCAGCATTCCAATCAGATTTAAATCCCTACTATGGATACCCAGCGATCCTCACTGGAACGACCGTTCGACCGCGATATCCCAGAAACAGGAAAAGGGATCTAGTCAAAACACTATTATTCCTCTTCATACTCCGTATACAATCATGGCGAGACGCATTCGAGCGTTTTCTAGGATTGAACAATCTAGGTACATGGTCCCTTACCCGATCTCTAATCCTAGTCAAGCAAGATCCAGGAACTGGTCTAGTTCATCAGGGTGAATTGGATGGAAAGGTAGTTAAGCGGGTTGAAAAGGATTGGATCTGGATGGCTATTACATTTATATTATTAAGAGGAACATGGGCGAGGATACTGGGCGGACCGCTTGATGCGATCGGTCTGGGCGGAGTTAGGGATATGCTTGGTCTTGTATGATTGTACGACATACAAATAAATACAGTGTTGTAGACAGTTGTAACCCACGTGAATTCTTGACTTTTCCTTCCAGACGCGACTGGGAGATTGGTTGGTATCAATCGAATTATACCTCCTTTGTTAACTGGCTTCCACTTCGGATCGACCAACAGAGCGGAGCACACTGGGTCAATTACAGTGTTCAACTCCTGAGAATAGGACATGGCCGTGTTAAGGCTCGGAATCTGCATTGGGGGTGTATACTCTACTTTTCTACTATGGGCCATAGCTCAAGAACGATGTAAGTGATCTCCCCTCTGTTGTCTGGCAGTCGGACAAATCAAGGCAGTTGTCGATGGCAAAGAGCTATTCTATGGGCGTCTAGAGCGCTGTCATGACGAGGACGAGGCAATGCAGACAGAGCTAGAGCTAATTCCAGTATCAAAACCATTTCCATCGACTCATCCTCACCCGAATCCAGCCAACTCAACTTCCAGCGTCGATAAATTCCCTTCAGCTCTCTTTCTGAATTTCACCCAAGCCATCGCAAGCTGTCTTTCAGCAATCACATACTTGATAATTGGAAGTTGGCGAGATGGATCACTGGGCTCAAAAGGATTAAGAGGGGTATTGGGGATTGATCAATTGAGAACTCGGACCGGTACTCAGGACACGAAGCAAGGATTAAAGGGCCAAGAGGAAGTGAAATCGAATGGCAATGGGATCGAGCATAATGGACTGAACGGCACGAGCACGAGCACGAGCACGAAGATGGAGCCCATGCCCACCAAGACGGACACACCACTAAGGCAAACACTCCCATTTCTACTTCTCCAAGTGTCTGCGTTCCAAACGATGGCTGGACCTATCGGGTTCTCGGCATTAAGACATATCTCATATCCCACCATGGTACTTGGCAAGGTATGTCATGTTCCTCTCACCTAAGTAATCATAGCTGGTGTCGACCCCGACGACGGTAGCGTCCGAGAACCGGGATGGGAAAGGATTGTTCAGAGTTCAGCGATGAACTGATTGGGCCAACTTCCCGAGTCTTCCGGAATGGATGGAAGAATCTTATGATCCTGGATAGTCATAGCACGGATGACGGCTGGGACTCAGGCAGAGGTTGGATGAGACGGCGCGGAGACAAAAGACCCAAGGGAGAGCTCACGCCCAGTCATGTAAATTAATCCCAGTCCTACTACTGAATGTTCTCCTATACCGCCGTCGATTCTCACCACATAAATATCTAGTCGTATCACTCGTGACGGTGGGGATTAGTATGTTTATGTTCTTTGGACCTAAGAAGGTGAAGGGAGCTGGAGGGGAGGATAGTGTTTGGGGATTGGGATTGCTGCTTGTCAAGTACGTCTTTTCTTTTACTGCATGTCACCCTCGATTATGTCTCTTCCCAGTCTCCATCCTGCTTGGATCCCATTCTTACTCCCCCATGTTATATCCATCGTACCCGGTCGAACTGGATCTCGTTCAGGCTCGCTTGCGTTCCATACACCGTCCGTCACTTCAGCAATGCTGATGATATAGTCTCCTCATCGATGGTTTGACCAATTCAACCCAAGATCAGATTTTCACCAAGTACCCCAAATTCACAGGCCAGCAAATGATGTTTACAATGTCTACATTCACCATCCTTCTTCTATTACCCACCATGTTACTTCCCCTTCCTACACACCCCCTCGTCCTTCTCCATCTACCCTTCACCTCTTCGGAACGCACATTACCAACAATCGACTTTTCCCCACCAACTATACTATCGGTCATCAGCTTTATCAGCACTCACCCCACATCTCTCGCTCCTCTAGCAGCATACGCGCTATTAGGAGGTCTAGGCCAATTGTTCATATTCGAGACTATACAACACTTTGGCTCGTTGACATTGGTCATGGTCACTGTAACTCGGAAACTGTTTACCATGCTCTTGAGTGTAATTGTATTCAACCACTCTCTGACAATAGGCCAGTGGGCTGGAGTAGGGGTTGTATTTGGAGGTATTGGCGTTGAGGCCGGCATGAAGAGACGGGAAATGATGAAAAGGACCAAGAAGGATTAGCATCCATAGAGATAGAGAATAGATTTGCATTGCATTACATCGACTACATGACATTCTCGCCTTTTCAAGAAGGGATGCTCTCTGGTGGATCCGCAGGGGTTCGAGAAGTCCGCTACCAAAAATCGCGAGTCAACGCAACGGCGTTATCGTGAAACTGAATGGCCGGATCACCGAGGGTCTCTGGAGGAGCATTGTCAACACATTCCTATAAAATTGATCTGCATAAATCATGTCACGACTGCGGTCGGAGCCACAGACGCCCAAAGATATGCACCGCAGTGAGAAGCATTGTCATAAACGGACCCCATTGTTTGACGACGTGAATAGCTCATAATCTATTTCAAGAAAGTGACGTCGTCAAAAGGTCGTCAATCCATTCTGATATCCCATCACCCTTCTATTCACTACCATTTATCCTTCCGCATCATCAAGATGGCATTAGGTAGACACGTAGATCCAGAGGCACTCATTGCCAAGTCCCTCGACCATCCTGTGCATAAGCATATGGGCAAGAGGTCAGTCCATCTCCTGAGAACTCGTTTGTGAACTGAACCTAATCAAACAGGGCTGATTTGCACGATATCCCTTATGCATCTCGCTACGATGTCCAGATGGATCTTCCCAAGTACAAGATGCCACAGAGTGGAGTAGAGTCAAAGGTAGTCTACCAGTTGCTCCACGATGAGCTTGAGCTTGGTGAGTCAACACATGAACATGAGACGGTCTGCGCTGATAGTAGATGGTAATCCCAACATGAATCTTGCTTCGTAAGTGACTTCTATATCATTCTCGGTAGAAATAGATACTGATGGCAGATTCGTACATACCTGGGTACCGGATGAATGCAAGAAGCTCATGGAGGAGAACTTGAACAAGGTCAGTCTAGTCCTTGCAATGTTGTGGGTGCTGATATCAGAACTTGGTGGATCAGGATGAATATCCTGCTGCTCAGCAGATTCACGAGAGATGTGTCGTGAGTCCATGCTATCATGATCAACTATCCTCACCAATAATCCTATTCCATTTCGTACCCAGCCAGTCTCTGTAAACCGTCTTCCTCCACCCAACATCAACCAATAAACTCGCTAGACGGACTCAGCTCCCATCCAGGACCCTCTCAGCCCTCATCAGATCAATCTGATCCTCTCTCAGATCGCCCTTAGGCTCATGACACCCTCGGCGCTGACCTCAGTCAATGATTTCACACCTCTGGCACGCCCCCAAGGACTCCAAACCCATGGGCACAGCTACCACCGGATCCTCCGAAGCAATCATGCTGGGTGGTATGGCTCTCAAGAAGAAATGGCAAGCGAGAATGAAAGCTGCGGGGAAAGACATCCATAACCCAGGACCTAATATCGTCATGGGTGCCGAAGCTCAAGTCGCTTTGGAGAAGTTCGCCAGGTACTTCGAGGTGGAGTGTAGGCTTGTTCCCGTTACCCCTGAGGTAGGCTTGTTTCGATCGAAAGGAAGAGCGGTGAGCTGATGGATAGAGTGATTATGTCATGGATCCCAAGGAGGCTATGAAATTTGTCGATGAGAATACTATCGGTATCTTCGTGTCAGTCTCTCGGTATCCTAACATTGACACGGCTGACGACCAGTATCCTTGGATCAACCTATACCGGAGTCTTCGAATCCGTCCAAGGCATGTCGGACGAACTCGACAAATACGAAGCCGAAACTGGAATCTCGGTTCCTATTCATGTCGACGCCGCTTCTGGTGGGTTCGTCGCTCCCTTTGCGTACCCGCAGTATGAATGGGATTTCAAGATACCTAGGGTGCATAGTATCAACGCTTCCGGACACAAGTATGGAATGAGTAAGTCTCCGAGGCCAGATTGGAGCTGATGGTAGGTACTGTTGGTGTTGGATGGATTATCTGGCGAGGAGTGGATTACCTCCCCAAGGAACTTGTCTTTGAGCTTCACTATCTTGGAGAAGTAAGCCTCCATGGGATCGAACAATATAGCTGATAACAGACCGACTACTCGTTCAATCTCAATTTCTCTCGACCCGCGCATCCGATCCTTGGTCAGATGTTCAACTGTGAGTACACTCACCGTCTTTTCTCTACAGCTGGTCTACTCAAGTATCGCTCCTTGACGTACGCTGATACCAGTCCTCAACCTTGGCTTTGAAGGATACCGACGAATCATGCAGAACGACCTAACCAAAGCTCGACTTATCTCCCGAGCCCTGGAGAATTCGGGGTACTTCAAAGTACTTTCCAACATCCATAAACCTAAGTCATCAGGAGCTGTCGATAATCTCAACTCCGCTGCCAAACTCGTCAAATCAGGTCATTCACCATTCAACGAGGAAGATGCCGAGTATTACATGGAAGGTCTTCCTGTCGTTTCATTCAGGTTCACTGATGAGGTCAAGAGCAGGTATCCGGGATTGAAGCAGGCTTGGGTGCAGAAGCAATTGAGAGGTATCGGATGGATCGTCCCCAAGTGAGTCAATTGCTGAGTTTCATTTCCGTGTGATTCTATTCATCGTTCCTCATTTCCACTCTCGATTATACGATATTTGGCGGTTCACAGCAGGCGATACGAGGATTAGCTGACGATAGCTACCCACTCCCGCCCTCTTGCGAAGATACCGAGATCCTTCGAGTGGTCGTCCGGGAATCACTTTCCGGTGATCTCGCCAGGAAACTCCTCGCAGACATCATCCAAGTGTGCGTTTCCTCTTTCCTCCACTTATAGCTGAAGAATTGGATACTGATAATTAGTACCGAAGATCTCCTGAACGACGATGGTCCTTCCCCTTCCATGTCTCTCGCCTCGAAGTCCCAAGCTCCCCAGAAGTCCGGCACCAACAAGACCGATAAAGGAGATGGAATGGACAAAGATCATATTGCCGTATGGCCTTCTCTGATGGTGGACGTTGCTAACATGCAGGACAATACTTCGACTTGGGCCAAGCCCTGTTAAAGGCAATATATCTGCTGAGTCTCGTGAGATTGTTCAGGATATGATATGCAGGGATAGTCGGTGTAACCGATCTAGCGGAAGATCAAAAGGATCATGTAGATGTGAAGTAACGATAAATGGATTCATGCGAATCATACTCGCTGAACTGCCTACAGTAGATGATTGATGATGATGGTCAGGTGACTTCAATAATCAGATTGTTGACACATGTCCTATTCTGAGGCACTCTTTGCTGCACATCGACAAGCTGTCAAAGTAGTCATACATCTGTGCTAAAGGGGCCATCATCCTGCATCACTCGACAGGACCATCGTCTTCTTCAAGCCTGATCAAGCCTTTCCTTGGCCATACCTGATCGACAGGCTTTCGGTCAACACAATTGTCTGTTCCATCGAGACTGTTAGTCATAAAGTTATAGAAGCTGAGCAAACTGACATCAATTCCGCGGGAAAAACAGCAAGGAGAAGCGAACGAAAGCGTTTTACCTGGCTGATGTCTATGTTCAGTGAGTCGTCTGGTACAGACCCAATTGAGTCTTGACCATGCTGAATAACTGGTACGAAAAAAAAGGCTTTAAGGTCTCCTTGTCTGGAAGCTGAGCTGCGCGATCCCGAATGATAGCGTACCTGACGAGAGTGGTGTCTGAAACTTGGGGAGACCAACTTCAGATTGAGCCCAATACGCGGTTCATACTTCATCATTACAAATCTCAACCGCCGTCTAGCACCAACTATATACTTATAACCAGCAATCTACCTTCCCCTGGACTTTACATGTGCCCTTTACTTACACTCGTCGAGCGGCATCGTTATCACCGCCCAGCTGAGCAACTTGCCTGGGCTCCACGCCGCTGGCGAAGACTGCGTTCTCTTGTTGCACAATCGAGTCCAGATCCTCGGCTGACACATTAGCGCAATTCTTGAATCTTAGTTGCATTGGACTCACGATCGATTTCATATTCCTTGAACTTCCTGCAAGGGATCTTCTTTTGGAAGAGGTATTCGATCTCGGCGGTAGTCCTGTTTCGTGTCTCGGGAAGGTAGTAGTATAGGTAAATGAAGAAGGCGATATCGAATCCAAGGAAGAAGTAACCTGATTTGGCACCCCAATTCCACCCGTCGGCGTTCAGCATTCGGGGCTTCAACTGGTTCATGATGATACCACCAGCAACATAGCCCGCCCGTCCAATGACCATACTCTGACCTCGGACTCGAGAGGAAGGTGTCTCGGCGACGATCGTATCTGTAGGTATAAGCTGTCTATACCGAGTGTATCACTGGTGGTGGACTTACAACAACATGGTCCAAGGGTCATTTTGAACGTGATTCGGATGATGACAAGCATGACTCCGATACCAATAGCGGTGTTGTCACTGGGAATGGATCCGACGATACCAATGAGGAGCATAAAGAATCCCATGAGTCCGATACCAGTGAGGTACATGGGTCGTCGACCAATTCGACCAATAACTGACATCAGCTTCGACCATACTGTAATCCTCAAAACTCACGCCACATAGCTGTTCCTGTTGCGAGGATATTCACTGATTGCACACCCATGTTGAAGTTCTGTCATCAGCACTGCACTCACACCGAGAGTTCGGGTGACCGAAGCAGCAGGAAGAGAGGGGTATCGAGTAATCAAAGTCAAAGATCATGAAGGAACCTACGAAAGCCTGGGTTTGAGCCATTCCCGCGTTCTGAAGGACTAGTCATCAGATAGGCTCCTTACACATGTAATTCAAGGCCACTTACACAAAGTCGCATACGAGGTAAGAGTTTCTCCGTTGGTTTGCTGAATGAGCCAGCACATGAGACCAATGATTGTTCGTTTCGTGTTGACTCCTCGGAAACAGTCTCGGAATGACGAGTTTGCAGCATTGATCCTTTCCATCTCGTTTGCCTGCTTCAAGATCTCAATCTGGGCGTCGATCATTCGCTCAGTTCGGTAACCTGGTCGAGCGAGTTTTCGGATAACATCTCGAGCCTCGGGGATTCGGTCTTTTCGTACAAGGTAGAATGGACCTAAGGGGGTCAGTTTCGACTCGTCGCCCAAACTCGTATGACGTACTCTCTGGTGCCATATAAGCGATGATGAAAAGAGGGACAGGCCATAGCCATTGAAGAGCGTATGGGACCTTCCACGCGGCATCTCCAGATAGATTCAAAGTGCCTCGGAGAATACCGGCTGCGAGGAACGAACCAATTCCCCAACACATGGAAACGAAAGTGGTCAAGAACTGTTTGTCAGCTTCTGACAGTCATCAAAGCTCGACTCACTCCTCGTAGTGCTGGTGGCACGACTTCCGATGCATAAGCAGTGGTGATGACCTCATTATTAGTTGTCGGCCGGATTAGTGAATTTTGAGACTCACTTGGAAAATGCCCCAAGGAATTCCGGCCAAGAGATTCCCGACCAGGATCATGGTCAAGTTTTGGGCGAAGAAGAGAACGAAGATACAAGCAGTCATTGCTACCATTCCAATCATGTACACTGTTCGGTATCCATATCTGGTCTGGGCCCAACCGTTGATGAGGAGACCAATGATTTGACCACCAGAGGCTGCGTTGTTCACTCCAGCTTGCCAATCGGCCGGAATCAGAGTCTTGCCGCTTTCTGCGTGGTACGTTCCGAACTTCTTGACGAACGCGCCTTGACCGAAGAAATTGTTGATCTATCAAAGTATCAGCCAGGCTGACTAGACAGAGCAAGACCAACTTACCAGACCGGTATCGTAACCTTCCATGACGAGTGCTACACTGAGAAGCAGACCATAAGTCGCACCGGGATAGTAGAGCTTGAAGATCTTCCAAAGTCCCATCTTGGACTCCTCCTCTCTTTGAGCCAAGGCCTCGGCAATGAGGGTGCTGTGTTCTGCATACTCTTCCTTTCCACCTTCATAGTGGGTGATTTCTTCTTTGACATCTAGGTCATTGGCCACATCGATGTGTTGTTCGTCTCTCGTCTGCTTGTTAGACATGATGGCGGTGTGGGAGCTGTCTGCAGGCGATCCTCGACACCTCTTATACCTACTCGGGCTCTAGGCGTCTGGCGCCATCGAGCCCCGGTCCGTTAGCGGACCGCCAATACTTGGAGACCCGCTACGGCCCGTTTCATCGTCGATCGTGGAATTGGCAACCACTCCTCCCTCCAGACAATTTTGTGTATTGTTTAGAGCGGGCCGCTGCATCCGCTCGAGCTGATTCGGCAATAAATCACCTTTTGCAAATGAAGGCCCGCGATGATTTGCATTGGATGCAGGCGCCACATCCCTTGGCTTTGCCAAGAGAAACGAACATCTGCCCGGAAGCCCCGCGTTTCTTGCAGTCTCCGCGTGGGGCTTCTGGTCTGTACCTGCTTGGCTGAACCCTATTCGACATCGGGGTCTTTCTAGGGGTGCGTGACACCCAGGGTCTATTCAGCTCTTGGGGAGTATCCCCTTTCACAAAGTCTAGAACAAACCGGACAATTCACCGAGGACTTCCTTGACTTGGCAGACCGGTTTCCAATGGTCCGTGTCGGCGTGTAAATAGAGCGAGTGCTAGGGCCTGGACGACTCATCTGACAGACTGCAATGCAGTGACCAATTCGGGGCCCGACGGCTGTGTTTCCCAGATGACTGTGTCTGCCCAGACCACAATTCCGGTACGATTAGCTTCAGCCCAGAACAATCTCGTCAATTTGTTGCTGCCGCTGGAATCCCGATGTAGTCAAGAGATAGAAAGTTCGCAGCCAGTGAGGAGGCGGCGCTACATCAGGAGATTCTGCAAGAGCAGTAATGCATGACCAAGTGCGTAATGGGCATTGAGCGCCGAGATATACTACCCCGCCTGAGTACTTTCCGCCACGAACGGTGCACTTCTATATAGGTCCCTTCGCCATAGCTCCCTATTTGTCAGCTTAGTTCCACTCGTCTGAAAGCAATCTCACTCCATCGACCACTAATGTCTCCCCCGTCACATATGCACTAGCATCACTTGCTAGGAACACCGCAGGCCCCATAAAGTCCTCTGGCGAGCCCCATCGGGCACCAGGGATCCCGTTGAGACGGTTCTCTGTGAAAGCTGGATCCTGCCGAGCGACCGTGTTTCTGTCGTGTCAATCCTGTTGTCCAAAGGTTTGGTCCTTCACTCACATATCAGTCGCTATACTACCAGGCGCGATTGCGTTCACTCGGATGTTGTGTCTGCTCCATTCATTCGATAGAGCTTTCGTGACGGTAGCCACCGCTCCTTTCGCAGCAGAATACGAGACTACTCGCGAACCTCCGATGTAGGAGTTGAGAGACGCGATGTTGATGATGTTTCCCGCCTTTCTTGGAATGAAGTGTCTCCCAGCGGCCTGGCAAATGACAAAGAGCGAGTTCAAGTTGACGTTCATTACCTGAGATGTCAGCAACGCGTAGGGTATCTGGCTCACATAGTCCCACTCCTCAGCTTTTACATCAACAGTATCGGCTCTTTGCAGCATTCCCCCGTTGTTGACCAGGATATCGAGACGACCAACGATCGCCAAAGCTCGGTCGACTACCTTGGATGCGTCCTCTCTGTTGGCTAAATCGCATAGAACGATATCACAACTCCCTCCAGCCGCGACAATCTCATCATGAGTCTTGGTGTTCGTGATATCTCGCTGCGCCAAAATTATCCGAGCACCAGCTTGCGCAAACGCGATAGCGATTGACGCGCCTATACCTACCGGTCAGTCTGCGTCCAATATATGCTACGCACCTCGAGAACCTCCGGTCACCAACGCAATTTTGCCTTTGAGACTGAACAAGTGGGCGATATCCACCTGGGGTGTTGCGATTAGTGGCATACTGTATGAATGATGTGGGATGCGAAGGGAGCAGACGACCAATGTAATGTTATATCCGCCATCCGGGCCGCTTGAGCCGGGTGCCGGTGGGGATCCGCTGGAAATGCTTGGCCTTTTGTCGGTCCACCCGAAGCTCTCTCGACAGCCCACTCTTACTTTGAACCTCTTCCCTCTCATCTGCTATTCCCATAACTACGACTCTCGCAATGCTCAACGGCTCTAAATCTGTCCTCGTCATCAACGGGCCCAATCTGAATCTTTTGGGAATCAGAGAACCCCACAGTGAGTCGCCGAACATGTGAGCAAGCCTGATCATCTCCAGTCTACGGTCCGGAAACGCTCGAGGATGTCGAGAAAGCGGGCCGAGCGCAAGCAGAAGCTGCTGGTGCCAAGATTGACTTCTTCCAGTCGTAAGCTGTATACAGTATCAAATTTGGAGCTCATCGTTGACTGGCAGCAACTGGGAAGGGGCGGTGGTGGATCGAATCCAATTGGCGAGGACAGATGGAACAGACGGTATTGTTCTGAACCCCGGAGGCTGGACGCATTACAGTGTCGCCATTCGGGATGCTTTGCTGGGAGTATCAGTGCCGTACATCGAGGTAGGTCTGCACATCGAGACTAGCTGACAGCCAAGCTCCACGTTGCCAACATCCATGCTAGGGAGGAATGGAGGCACCACTCTTACTTCCAGGACAAGGCCACTAGTATCATCGTAAGCTGAACTTATAACCATGGTTGTGCTCATTTCTTAGATGGGTTGTGGAGTAAAAGGCTATGAATACGCCATCGACATGATTCTCAACCACGAGAAGAAGTTTCCATCCAAGCCCAATGTGACCAAGTAGTCAAAGTCCAATGTCGTTGTGTTCTAGTCCTTATCTATGAATGGTGGAGTTCAAATTAGGAGGCGAGAAGGAATTGATGCATGGGTCTATAGATGTCTCTCCTAAGCGTCCAGACTGGGGATATCTAGCCATCGACGTTCCTCCCAGCTCTTCAACGCTACCTCGCTGATCTGAACACCCTTGGCACCTTCAAGCAAGTCATACTTGAAGGGCTCATCTTTCACTACATGCCTCAAGAACATCTCCCACTGTACCTTGAACGCGTTATCGCATTCGATTACATCCGGCACCCTGGTCCACGCGGCAAAATGGTCGATCGTAGCGGGGACATCAGGGTTCCAGGTAGGTCGCGGAGTCGCCGATTCATGCTGTACAACGCAGTCTCGAAGAGTCGCGACAGCTGAACCCTGGGTGCCGTCGACTTGGATCGTCAAGAGATCGTCTCGGCGGGGTCGAGTCACCCATGAAGAATTGAAATGGACAATAACCCCATTATCGAGCTCGAAGGTAGCATAGCAGGCATCGTCCGCCGTGCATTGATACACTTTGCCGGATTCGTCCTTGCGCTGAGGAATGTGGGTTGCGCCGATACATGTGAGCGACTTGATGTTGCCGAAAAGATTATTAATGACGTATCGCCAATGGCATACCATGTCGCTGATGATACCTCCGTCGTCTTCCTTTCGGTAATTCCAACTAGGTCGCTGTGGAGAAACCGGCCCCATCCCGGTGAACACCCAATATCCGAAATCTCCCTTGACTGACAAGACCTCTCCGAAGAACCCGCTGTCTAGTAGACTCTTGAGCTTCACAAGTCCCGGCAGCCAGAGCTTGTCTTGTACAACGCCATGTTTGAGACCCGACGCTTTGGCGACTTTGTACAAATCGTATGCTTCTTCGGTGGTTGTTGCCGTTGGCTTTTCGCAGTAGACATGTTTCCCGGCTTTGAGTGCCTGCTTGACCGCTTGCACCCGCCGACCGGTCGTTTGAGCATCAAAGTAGATCGTTGCATCGGGGTCGGCCAGAGATTGGTCCAAATCGGTACTGATGGAAGCTGCGTCCAGACCATTTGCTTTCGCAAGTTCCAGTAGCTTTTCTCTGTTTCGACCGACAAGGACCGGCTCTGGGATGATACGATCACCATCAGCGCATACGATACCGCCTTGATCACGAATTGCGAGGATTGAGCGAATAAGATGCTGGTTGGTGCCCATTCTTCCCGTGACGCCGTTCATCACGACCCGGACATTGTGTGTGGTAGGTGCTTTGGTGTCTGCCATGCTGATGCTGATGAATACGGAGCGCTTGGTTTCTCGACTCTGATGGGAAACACTTCTTAAAGACAAGATCAGCGACCCTCGGATCGTCCTTGCCCGGGCCGGGCGCTTCCGCTGAGCGAATTTGTGCCATGCGGGGCTTGGCTTGGCACAACTTGGCCCGGCCGCGACCTATCCGGTCCGCCCGGACCGTCTCTCTGCCGTGCTTCCAGACGTTCCATGGACCGAGGACCTCCTTGTTGTTCTTCTATGCATACCAGCAGCATGCCAGCTACAGTCATTCTGGTGGGCGTCGGTGGATTCGGTGACCACTTCCACCTTCCAAATATTCGGCGACTTCGTGGCCTGGGTCTGGTCGAGCCGATAGCTCTGGTCGATCCGGTCGTTAACGCTAAATCTAGGGATAACGCAGACTTTGTGGTCCCCGATGATGCTCCCCTGTTCGATACGTTGAAAGAAGCCGCTGCCCATGTAGGTATCCCCGATATAGTTATTGTATCGGTGCCTATTCACCTTCATGCGCCGATCACCAAAGAAGCTTTGAGGCTGGGCGCCGACGTGCTACTCGAGAAACCCCCCTTTGCCCGAATGCAAGATTTCGAAGAAGTGCTGGCCTTGATGAAGGAGACCGGACGGATTGTACAGGTGGGCTTTCAGAGTCTCGGATCACTCGCGATACATGCTTGTGCCAACGGAGATGTGGGGCTTGGAGAGATCCAGTCCGTCAGGGCAATGGGGACATGGCTTCGGAGAACGGCATATTGGAAACGGGCGGCTTGGGTGGGTCGCCGGCACATGGGAGACATCGACGTAATGGATGGAGTAGCCACCAACGCATTGGCACATGCCGTCATCACAGCTCTTCATATCGCTGGTATCAAGACCGCAAGCGATGTGCGCCAAGTCGAAATTGAAGCCTATCGAGCAAATGTAGTCGACGTGGATGACACGACTTCAATCCGTATCACACCTAAAAAAGGACCGATCGTAGTAGCAGCTCTTACCCTTTGCGCGAGTGAGCAAACAAAGCCGCTAGTCGAGATCGCTGGAGACAAGGGTGTTGCGATTCTGGAGTATGTGACGGACGACTTGGTCTTTCGGGGTCGTACCCTACATTATGACCGCGTCGACATGCTACAGAATCTTATCGCTCATCGTCAGACGGGCGTACCACTCTTGCTACCGCTATCTGATACGGGTGCGTTCATGCGTGTCATGGACGCTCTGCGTACCAGCGGGCCACCCATTCATATCGAGCGCAAGTACATCGATCAACGAGACGAAGGTGTCGACATCCACCCGGTAGTACAGGACGTCGAGAAGTGGATCAGGACAGCCGCGGCAGCAGACAAGCTTTTTTCAGAAGTCGGCGCTCCATGGGCTTTCATCGGGAAAGACCAATGTCTTTTACGGGCCGAACTCGAACAACGAACCATTTTCCAGATATTAGATGGCGGCGGGACTTCCCCGACATCGACCCCGAGGCCATATATACACCCAGTCCACACGATGAGAGGTGTAGAGGTCACTGCAACGCACCCTTCGGATCATGATTGGCACTGTGGCGTAGGCTTTGCGGTACCGGACATCGATGGGACAAGTTTCTGGGGAGGTGGCACGTTCATCAAAGGACGGGGATATGTCATGTTGAACAATCACGGGCGTATAGCGAGTGATTCTACGAAGACCCTCATGAATGATCACGGCGCGCCATCCGCTCTGATACATCGACTGTCTTGGTTCGATCAGAAGGGTCGTCATATTATATTTGAGGACCAATCGATACAATGGTCCAAGCTTGCTCTCGATGATCATTCGGCATGGGAGTTCGCATACCGCACGACGTTGACGCCAGTAGGTGCTGCCGTATCTCTCGGCAGTCCGGGTACAAACGGCAGACCGGATGGAGGCTACGGTGGATTCTTTTGGCGACTTCCCCGATGTATCGATGTTACAATTCTATCCAGTGATGCCGAGGGCGAAGACGAGATACACGGCTCGAATAGCTCCTGGATATCGTGGTCCGCCCAATTCGAAGCTGGTCCCGGCGTCACCGGAGACGCCACACTGGTATTCGTCGCTGACGACGAAGTTTCCGCTCGAGATCCATGGATTGTAC
>Ga0308160_10003407_pt1 | contig 17941 bp, 14 predicted proteins | sample PhyFR1_FD_201036 | JGI IMG/M metagenome (GOLD analysis project Ga0308160, IMG submission 201036) | Phyllosphere microbial communities from UC Gill Tract Community Farm, Albany, California, United States - DLSLF.R1 | ecosystem: Host-associated > Plants > Phyllosphere > Unclassified | place: USA...
GGCGCGGATGATGCGCGCAAGCGTCGAATTGCTGTGGGCAGCCGTAACGCGATATTCGAATGATCCGGTCTCGTTGACCGTGCCGGCGAACACGATGTCACCTACCGATTTCGAAACCGGAATACTTTCCCCCGTGATCGAGGCCTGGTTCACGGCAGACTGACCGGCCGTCAGTGCACCGTCCAGGGCAATCCTCTCCCCAGGCCTGACACGCGCGATGGTACCGACCGGGACGCTTGCCGCTTCACGTTCCGTCCAGGTGCCATCCTCCAGGAGCACGTGCACGGTATCCGGTGTCAGGGCAACCAGGCCCTGGATTGCGTTTCGTGCCCTGTCGAGCGAACGCGCCTCGATCAGCTCGGCAAGCGCGAACAGGACCATGACCATCGCGGCTTCCGGCCATTGGCCGATCAGTACCGCGCCGGTAACGGCGATCGACATCAAGGCATTGATGTTGAGGTTGCGATTCTTGAGGGCTATCCAGCCCTTCTTGTAGACGCCCAGGCCGGAAACAGCGATGGCGGCCACTGCCAGCAGAATGACCGGTACGGAATTCTCTACCCCGGTGCTCCAGGCAACGATCTCGGCACCGATAGCTGCAGCCAGGCCAAGCACAAGGCTGATGAATTGCTTGTTCTGGGTAGGCGGCGCCGTCGGCGCGGTGCGCTGGCCCGGCACATTGCCGATTTCGGTCGCCTGCATCCCGATCGACTTCAGGGCTTCTTCGATCTGGGAAGCAGACCCACTATGCCAGACAGCCAGACGGCGCTGCACCAGATTGAACTCCAGCTTCTCGACCTGGGATACGCCGGCGAGCTTACTGCGAATGAGCGCCTCCTCGGTCGGGCAATCCATGTTCTCGATCCTGAACACGATATTTGCTGTGTCTGCCCCGACGGCGCGGTCTCCTTCGACGACCGGTTCCATTCCAACGGCGCGAATGGCAGAGATGATGGGAGCCGGGTCAGGCAGACTGTGCGAGACCCGCAGCCTCCGCTGGACGAGATTAAAGTCCAGCTGCCCGACGCCCGATACGCGGGCCAGTGCCTGACGCAGCAGCCCTTCTTCGGTCGGACAGTCCATCTGTGCAATGCTCAGCTCGAGTGCGGTTGTGCCCCCACCTGATGTCGAGGCGTTCGGCGTCACCGCGCCCGCCTTTGCGCAACAGGACTTACTCTGGCAATCCGACATGTCGATCCTCCTGCAACTGTGTATAGTTCGCATTTAAAACCCTGTAGCTGGTACAGGGTCAAGCGTTTGGCAACGAACAGGACAATCTCGATGAAAATTGGTGAACTCGCGGAGCGATCCGGCTGTCTGGTGGAGACAATCAGGTATTACGAGCGAATCGGCCTTCTGATGCCCCCTGAGCGCGCGATGAATAATTACCGGACCTACAATGAGCGGCACAGCGAACGCCTGCTGTTCATACGTCATTGCCGGGCGCTGGACATGACCTTGGACGAAATCCGGACCTTACTGGACTTTCGCGATCGGCCCCAAGTCGAATGCGCCGGGGTGAACGATCTCCTCGATAAACATATTGGGCACGTCGTCGAGCGGATCCAGGCGCTGACGGCTCTGGAAGCGCAGCTGCGCGAACTGAGGGGGCGGTGTGTGGTCGCTGATACGACAAGCTCGTGCGCAATTTTGCGTGCTCTCGGTGCTGAAGGAAGCTGTGATGCATCGGCGCATCGGGTTCATGCATAGTCGGGCTCGCGGCTTGTACCGACTGCGGATAAGCCCCTGCTTAGCTCGACGCAAGGCCTGTCAACGCCTTGTTCGCCAACCAGTCGGATGTTGTGGCTGCACGTCTATCCATTCAACGGATCGGGTCGTGAGCACAGCATGACGCCAGCGGCGGTCGGGGACCTCGCGACCTTGCGCCGCCCCGCCCTGCCGTCAGGTTCTAACCGTGCCAACGCGAAGCGCCGCGCAGCATCGCGACATCGAAGTGAACAAGCTGGGCATCAAGTTGCTGCCGCGCTTCCGACAATCCGGGCTCCCCCAGCGCCAGCGCGTAGCGCAGCTCCCGGCTCGAAATCGACCACCCGGGGGGGCCGTTCGCCGGCGTCTGCATGAACGAAGTAATCATATCGCTCTCCGGCTCCTTTGCTGCAACCACGAACTCGCGCCAGCCCTCTGGAGCGTCCACTGGCCCTGTGCGACGCGCACTCGCATCACATGCTTTCCTAGCCGGATCGATCTAGCACCTTCGGTGAACTACCGCGGAAATTGACAAAAGCGCATGGCTTTCTGTGATGCCTATATCGCAACATTGACAGCGATCTTGCACTCATTCGTACTAATGTCGGGCATGTACCACAGTTCGCCCGATGGTTTCCCATCGGTTCTTACCGGCAGTTATAATTCCCCTCGCATAATATTTACACGGGTCTAGGCTCGGAGAAAAATGAACGTCCTGAACTGGGCCATGAGCCTGATCAATCAATTGGTAGCGTGGCACACGCGGAAGCGGAACCTCGGCATTAGCATGATGGCCATCTCGAGTATGGCCATCATTGGGCTTGCTGCGCGCAGCTTTTCATTCGAAGCGACGGGTGTCGCGGGCATTTTCCAGGCATTCCGGTTTTCCACTAGCGAAGGCCTGCCTGCAGTCCTGCAAATCGGCCTGATCGTGGTCTTCGCCATCACGTTTGTCATCGGCCTGGGCCTCGTGCTCGACAGCTATGCGCGAGAGCGCCGCGAGACCGATGTCAACCGCGTAGTGGTCGTCGAAATGCGAGGACTGGTCGACACCTCGGACCAGCCCCTGATCAATGCAGTGCCGCCGGCACTCGTCGGCAGACGCCTCGACGCGCTCGTCGACGTCCGCCGCCTCTTGACGGGCCCGACGCCCAACATTGGCGAGGCGCTGGAAGAGATCGGCCACGTCCGCCGCACAGTGCGGAACGCACGAGGTGACACGACTCGCGCGCACGTGAAGGTTCTGGCGGGAGGCGTGATGCACGTGCCCCTGCTGTTCTACGCGGGCACCCTGTTCGATGACGAAGGCAAGGTCGTTTTGATGGACTGGGAACGCACGGCCGGCCGCTGGTGCGAACTGAACGGTGCAGATAGCGGGAGCCGGTTCGATATAAGTGGCCTCGACACGCTGGTTCCCACGAGCGACGTTGTCGTGGCCGTCTCCGCGTCGTACATGGCGTCCCTCGCCGATATAGCGGCAACCTTCCACGGGCTGCCGGTCGTGCATCTCGCTCTGGCAAGGCCTGAGCCGAACGTCCTGTGGTCGGAAAAGATGCAGGCTGGTCTGACCCAACAGTTTTTACAAACGATGGCAGATCTCGCCGGCCGCGGCATCAGGACAGTGCACCTGGTCCTGGCGGCGCCGGCATCGTTGTCAATCCGGTTCGGCATGGCATACGACCATAGGAACATGCCCGACCTTCAGTGTTATCAGCGGGAGCGTGACCACGTCCCGCCCTACCCCTGGAGTATCCAGATGCCAACCGCAGCCCAAGCGGTCCACTACCTGGAAACGCCAGCACCCGCCGTGGTCGCCCTCTAACCTGAAAGAACATAGTGAACCAGCAAGCCCAACAAAAGAAGCGTCTCCGCCTGGTCGTCGAGTCGCTGAACGAACGCCATGAAAGCCAGCAATGGGAGGAATTTATCGTCGCAATGCTGACCAGGCTGGAGCTGTCCGCCGAAAAGCGCAGGGCAGCCGAGCAACGGTACCAAGAACTCGGCCGCCATGTGGCACGCAAGCTGGGCATCGGCGAGAACGATGCCCATGTGGTGGTCCAGGGGTCGATGCGCACCCAAACGACGATCGCTGGGGACGGACGTGAAAAATTCGACCTGGACCTGGTAGTGAAGCTTTGCGGTCCGAAGTTTGAAAATCTGCGGGAGTCGGAGACGTTTTTCCGGGAATTCGGCAAATCGCTGGAAGGGATCGACGGGGCGGGCAAGCCGGAGCCGAAAAACCGCTGCTGGCGCTTGAACTACCCCGGCGAGCCGTTCTATTTTGATGTCACGCCGGCGCTGCCGATGTCGGAAGAGATCACGGGCACCCACTTGCGCGTGCGCGATCCGAAGACGGTCTGGAGTCCATCGAACCCACAGGAGTTCGCCGATTGGTTCTGCACGATCGCGAACAAGCGTTTTCCGTTCCAGGAGCAGTTCCGCAAGATCGCGATGGAAGCCCGCACGGAGGTCGACCCGATACCGAAAACGAAGGTCCACATCGACGACATCCTGCGCCGGATGGTGCAGATCATGAAGCTGCATCGCGACAGCTATTACAAGCGCCAGCCGGACGCTCGTCGCGACGCCAAGCCTATCTCAGTGATCCTGGTGACGCTGGCGGCAAAAGCCTACGACGAAATGGTCACCAAGGAAGCACACCAGTACTCGTCGGCGATCGAAGTCGCGCTGGAACTGGTCGAGCGGATGCCCGACTTCATTCAGCGTGGTGCGCACGTAATCCGCGTCGACAACCCGGCGCTGAGCGGCAAGGCGGGCGAAAACTTCGCGGACCGCTGGAATTCCGACCAGGGTCTGCGCGACCGCGAATTCAAGACCTGGCACGACCGCTTCGTGGACGACATCGAAGCCCTCTTCGCCGAAGAATACACGAAGCGTTCCGAGGAGCGCGTACGGGCGGTCTTCGGTGAACATGGCGTCAAGGCCTGGAAAGACAGCTTGCCGAAAGGTGTCCTGGGCGGCTTGCTGTCGACCATTCCGGCCCAGCCCGTGAAAAGCCAGCCGCAGTCGCCGCGTGCAACCGGCTACAAGGATTCCCTTGCCTGACACCCGAACGACAGGCTCCCCATCCGAGCTTGCTGCCGCCGCCCTCGAGGCTTGGCTTGATGGGCCGGCTTCGGCGTTTGCACGCCGGAGCCAGCGGCCGGATTCGCGGCGCAAGGTGGCGTCCTGGGAGTTTGAGCTCGAGCATCCGGTCCTTGGGTCGCAGCGCGTGCGCTTGTCCGTGCCACGTGATTTCCCAGCCACGCCTCCCGAGATCCATTTCGATGCGCGGCTGTGCCTCGTGCTTCCGCACATCGAGGAAGACGGCAGGTTCTGCCACGGTGTTCTCCCTTCACCCGGGGACTACGCCTGGCCGGAAGGCGCCGCACAGGCCGTTCTCCAGTCGCTGCAGCGTTTCTGGGCCCAAGTCTTGGACCCCGCTTGGGTGCTGAGCGAGTTCCATCGGGAGCGCCTGTCCTACTGGCAGCGGTTCTGCGAACAGTTCCGTATCCTCCACAAGGCGCCCGCACCACGGACCACACGCGTTGCACTCCAGCAGCTTGACGGCGTTTCCGAGGGAAAGTTAGCGGTCTATTTCCGGCACAGCCAGGCAGCGAGCAGCGATCTGATGGTTGCAACCATCGGAGGCGCCGACCCCCACTCGGTTGCTGTGCGCCACCGCTGGAACATCGGCACGCTGGTACGCGGGCACGCCCTGTTCGTCCCGGTACCGGCGGATGTCCGCTGGGCTCCCTGCGATTGGCCGCGCACCCTGCAGGAACTCGAGCGCTTTGTCGGACAGATTACGGGGGACAAAACCTCGGTAGTACGCTGGGCCGAGGCCGAGCAGGACAAGATCCCCCAGCCGTTCGTTGTCGTGCTTGTTCAGGACAACACGTGTTACGGCTATCTGCTCACTTCTGCACCGGTACCGCTGTTGACCGTGCCAAGTATCACTCCGATCGTCATCGACCGCGTCGACGTGAACTGGGCGCTCGCGCGGGACTACCAGTTGCCAACCTTGGGAGGGCGAGCCCGAAAAAAGGTTCTGGTGCTAGGGTGCGGTTCTCTTGGCGCGCCAGTTGCGGAGCTGCTCGCGCGCGCCGGCATCGGCAAGCTTGACCTGCTCGACATGGAAGCCTTCGAGGCAGAAAACTGCGCGCGTCATATTCTCGGTGCCAGCGACATAGGTCGTGGCAAGGCGGAGTCGCTGGCTGTCCGGCTACGGCAGCTGGTGCCGGGCATCGAGGTGGGGGCATATCGTGCGCGGGCGACGGACTGGATCCAGTCGGTCTGCAAACCGGATGCGTACGACCTCGTGGTTGATTGTACCGGCGAGAGCCACGTGCGGGTCATGTTGGCGCACTACCGCGGCCATGCCGTGGGTCCATGCCCAATAGTGCATGCCTGGGTGGAGCCGTTCTGCGCGGCCGCTCACGTCGTACACATAGCTGGACATGAAGTCTGGCCGGACGACGACCCTGGTGAAAGGATCGCGGCAGCTTCATGGGGTGACGACGTACGGATCAATCTACCCGCCTGCGGCGCCGGCTTCCATCCCTACGGCGCGAGCGACGTATGGCAAGCAGCCGGTTTTGCGGCCGAAAGAATAGTGGCGGTACTGGACGGAAAAGTCGAAGCGTCCACTGTCTGGAGCTGGGTACGGTCGAAATCGTTCTTTGACTCCCTGGAGGTCGATGTCACAGTCGGCCCGTTGGTGCCGACCGCCGGATCGGCTTTCGATTCGGTCCAGCTCACGCGCCTGCTGAAGGAAGCGCTCGGCAATGAATGAACAGAAGCTGGTCTATCGCATCCCTGGTGCCGTATGGAGTCTCGAATTTCCGCCGGACGCAGTGGCCTTGCTGACTTCGAAAGCCCAGCGGCGCTGGTGGTCAAAGGAACGGGTCGGCCAGCTCTACTCTGCCGATCTCACTGGTGGTGCGGTCGAGGTCAACGTCGTCACGACGCTGGGCCCCAAATCGAGCAGCTATGCAAGTGTGCGCCTCGACATGCCTGAAGTCGTGGAAGAGCGGGCAAAGCAGTTCGAACAGGGCCTGCACTGTCTCGGATTCTGGCACACGCATCCCGAGCCAGTACCGCAACCGTCGCCGACAGACATTGCCATGGCTGCGGACCATGCGCGAGCGGCAAAAGCTGTGTTTGCCGGCATCGTCTTCATCATCGTAGGGACGGCGCGTCCCCCGGATGGCATTGGGGTGTGGGTGCATGATGGCACGACTCTCTGGCGTGCGTTGCCTGATGTCTAACGGCCGCCAATAGAGCGTTCTAACGGCGAAGTACAGGCCAACGAGCTAGTACGGCCAACGCCGTCCATAGCCGGCCAGCTCTTCACGATCGAGTCCCCCGCCAAGCGTGGAAGCGTATGCGGTTTGGGTAGGTTAGCCCAGGAAGACCGACATCACGGCAGTTGCAACCGATACCCCATCCCGGTCTCGGTGATCATGTAGCGCGGCTGTGCCGGATCGTCTTCCAGCTTGAGCACAACCGGTGCCCTGACATGAAGATCCCGATTCCCCTACTGTTGCTGGTCATCGTTGGGATAACGCTCGGGGGCGACGCTTGCCCCACCCAACGCCGATCCTGAGCAACGTCCCTAACCTTGCGAAAAACCGCAGGTCGACTGGCAGCATTCAGCCTACGTCCTGCCCTACCCGCCCGGTACCGGCTACAAGGTGAACCAGGCGAACTGTGGGGGCGTGGTCACAAGAATTTCTGGAATCATGGCTACGATTTCATCTTGCCGATCGGTAGGGCACTGACTGCATCTTGTCAGCGAACAAGGCCAACGCCTCCATGATGGGGACCGTGAGGATGACCGTCTAGAGTCTCGGAATTTGCCAAGCGCAGCGACAAGCTGGGCGCACTGGTCGCCATCGTGACGCTGATCTGGCTGCATGTCGAGAAACACCCGGCCTCCAAGGTGGCGAACCACGCCTGGTACACCTTCTGGTACAGTTCCGACGCTGCCAATGTTTCTTGTCTTTCCTGCCCTGCTCGAGCGGCTGGGCTTTTAGCCGGCGCTCGCCGTGTGCGTGGTCTTGACTATTGTCTGCTTGGTGGTATTCGCGGTGCTTGTCGAACGCCTTGGTATTACGCTCATGTAAGGATAGGACATTATTCCCATAACTCAAATTTTACGGGAAAGTAACAAAAGTTGGCCGTTTTGGCATTGCCTGATAAATTATCAACATTGCGCGTCCTGATTGTATACGCCGACGATTTTGAGAACGATAATTCAATAGGGCAACCATGGTGCCTGCGGACGCAAAATTCACCGAAATATTTTCCCTGACCCAAGATCCGGCGTTGGCAGAAGCTGGGGGCGGCCACGGACAAAAAGGGGTGGACTTCCAACGCTACTGGGCGATCCTTAGGATATTTGAGCTCAAGGAAGATGGTTCAAACGATTTCCTCCTGTTGTTTGAATCGATCCAAGACGTTGCCGAGTTCGATTCTGAGACGTCTCCGAGACGCGTCGACATTTATCAGATTAAGAAAAAGGATGCCGGCGAGTGGTCGTTCAACGACCTTACTGGCATGCTGAAGCCTGACGGTCGTACGAAAAAGGTATCCCCTACCTTGTCCAAGGTAGAGAAGAGCCCAATTGGCAAACTGTACAAGGCCGGCTTAGCTGTTCAGCAACTCGACGCTAATGCACACTTCGTCTCAAACGCCGGTTGCGACCTTCCACTAGCGACGAGCGGATCTGCTTCGGCCTTACTCAAATGCTTGGCCTCAGAACTGCATACGAGTCACGCGTCCCCCCTAGCCGAAGGCTTGGCCCTGCTACACGCGACTCCAGGTGCGGTACCAGATCTCAGGCGCGTCGCCCTGCGGAAAACGACGCTGCACCCAGACAATCCACATCTTTTGGCGCTCGGAGCTGCCACGGCCTACCTCAGCAAGCACCTGCCCGATAGTGCCGGCCAGGCGAAAGCATTCGTGGACGCCCTGTTCGTCCAACTCAGCGCTCTTGGAAGACAGACGGAACCTGTTACGTCCTTTGAAGAACTTCGGCGCCAACGAGGGTATTCAATGACGGAATTGAACGCCGCGCTTGCTGACCTCAAGAGTGTGCCCGACCTGAAATCCCACCTTGACGGGGTACTGGCCGGACTAATACTGCAAGGGCTTTCGCCACTCAAGCGCATATCGGTAGACGTGGAGGTGACGAAATACTTTTCCGCCCTCGTCTCAGGAACCTTTGGAGCCGACGGGCTCGCTCTAATCGACGAATGCACTAAATCAGCGCCATCGGTCATGGCGGCCGGGCAGCTGCTGCCGGCGCTGGAAGCCGAGGCTGCCAGAATCGCTGCGATACATACAGCATTCAAAAACACCGTGGTCTTCGCGTATTTGTTAATCCAGGTAACGAAAAATGCGGCAGCCTAACTTCAGAAAACTCCTTCGCGCCTTATCTACAAAATCTTATGAGAAGCTTCCAATTCGAAAGCATTTCGCTGCTATCGCACCGCGACAAAAAGGCCAGAAAGGTCAGCTTTCACCCTCACAGGAACCTGATCCAGGGAGAGAACCACACGGGCAAGTCGAGCCTCGTTAAACACCTCTTCGTGACGCTGGGCGCTAAACCGCTGGGCACCCTTGAGCAGTGGGACCCGCAAACCGTTACCGCAGTAAGATTCAAGGTGGACGGAAAATCTTTTACCGCGATTCACCATAGTGGCTCGCGTTCGCTTCACAACTCGTCCGGAAAACTCCTTGTAGCAACGGATTCGCATGCCGTGTGGACGCAGGCGTTCTCGGAGCTAGTCGGGTTCAGGCTCGTGCTGACCTCAAAAAAGACAGGCCGAGGTGTCCCTGCTGATCCTGCGTGCTTCTTCCTCCCCTTTTATATCGATCAGGACGGTAGCTGGCGGGAGAAATGGGATACGTTCCCTGCAACAATGCAGTATGTAGCGCCGGTTCGCAGCATTCTCGAGTACTTCAGCGGCATCAAGCCTGCAGAATATTATGAACTCAAGAGCGAACACAGCGCGGTTTCGAAAGAAGCCGACGCCCGAACCAGTGAGATGAAGCTACTTGAGCGCGCTCGAAGCCGACTTAGTCAGACGCTTCCCATCGGTACGGTGAACCTCTCGGAAGAAGGTTTTGAAGAAGAGATCAAGCGACTGACCACAGAAGCAAACGAACTCAACGGTCTTCAAGAGACGCTGCGTGCTAAGTATGTCCGCGAAGGTGAAGTGGTTGCCAGCATCAATCGCCAAATCGAAGTGGCTTTCGCATCTCTACGCGAATACGCGGGCGACCAGAAATACCTTGCAAGTATGGGCAACGCTCAGGAAATTATATGTCCTACCTGCGGAGCTGAGCACGAGCGATCGTTCCTACACTACCTCGGCTACGCCGAAGACGCGAGGATTCTTGAGGAACTCACACGAACACTTCAAAGGGATCTCGTAGAAGCGAAGCGTCATGTGGACTCAACGAGCACGGAGCTCGAATCACTGCGAAGCAATTACGCGAGGATCAACGAAATCCTTGAGCGAAAGCGGGGGGAGCTGCGATTCCGTGAAGTCGTCGAATCCCATGGCTCACAAGCTGCCCATCAAGCGTTCGACGCCGAGAGAGAACAGATTTCTGTGGAACTCGGCGAATGGAACGCAAAACTATCAGAGATTGCTGCTCGTTTGGACGCATTAGCCGACAAGAAGCGGACAAAAAGAATCGTAACTGCGTTCAGGGAAGCCTACTCGCTGGCGAGAAAGGCTCTTAATGTACCGGATCCGGCGGGCAATCCCAACATAGTCAGTAGGCCCAACCGTTCTGGCAGCGGCGGTCCCCGCCTACTCCTCGCTTATTACGCAGCATTGTGGAAGGTGTGCCACGATGAGCAGGTTGGCATGTCGATCCCTGTGGTCATCGATTCCCCGAACCAGCAGGACCAAGATGATTTGAACCTGCACGTTGTGCTCGGATTCATCGCTGAAAACCTTCCCGCTTCTATCCAGCTAATTGTCTGCGTCACTAAAGACTCGGACGCCCGGCTCGACAAGAAAATAGTATTCGACAAGCAGTACAGCATGTTGCTTTCACGGTTCTACGAAGAGGTTGAATCCGAGGTCGGTCCGCTTTATCGTCAGATGAATTCAGCACTGCTGAACACTCCGCTGGACGAGGCTAACGCGGATTTTGCCTCTGATGCGGACAAGTAATGTAAAAGGCATCCAAAGCCTACGATCGACAGTTTGATAACATCGACCGCCATGATGACTTATTTGTGCGCCATGTAGAGGATTCCAAAAAATAACACCTTAGTCGACCGGCTATATATCAACTCGCCGCGAGCAACAGTGATCCTGCAGTGGTATCATCGTAGAATTTCAGGCGGTCCTCGACCGCTTTCTGCATTCAGTGGAGCTTGCTGCTAGTTTGGATAAACACGTCGAACGATCTGATTTGAGTAAGTGAGCATGTGCGCAATCGCCGCAGCGAATGTTTCGTGGCACTCAACTTGGCATGGCCACGTAATCTCAGCAAGCTGTTCTGGCTCTCCTTCTTTTCGCTCCCACGTGATGGAAACGTGGACAAAGAGCGGCTCTGAGAGAGTGCTGCCAGGGATGTGATGCCAAGACTGGAAGCCTGGCAACACCTTGGATGCTGAAATAGCGAAAGCAGCTTGGAGCACTAGCGCTGCTGGCGCTTCGAGCGAGCTCTTCGGCGGCGGTCCAGGAATTCGTGCCGTCGCAGATCCAGTCGAATTATTGATCGTAATTTGTGTGATAGCGAGCCTCATCGGCTCGGTGTTTTTGACCTTCATTTAAGTCTCTCTATTTTTCTAAGGACATTCGCCATTGCTACGGCGTTTCTCAACAATTGAGAGCCACGGAAACTTACTTCCACTTGATTGGATTTACTGGACACCTTGTAGACGCGACTTTGGTCCCGTGGACTCAGCGCGAAGGCCGCGAAATGTGCTGGCCAGCCTGGACTTGGAATTAAAGAAACCGACTTTTGATCGGCCGGTAACCAGAGCCAGGTACCAGCTTTCGGCCACAAGCCAAAGTCAGCCTTACATGCTTCGTCCTATTCCTAACCGGGCCGACAGAACTTATTACCATATGCAATGTCGCTCAGCATAGCAAAGCGCTCCTGAAGCAAAACTGAACCCTTTCGGCGTTTACGCCGCATAGTTCTGCATCGAAGGTAGAACTGACTGAGCACAGCAATCCGATTTGCATGTGTACTGACGGGGCCGGAAGGCTCTTTCCTCTGAAAGGCAGCAAGTCCTGCGCTCACAGAGTAGCGCACAATCGCAAATGACGACTATAGTCCGAAGACTTAATAATACAGCACAGCGATGATTTCTCCAAAAGGAGAGGTCATTGGATCCAGGTTTAGCATTCGGCAAAGTGTTTCGTCAGGCTCGAAAAGATGCCCAACTCACTCAGGAGCAGGTAGCACATGCTGCGGGCCTTGATCGGACCTTCATAAGCCTCATCGAACGGGGCGAGCGACAACCCACCGTGCGGGTCGTGTTCAAGTTAGCATATGCGGTGAGTACGACGGCGAGCAACCTCATAACTCTGACCGAGAAGTTAGCCGCAACCGAGTAACACATTCTTATTGCGAAGTCAGTGTCCGCTTTGGTCCCGGCCTAAGGATTTGAGGAAGCAAAGAACGTCTTCAAGCCTTGCCCCCGGGGGCGCGAGTTTGTTCGATGTCACCGTCGTCACTCGGAAGCAGGAGTCGTTCACCATTAAGCGCTTGGTCAGCTAGCGGTGGAATGTTGGACGACAAGCCGTCCGGGCCCGAGGATAAGCGGTGTAGGCGGATGCACAGCACGAAGCCGTTTGCATGACCGCACACCGGGCGACTGCAGAAAGTGTAAACAGAAATGCCCCAGAACGGCTCACCGTTTACAAAACTCGACTGTAAACCCCGTACAGACCAACATCATCCATGAGTCTGCCGAGGGGAGCCCACAGGCCTTAGGCCGTTTACACCCCCCGCAACTAAATAGAAGAAGAAAATCTGGCGCATGGCGTTTTTACTGTTCGGCTAGTTAATCAAAAGCAAGCCAGCAGTATAGCGCATGCGCCCCGGAATCAGCGTCGTACGGTGGTCACACCGCGGTTCGCCAGCACGTCGGCGCGCTCGTTGCCCGGATGGCCGTTGTGGCCGCGCACCCAGCGCCATTCGACCGCGTGCTGCTGCTGGGCGGCGTCGAGCGCCTTCCACAGGTCGTCATTCTTGACCGGCTCTTTCGCCGCCGTCTTCCAGCCGCGCGCCTTCCAGCCGTGGATCCACTCCGAGATGCCCTTCTGCACGTACTGGCTGTCGGTGTGCAGCACGACTTCGCAGGGACGGTTCAGCACGCCCAGGGCTTCGATCACGGCCTTCAGTTCCATGCGGTTGTTGGTCGTGTTCAGTTCGCCGCCGAAGATTTCCTTCTCGTGGCCATCGGCCACCAGCAGCGCGCCCCAACCGCCGGCGCCGGGATTGCCCTTGCAGGCGCCATCGGTAAAAATTTCCACTTTCGTCATGCTGCCGGTGTTCCTTGTTTCTCTATTCTCGGTTGGTTGCGGGAACCGCCTGCGGCGCCCGGCTCGTCTTCTTGTTCCACGCCGGCCCGATCAGGTGCATGCCTTTCACGCGCTTGACCGCGTGTACGATGTAGACGGCGCCGAGGTAGGGCCACCATTTCTGCCCTGCCCCTTCCATCATCGCAAAGCGGTTGATCCACTGGGTCGTGCGAAACGGTGGCGCGTAACAGCCGAAATGGCTGCGCGTGACGCCAAGATTCAACAATTTTAACCAGTCTTTCATGCGGGGCATAGAAATGAATTCGCCTGCCGCCGGCAGGTAGCCGCTGCGCGTGACCTTGCCCAGGCCCTGGCGCACGCCCCACAGGCTGGCCGGGTTGAAGCCGCAGATGATCACCTGCCCTTCCGGGATCAGCACGCGCTCGACTTCGCGCAGCACCTGGTGCGGCTCGGCGGCAAACTCGAGCACGTGCGGCAGCACCACCAGGTCCAGGCTTTGCGAGGCGAAGGGCAGCTCGGCGAAATCGAGGGCGACGGCGATCTGCTTGCCGCTGGCGGCGAACGCGAGTTCGTCGGAGGTCGAGGTACGCGTTGCCGCCTGCCACTTGTTCGGCATGCGGTTGGCAGCCAGTGCGTCGATCTGCGGCACGCCGATCTGGACCGCGTTGTAGCCGAAGATGTCGGCCGTCAGCTCATCCAGGCAGGCTTGCTCGAAGGCGCGCACGTAGGCGCCCGCCGGCGAAAGCAGCCAATCGTCGAGCGCTATAATGGATTTTTCCGACGCAGCGCTATCCATGCCACCCCTCATATGCAAACCAACCATGATTCCAGCGGCGAGCACGCCGCGCGTAATGATTTGAGTGTCCTGACCGTGCCGGCGTTCAAGGATAATTATCTTTGGCTGATCCATGACGGGTCGAACGCCGCCGTGGTCGACCCCGGCGACGCCGCCCCGATCTTCCAGGCCCTCGAAGAACACGGCCTGACTCTTACCGCCATTTTACTCACCCATCACCATAACGACCACATTGGTGGCGTGCCGGCCCTGCAGGGCCGTTTCGACGTGCCCGTATTCGGCCCGCGCAACGACGGAATTGCCGAGGTCACCCATCCCTTGAGTGAAGGCGACCGGGTGACCGTGCCGGGCCTGGGTCTGGAATTTGCGGTACTGGACGTGCCCGGCCACACCCTCGGCCATATCGCCTACGTGCGCACGACGCCGGGCCTGCACTGGCTGTTCTGCGGCGACACCCTGTTCGCGGGCGGCTGCGGCCGCCTGTTCGAGGGCACGCCGGAGCAGATGTCCGCCTCGCTCGACAAGCTGGCCGCCCTGCCCGAGGATACCGAAGTGTATTGTGCGCACGAATACACGCTGTCGAACCTGCGCTTCGCGCAAGCCGTCGAGCCCGGCAACGAAGCACTGGCCCTGCGGGTGCGCGACGAGAGCGCGAAACGTGCCCAGGATGTGCCGACGGTGCCGTCGAGCATCGGCCTGGAGCGCAGTACCAATCCTTTCATCCGTTACCGCGAGCCGGCGATCGCCGAGTCCCTGCTTGCAGCGGGCAAGCTGGAACCTGGCGCTAGCCCGGTGCAGGCGTTTGCCGCCCTGCGTGAGTGGAAAAACGTGTTCTGAGGTGGCACTGCCGGCCTCGCGTGGCTACCCCGTCCCCTCGGACCTGGTGGCCCATCGCCGGCGTGTGCATAGTCGCGCGCGCGATTTTGCGGTGTCGCTTCCGTTGGTTAGTTACGTTTTTGAGAAGCGGACGATACACTCGCCATAAAAAAAGCGCCGTCGCGATGACGGCGCCTCTTTTTGCTGCCTGAGCCCGATCAGATTTCTTCGTACAGCGGCAGCGTCAGGAATTCCGCGAACTGCTCCGAGGTGGACATCTCTTCGAAGATCTGCGCGGCGCGGGCATAGCTCGGGTTGTCGCCGTTCGGCGCCGCCTCCTTGGCCTTGGCCAGCTCTTCCGGAATCATCGCGCGCACCATCTCGGCGGTCACCTTGCGGCCGTCTTCCAGCACGCCCTTCGGCGAGCGGATCCACTGCCACACTTGCGAACGGCTGATCTCGGCGGTGGCGGCGTCTTCCATCAGGTTGTGGATCGGCACACAGCCATTGCCGGCCAGCCAGGCGCCCAGGTAGTGGATGCCGACATTGATGTTGTAGCGCAGGCCGGCTTCGGTGATCGGCGCTTCCGGCTTGAAGTCGAGCAGTTGCGCGGCCGTCACCTCGACGTCGTCGCGTTGCTTCTCGATCTGGTTCGGTTTGTCGCCGAGCACCTTCTTGAATTCAGTCATGGCCAGCTCGACCAGGCCCGGGTGGGCAACCCAGCCGCCGTCGTAGCCGTCGGTCGCATCGCGCGCCTTGTCGGCACGCACCCCGCCCATGGCGACTTCGTTCTTTTCCGGATCGTTCTTGATGGGAATGAGGGCCGCCATGCCGCCGATCGCCGGCGCGCCGCGCTTGTGGCAGGTCTTCAGCAGCAGCAAGGCGTAGGCGCGCATGAAGGGCGCGGTCATCGTCACCTTCGGGCGGTCGGCCAGGCAGAAGTCTTTGTCGTTCTTGAATTTCTTGATGCAGGAGAAGATGTAATCCCAGCGGCCCGCGTTCAGGCCGGCGCTGTGTTCGCGCAGCTCGTACAGGATCTCGTCCATCTCGAAGGCGGCCACGATGGTTTCGATCAGGACGGTCGCCTTGATCGTGCCGCGCGGCAGGCCGAGCGCTTCCTGGGTGGCGATGAAGATCTCGTTCCAGAGGCGCGCCTCCAGGTGCGATTCCATCTTCGGCAGGTAGAAGTAAGGACCGGCGCCGCGTGCCAGTTGCTCCTTCGCGTTGTGGAACATGAACAGGGCGAAATCGAAGATGCCGCCCGAGACGCGCTTGCCATCGACCAGCACGTGCTTCTCGTCCAGGTGCCAGCCGCGCGGACGCACGACCAGGGTCGCGACCTTGTCGTTCAGCTTGTAGGTCTTGCCGTTCTGTTCGAGCGCAATCGTGCCGCGCACGGCATCACGCATGTTGATCTGCCCGGTAATCTGGTTGTCCCAGTTCGGCGTATTCGAATCCTCGAAGTCGGTCATGTAGCTGTCGGCGCCCGAATTCAGCGCGTTGATGACCATCTTGCGCTCGACCGGGCCGGTGATCTCGACGCGGCGGCATTCCAGTGCCTGCGGGATCGGCGAGATCTTCCAGTCGCCATCGCGGATGTGCTTGGTCTCGGCCAGGAAATCCGGGCGCTCGCCGGCGTCCAGGCGCTTGGCGCGTTCGACGCGGGCGGCCAGCAGTTCCTGGCGGCGCGGCTCGAATTTGCGGGTCAGCATCGCGACCAGTTCGAGCGCATCAAGAGTGAGGATCTGTTCGAAACCGGGCTTGATCTCGGCCGTGATTTCCAGGCCTTGCGGGGTGGCGATGGTCATGTGGAACTCCTTGTAATGGATGATCGTGCGGGATGATCGTGCGATGCAGCGTCAGCGCCCAGTATAGGGCAGCTTGGCGTTTGTCATATCATCAAGTATATTCAACAGAAAGTAGCGGAACGATACATTTATGCATTTCATTTGTGCGTAAATGTCATAGATGAATCAGGAGCGGCGTGGGCAAATTCAGGGAGATCTCGACCTTCGTCGAGGTGGTAGCGCGGGGAAGTTTGTCGGCGGCGGCGCGCGCGGAAGGCATTGCGCCGGCCATGATCGGACGCCGCCTGGACGCGCTCGAGGCGCGGCTCGGCGTCAAGCTGCTGCAGCGCACCACCCGGCGCCTCGCCCTCACCGACGAAGGCGCCGCTTTTCTCGAGGATTGCCAGCGCATCCTGGCCGAGATGGATGAAGCCGAGGCGGCGGTATCGGAGCGCAGTGCGCATGCCAAGGGCCACCTGCTGGTATCGGCCCCGGCCGGCTTCGGGCGGCGCCACGTTGCCCCTCTCCTCCCCTCTTTCCTGGCCGAGCATCGCGACGTGACGGTCAACCTGAACCTGAACGACCGCGTGGTGGACGTGGTCGGCGAAGGCGTCGATGTGGCGATCCGCATCGCCAGCCTGGGCGACTCGAACCTGGTGGGCGTCAAACTGGCCGACAATGCGCGCGTGGTGGTCGCCAGCCCCGCTTACCTGAAGCGTCACGGCACGCCGCGTACCCTGGCGGACCTGCCCCGCCACAACTGCCTGGCGATCAGCAGCGAAGGCAGCCAGCGCGGCTGGACCTTCCGCGATCACCAGAAAACCGTGACTCTGAAGGTGGCCGGGAACATGGTCTGCAACGACGGCGAAGTGCTGCTCGACTGGGCTTTGGACGGCAAGGGACTGGCCTGGCGCTCGATGTGGGAAGTGGGCGCGCAGATCGAGGCGGGGAAACTGGTGACGGTGCTGGACGCTTATGCGGCGCCAGGCAACGATATTTATGCGGTATTTGCCCAGCGGCGCCATTTGCCGCTGCGGATCAGGGCCTTTGTCGACTTCCTGCGACGCGCCTATGCGCAGCCTGATTATTGGCGCGCGGAAAGTGAACGGGGTGTCGAGCTCTCCTAAGCGGACACGGCTGTCCGGAAACGACAGACGAAAAAAATCCCCGGCATGCCGAGGATTTTTTCATCGTGATACAGCGGCTGGAATTACAGCGGCTGGATGTTCGATGCTTGTTTGCCCTTAGGACCCGAGGTCACGTCGAACGAGACGCGCTGGTTCTCTTGCAGGGACTTGAAGCCTTGG
>Ga0308160_10003408_pt1 | contig 17939 bp, 14 predicted proteins | sample PhyFR1_FD_201036 | JGI IMG/M metagenome (GOLD analysis project Ga0308160, IMG submission 201036) | Phyllosphere microbial communities from UC Gill Tract Community Farm, Albany, California, United States - DLSLF.R1 | ecosystem: Host-associated > Plants > Phyllosphere > Unclassified | place: USA...
AGGCGCACTCGCCGCACGCCGGAACGACGAAGCGGACAAGACCGGTGCCAGGGGAATTAGCGGACGGGTGGAAGACGAAGACGCAAGCATGGCTTCAGTATAAACCTTGTGTTGAATAATTTGCCACGAAACATGTTGGAAACCAAAAACCGTGCTGCGGTCAAAAGCTGCAAGCTGTTAAGATTGCGGGCTGCGCGTCCCCTGCCGGCGCGACCTACGAATCCTTGCCATGGCTGACCTGATCCACGACTTCATCTTCGATTCCGCGCGCCGCACGCCTGGCGCCGAAGCGCTTGTGCATGGCGCGGCGCGGCTCGATTACGCCGCGCTGGCCGCTGCCGTCGAAGGCGCGGCTGGCGCTTTCATCGCCGCCGCGGTACAGCCGCGCGAGCGCGTCGCCGTGTTCCTGGAAAAGCGCATCGAGAACGTGGCCGCCATGTTCGGCGCCTCGCTGGCCGGCGCCGTGTTCGTGCCGGTGAATCCGCAACTGAAGGCCGAGCAGGTCGCGCACATCCTGGCCGACTGCAATGTGCGCGTGCTGCTGACTTCTCCCGAGCGCCTGGCGCAGCTGGGCGAAGCGCTGGCGCAGTGTCCGGATTTGAAGACCGTCTTCGTCACCGGGGCCGCCGTCCCGGCCGGGCGCTTCGAGGTACGCGCCTGGGATGCCGCGCAGGCAGCGCCCGAGCAAGCCGTGCTGGCCGCGCGCCGCGCCATCGACGCCGACATCGCCGCCATCCTCTATACCTCGGGCAGCACGGGCAAGCCCAAGGGCGTGGTGCTCTCGCACCGGAACATGGTGGCCGGCGCCCGCAGCGTGGCCAGCTACCTGCACATCGCGCCGCAGGACCGCATCCTGTCGGTGCTGCCGCTCAGCTTCGACTATGGCCTGAGCCAATTGACCTGCGCCTTCCTGGCCGGCGCCACTGCCGTGCTGCTGAACCACCTGTTCGCGAAAGACGTGCTGAAGGCCGTCGTGGACGAGCGCATCACCGGCCTGGCCGCCGTGCCGCCGCTGTGGTTCCAGCTGTGCGCCTTGCCCTGGCCTGCCGATTGCACGCTGCGCTATCTCACCAATTCCGGCGGCGCCATGCCGACCGCCACGGTCGCCGCCCTGCGCGCCGCGCTGCCACAGGCCGAGCTGTTCCTGATGTATGGCCTGACCGAGGCCTTCCGCTCGACTTACCTGCCGCCTTCGGAACTCGAGCGCCGCCCCGATTCGATGGGCCGCGCGATTCCGAACGCGCAGGTGATGGTGGTGCGTCCCGACGGCACGCCGTGCGAGCCGCACGAGGCGGGCGAACTGGTGCACCGCGGCGCCCTGGTCTCGCTCGGCTACTGGAACGACCCGGTGAAGACCGCCGAGCGCTTCAAGCCGGCGCCGGGACAGGACCCGGCCCTGCCGCTGGTCGAGATGGCCGTCTGGTCCGGCGACACCGTGCGCATGGACGAGGACGGCTACCTGTATTTCATCGGCCGCAGCGACGACATGATCAAGGTCTCGGGCTACCGCGTCAGCCCGAACGAAGTCGAGGAAGCGGTGTACGCCACCGGCCTGGTGGCGGAAACCGTCGCCTTTGGCGTGCCGCACCCGCAGCTGGGCCAGGCCATCGTGCTGCTGGCCCTGCCGAAGGAGGATGTGGGCGACAAGGTCCTGCTGAAGGAATGCCAGCGCCGCCTGCCGGCCTGGATGGTGCCGGCGCATATCGCCTTCGTGATGGAAGCCTTCCCGCGCAACCCGAACGGCAAGATCGACCGCAAGACCCTGCGTATGAATTACCTGACGATGTTTGAAGACACCCCATGAACGCCAAGCCCGTCCACGCCGCCCAGACCCTGTTCCCCGTGGTCGACGATTGCCTGCAGGTCGGCGGCATCCCGCTCACCCGCCTGGCCCAGCGCGTCGGCAGCACGCCCTTCTATGCCTACGACCGCCGCCTGTTGAGCGAACGCGTCGCCCATGTGCGCGCCCATATCCCGCCAGCGGTCGAACTGCACTTCTCGATGAAGGCGAACCCGATGCCGGCCCTGGTGCAGCACATGGCGGGCCTGGTCGACGGCATCGATGTCGCCTCCGGCGGCGAACTGAAGGTGGCGCTGGACACCGGCATGGCACCCGCCCGCATCAGCTTTGCCGGCCCGGGCAAGTCGGATGCGGAACTCACGCGCGCGGTGGCGGCCGGCATCGTGGTGCATGCCGAATCCGAGCGCGAGATCCGCGCCCTGGCGCGCATCGGTAACGCACTCGGGATCGCACCGCTGCTGGTCCTGCGCATCAACCCGGACTTCGAGCTGAAGGGCTCGGGCATGCGCATGGGCGGCGGCGCCAAGCAGTTCGGCATCGACGCCGAGGAAGCGCCGCGCATGCTGGCGCTGGCTTTCGAACTTGGCTTGAGCGTGCTGGGCTTCCACATCTTCAGCGGCTCGCAAAGCCTGAAGGCCGAGGCCATCATCGAGGCCCAGGCCCAGACCCTGCTGCTGGCCGAGCGCCTGGCGCAGGACGCGCGCGATCCGCTGCGCATCCTGAACATCGGCGGCGGCTTCGGCATTCCCTATTTTCCGGGCGAAGCGGCGCTCGACCTGGCGCCGATCGGCGCGGCGCTGGAAGCCGCCCTGCCGCGCGTGAAGGCCAGCCTGCCCGATGCCCAGCTCTCGATCGAACTGGGGCGCTACCTGGTCGGCGAAGCCGGCGTGTACGTGGCGCGCGTGGTCGACCGCAAGGTCTCGCGCGGCCAGGTCTTCCTGGTCACCGACGGCGGCTTGCACCATCACCTGGCGGCATCGGGCAACTTCGGCCAGGTGATCCGCAAGAACTACCCGGTCGCCATCGGCAACCGCATGGGTGCCGGCGCGGCGCTGGAAACGGCCTCGGTGGTCGGCCCGCTGTGCACGCCACTCGATCTGCTGGGCGAGCGCATGGAGCTGCCGCAGGCCGAGGTGGGCGACCTGGTGGTCGTGTTCCAGTCCGGCGCCTATGGCCGCTCGGCCAGCCCGCAGGGTTTCCTCAGCCATCCGGATGCGCCCGAGGTGCTGGTGTAAAGCGACGGGAGCGTCTGACAGGCATCCAATCGTGTGGAAGGTCCTGTTGAATTTGCGATAAATTCATTGTTGCAGGAAAATAAACAACGAACCATACTTTACCTGCGGCGGCTCTCGGCGTCGTTGGACGCCGCTCCGGAACGGTTGCGGCCACCCAGGACCCACGACATGCTAGCGCACCAGACCTACAGCTTCGAATCCCGTTTGTCCGACCAGTTACAGCGAGCCCTCGCGCTGTGCGCGGTCCACCTGCCCGATGCGGCCGTGCGCGTGCGCGCCTTTCTCGCGCACTTTGCCAATCCCGATCCTTACGCCGGTTTCAAGGCCATTGCGCCGGCAGCGCGCGCCATGCACGACGCGGTGGTGGCCGAGCGCGGCGAACAGGCCGGCGCCTGCTTCCTGCTGGCCGCGGTGCTGATGGGCGTGCGCGATGCGCTGAAGAGCGAGCTGATGGCGCGCCTGCCGCCGCGCGTGCGCACCCACCAGCTGCGCCAGTTCGCGCGCATCGCCAACCACGACGAAGCCTTTTTGCCGTTCTGCCGCCTGTACAGTGACGTCTTTTTGAAAGAGCTCGGCCTGGCCACGCTGCGTTTGTACGCAGGCGCCTCGAGCGTGATCGACCCGCGTTCCGGCGTGGGACGCTCGATGCTGTGGAAGGGCGGCCTGCTGCAACTACCGGGCCGCGCCCTGTTGTTCGCGCGCGCCGGCGGCTTCAAGCCTTACTTTGAAATCCACGTGAACCGCCTGTACCAGGACGAGTTCAACGAGGAAGGCCGCAACGAGTGCTACCGCTGCTGCGTCGATTTGTATGAACTGCATCCGCAAGCCCTGGGCATGATCGCCGGCAGCTGGTTCTACGACCCGGTGGTCGAGATCATCAGCCCGCACCTGGCCTACCTGCGCACGGTGCCGGAAGAGGGCGGCGCGCGTGCGCTGTTCGTCTCGCACGACGAGCAGGCCGTCAAGAACGCCACCGCCACCTCGGAAAAGCGGCGCGCCCTGCAGGCTGCCGGACAATATCGTCCGGCCGCGTGGGCGCTGGTATGGCCGCGCCGCGCGCAAATGGCATGGGCGCTCCGCCACAAGGACAAGAACGACTGACATGACCATCAAACAAGCCGTACTGCGCGCCGCGAAAGCCGCCGGGGTCTTCGCCCTGGTGCGCGCCGCCACCCGCCGCCAGCCACGCATCCTGTGCTACCACGGCGGCAACCTGGGCGACGAGCGCCGCTACAACCCGAAACTGTTCTGTACCCGCGAACAGCTGCGCGAACGCCTGGAATGGCTGCGCCGCACCGGCTTCGTGCCGGCCACGCTCGACGAAGTCGCCACCCCCGGCTTTGCGCCCGCCAAGGGCATCGCGGTGGCGATCACGCTCGACGACGGCTGGTATTCGTCCTGGCACGACCTGCTGCCGTCGATGGCCGAATACGGCTACCGCCCGGCGCTCTACCTGCACACCGAAGCGTATGAGGCCGGCGCACCGATCATTCCGGTGAGCGTACGTTACATCCTGTGGAAAGCGGGGCCGGTGTCGGCCACGCTGGCCGGCTTCGGCGCGGGAATGGACGGGCAGTGGACGCTGGCCGAACGGGAAGCGCGCCACCGCCTGTGCGCCGCCGCCGAGGCCTGGCTGCTGGCGTTGCCGCCGCAGGACGTGGCGCCGGCCCTGGAGCGCTTCGCCGCGGCACTGGGCGTGCCGGCGGCCCAGCTTGACCTGGCCTCGCGCCGCTTCAGCTACATGACGCGCGAGGAATTGCAGCAGGCGGCCGCCGGCGGCTGCGCGATCGAGCTGCACGGCCACCTGCACGAATACCTGCCCGGCCAGCCCGAGCGCAACCGCGCGAATATCGAACTGTGCCGCGAGAAGATCGTCGCCGCCGGCCTGCCGCATCCGACCCATTACTGCTACCCCAGCGGCGCCTTCGACGCCCAGGCGCCGGATGTGATGCGCGCCGCCGGCGTGTCCACCGCCACCACCTGCCTGCCCGGCCTGGTGCGCATCAAGGATGGCGACACGCGCTACCTGCTGCCGCGTTTCCTCGATGGCGGCGACGTGTCGATGATCGAGTTCGAGGCCGAGATGAGCGGCGTGCTGGAACTGCTGCGCAAATTGACCGGGCGCTGAAACGCCGCCGCAAAAAGAAACGCGCCCGAGGGCGCGTTTTTTGTTTCGGCGAATCCGCTACCGGCTTCGGATACCGCATCACCCCACCAGCTTGACCCGGATCCCCACCTTGCCCAGCACCTTTTCCACCCGTCCGAAGCCATAGCGTTCCAGCCCCTGCGGCGACTTCGCCAGGCGCCACAGCACGTACAGCGTGACGGCATAGGTCAGCGCGCCGGTCGCCACGCATACGGCCAGGGCGATCAGGTAGTCGAGCGTCACGCCATGGCGCAGCTGCAGCTGGCTCTTCACGGCCAGCACGGCGCCGCCCATCACCAGCGAGGCCACGAACGGCCGCACCAGCTGGCGGCAGAAGGTGGTCCAGCCCAGGTCCAGGCAGCGCGCTACCATGCCCTGGTTCACCGGGATCATGGCAATGCCGGTCGTCAGGTAAGCCATGGAGGCACCGATCACGCCGAAGTACTTTACCGCCGGGACCAGCAGCGCGCACATCACCACCGCCTGCACAGCCCACACGATGGTGATCAGGCGCGGCCGGCCCAACGCCAGGTAGACGTAGGTGATATTGGTCTGCACCGCCTTGATCACGCCGTGCACGGCCAGGATCTGGATCAGCGGGATCGCCGCCAGCCACTGCCAGCCCAGCGCCGCCGGCACCAGCACGTCGGCGATCACGCAGATGCCGATCCCGGCCGGGATCGAGAACAGGGCGATCGACGAGATCACCTTCAGGAAGCTGTCGCGCAGCAGGTCGAGGTCGTGCGCGGCCTTGGAATAGCCGGGGAAGGCGGCGCGGTTGATCGGCGCCACCAGCTCGGTGGTCGGCATGGTGGCGATCTCGGTGGCGATCGAGTGCGTGCCCAGCAAGGCCGGGCTCGTGTAGTGGGCCAGGATGAACTGGGCCGCGCGGTTGTTCACGAACTGGATGATGTTGTTCACCACCAGCCATTTGGAGGCGTGGAACATCTCGCCGCGCGCCGCCAGCGACAGGCGCGGGCGGTAGGTCGAGATCACGTAGGACTGGATCACCGACAGGATGGTGCCGGCCAGCTGGCCCAGCACCAGCGCCCAGTAGTTGCGCATGATGAAGGCCAGGGGAATGGTCACCACCAGGGTCGCCAGGCGTTTACTCAGCAGGAAGCGGAACTCCTTGTCGAAGCGCATCTCGCGCTGGAACTTGACGGTGCCGATGTTCGAGAAGCCCTGGATCACGAAGCCCACGCCCAGGATGTACAGGATGTTCGCCAGGTCGGGCTGGTTGTAGTAGGCCGCTGCCGGAATCGCGATCGCCGCCATGCAGATGCCGCAGATGGTGGCGAAGATGACGTTGAAGGTCCAGGCCGTGTTGAAATGGTCCGGCCCGGCCTTCGGGTTCTGGATCAGCTGGATGTCGAAGCTGAACGACACCAGCAAACTCAGGGCCGAGTTGATGATCATGGCCATCGCCACCAGGCCGAAGTCGGCCGGCACCAGCATGCGCGCCAGGATCAGGGTGCTGATCAGGCCGATGCCGCGGTCCAGGAATTTAAAGGCGACCATCCACACCGCGCCCTTGGCGATCTTGGTGTCGATCTCGGACACGGGCTTCAGGCTCATCGCACCGCCTCGTCGAACAGGCGCGCCAGCTCGGCTGCCTTGTGCGCGCGCGCGGCCTGGGCGATCACTTCGTCCGGGGCGATGTAGGCGCTGCCGTCGCGCAGGCCCGGGATGAAGCGTTCCAGCGCGGCGCCGATTTCACCTGGGTTGTCGACCTGCGCGGTGAGCGTGAAGCCGGCGCCGCGCAGCACCTGCGCGGTTTCGCCAGCCGGGTCGACCAGGCCGAGGATGGGTTTGCGGGTGCGGAAGTATTCGTAGACCTTGGCCGGGATCTGGTTGTTGAAGGGCGTACCCTGGAACAGCAGCAGGCCGTCGGCGGCCAGCATCTCGCCCAGTGCGTCGCGGTAGGGCACCGGCGGCAGCACCTCGACGATGTCGCCCACGCCATGGCGGTCGACTTTCGCCTGGGTGGCCGGGATGTTGCCCGGTGCGCGCAGCACCACGCGCAGGGTGGCGGCGTCGATCTTGCCGGCGGCTTTCAGGGCGGCCAGCGCGGCCAGGAAGGATTCCGGATTGCGGCCGGCGTCGTACAGCACGCCGCTGTGCAGCAGGGTGGTGCGCGGCGAACGAGCCACAGGATTCGCAGCCGCCGCTTCCAGCAGGCGGCCGAATTCTTCTTCGTCGTAGCCGTTCTCGATCACCAGGAACTTGGCCGGATCGACGTCCGGAAAACGTTCGCGGTAGGAGCGCAGCGCGCTATGCGTGGTGAATACCGCGAAGCGGCAGCGGGTAATCGTCTGGCGTTCGATCCAGCCATAGATGGCGCGCAGGCGCTTCGAGGTCGGATGCGAAGGCTGCAGCATGGGGTCGCGGAAGTCGGCGATCCAGGGCAGGCCGGTGAGGCGGTGCAGGCCGAGGGCGATCAGGTGGGCGGTGGCCACCGGGAAGGTCGACCACAATACCTGCGGCTTGTAGCGGCGGATCATGGACAAACCGGCCGGCATGGCGCCGAACCACCACGACACATAGCGGTCGGGCATGGCCAGCGCTTCCACGTAGCGGCCCTTCCAGCCGAGATGGACCTTGGTGTCGAGCGCGAACGGGCGCTTGACGACCAGTTCCGGCGGGATCGCGGCCAGTTGCGAGGAATTCTTCACACCGTAGGCGCGCGGGTGGGCCGACAGCACCATCGGTTCCCAGCCGTGGCGGCCAAGGAGGCGGGAAAAGCTCAGCGTGCGCTGGATGCCGCTGCTGCCTGCCTGCGGCGGAAAGTGGAATGCGATGAGTAATGCGCGTTTGTTCATGGGTGTTTCGCCTGGCCTTGCGGCCCGTGTTTTTCTTGTTATGCCGTTCAGCCGCGCGCCAGCCACTGCAGCAGGCGCAGCGCGAAGCGGTTCGGGGTGCGGTCCCAGGGCCGGCTGCGCGGCAGCTGGAAGCGGTCGTGGTGGCGCGTCATGGCCCCCACTGCGGTGGTGAAGGCGGCCAGGAAGCCGGCTTCGCGCACCATCGCCACGTGGCGCGCGTCGTAGTCCTTGCCGACCTTGCCGTTCGGGTAGGCGAACATCGGCACCGGTTTGCCGATGATGGCTTCCAGGTCGCGCTTGCTGCCCGCGATCTCCGCCATTGCGCTGGCGTCGTCGAGGCTGGTCAGGATCGGGTGGGTCACCGTGTGGGCGCCGATCTCGATGCCGTGGCGGTCGAGGTTGACCACCATCTCGGGCGTGAGCATCAGGCCCTCGGCGGCGCTGTCGCCGACCAGGGTCTCGAGTCGCAGCACCAGGCGGCTGCGTTCCTGCGGCGGCAGGTATTTCGAGGCTTCGGTCAGCTTGCCCAGCGTGGTTGCGCGGTCCGGCATGCTGCGCAGCGAGTACACGCCGAGGCCGAATTCGGCCAGGTCGAGTTCTTCGGCCGGCAGGGTCTCGACGGCTTCGACGATGCGGTCGTTCCACATGGTATGGCCGTTCACGAAGCCGCTGCTGACGAACACCGTGGCCGGCAGCTTCAGGCGGCGCAGCACCGGCAGCGCCAGCTCGTGCACCGAGCGGTAGCCGTCGTCGAAGGTGATGCAGACCGCGCGCGGCGGCACCCGGCCCGATTCGATGGCGGCCAGGGCGTCGCGCAGCGACAGCACGTTGAAGCAGCGCGCCAGCAGTTCCATCTGCCAGGTGAAGGTGTCGATGTCCGGCTCGGACGCCAGGAAGGGACTGGGCGCGGCCAGCACCCGGTGGTAGTTGACGATCGCGACACGGCCATTGCCGCGCGTGAAGCGGGCGATGGCATTGCCGGCGGATCGGATCAGTTGGTCATTCATCGGTAGGGAAGAATCCGCGATTATTATTCGTTTGCCAACCACTATACATGTTGGGAGGCAATTGTGGATGCGGATACGGTGCGCGCGTGCGCAGGCTGCAGGGGCGCGGAAGGAGGAATGGAAGTTGATGCAGGAGCAGGAACAGAATCAGGGCGCGCCGTCAGCGCTCCCTGATTCTGGGCCATTTCCGCCAGCGTGGCCGGCAGCAGGCGCTTCTCGATCACCAGCACCAGGCCGAACAGGCAGAAGATCAGATCGACGTAGGCGAAGCTGAGCGCGGCGCCGCCCAGGGCAAAGGCGAAGATGCTCAGCTGGATCATGGTGGCCATGGTCGGCAGCCAGGACGGCGCGCCGGCGCGTTTCGCGCGGCGTGCGATGGCGCCGGCCTTGAAGAAGGCGCTCGCCAGGCAGCAGAGATACAGGAACAGGCCGCCGAAGCCCTGTTCTCCCATCACCTGGAAGTACACGCTGTGCGCGGCGCGCCCGACCGTGGTGTTCGGCACCGCGTGGCCGGTGTAGAACCAGGGGTAGGAGAAGAAGTCGCGCGACAGCTCGGTCCAGACCGGGAAGTATTCGAGCGCCTTGAAGCCGCCGCCGAAGAAGGGGTGCTTCATCGCCATGATGAACGACAGCTTCCAGGCCACCACGCGGCCCATGAAGGAGGCATCCTCGTCGGCCGCGCCGATGGTGTCGATACGGCTGGTGTAGTCGGCGCTGATGAAGGGGATCAGGGCCGCCACCAGGCCGATGATCAGGAAGGTCAGCAGCACCTTGCGGTCGCTCTTGATGTACAGGTAGGCGCCCAGCGCCGCCAGGGCCACGAAGCCGCCGCGCGACTGGGTGCCGATCACGCCGAACACCAGCAGGGCCATGGTGCCCAGCAGGCCCAGGCGCAGCGCCTTCGACTGCTTGCCGTACTCGCCCAGCAGGTAGTAGCAGACCGGCAGCGTCATGACGAATGCCAGCGACAGCTCGTTGCGGTCGCCCAGCACGTGGCCCGGCATGCCGGCGATGTTGTGGCCGCCGCCGCTGGCCAGGAACTTCAGGCCTTCCAGGTCGGCATAGAAACCGACCGACAGCACCAGGCACCACAGCACGAAGTCGACGTGCAGCTTGTCCTTGATGGTCAGGACCACGAACACGAACAGCATCACCACCTTGAAGAAGCGGGTCAGGTATTCGAGCGAGACCTCGGGCGGCGCGATGGTGGTCATCGTACTGATGCAGGTCCAGAGGAAGAACAGCAGCACGAAGCTGCCGATCATGCCCAGCTGGACCCTGGGCTTGTGCTTGTAGGCGAGGTAGCCGAGGATGGCCACCGCCGTGAACAGCAGGTTGTAGCGGATGTGCCCGGCCATGCCGTAGACCCAGCCGTTCGGGAAGAACAGCGCGGTCCAGACCCACATGCCGACCGCGATGAAGGGGCGCTGCACCATCGCGTACAGCATGATCGGCAGCAGCGCCAGCAGGAAGAGGTCACGCATGGCCGCGCTCCTTGTTCAGGGATGCGGTTTGTGCCGCCCGGGCTTGCACGTCCTGGGCCTGGCGGCGCTTTTCCGCCTCGGCTTGTTCGGCCGCCTTGGCGCGCGCCTTGTCGGTGCGCAGCGCCCAGAGGCAGAGATAGACCACGGCGCACAGGTCGATCGCCCACAGAAGAGATTCCATCGTTCAGTTCATCCGTTTCAAGGTCGGGCTCAATGTCGGCTCGAGTTCAGGCTTCAATTCAGGCTTCAATCCGGGCCAGGGCCGGCGTGCCGGCGCGGCGCGCCAGGACCTCGCCGAACAGGCGCAGCTGGCCTTCGGTGGTGTCGTCCCAGCTGAAGCGCTCGGCGTAGCGGCGCGTGGCCGCGCGATCGGGGTAATTGGCGCGCAGGGCGTTCACGGCGTCGGCCACGCCCTGGTAGCTGCGTTCGCGCATCAGCACGCCCGCTTCGGGCGCGGCCACCACTTCGGGCGTGCCGTAGACGCGGCTGGCCACCACCGGGGTGCCGCAAGCCATGGCTTCGAGCAGCACGTTGGCCCAGCCTTCGCGGCTGGACGACAGCACCAGGGCGTCGGCGCTGCCGTAGTGGCCGCGCAGCTGGGCTTGCGGCACGGCGCCGAGGAAAGTCACGCGGTCGGTCACGCCCAGCTGGCTGGCCAGCGCTTCGAGTTTCGCGCGGTCCGGACCGTCGCCGGCCAGCACCAGGCGCACGCCCGGCAGCAGGGGCAGGGCGCCGATGATCAGGTCCTGGGCCTTGACCGGCACCAGGTGGCCGACCGCCAGCAGGGTGAACATGGCGTTCGGGGTACGTTCGGTCGGGCGGAACAGTTCCAGGTCGACGCCGTTCCTCAGCGAGACCACGCGTTCGCCGGCGATGCCCATGCCGACCACTTCGTCGCGCAGGGCATTGCACACCGTGATGATGGCGTCGGCGCGCTTTGCCGCCCACAGGATCTGGCGGCGCGGCAGCGCGTATTGCGGGAACAGGGTGATGTCCGAGCCGCGCGCCGTGATCACCAGCGGCTTGTTGAAGGTGCGCGCCAGCATGGCGGCGGCGACGCCGTCAGGGTAAAAGTAATGGGCGTCGATCAGGTCGAAGTCGAAGCCTTCGTCGATCATGCGCCCGATCGCCGGCTTCACCGCCTGCGCCAGCAGCAGGGGCGCCACGCTCATGCCGATCTTCGGCAGCACCGGATAGCGCGGATGGCGCACGTCGATCCCGTGGCGCACTTCCTGGCGCGGCGCTTTCGCAAAGCGCGCGTACTGGCCGTAGCGCGGATTGGTCGAGGGGAACCAGGGAATCGGCGCCACCACGCGCGATTCGACCCGCTTGCTCGCCACCAAATGGCGCAAGCGGGTTTCCACGAAAATCCCGTGCCCCGGCTTTTCCGCGTTCGGGAACAGGGTGCTGAAAGTCAGGATCTTCATGCAGCCTTCAAGCCGGTCAGGCGGCCATAGATGTTCTTGTAGCGCGACACGCTCACCGGCCAGTTACGCTCGGTCTCCACATAAGCGCGTCCGGCCGAGCGCAATGCGGGCCACAGCATCTTCGCGTCGAGCAGATCGCCGACCTTGGCGGCCAGCGAAGCCGGGTCGTCCGGTGCGAACAGCACGCCGGTCTTGCCGTCGACGATCAGCTCGCGGTGACCGCCCACGCTGGATGCGGCCAGGATGCGGCCCTGGGCCATGGCTTCCAGCGGTTTCAAAGGCGTGACGAGGTCGGTCAGGCGCATCGACAGGCGCGGGTAGACCAGCACGTCGAGCAGGTCGTAATATTTTTGCACCTGGTCGTGCGGCACGCGGCCGGTGAACACCACCTTGTCGGCGATGCCCAGGTCCTTTGCCTGCTGGCGCAGGTTGGCGTCCTGCGGGCCGCCGCCGACCAGCAGCACGCGCAAATCGGGGTGGCGGCTTGCGAGCGCCGGCACCGCGCGCAGCAGCACGTCCAGGCCTTCGTAGGCGTAGAAGGAACCGATGAAGCCGATCAGGCGGTTGCCTTCGAAGCCGAGCTTGCGCTTGAGTTCGAGGTCGGCTTCGCCGCCAACGGCGAACTTGTCGATGTCGACCGCGTTCGGGATCACCGTGACTTTCGCCGCCGGGATGCCGCGGGCAACGATGTCACCGCGCAGGCCTTCGCAGATCGTGGTCACGGCGTCGGCGCGCTTCAGGGCATAGGTTTCCAGGCCGCGCGTGAGTTTATAGCGCAGGCCGTTCTCGGTGCTGGTGCCGTGGTCGACGGCGGCGTCTTCCCAGAAGGCGCGCACCTCGTACACCACCGGGATGCCGAACTTGCGGCCGGCGCGCAGGGCGGCGATCGCGTTCAGGCAGGGAGAATGGGCGTGCAGCACGTCGGGTTTCACCGTCGGGATGATCTCGAGCAGGCGCTTTTCCAGGCCGCGAATCACGTCGAGCTGGTTCAGCACCGGCATCCTGGCCAGCGCGCCGGTGGAACGCGGGGTGCGGTAGAAATGCAGGCCGTCGGCCGTTTCTTCCGCGAGGTCGTTGCCGCCCTGGTGCTTGGCGCCGGTGACGTGGAAGGTTTCCCAGCCGAGCGCGCGCTGTTCGCGCAGGATCGAGGCGGTGCGGAAGGTATAGCCGCTGTGCAGCGGGATCGAATGGTCGAGGACGTGAAGGACACGCATGTAAAGCTCCGGAATGCCGTTATGCCGCGGTGGCGATCAGTTGTTGGGTGCCGCCGCCGTGGATGCTGCTTGCGCCGTCGGCGCCGTTCTTGCGCAAAAAGGCTTCGAACATCAGCACCGCCCACAGCGCCGTGCTGTGGTCCTTGGTGCCGGCCAGGTGTTCGTCGACCATGCGCTGCAGGTAATTCGGGTTGAAGATGCCGGTATCGACCAGCATCGGGTTCAGCACCGCCGCCTTCATCGCTTCGCGCAGCGGGCCGCGCAGCCAGGATGCCAGCGGGATCGAGAAGCCCATCTTCTTGCGGTACAAGATGTCGTCGGACAGGTAGGGCTGCAGCGCCTTCTTGAACACGTGCTTGCCTTCGCCGTTGCGCAGCTTGCACGAGGACGGCAAGCCCGACACCCATTCCACGAACTTGTGGTCCAGCAGGGGCACGCGCACTTCGAGCGCATGCGCCATGCTGGCGCGGTCGACTTTCGTCAGGATGTCGCCCGGCAGGTAAGTCTTCATGTCGACGTACTGGGTGATCGACAGCGGGTCGTCGGTCGGCGCGTTCGCCGCGTGGCCGCGCATCACCTCGACCGCGCGGTAGCCTTGCAGCTGGCGGCGGAAGCCTTCCGAGAACAGCTGGTCGCGCACGCGGTCGACCAGGATCGACACGCCGTGGAAGTAACCGTCGACCAGGTCGCGCGCCAGCGCTTCGAAGGTGGTCTTGGCGCGGAAGATGCGCGGCGCCCAGTCGGCCTTCGGATAGGCCTTGCCGAGGAAGCCGAACACGGGCTTGCGCAGGGCCAGCGGCAGCATCGAGCGCACCTGCTGTTCGCCCATGGCCATGCGGTAGCGGCGGTAGCCCGCGAAGTTCTCGTCGCCGCCGTCGCCGGACAGGGCCACGGTCACCCGCTTGCGCGCCAATTCGCAGACGCGGTAGGTCGGGATCGCCGAGCTGTCGGCATACGGCTCGTCGTACAAACCGGCCAGCAGGTCAATCAAACCATAGTCGTCGGTGTCGACGGTGTCGCACTGGTGATTCGTCTTGTACTGCTCGGCCACCTGGCGTGCGTAGGTCGATTCGTCGAAAGCCGGATCATTGAAGGCGATCGAGCAGGTATTCACCGGGCCCTTGTTCAGGCCGGCCATCATGGCGACGATGGCGCTGGAGTCGACGCCGCCGGAGAGGAAGGCGCCCAGCGGCACTTCGGCTTCGAGCTGGCTCTCGACCGCTTCGCGCAGGCGCACGATCAGTTCTTCTTCCATCTCCTTTTCGGACATGGCGCCGTGCGGCGTGAAGGGCACGTCCCACCAGCGTTTTGGTTTCACATTCGCTGCGTTGGCGCCGACCTTCAGCGTCAGCGAGTGGCCCGGTTCGAGCTTGAAGGCATCCTTGAAGATGGTGCGCGGCTCCGGCACGTAGCCGTAGGCAAAATATTCCTCGACGGCGCGCGGTTCGATCACGCGCGGCAGTTCCGGGAACGACAGCAGCGACTTCAGTTCCGAGCCGAAGACGAAGGTGCCGTCCGGCAGGAAGGCGTAGTGCAGCGGCTTGATGCCCAGGTGGTCGCGCGCAACGAAGAAGGTCTGCTGGTTGCGGTCCCAGATGGCGAACGCGAACATGCCGCGCAGGTGCTTGACGCAATCCTCGCCCCATTCTTCCCAGGCGTGGACGATGGTTTCGGTGTCGGACTTCGTGGCGAAGGTGTAGCCGAGCGCCGTGAGTTCTTTCGTCAGTTCGCGGAAGTTGTAGATCTCGCCGTTGAACACGGTGACGACCGAGCGGTCCGCGTTGAACAGCGGCTGCTGGCCGGCGGCCAGGTCGATGATCGACAGGCGGCGGTGGCCGAAGCCGACGCCGGGTTCCAGGTAGACGTCGCCCTCGACCGGACCGCGGTGGAACTGGGTCTGGTTCATGCGTTCGAGGGCGGCGCGCTCGAAATTGCGCCCGCCGCGCGGGTCAAAAATGCCAACTATTCCGCACATGGTTGAGTGATCTCGTTGAGGTTGTTCGTGCGTTTGCCGAGACGGTCGTACAGCGCCGTGTAGGCGCCGACCATCGCGGCAACGCTGTAATGGCGTTCGATGTTGGTGCGGGCTGCCGCACCGTGGGCAGCGACGCGGGATGCGTCAGCGGCGTAGAGGCCGAGTGCAGCGGCCAAGGCCTGTGGATCGCTGGCCGGGACCAGGGCGCCATTCACGCCGTCCTGCACCACTTCCGGAATGCCGCCGACGTTGGTCGCGACGACCGGCAGGCCGCAAGCCATGGCTTCGAGCAGGGTCACCGGCGTGCCCTCGGCAATCGAGGACAGGGCGAACAGGTCGAAGCTGCGCATCAGTTCCGGGATATCGTTGCGCGCGCCGGGGAACCAGACCAGGTCCGCTACCCCAAGCGACTGCGCTTGTCGTGCCAGCTTGTCGCGCAGCGGGCCGTCGCCGACCACCGCCAGGCGCAGGCGTGCGCGCTCCTCCGGCTTGCTGTCCACCAGCAGGGCAAATGCTTCGATCAGGCTGGCCTGGTCCTTCACGTCCTGCAGGCGGCCGACGGTGCCGATGACGAACACGTCCTGCCCGGCCCACGGCGTCACCGCTGCCGCGAGACCAGGGGCGAAGCGCACCGTGTCGACGCCGTTCATGATCAGCTCCGACTTCGCAGAAGGAATCCCGACTACGCCAGTCAGCCAGCGCGCCAGGTCATGCGAGACCGGCACATAGCGGTCAATGAAAGGCACCAGCGCGCGGCGCAAGAAGTTGTGCTTGCGGTTCAGGCCTTGCGGATCGCTGGCGTCGCGGCCGTGCTCGGCGTGTACCCGCACCGGCACGCCGGCCAGCCAGGCCGGCGCCGCGTATTCGGCGCAGGCGAAGTTATAGGTGTGCAGCACGGAAGGGCGCAAGCGGCGCAGCAGCTTGAACAGCTTCACATGGATGCCCAGGCCCAGGCCGGGCTGCTTGTCCAGTGCGTACAGTTCCACGCCGGGGCGCGTGATCTTGTCCGCGAACGCCGTGTAGCCGGTCAGGCAGACGACCGCGTGGCGGTAGCGTTCCGGCGGCATGTGGTTGATGCAGTCGACCAGCAGGGTTTCCAGCCCGCCGAAGTCGAGCCGGTAGATCAGGTGCACGACCAGCGGAATGTCCGCCGGCCGGTTGTTCGTTACCGCCATCTTACCGTCCCCGTGCCGCCTCGAGCGTGGCTTCCAGCGGCGCCAGGTTGGCGCCGAGGAAGCTGCGCAGTGCCGCGCGCGCCGTTTCCGGGTTCTCGCCGACCGGGGTCGCCACCATCAGCGCCGCGCCGTCGTCGCCGTGCATCAGGAGCTTGGCCTTGGCCTGGCGCAGCTTGCCGACGTAGTCGTTGGCGGTAAAGCTGCCGTCGACCCAGTTCCAGTGCCAGACCAGGTAGTTCCCGTGCGGACCGCGCACGCGGGTTTCGCGCAGCGCCAGCGGCTGGCCGCCGATGTCTTCGACGCGGCCGCTGGAGGCGACCTGCTGGAAGCCTTCCTTGCGGCTGTCGACGCGGTTCACGGAGCTGATCAGGCGCTTGTCCGGACCCTGGTTGCGGTAGTACAGCACGTTCAGTTCCACGGGGGCGCCGCCGGCGCTGTAGCTGCCGCGCAGGGTGGCGTCGGACGCCTGGTAGCTCGGGCTCCAGGTCGGCATGCCTTGCGGGTTCGACGCCAGGCGCTTGCCGTCCAGTTCCACCGGCGCCGGGTTGTGGGCCGCCTTGTCGCTGACATAGGCCAGGGCCGGCCACAGGGCGCAGACCAGTACCGCGACGACCGCCGCGCCGAGCACCGGGCGCGAGGCCGCGGAATGAAGAGCCGCGCCGTTGGTCCCGGCTGTCGCCGGCACGATCGGCGCTTCATCTTCCCTCCAGTAGCTGCCGATCCAGAACATGATGAACATCACCAGGCCGAAGAACAGCCAGCCGTAGATCAGGTGGTCGACGCCGGTGGCCAGGGCCATGTCGCTGGTGTGGCCGATCATCACGATCATGTAGGCGCGCAGTCCATTGGCGACGATCGGCACCACGATCGAGAGGCCGATGAACAGGGCGCGGCGCCAGTTCGAGCGGTAGCTGAGGTAGGCGTACAGGCAGCCCAGGGTGATCGAGGAAATCAGGTAGCGCACGCCGCTGCAGGCTTCGACCACCGACCAGTTCCCGGTCGGCAGTTCGAACATGGTGCCGTTGCGCAGGACCGGAATGCCGGTGGCGCGCACCGCGGCAACAGTAAAGTCGGCGGTGAAGTTGATCAGGGGCTGGACGAACACTTCGCCGAAGGGCACGGAGAACAGCAGGAACAGCAGCGGGAAGGTCAGCGCGCCGGCCAGGCGGCGGCCGAGCACGGCCAGGGCCATGGCCGGGAACATGGCGACAAAGGCGTACTGCATCACCACGCCGACTTCGCCGGCGCGCGCCACCAGCCAACCGGCGCCGCACAGGGCCAGCAGGCCGATCGCCGGCCACCAGGGCGCAACCGGGATGTGCTGGAACACTTCGCGCCGGCGCCAGATCAGCCACAAGCTGATCGGGGCGATGGCATAGCCGTGGGCAAAGGTTTCGGAGCTGTTCCAGACCGAGACGATCGAAGCGGCCGTGCTCCAGTACAGCAACAGCGGCGCCACCAGGGCGGCAACGATGATAGCCACGGTCGGCACGGCCATGCGGCCACCCGCTGCTCCGGACAATGCCGGGTTATCGTTCATCAGCATTCGAACCTCGTTTCGATGGTGGACAGGTGGGCCGGCCAGCTGTAGCGGCGCTCGACGCTGGCGCGCGCGGCGCGGCCCATGGCCGGGTGGGGCGAACGCAGCAGGCC
>Ga0308160_10003409_pt1 | contig 17938 bp, 24 predicted proteins | sample PhyFR1_FD_201036 | JGI IMG/M metagenome (GOLD analysis project Ga0308160, IMG submission 201036) | Phyllosphere microbial communities from UC Gill Tract Community Farm, Albany, California, United States - DLSLF.R1 | ecosystem: Host-associated > Plants > Phyllosphere > Unclassified | place: USA...
CAGCAGCTAGGACTGCTCGTGCTCCACGAACAGCGGTATATGCTGTTGGGACGGTACTTGTCGGTACGGGACTTGCGATCGCTTTCGAGCTACCGAAGTTTAGGGAGAATTTCTTGTTGAGAAATGAGGAACTCCAAGTCGCCGAGAAGCCAGTGAGGGATGAGAAGGAGGGCTCGAGACGTTAGTTCAATCTCAATGCACAAAAGGTGGAGCTGATGAATAGTGGATCCCGATACTTCGACATTACATCCTGTCACGCTGCCTTTGACTTCGATTACTACGCCCTTGACCCTCGTTGGATTGGGAGTGAGGACTGTATCTTTCTTGAGTGTCCGAGTATACTCGGCTGGATTCTACATCGAGGATGAATCAGTCAAGAGTCTACATGATATCGCAGGATGGACCGTACGTCTTACACATTCCACCCTTACACGAAGGCTAATCTTCAGAACTACACTTCCAACCTCCTCCTGTCCCCGCCTACAATCAGTAACGTCGACACCCCCCAGCTCACTGGAGAAGCATTGATAAACAACCTGCTAGATACAGGAGTACGATGCGCCCTCCGAATCGTCCCTGTTCGAAATACCGATTTCTCTCACTTACGAGATGGTTTCACGAGGGCTGTTCAGGCTAGGCAGAAGATCGCTAGGAACTCCAAGAGTTTGACTGAGGAAGATGAAGTGAGGATTGGAGAGTCTTTGCAGAAGCTCAAAGGTCTGTTCCCTGCTCAGAGTGTACCCAAGGGCAAGGCTTTAGTACTGCTCAGGACACCTACCGGACTCACTGTCGAGTACGAGGTGAGTCGTCCAGCAATCGTAGACTCCAATGATCTAGACTGATGATGACAGGGCACAGTACTTGGATCGGTCAACGACAGCTGGATGGCTAAAGAGCTCATGATGGCCTACTTTGCAGACAAGGACGTCATCTCTCCCAAGGTACACCCATACACTCTCACACCAACATCAGCTAACCCACCAGCTCAAGCAAGACGTCGCAACGGGCTTCGAGAGCTTGATGCACCCCCACAAGCCCACAAACGTAGGCGACTGGTCATAGAATCATAGAATAACCTCATCATGAATTGCATGTAGCATATATTATGTCCAATGTAACCTAAATTGCACAGTATTACATGATTGTACATTCCGTCGAAGCCTCTCCTCGTGTAGGTCGAGCTTTTGATCGACCACCTTTCGAACTGTTGAGTTCGGTCAGACGCTGCATGGCTCTTTTGTGGTGTTGTGCTGGATGTCAGCTTCGCAATGGACAACTTGAGCTGACTTACCTGCTGCGCGCATGTACCATTTCTTGGCCATGTCCATGTCCTGTTTGACTCCTATACCGAGTTCCGTGTAGTCTGTATGTCAGCTTGGAAACGAGGTACTTGGGACAGCTTACACCCAACAGCATATTCCGCTTTGGCGTGGCCCTTGTTGGCTGCCCGTCGACCCCATAGATAAGCCTCATTGTCCGATTGCTTCAAAACACCCTCTAAATAGATCAGCCATTGTACTCTATGCGTAACAGTGTGACGTACCACTTCCAGTCAGATACCATCCACTCAATGCAAGTTCCGCTTCCGGGTCCCCCTTCTGAGCAGCTTTGGTATACCAAGCTATACTCCTCCTAGGATCAATGACGCATCCCAAGTTCCCAAATTCATGACAAGCCCCAAGACGGAATTGCGCAGGCGCATACCCAAGCTGTGCAGCTTGCGAGAATAATTCTCTTGCCATATTCGGATCGTACGGAACGACCCCGCCATTGTTCTGTCGTTCGTGGAGTAATGCCAATTCGTGTAATGCGTGTGGATTATCCTCGTCGGCTTGTGCAGCTGCGCGACGTAGCCAGACTCCGGATTCTCGTAAATTGCGCGGTTGATGTAGTAAACCACCAAGAAGGATCATTCCGAGTTTGTACATTGCCGCCGTATCCCCTAAAGCAGCCGCTTTTCTGTAAAATAGCACAGCCCTGTTTGGATCTTTCTTGGTGCCCGCACCTATTTCGTTACATACTGCCGATCGATATGTTGCCGCGGGATGGTTTCCCTTACTAGCCATCAAGTACAGGTAATATGCCTTTTCGTGATCGACTTGCAGTCCCAATTGTCCCGTTCCATACAAGTTGGCCAGGAAGAATTGGGCATCTGCGTAGGGTTGTTTGCTTTCCGCGAGTTTCTTGATATTTCGAAGCGATTCTTGTAACAGATGATCTCGATATTTCCTTCCCAGTCTAGGATCGGTGGAACTGATTTCATCACCCAACTTCTTGGCGGCCTCGATAAGGTATTTTGAGAATGCGAATTGAGCTTCTGGATCAGGATCATCCTTCATTCGTTTACGATAATCGTCGACGTATTGTTTTGTATATGGTGGTTTGTTGAGGTCGACAGCTGCATTGACACCTCTTCTTCGAGTCGAGGTTGCTCCGACTACTTCGGTCGGTTTACGAGTAAGCGAAACTTGTGACATTGCAGACATGGCCGAGGCGGTCGTGTTTGTTCTGGCGAGTGATGGCGTCGAGTCTTGGCGCATAGGTAGGGCGAGGGAGGATGACGAGGCGTACATGGGCCCATTCTGGCCGGGTGGGGGTCCAAGAAGATCGCTGGCGGCCGAATAATATGGGTTTGAAGCGAAACTTTGCGGATTAGGTGGTGGTGGACCTCCTCCATACGGTAAAGGGGGGATACCGTTTTGTCCATATCCCCCTCCTCCTCCTCCGCCATATGCCCCCATTCCCGAGTCCAGACTATACACACTAGCCGATCCATCTACTGCACCTCCCGCATATCCACTCGTGACCCTTCGTTGTGGTTGATTCCTATTCTGCTGAGGGTGATACGTGGTATTATGTCGCATAACCGGACTGGGAGCTCCACCGCGTGCATGTGGATCCACCTGCGTAAATGCCAAAGCACTGAAATCAAGTCCGTTCGGGTCGTTTGGATCGGTCGAACGATAGCTACTTCCTGATAAACGATGTTGATTCTGATTTTGGGTAGGATAAGGATTTGGGTGTGAATTTCGTTGTTGCTCGTGTGGTGCTTGGTAATATGGTTGTCCGTAATCTACAGGTGCGTATGGTGCTTGTTCAAGTGATGCCGTCCGTGAATGACCTGGTTGGTTTGGGATCTGACCTTGGCTTTGTCGTCGCTGATCATCAAAGGAGGCAGGGGAGTGGGTGAGATCGCGACTGTCGGCTGCAATGACGGCGTCATAGGACGGGAGGGGAGGTCCACTCAAATCAGTGTCGTCCATGATTTGAGCATTCGTTGGATCTGATAGTCAGCATTGGTACGGACCACACGAGGATGTTCGACGCAATCGAGATCTCATCTCCAACAACCGCACCATGACAACACTTACTAGAATCCCGAACACTTTGAGCTCGGTTCGCCATTGTCTGCTTTGCATTCGGCTGAGGCATCTCTACTCCATCATAAGGGTCTGCTGAGCTTCCACCGGCATGTGTATCGTATGTCTGAGCTCGGCGCTGACTATATGGTGACGTATTACGATACTCGCTCATTGGATTGAGAGTGAGTGTCGCGAGGTAGACGGCGAGTAGGTAAAAGGGGCGTCAATCGAATCCTCTTGGATATCCGAGAGGCTAGGAAGAATGTTGAGGCGTCTGAGGAGTCTGAGTGATGGTACTAGAGGGTAGTAAGGTGTATAATATGTATAGTATTGACAGCCAAGCCCCTTAGGGACAAGGACAAGGAAGGATAGAGGGGGGATAGTATGTTTACGTAATATCCGCTTTGACTCACTCTAAATCTCGAGTCATGACCCAGTCTATTTCTTGAATATTGTACTCTATACATCTATCAGTCACAATGGATCACTCTGTAAGTCATACAACCATTATAGGTGAACATGCACTGACATACAAAGACTACAGAACCATATCCAACCCTGCAGGACCTCATCACAATCCTCAGCACAGCGACCTACTCGCCCTCCACGCTCAAACCCCCTTCAGATCCCGTATACCCTTCCACCTCTTCCTCAGCTGCCAATGCTCAGTCAAGCCCCAAACCGACCAACCCAAACTTGGTACCAGTCTTCGTCGAGATTCCAGCCGATCTCTTGACTCCTGTTGCTGCTTATTTGAAAGTCGCCAATGGAAGTGAACATAGTTTCTTGCTAGAAAGTGTGACTGGAGGAGAGAGCTTGGCGAGATATAGTTTCGTTGGTGCCGGTAAGCTATCATGGACATCGATTGAGACCTGGAGCTGACTGCAAGATCCCGTCAAGACGATACGTACAGGAGAGGGCTTTGACGTCGAGGGAGATCCGCTACAGGCTTTAGAAAAAGAGCTCGAGCCATATCGCTATGCCAAATTACATCAGGTCCCTACCTTTACAGGTAAGCTGCCATCGCTGCACTTTGACATCGGGCTAATGGCCAGGTGGAGCGGTTGGCTTCATCACATACGACTCGATCAACCACTTTGAACCCGTTACCAAACCCGCTACACCCCTCGCCAACCCCCTTCCTGGACTACCAGAAGCCTTTTTCATGCTCGCTCAATCTGTCATCATTTTCGACCATATCTACCAAACCATCAAGATTGTCTCTCACGTCCATATTCCCGATGGAACACCCCCATCAAACATTACTTCCCTTTACGATGAGGCTGTCGCGCGTATAGAGGCTCTACGACAGAAACTCATTTCACCCGAAATCGTCTTCCCCAAGCAAGGACCTATCACTCTAGGAGAAAAGGCAGAGAGTAATGTCGGAAAGGCTGGATATGAAGGATTCGTAACGAAATTGAAGGAACATATCCTCAAGGGAGATATCATCCAGGCTGTCCCTAGTCAGCGATTGGCTAGGAAATCGGGATTACACCCTTTCAATATCTATCGACATTTACGACGACTCAACCCAAGTCCATACATGTTTTACCTGGATTGTGGAGATGTTCAGATTGTTGGTGCTAGTCCCGAGACTCTGTGTAAAGTGGAGAAGAGGAAGGTCTATAATCACGCTATTGCCGGTACAGTCAAGAGGGGAAAGACTGCCGAGGGTATGTATCTAATACGTTTCATATGGAGTGCTGACAATCAGAGGACGCCCGACTAGGCGCCGAGCTGTCTGCGTCCGACAAGGACCGAGCGGAACATATCATGTTGGTCGACCTTGCCAGGAACGACGTCAACAGGGTCTGCAAGCCCGAGACTGTCAACCTCGACGACTTGATGCGAGTAGAGAAATTCAGTCATGTCATCCACTTGACAAGTCAAGTCAGCGGTATCCTACGTGATGACCAGTCAAGGTCAGCTGTCACCCCTCAATATGGGCACCAAGCTGACGGTTAGGTTTGACGCTTTCCGATCCATCTTCCCTGCTGGAACCGTCTCTGGTGCACCAAAAGTCAAAGCTATTCAGCTTATTTCGGGTCTAGAAAAGGAGAAGAGGGGAGTTTACGCAGGTGCAGTCGGTCGATTCGATTTCGACAGGGACGAGATGGATACCTGTATTGCTATTAGGACGATGACCTGCAAGGATGGTGTCGTCTATCTACAAGCTGGTAAGTCAGCTGCCTCAACTGTTCTCAATCAGTAGCTAATGATTAGGTGGAGGTATTGTACATGATAGTGTTGAGGAGGACGAGTATGTGGAAACTATCAACAAGCTAGGAGCAAATGTTAGATGTCTAGAGCAGGCTGAAGGTAAGCTCCATTTACCACGAGGTATTCTCTAGCTGACGAGTAGAACACTATGCTCGACTCCAATACCAGAAATAGACCGTGTGCAAATATGCATACCTGCTTGATCTTGAACGGGTTTCATGGTGACTTGAGGAAAGGGTGCCTCGAGATGAAAGGACGACAATCCTGACATCTGTTTGGGCGACGACTACCTTTCACTTTACCATTCGCCCCTTAATCCATCACTTACTTTACTGATTGGGTGATCATTGTCTTTACTCTTTATACTCCAAATACTGTCTACTACTCACTACTAAATACATATAGCCAACTTTTCACATTCTTTCCCACCACATACTGCCAAACATCGCACTGAACATATCCGCTTTTCCGCTCAACCTTCGACTTTCTATTATGGCTTTCACCATGAACACCATATCGCTCCTCGCTATACTACCACTCCTCGCCTGTACTCAGGCTCGGCCCAATCGTGGAGGTCGAGACCACCGCGAAATCATGGATAATCAAGCTCGAAATGCACCAAACCCGAGTGAAGCCCAATGGCTGACATTCGACAATACCCCTTCCACAGCATCGTTGCCAACCTACACTGCCCTCACCACTGCCATCCCGATAGCTGCCAAACCCGCCGTAAAGGGTTCTGGATGTAAAGCCAAACAAGCCCAGGCGGTGAATTACATTCAGAAACAGCCCGATCCACTTCCTGTACAACCCCAAAGTGGAGGGGTCGTATCGCAAGAAGAAATAAATGAATGGTTACGAGTCCATGATTTTGCTCGTAGTCAACATGGAGCGGGGAGGTTACAGTGGAATAAAACATTAGCGATTGGGGCTAAAAGTAATGCGATACAATGTAGAGGTCAACATACGTACGTCGATCTTCCCTTTTCTGTATGATTCTGATGGAAACAGTGCTGTGAATGGAGAGAATATACATACCAACACGATACAGCTATCACCCCAGAAAGCGGTTGATGCTTGGATGGCTAATGCTAGTAAGTTCATCATGTTCTTGAACCCACATGCTGACAATCAGAGTATTACAATGGGGTATTCCAGGGTGAGCATATCGTCAACTCTATGAAGGAGCATACCTACTAACATACAGAACAAACAGCCCATTTCACTCAAACCATATGGAAGGTGAGTGATGGAATTCAAGCAGGATATCGAGCTGAGACCCAGAACACGACGTCAGTTGGATGTTATATCCAGACATGCGCTCCTGGGACCAGGTACAGTTATTCATATGGCACGAGTTGGCAAGCCACTTGTCGATATTACGAGGCGGTAAGTGACTTGCGTGAGATCATCAACCGAGCTAATGGTAGGGCAACAATTTAGCAGATGGTCAATTTGCAGCCAATACCCAAGCTTAGGCCTGTGTGCAAGATCAAGATGAAAGCAAAATGCATATGTAATAAATCTATACTCTATGTTTATCGCAAAAAGCGCTCAATCTCTCCATGACATCTGTCATTATCTCTGCTGGTGCTCCCAGAACCACTCTAAAGTAACCAGGTGCACCGAAACATAGTCCAGGTAAAACAAAGACAGCTTCCTCCCTGTATAATGCCGTACAGAATTCGACATCGTCATTCAAGTCGAAAGCGGCAGGTTGGATCCTGATCAACATGTATAAAGCGCCTGCTGGCATGTTTGTGTATAATCCGTTAATTTCTGATGTTCCGGAATGTACGATTTGAGCATTCTGTTCGACTTTGGCTGTTACCGCGTCGAAGTATTCGGAGGGAGTTGCCAATATTTCAGGAAGGGCAGCTTGGACGATACTGCTCGGTCCAAAGAATCGGTTTCCCCATACGATGATCCCTTCCCTTACTCCCTCAGCTACTCCTAGTGGGTCATGTAATGCGATCCATCCAACCCGCCATCCTGGTAGGAGGAACCTTTTAGAGAGTCCAGAGAGGGTAATGACCGGTACAGTCGCCGAGATCGATGCGAGGGGGATGAAAGGCGATGACCAAGTCATGTGACCATAAATCTCATCCGCGATAATGGGGATCTTGTGTTTATCGGCAATCGCCAGAATATTGGCCAAGTGTTCTTTCGAGAAATTCGATCCGCAGGGGTTTGAGGGGTTGGTGATGAGGATACCCCGAGTATTTTCATCACATAGCGAATCGAGCATTTTCGTATCCACCTCCCAATCCTTTTCTTCAACACAATCATAGTAACGGATCTCTGTACCCAAATTGGCGAGTAATGACGAATACTGCGAGAATCCAGGTGCCGGTAATAAAATGTTGGAGGGCCCGTAGGAATGATGAGGGAACAGCACCGAGAAAATCAAATCCAATGCCTGTCCTACTCCGTGAGTGAGGACGACACTATCCGGATGGTAAGTGACTCCATCCCATTTCTGATGATAATTCGCAATAGCCTGCCTTGCGGGTAATGATCCGATTCCATTGATGTACCCATTATGACGTTCCGTCTGTATCGCCGTGCAGGCAGCAGTTGTAGCAGCTACAGGAGGGGGATGGAGGGGGTAATGCGTAGGATCACCTAAACCGAGATTAATGATCGTCTTGGAAGATGAGGGTGGGGTGGAGGTGATTCCAGCTAATGTTGATCGGATTGGGTTTTTGGATGTACCCTGCGAGTCAGTATCGTCCGCAATATCAATGGAAGAGACATACGATAGAAGGAGAGACTTGTATATTCCAGGATCTAGATGATTCTCCATTCTTGACACCATCCCTAGCAGTAAGGAGTTGAATATCAGGCATATTGATGATTCGAAGTTCGAATTAAAGTTTTTCAAGAAATTGATAAGACAGGAACAGGGGTGGGTAAACAGATCGACACGATAGATTAGGGTATGGGATACACACAGAAAGGGGTCTGTCTGACTGTGAGTATATGACTTCGAGTGAGGAATGCATACACATCTCTTCATTGTTATTATATACTCTACTATCTACATCTCTATGCACCTACGGACAAGGTCTCCGGTACTGGACAGCTCATGCTAGCTCCGGCCGTGAACTCGCGACAAGGTCCGGCTCTGCTTACCTAATCTTACAATTCCCAATCTGCTTATCTATTTCATTTGCCTGCTCAAACGCCTGGCATCGCTTGTGGATTTCTCCCTCTCCCTGGATCTCATGGATCAGGAACGCCCTATAGAGTCGTACCTTCAGGTAAAACCTGTTGAGCAAGTCCCATACCGGTTCGGACCAAATCCAAGCGTGTCGAAAACGTTTCCGCCAAGAGAAAAGCGGCAAAAGATGCGTCTGTCCAATATGACGCATGAGCCGTAATCATATCTATCATCAGCCCCTACTCATCTTCATCACGTTGATAAAGATTTGTAGACGTACCTAGGTACTCATTGACTCCAGCTGCTGTTAGGTAGAAATCGATGTTCCCATGTGGATTTAATGCTGAAAATCTCCTCTCTCCCCTTGATCCTTCTAATTTCTCTTCTCCCTTTGATCCAGACATCTCTATACCCGATGGTAGTCGAATTGCGCCTGGTCTGGAAGTCTTCTTATCTGGCGTACTTCCACTTGAAATATATGGAATGGACGGGATGTACCTCGATATCGTCCCAAAGCCCTCTGAGACCGTGGCGTAGAATCCGGCAGTCACCGATGTGATCGCGAGAGGTTGCCGCTGAGCAGCGAGTTTTGAATCAACAGCCGCATTGAGCATATAAGCGATAGGGTCGGTGGGGTAAAAAACGTTATATAAAGAATCGATAGACATGCAACCGAATTTCCCTGCTCGGTCAAGTGCTTCATCTTGAGGCGAATCTGATATCAGCCCTGTTCCTCGCTGGTGACTTACTCATCGTTCTCTCCCTCGCTTTACGAGGCATCAACTGTGCCTGATCTAAATGAAGGAAGATTCCAAGTGGACTTCCACAAAGGAAGAGATTGCTGGTATTGAAAATGAATCGATCTCGGGTTTTGGTAATGACCTGTTTCGGCAGCTGGTCAAGTGAAGGCATCTTTGTCGGTTGATTCGATAGGATATGGGCGGCAAGTGCTGAGCCGAGCTAGTATCAGCAGTGCTGTATACAACGGACTTACCGAGTGACCGATGATGTGGACACGGCCATTCTTATCGAAATCTGGATTACGAGCTACCCAAAGCCTGTACAGCTTATTTGCCTGAAGGCACACTGCCTCAATCATCTTTTGACGATGAGGCGACATGAATAGTGGGATGTCAAGTAAGACCTACAATCAGCTTCCTCAATCATGTATCTGCTAATATAGCAGCACTCACGGAATTGGTCAATTCTCGAACATATGGAATTGACTTGTTGAGGGTAATATCCGCCATTGTAAATCGATTATCCATATCATGTTTAGCATCCTCCTCACTCTGCTCATGTTCGAATGTGAGCAGCGCTCTCCATTGAACGGGTAGGATTTGAACGCGACGGTCACGTATTATAGATGATAGAGCTGGATTGGCGGATTGGGTCCTGGTCTATCAGCTTACTCCGAGATAATCCAGGATATACTCACCGCAGACATTGCCGAAGCTGGTTACTAGCGTAAACGAAATTGTATGCCTCATACTGGGCTGCCAATTGCTGTCCGATTCCATGGATCACCAATATGAGGTCGGTACAAGGTACATCCGATTCCTCCGAATCGACCTATCCATCAGCTACCACAATACCGCCAATGAGGGGACATACCAAAGGAGACATTTCCTCCTGCAAAGCAGCCTTCTTATTCTTCCCACTCAAATCCTTGCCCAATTTATCCGCCCCTTCCCTCAACCTATCGGCTCCCTCTTTCAACCTATCCGCCCCTTCTTTCAATTTATCAGCCCCATCCTTCAGATCCTCAAATACACTAGAACTCCTATTCCTCCCTCCAGGTGGAGCCTCCGGTTTATCTGGTTTTGCCCCAACAGCGCTTGGTCGGCGAGAGTGACTTGAACTTCCACTTCGACTATGTGCAGTTGATTTCGGGTTGGCGGCTGATGCGGCTGTGTATCCTCTATATAAGAGTGTTCCGGATCCTCTTCCTCTTAATGAGAAGAATTGACGGGGGAGGTAATTCAACGCTCCAGTCCTGTATATCAGCTTTCCTTCAGTTGAACATGCCAAAAAGTAGCTCACGTTAAAAGCCTAGCCTTGTCTGCATCCTCAAAGATGACTCCTAAACTCCCGAACCGAGCTGGTAAGGTATATTTCAACTTCTCCTCAGCAGCCGACCCGAGGGCAATAGCAGTAGCCAGCTCATGTTTATACGAAGGTTGCCATGGTTCAATCTCCCTACTGGTCAGCCCCATTCCATCTCCTTCTTGAGATCAAGGTTGACTCACTTGTACCCCTTCTCTAGCTCCTCTGCGAAATCCCATGAACATGGCTTAGTCTCGTCTGTAACGAACCATGACCCCCTCAATACGGAGACTCTAGGGCCAGCATGTGCCCAAAATGCCGGATGGAGTGATAAGCTCTTGAGCGATACTTCAAACAACGAGTCCTGATATCAGCACCTACTCCATTTCAAGCCTCCAACATACCTGAGAGACAGGAACTCCAGCAATCAATTCCAAATTCTCATATTCCTGCTGAGCCTGAGCTAAGAAATCCTTATATTTCCCATCCCCATCTTTCTCATCTTCCTTCGACTGCTCCTCTCCAGATCTAATAGGTTCCCCTTCGACAGAACGGGAACTAACGTTCGAACCCCTCCTTTCCTTCTCTTTATCTTTATCCTTCTCCTTCTCGACTCCTTTACTCTTTGTAGCAGGCGTAGCGAACCCTTCTCCCTCTTTCCGTCCCCAATCGTGGATCGCTTTCTGCCTCTCTTCGGGAGTGAATGCATCCCATGCTTCTTGAATTCTGCGGGATTCGTCGGGTGAGAAAGCTTTGTATATTGTTGCGGCTGTTGTTATAGGCGTAGGTAGGAGGTCGAGGTATTGTGATCCAGTATGAACCCACCGATAATCCAGCTCTGGCATAGGAAGAGTCTCATGCTCTAGAGCTCCCTCTACCTTGATGTCTGCCATCTTGATGCTGTTGATACGAGGTTATAGAGGTGTACGGCTATTCAAGGTACAGTTGTCACGGTGGCAAAAGTGTTCCAAGCCTGTGCCTGATCAGTTGACGCGTCATATTCCAGCAGCTGACCATTGACTAAACTATCAACAAGCATATATGGCATAAAAGCAATCAATAAATGTCCTATATACAACCACATCCTATATACAGAAAACTGTGAATTGTCCTTTGATAACTACGGAATAACGCCCTGCGTTTTCAAGATTCTCCCCCATTGTTCCCTTTTCAAATTGGATTCAGATAATTCCCGCTTTAATCGCTGATTCTCGAGATCCAGCTCGTTTCGTTTCGATTTAGCAGCTTGAAGATCCTGCTTCATAGCTTCGAATGCTTCAGTCTGGGGAAGGCAAGCATCATTGTACATCCCATCCAATTCGGTGTTGAATGCCTGTAGGTCAGCATATACGCATCGCCCAGTCGACAAGACATACCTCGTACACCACGTCAATCTCAATAGTCGCCTCAGAGAGCTGAGCACGCAACATATCCTGAACATCTTTAGCCCTGCTGACCTGCTCTTGCAACCTTTGAATCTCGGATTGAGCCTGTCGTCAATACGATCTTTCTGTGATGAAATGGACTCACCTTGGTATTCTCCTCGACAAGCCTAGAAGCCAAGAGGGACGACTGATCAATATCTGAAGAGGCATATCGTAAACTCGACTCAAGCTTATCAGCAAGACCCATGAGACCTCTTGAAGGATCATCCGTCATTCCATTCTCCAGATCAGACCTGGTGGGAAGGTCAAAATCGGAATCTACTAATCGCTACCATATCAGCAATACTCATCGGGCATCAAGGGACATACAGTGATATTTCGCCTTTGGGGAGAACGAGTGATTGATCCAATAGATCCTCGGTTCGACTGTTTCCTAGCATGGCTGATATCGGTCCTGAGCCTCTTTGTAATCACACGACTCTCGGCAATCTATCATCAGCTCTACCGAAGTGGAAGCACTCACTTTCTGCCTAGCAGCTTCTATCGCAGAGACCGCATCCGAATGGGTACATTCAACCCGTTCCTTCTCCGAGATGGAAGATCGAAGGGAGTTGCCCCTGACAGGAGTCGTGATCCCATTTGAGAGTTTGGTCGGGGTACCACGCTTGATACTCAGACCGAGCGTGGGAATGGGAGACGGGTCCATGACCTGCCCCAAGTCGACTGGATGAAGGGGACTTCGAGAATCCGATCGTTTCCTAGGTGTTTGTAGATGATCTTCTGAGTGTTGACGTTTGGCAGACACCCTTCTTGGCTGCGGTGAGATGTCGCCTCGGAGTGGTACAGTCTCTCGACCAGGTGAGACCTTCCTACCGCCCCCACTCACGAGTCGTAAGCGGGTATGACTAGAGCCGAGACCAGGGTACTTGGCAGGAGTGATCGGAACAGATGAAGAGAGTGGACCAGTGGTATATGAGGTGACTGTGGCCGTGGCTCGGGTCGGGATAACCAGAGGCTGAAGAACGGAGGTGTGGACAGGAGAAGGCGATCGGCCATTCCTGAGACTAGGCCCTCGTGGTCCGACTGGCGATCTAGGGCCATTGAGCCTGGGCGAGAGAGGAGCGTCGGTACGAACAGGAGAAGGAGTCCTATTGCGGATTCGAAGTGGAGCAGTGGGTACCGAAACAGGTGATCCGCATCGTACTGATCATCAGAGCAGTTGTGATTGAGAATCATAGACTCACTAGCTTGACGTAGACTCTCGGTCGGATCCTCACTGACAGCTTTCCGCCTTGCTACCGGTGTATCCTCAGAGGGAGAGTCCAGAGCGGAAGGTCTCAAGTTGAGACCAGGAGACTTTGGCGTAGCATCCCCTCGAGTTGGCATAGCAGTATTGACCGGCAACAAGCCATTCAAAGGCGAGCGCGGTGGTTTAGCAGGCGAGTAGGCTGCGATATTACTATTCTTTCTAGCCAAATTCAATCTTTCGTTCAAATCGACCTCGCTTCGATCCGCAAACATCTTGTATGGACCCGGAGATAGTGATTGATCAGAAGTACGTTTCGACTCGCCAGAGAGACGAGAGTCGCTAGATTTGCTCCTGTTTGAGCCGAGGGTACTGCTTCGATCTCGAGAATTGACACTGCCCGTACCAAAGAGGTTTCGAGAGATAGTGTCGAGGTGGAGCATAGATGGACGTAGTCGATGGCTGGAAGATGGAGTGTTGGGAGCGGAAGAGATGGATGTGCGAAATCGGAAGATCCCAAATTTGTGGACTGTCCATCAGCCAAAGATCACTGAAGTTGGAGATGACTCACTGGTAGAGATGGTCTTTTCCAACACTTCGGAGACGTCAATGACCTGACGATCCTCGTCGCCCGTTGCAGTTTTGTATGAAAACCGAGTAAATCCGCCAGGCATAGCCTGAACGTGGAAGACCAAGACACTATCACCCATAGAGCTTTCGGTTGGAGTATCGTGCTCGTCAATGTACATGACTACCTTGCCCTGTAAAGTCAGGAATCGCTCATGTACTCTTTTTGACTCACCTTATGAGCGGGAGGATTACTGAATAAGCTCCAATAACACCTTGCTCGCTGGAACGGCTCATCAAGATCCAATTCCCGCGAAACCAGTCCTCTTGCTTTCCTAGCTTTTGCCTGAGCCGCCCATAGGTTCTCTACAAAACGCAACTTGTCTCGCTTGACAGTGATGGGATCCAATTGGGAATGTGGTGGGTGTACCGTATGCAAACATCTGAGCTGTCTTGACCATCGTTCCGATTGATCTGGTGGCTTCTCCAGAAACAGGTTGAATTCTACACGTCAGCGATGCCTTGAGGGTCATCGAGGCTGAGGAAAGCTCACCTCCTCCACCAACATCGGTCGCAATGACATCGAGAATATCCACTGTTCCCCTGAAACTCAATTTATCCTTCTTATTCCCCGACTTGTCCATCACTGCGACCCCCCCGCCGGACTTGATGAGTCTCTCCATATCATCCAATCCAGTGACTCGTCTTCCCGAGATCGAGGCCGACTGGCGTTTGACAACCATAAGCTTATCGTCAAAAAGGAAGAGTGAGCAATGCAGGTTGGCAGTACTGGAGGTTGCTGAGGAGCTTGCGGTCGATATGGAGGACAAGGAAGCTGAGGTAGATGCGTGATTTGGTCGAGGATCCGCTTCGTCCACATCAATAGAGTCGATGTACGAACGGTTGTTGCTGAATAGATTTGCCTACTATCAGCACTGCCCCGAAATAGCGAACTTACAGGGAATCCCTCAACATTCCTCTCTAGACAATACATGACGGTAGCCCTGATGGTCTGCTCATTAGGCTCGCACTTTGCGATCTTTGATGCTATAGCGATAGCTTCAGCCAATTGAGATCTCTGGACCGAGTGAGGAGGGTAGCATTTCAGCATAGCTATTATCAGCTTGTACTAGCTGATGAACTCACTTGACCAAAGAAGGGTATAACGCGGAATTCGCTGGACAGGTTCCATCAACAGCTCCCGCAGACCTATATTACCAATACCGGTGGTAGAGTATTTTGTTGACTATCATCAGCCAGATCCATAACAGGAGACGTACCTCGATATAGCTAATGAAAGAAGGGAATTTCTTGACAACTTCCTGAAACATCCTTTGCGATTCATCCTGCTTGCCGAGATATGTTCTATATGGGTCGAATGTCCCAGAAGATAGCTGTCGTCAGCAACAAGTCGTGTTCGTGCACTTACATGCTTCAAGCAGACTTCAGCTACTGTATCAGGAGTCGCTCGGTCCAGGTCCATCATGAACGTAAATGCCGCAGTCACGATCTGATCAATGTTTGCGAAGAGCGTTTTGGCCTCGTACACGGGGACAATCATCGATTCTGGCCTCCTTGCGAATCCCCTCAGAGGATCTGCATATGCCTAAATGTCAGTGAGAAGTAGATGATGAGACGTACATTCTTCAAAGCTTGAATTCTAGAGATATAGCTCCTTTCAGTCTTGATCAACTCATCAACCAGAGCCGGTAATCTCGAAGCATCCCCAATACCACTCAGATCTATCGTTCTCGATACTTCGGGTGATAGGCTTGGTTCGAGTGGTGAACCCAGATGAGAAAGGAGGTTTCGGGTTTCTGGAAATCAGCACTGTTGTTTACGGTGATTGTGACGGCGACTCGCCTGGACCTTCGCCTTCCAAGATGACATCGCAGTGGAATGCTCTTCTTGTTACTTTTGAGCCTGTAGAGTGATCGGTTGATCTTGTTGAGCTGTTGAGATCGATTGGTTTGGGTGGAGGTAGTGGAGGTGAGATGGCGTTTTTATACGGCGAACGGAAAGGGGATGCCATCCTGTTTGTTGGTGGGCTTGAGCTTGGTGAGAGATTTGGTACCGGAGCCGAGGGGAATATAGTGGTAGCCTATAGAGGTATAGAAAGTATGGTCTCGGTGCAATGTGTCGACATGAGTATGTATAGAGGGTGAAATAGAGAGGGTTGAATGATGATCTCATTTGTTTGCGATAAACGCCAAAGGGGAAGGAAAAGCAGTCGCGCATTTGGAATGTATTACGTAATTACAGTCCACGTGCCACAAGTCAATGACGCTACAGCCAAGCAACCCAATGCATTGACCCCACTCTCTCCCCTATCATTGCTATAGCATGGGAGACCATACACCCCGCCGGAAAGCTTCTATAGCATCATCAGCAAGTAGTGGAGCCACTATCAAGCCTACAAATCGGCAGAATTCAGGAAGCAATGGGTTCTTTGCTCGGTTCCGCAGCGCATCCCAATCAAGGTCGGCAGACGGCGATGATGTAGATGGCGAAGGAAATGGCTGGGAACCAGAAGCTGGACCTAGTGATTACTATCGACGATCACCATCTCCTCCACCACCACCTCTCGGATGGAGGACTGCGAGTACAGAAGTATATACGGATAGCGAGGAGGAGGAACAGAGGGCTTGGGAGGGACCTTATGATAGTTGGAATCCGAACTGGCGTGACGAGCAATCAGATGCCCCGACTCCCGATGGAGAGGCTGATGAATCAATGTCACTGGACATGGAGGAATATCAGAAGAGGTTAAGGGATGTCTTGAATGGCTCGAGGGTGGATACGCCTGAGCCGGCGGGGGATGTAGATGACTCGGAAGGGACACAAGACAACGGAGTGGAAAGGCTTATTGAGAAGACAGGCATTGGAGAAGAAGAATTTGGCATATCCACACCTAGCTCCTCTCCTCCGTCAACACCGCAGAAGACTGCTCGGCAAGTTTCATATATCCGTAAGTTATCCGTGTCCTGCCACCCATTCCTAGCTGACAAGTAGATCCCTCAATATCCCGCCTACGTTCACACGGTCGGGCACCCTCGTCCGTCACTCCCCCTCGCCATTACCGCTCACCAAGCAATTTCTCCCTCATCTCTGAAACATCAGCAGCGTCCGCCCAAGCATCCTCAAATACACCCGGAATCATCTTTCATCGCCTAAAGCGTATGGTCACAAGTTACGGTAAACCCACATCAATGGATGTAAACGGCACAATCGCAATTGGTACCGAAAAAGGAATGACAGTAATCTACTCGTTTGCTCAAGAAGTCCGATGTGTCCTAAGCAGTATCTCGTCGCCAGTCACTTGCGTCTCGATATCCCCAGACTCGACATTCGTAGGTGTAGGACACGCCACTGGGGAGACATATCTCTACGACCTTGCTTCACCTGGGAAAGCGGCTCGACAAGTCCGACCGGTAACGATGCAGCAGGTAATGACGGGTCGGAAAGAAGGTCATTTGGAAGGTAGCAAGATCCTACATATCGGTTTCGTCGGCGCCAGGCATACGTCAATAGTCACCGGTGATGAGCATGGGAGGGCGTTGTGGTGGTCTCTAGGGCGGATTATTGGAGTCGAATCGAACGACGTAATCCGTATGCTGGGGAGCTATCAGAAACAATCGAGCTTATTCGCCATGGCCCCATTACCTATTGGACCGCATGGGACCGATACATACTCGCTCTCGGCTTTATTGACGCCATCAAAACTGGTGATCGTGGGTCTGAAGCCAGCAAAGACTTGGTATAGGAAAATGAGGGATGCGACACATTTGAACGCTGGGGCAGTGGCTTGGCTTGGAGCGGGAAAACTTGCCGAAGGATCAGACCCGGTCCTGGCGTATTCGTGGGGACGATCTCTGCGATTTTTGCGGATTACAAATGGAGATCAGGTACCAGACTTTGTGCTTGGTCAGCAATGGACCGCTCCTTC